>Ga0316576_10000390_pt1 | contig 20161 bp, 17 predicted proteins | sample S0NA_FD_203075 | JGI IMG/M metagenome (GOLD analysis project Ga0316576, IMG submission 203075) | Rhizosphere microbial communities from salt marsh grasses in Alabama, United States - S0-2_050615r3r5 | ecosystem: Host-associated > Plants > Roots > Rhizosphere | place: USA: Alabama | collected... | reverse complement strand
AGCGGGTCTCGCGAGCGGCCGTGACCGTTGCCGGCGAGCCGGTCGGTTCCATTGGCCGAGGCCTGATGGTGCTGGTTGGGATCGAGCGCGACGACGGCGAGGCCGAGATCGAGAAAGCGGCCAAGCGCCTTGCCACCCTGAGGGTGTTCGAGGACGCCGACGGTCGCATGAACCGTGGATTGGACGAGGTCGGCGGGGCGATTCTGGCTGTGTCGCAATTCACTCTGGCCGGGTCCATTCGCAAGGGTCGGCGCCCGAGCTTTGACGGCGCCATGGCCGGCGATCGCGCAGAGCCGCTCTTCGAGCGCTTTGTCGGGCTCCTTCGCGATCAGGGTGTCCCGGTGGAGACCGGGACTTTCGGCGCGATGATGATGGTCGAGCTCGTCAACGATGGTCCGGTCACCCTGATCTGGGAGAGCGACAGCCGATCTTGAACTCTCAGTATCGAGCTCTCGATTCTCGATCCCGGGCCAGCCCTCGATCCACTGTCCGAAATCAAGAACCAAGAGCTCAGAATCGAGAGTCCTGCGTCACTTCGTGTTCTCCGCGGAGTACGCCTCCCAGAAGTCAGCGGCCAAGTCCAGGTTGGCGATGGCGGCGTTCATCTGGTCGTCGCCCTCGAGGGCGACCCGGTAGCCGTCGTTGAGGCCGAGGGTCGCGTTGTCGACCTCGGAGACGATGGCGCGAGCGATGTCCGCCGTCTCCTGCTCGTTCTCGCGCAGGCTCTCGATGACGCCGGGCTCGAGGATCTCCTCCTCGACGACCCATGTCCAGAAGGAGTCCAGAACCGACTCGTCCGCGGCGAACGAGGCGCCGAAGTCGTGTTGGGCTTCCTCGGGAACGTTCTTGAGGAGCTCGACCGCGAACCGGAAGAAGGCCGACACCGTGTAGAGCCGGACCATCGACTCCGACAGGGTGCGGTTCTCGACGATGATGTCCGGCGTGATGCCGCCACCGCCGAGCACCGTCCGGCCGGCGTCGGTCTCGTGGATGTCTGTGTTGTCGGGGTTGTTGCCGTTGCGGTGGGTCACGTAGTCGATGAAGGACTCGTAGTCCCGCTGGATGCACCGACCGGACGGTGTGTAGTACCGGGCGGTGGTCAACGCGAGCCCCGTGTCGCGGACCGTGAACACGGTCTGAACCAGACCCTTGCCCCACGTGACCTCGCCGAGGACGAGCCCTCGGTCGTGGTCCTGGATCGCCCCGGCGACGATCTCCGAGGCCGATGCCGAGCCCTCGTTGACCAGGACGACCAATGGTCCTTCAAACCCGCCCGAGCTTCCGGGGGCACGGTAGGTGGTGTTGTTCTCCGGGGTCCGCCCTCGGGTGGAAACGATGAGCTGATCCGGCTTGAGAAAGAGGTCGGAGACGCCGACAGCCGCATCCAACGGTCCGCCAGGGTTGTTCCGAAGGTCGAAGATCAGACGCTGCATGCCCTGCTCGCGGAGGTCGGCAATTGCGTTACGGATCTCTCGGGTGCTGGTGTTCGAGAACTCGGAGAGTCGGATGTAGCCGATGTCGGGTGCAATGAGAAAGGAGTATCGGACCGATGTCTGAGGGATCCGGGTTCGCTCGATCTCGACATCAAAGGTGCCCTTGAACCCCGGCCGGGCGATGGTCAACACGACGGTCGAGCCCTCGGGTCCGCGAACCAGGTCGACCACTTCGTCGAGGGTCAGGTCCTCGGTTGGATCTCCGGCGACAGCGCTGATGACATCCCCAGCCCGCAGTCCCCGGTTCGCAGCCGGAGTCCCAGCGATGGGGGAGATCACCGTGACGTTGCCGTTGCGGCGCGAGATGATGATGCCGACGCCGAAGAACGACCCTTCCTGACGAGCGCGCATGTGACGGAACGACCGCGGGTCGAGGTAGCTCGAGTGCGGATCGAGAACCTGCAGCATGCCTCCGATGCCGTCGTAAACGAGATCGGCCGGGTCGTGCTCCTCGGGGAGCCAGTCGAGGAGGACGGTCACGATCTCAGAGGCGCGCAGGACGATCTCCTCCTCGCTTTCCGGAATCGAACGTTCGCCGAAGATGGCGCCGGTCGCGGCGCCGATCGCCAGCACGGCGACGACGAAGATGATGGCGGGTCGGCTGTGTTTTCGGTTCATGGTCTCCCTGGTCGGGCGCCGTCCATGGTTGTTGCGGCTCCCAGTGTCAACGATACAGGAAACCGAGTCGGAGCCCCAACCTCTTCCCCGGGATCGACCCGCGACCTTGGTTGGACGACGCTGCGCTCGATAGGGCCGACATCCTGACCGGCGAGGGGCTATACTGTGCCCGGAGGTGCGCGGTGTTCGGACCCCTCGGGATGCCCGAGATCATCATGATCTTCATCGTCGGCCTGCTGCTTTTCGGGCCGCGGAAGATGCCGCAGATCGGCCGTTCGATCGGCCGGGCGTTGGGCGAGTTCCGTCGTGCCTCCAACGAGTTCAAACGCACCGTTGAGGACGAGGTGGCGGCTGACGAGATCCGGTCCATCGAGAAAGACCTGCGCGACATCAAGACAGCCGGGACCGAAGCCGTCCAGAAGGTCCTTAAAGAACCGGCCGACGAGACTCCGCGGGAGCCGGCCGTCGAAGCTCCGCGGGAGTCGACCGACTCGTGACCTCGACCGCATCCGAGCTGCGGGACGAACCCGAGGAGACGCTCGAGGAGCTTCCGCGCATGACGCTGCTCGACCACCTGGACGAGCTGCGGAAGCGGCTGTTCGCGTGTGTCGCTGCGATCTTCCTCGCCTTTCTCGCCTGTTGGTATCTGTCACCGATGATCTTCCACTGGCTGCAAAAGCCGATCCTCGACGTCCTCCCCGAGGGCGACAAGCTCGCGTTCACCGATCTCGCGGGTCCGTTCATGCTCTACGTCAAGGTCGCCCTCTTGTCAGCGATCTTTGTGTCGTCGCCATTCCTGTTGCTCCAGCTGTGGTTGTTCCTCAAGCCGGGTCTGTACCGTCGGGAGCGCAGGCTGGCGGTTCCGTTCATCGTCTTTACTACGTTGTTTTTCGTTGCCGGAGGTTACTTCGGCTACGAGGTCGCGTTTCCAATGGTGGTCAACTTCCTGCTCGGCGTTGGGGAAGACTTCAAACAGGTTGTGACCATCCAGGCCTACTTCAGCATGATGTCCAAGATCCTGCTCGGGCTCGGGTTGGTCTTCGAGATGCCCATGCTGATGTTCTTCCTGGCGCGCCTCGGTATTGTCAACGCCCGGCAGCTGCTCAAGGGCTTCCGGTGGGCGGTGCTCGCGATCTTCGTGACCGCCGCGATCATTACGCCGACGCCCGACGTTGCCACGCAGACCGTCTTTGCGGTGCCCATGATCCTGCTCTACCTGTTGGGCGTCCTCGTGACTGCGGTCTTTGGCAAGAAACGGGACAGTGATGACGAGTAATCCGGATCACCCCGGCGCCGGCGACAGTGATCGACGACGACAGTGAAACGGGGCCGGGAGGAGGAGATTGGGATGACAACGTGGAGTACGGGCTGGGCCATCGAGTTCCCGGCGACCACCGCCGACGAGCTGCTCCTGGCACTGGTGGTTCGCGACCTGATTCATGGCGCGTCGTACGACGTGGAGGCCGAGGAAACCGGTGACGAGTTCGAGGTCGACTACACGGCCGGCGACGAAATCGACGACGGCAGCTATCGTCTGTTGCTTGCGGCCGAGGTCGAAGGCGTGGAGGATGCCGAGCTCGTCCAGTCCTTCACGGAGCACACCCTCGAGGAGTTGCTCGACGAGGCGGAGGAGCTGCTCGGTCAGCGCACCCGGTTGACGACGCTTCCCGCGGTGAGCCTCGAGTTCAGGACGGTCCCCGAAGATGAGGAGCGGTGGGACCTGATTGTCCCTGATTGGATGGCCCCGGACGGTGCCGAGGTGCCGTTCGGATTCCGGTCCTTCGACGTCGCATCGGGCGAGCCGCTTCCAGACGACGCGACCCTTGACAGTCACGGTCGCGTGCTGGTCGTTCCGTTTGGCGGCGAGGTCGAGATCGTCGCCATTCCTGCGCCGGCGGATCACGACGACACCTGCGATCAGGACGGTTGACCCTCGGTCACGAATCGCCACGCTGAGATTCGACCCTCGCCCTGACCGTCTCCCATTCTCGTCCTTCGGGAGCGAGTCGTTATCGAAAGGTCGATGAAACGGGAGAAGGAGAGGTCGAGGGTGAGGGAGGCGGGCGCCGAAACAGACCGTGGAACGGGCGCGGTTACCGACCCCGGTAGATCACAACAACCTCGAGGTCCGCAGGGCGCTTGCCGATCGGAACGAATGGTGTATACTCCGCGTCCCCGGGGGTCCGAGGCGGGTCCCCGTGTCCTTGACGGAGGCTGACCGTGGACCGCATTCAAGAAGTGACGCAGGAGTATCTCAAGACCGACATCCCGGACTTTCGCCCGGGTGACAACCTCAAGGTGCACGTCCGCCTCAAAGAGGGCGAGAAGGAACGGATCCAGGTTTTCGAGGGTCTGGTGATCGCCCGCAAGCACGGCGGCGTGTCGGAGACCTTCACCGTCCGGAAGATCTCGTCCGGTATTGGAGTCGAGCGGACCTTCCCGCTTCACTCACCCTCCATCGCCAAGGTTGAAGTGACTCGTCGGGGCCGCGTCCGCAGGGCCAAGCTGTACTATATCCGCGGCCTCCGAGGGAAAGCGGCGCGCATCCGGGAGCGCTCGCAAGCCCGCTGATCCGACAACGCTTCGTTCCGCACGTCATGGCCGCCGCGACGTCCCGCTCTGCCAGCGCAGCGATTCTCGGTGCGCGGGATCGGGCGATTCTGAGGCGTGCATCGCGCATCATCGGAGTCGACGAGGTCGGTCGGGGTTCGATCGCGGGACCGGTCGTGGTCTGCGCGGCGGCCTTCGGGACGATCCCGAGGTCCGACAGGATTGCCGACTCCAAGCTGCTGTCGAAAGCGAAACGTGAGACGGCAGCGGTCTGGCTCCGGCAACAGACATCCTCGTGGGTGATCACCGAGGTCTGGCCTGAGATCATCGATCGTGTCAACATTCTGGAAGCGACGAGGCTTGCGATGGCTGCGTCCATTCGGATTCTGGCGACGCCGGAGAGCGAGGCGGTCGTCGATTATGTGACTGTCGAGAATGTGGGCATTCCGGTGCACTCGCCCCAGGGCGCCGACCGGGACTTTTTTTCGGTCGCCGCAGCCTCGATTCTCGCCAAGGTTCATCGGGACCGTGTGATGATGGATCTCGGACGACGAGACGACCGTTGGGACTGGTTTCACAACATGGGGTACGGCACCGAGAAGCATCGAGTCGGGATCGGTCGATACGGACGCAGCTACTTGCATCGACAAAGCTTCCGTCTGTTGCCTGTGCTACCATGAAGGCCGCGGAACACCGGCGTTAGGGGTGTCGAATCACGGATGGCCAGCAAGCGGGACAAGATCCTGAAGACTGCAGAGAGGCTCGTCCAAAAGGGCAAGCTCGATCAGGCTATCAGTGAGTACGAGAAGCTCCTTGAGGCCAATCCGAACGACAGCAACACAGTCAACAGGCTCGGCGACCTGTACGGCCGGGTGGGCGAGGTCGACAAGGCGGTCGCACTGTACGAGCGGGTCGCTCATCAGTTCGCGGACCAGGGCTTCATTCCCAAGGCGATTGCGATCTACAAGAAGATCAACCGGCTCGCGCCGCAGCGGCTGGATATCTTCGAACGCCTCGGGGGGCTCTACGTCGAACAGGGACTGATCGTCGAGGCCAAGAGCCAGTTCCAGATGCTGGCCGAGCACTATTTGAGGAACGAGGATGTCGAGGGAGCGATCCGAGTTCGAGAGCAGCTCGACACCATCGATCCCGACGACACGTCGTCGAGGTTGAAGTTCGCCGACCTGCTGCTGGAAGCCGGAGAGGTCGAACGGGCGACGGCCTCCTACATCGACCTCGGTGAGACGCTGATCCGACGTGAGCGTCTTGAGGAGGCCGAGCGCCTCTACCGGCGTTTGCTGTCCCACTCACTTTCGGACGGGGAGGTGATGGCGCCGATCTGCGATCGGCTGCTCGACGCAGGCAACGTGAAGTCGGCCCAAGAGTTGTTGGCAGCGGGGCTCCAGGCGTCGCCCGACAGCATCCCGCTTCGCACCTTGCAGGTGCGTGCCTACATGACTCTGGGTGAGACCGACTCCGCGGTCACTCTGGCCCGAGAGGTTCTCGAGATCGATCCCGAGAACCCGGATGTCCGAGGGTTGGTCGGCGGCGTCCTGTTGTCCGACGGTGACGAAGAGCAGGCGACGGAGATGATGATCCCGGCCGCAGAGGCTCTGCTCGAGCAGGCCGACTACTCCCGGGCGCAGAAGATGCTCCAGGAGCTCGTCGAGGTCGCGCCCGATGACGAGAGGGTCCTTCGTCTGGCGATCCGGGCGTTTCGCCCGTCCGGCGACCAGCAAATGCTCACCAGGCTCACCGCATCCCTGGCCGGCATCTGTTTCGAGAAAGGACAGTCTGACCAGGCACGCCGTTTCTACATGGAGCTCGTGGCGAGCGATCCGACGAACAAGCTGTTTCGAGAGCGGCTGGCCCAGCTCGACGGGGTGGACGTCGGCGCGCCCGACAACGCCGTGACCTCAGGCGCTCCGGTCGACACGGAGGAGGAAGAGCTCCCCTCCGAGATTGATTTTGTGCTCGACGAAGATGTCGAAGAGATCGACGAAACGGTGGTCGAGAGCGGGCCTCAAGAATCGCCGTCGATCGACCTCACGGAGCGCCTGAACGAAGCTGCCGTGTTCGCCAAGTACGGTCTTCACGAAAAGGCGATCGCTCACCTCAAGGAGGTGATCCGGCTCGAGCCCGGCCATCTCGAGGCTCGCACCGAGCTTGCGAAGCAGTACGCAGCGGTCGGGAAGCACACCCGCGCAACCGAGGCGATCCAACCTGTCATCGAGCACTATCGGGAGGCTGGGGACCCTCGTGCCGAGGAGCTCGAGAGCACCTACGGATCGGCCGCTCCAACACCAGCAGCGGACGACGATGATGTCATTATCGTCGATTTTGATGACGACGCCGAGGTGGTGATCGAAGAGCCACCGCCGGAGAGACCGCGCGAGCCGGTCGCCAAGTCTCGATTCCGAGACTTCGGAACAGATGCGGCGTCGATCGATGAAATGGTCGCCCGTGCCATGGGCGATCTGGGCCGAGCCGTCGGGGCGCCGCCGAAACCGAAGAAGAAACCACCGCCAGACGAACTTCTCGGTCCGGCCGTCGTTTCGACCCCGGTCGCCGAGCAGGAGCCCGTGGCCGTTCCGGATCTGGTACCGGATGCGGAACCGGAGCCCGTGACTGTCCCGGACCTCGTGCCGGACACGGAACCGGAGCCGGAGGTTGTCGAAGAAGAGCTGGTGGAAATCAGCGCCGGCCCCGAGGGACCGACGCCGAGTGAGCTCGCTCAGATCGATCTCTTCATCGAGCAGGAGCTGTACCAGGACGCCCATGGCGTGCTCGAGCGTCTGCAGGCCGACTACCCCAACGACGCCGATCTCGTCGAACGTCGTCGACGGCTCGACGTTCTCGAAGCCAGGCGGAAGGCCCCGCCGGTCAAACGCGACGTCGAGGTACCGAGACCGGGGCCGGTCAAGTCTCCAGAGTCCCCGGACGAGCTCTTCGGCGAGGAGTCAGGGGACGAGTACATCGACCTTGCCAAGGAGCTCGAGCTCGAGCTCGCCGAAGAAGAGGCGATGGTGGAGGAGGCGACCGGTCGCGGCAAGGGCGAGGCCATGCTTGACGAGGTGTTCCGCGAGTTCCAGCGGGGCGTCGCCGAGCAGCTCTCGGACGACGATTCCGACACCCATTTCAATCTCGGCATCGCGTACAAAGAGATGGGGTTGCTCGAGGAGGCGATCGGCGAGTTCACCGTCGCATCGCACGATCCTGCGTTCTTCGTTGAAGCGTGCACGATGATCGGTGTCTGCTGTAACGACCTGGGTCGACACAGCGAGGCCGCCGAGTGGTATCAGAAGGCGCTGGTTGCCCCCGAGCTGTCGACGGAAGCGCGGACGGCACTCCGGTACGAGCTCGCATCCGCACTCGAGAAGACTGGCGAGATCGATCAGGCGCTCGGTCTGTTCGAGGAGATCCGGGCCCACGACCCTTCCTACCGCGACGTGACGGAGCGTCTTTCGAGCCTGGCTCAGCAGCAGCGCCAGATCAACTGAGGTGGTTCTGACGCCTCGGAGATATCGGCTCGTTCCCCGTACAATCCATCCATGAGTCGAGGAGACTCACCATCTGCCGACGGTCGTTGGGCACTGCGGCTCGCCACGGTCCGCGGCATTCCGATCAGGCTCCACGCGAGCTTCGGACTCATCATGCTCGCTCTGCTGCTGCGGACCGGCTCGACTGCGGGATTCCGGGTCGCGGCCTTTGAGCAGGTCTTCGTGGTCATGGTCTTCGTGTGCGTTGCCGTCCACGAGCTGGCACACGCCTCGGTCGCCCTGCGCCGAGGTGTGCCGATCAGCGGTATCACGCTCTATCCCTTCGGTGGAGTTGCGCGAATGGCGGTACGGCCTCCGTCCGGAATCGCCGAGGTGGCCATTGCAGCCGCCGGTCCGCTCGCGAACCTCGTGATCGCCGCCGGGCTCCTCGCCGCCAGCGCAGGTTCGGTCCTGACGCCGGGGGACTCATTGTCGCTTCGGATGTTGGGCATGCTGTTCTGGGCCAACATCATTCTCGCCGGCTTCAACCTCCTCCCGGGCTTTCCACTCGACGGAGGCAGGGTCTTCCGCGGGTTGTTGACGATGAGGATCGGTTGGGCCAGGGCGACGGTGTGGGCGGCCTCGGTGGGCCAGGTGCTCGGTGGGTTGTTGATCGTGGTCGGCCTGGTCCACGACCTCTGGTTGACCTTCGGTGGGTTGTTGATCCTCCCAGCCGCCAACGCGGAGCTCCGGTACGCGCTCGCGATCAAGCACTTCGCCGACCGCAGCGTCGGGGACATCGCCCGGACCGATCTCATACCCCTCGGCCCGCAGACCACAGTTTCGGAGGCTGCGGAACGTTCGCTCGCGAAGCCCTTGGCCGATTTCCTCGTTGTTATCGGCGGGCGGCCGAGTGCCTACCTGTCGGCTGCGCGGTTGTGGACTCGCGTCCGATCCGACGAGCGCGGAGACGAGACTGTCGAGGGCCTCGCCGAGCCCCTCGGCCCGCCGGTCCCTGCCGCCATGGCTGTCGAAGAGGCCGCGGCCCGGGTCGATCCGGACGGCGCCCGCGTGGTGCCCGTTCTCGATGACCGGGGTGGTGTCGTGGGCGTGGTCGCCGTGGGCGACCTCCATCGGGCTGCTCAACTCGCCCGGCGCGCTGTCGCGAGGTAACGGCCCGGGCAGCAGCCAGGGCGGACACACCATCAACCGCAGCAGATGGCTCATGAATGGTCCAGGCCAGTTCCCGTCCAGAAACGGCGGTTTTCGGTAATTTTGGCGTCAACCTGTGGGTTTCCTAGTGCGGCGTACGAAAGTACGCCTCCGCGCAAACCCCTGGTTTCCTAAACCTTGCCCGAAAACCGCTCGTTTCTGGATCGGGAACGACGCTGTTCCCGCCAGAGTTTCTGGATGGGAACGGGCTAGCGGTGCCGCACGACACCGACCCGGGGGCAGAGGTCGTCGAGGGGGCAGCCGGTGCACCGCGGCGAGGTTGGGTGACAGCGGTTCTGCCCGAAGGTGACGAGCAGGTCGTTGATGTCGATCCAGAGATCCTCCGGCAGGACCTTCCGGAGCGCGGCCTCGGTGGCCTCTGGGGTGGCGGTGGCGGCGAGGCCAAGACGGTTGGAGATCCGGTGAACGTGGGTGTCGACGCAGATCGCGGGAACCCCGAAACCGAGCCCGAGGACCAGGTTCGCGGTCTTGCGTCCGACTCCCGGCAGTGCGAGGAGCGCCGCCTCGTCGCCAGGGACTCGTCCATCGTGCTCGGCGACGAGGCGGGCTGCGATCCGTCGCAGCTGGCCCGCTTTGGTGCGGTAGAAGCCCGCCGGGTAGATGGCCTGCGAGATGGTCTCCTCGTCGAGGGTCGCGAGATCGGATGGTGTCTCGGCGAGCTCGAAGAGATGACGGCTCGCCTTATGGGTCACCTCGTCTTTGGTTCGCAACGAGATCACGCAGGACACCAGCAGGTGAAACGGCGACCGGGTCGCCGATTGGACCTCGGTGAGGGTTGTCGGGCGGCAGTCGGATCGGAAGGACCGCAGTCGCTGCTCGAGATCCCGGACCCGTTTGACGGACCAGGGAGGAGTCGGTGATGGACGGGTCGCACGGGTCATCTGCGGATGATGCGTGGCGCCTCTCCCGAGGTCAAGAGAACCTGGCCGAGACAGCTCTCGTTGACCGAATCGCGACGGGCCTGTTAACTTGAACGGTCTTTGGGAGGTCTCATGGCACCGAACGGTACCCACGTCTTCACCTCGGAGTCAGTGACCGAGGGTCATCCGGACAAGATTGCAGATCAGATATCGGACGCGATCCTCGATGCGGTCCTCGCGGAGGACTCCAACGGCCGGGTCGCATGCGAGACCATGGTCACGACCGGACTCGCGTTCATTGCCGGCGAGATCACCACCAAGACCTACGTCGAGTTCCCGGCGCTGGTCCGGGAGACCATCCGCGACATCGGGTACACGCGGGCGAAGTACGGCTTCGACAGCGAGACCTGCGCCGTGATCTCGTCCATCGACCCCCAGAGCGGCGACATCGCCCTCGGGGTCGACACGGGGGGCGCCGGCGATCAGGGCCTGATGTTCGGCTATGCCTCGAACGAGACCTCGGCACTGATGCCGACCCCGATCCTGTTCGCCCACCGCCTGACCCAGCGTCTGAGTCAGGCACGGCGCTCGGGTGAGCTGGACTGGCTGCGTCCTGATGGCAAGAGTCAGGTTTCGGTGGAGTACGACGGCCAGGTGCCGCGTCGGGTCGATGCCGTGGTTGTGTCGTGCCAACACGCCGAGGAAATCTCGGTGGCGGAGCTGCGGCCGCTGATCGTCGACCGGATCATCCGGCCGACCCTGCCTGAGGAGATGCTCGACGGCAACACCAAGTTCTTCGTCAACCCCACCGGCAAGTTCGTGATCGGCGGTCCCCAGGCGGATTGCGGTCTGACCGGCCGCAAGATCATCGTCGACACCTATGGCGGCGTCGGGTCCCACGGCGGCGGCGCATTCTCGGGCAAGGACCCGTCCAAGGTCGATCGCTCGGCATCCTACATGGCCAGGCACGTCGCGAAGAACATCGTCGCAGCCGGATTGGCCGATCGTGTCGAGGTCCAGCTCGCCTACGCCATCGGCGTCGTCGAGCCGGTGTCGGTCATGGTCGATAGCCTCGGCACCGGTCGGGTCCCGGATACTCGGCTGACCGCAGCCGTTCGAGAGGTGTTCGACCTCACGCCCCGCGGGATCATCGCCTACCTCGATCTGCTCAGGCCGATCTACAAGAAGACCGCGGCCTTCGGTCACTTCGGGCGCGACGACCCGGACTTCACGTGGGAGTCAACCCACCGCACCGAGGATTTGAAGACGGCGTGCGGAGCCTGATCCGTCGCGTCGCCTGACTTGGCCTCTCACCACGAGATTGGCACGTAGGGTGCATGAGGGTTCCGGAGGGTCCATGGATCGGCAGGAACGGGCGGATGGCTTGGGTCGGCGACCGACCTTGGCGTCAGGATGACGCGATTGGCGGGCATCTTCGGCACGAAAGGCTCTCTGCAGCGGCACTACGCCGCAGCGACCGTGGTCTTTCTGGTGCTGGTGCTCGGCATCATTCTTCTGTTTGGCCATTTGATCTCGAGGTCGTTGTCCCGCCGCTACCTCGAGGACCTTCTCATCAGCGGCCGTGAGGATGCTCGGCGAATCGCCGATGAGCTCGGTGAGGAAGGAGCTCAGGACCTCCAAGTGCTGGAGCAACGCCGGGAGCAGCTTTTCCGCAGCCTCGAAGGCATTCCGCGCCGGAGGATCTATGAATCCGTCGTCGTGACAGACCGCGATGGCAACGAGGTCTGGCACTCGCGCTTCCAGTCCATAGAGGATCTGCCCGAGACCCTCGTCAACGACCTCGAAGTTGTGGGCGACCTCTCGGACGAGAAGGTCACGGAGACCGAGACCCCGTACCGGATCAAGGTGCCGTTGGGAGACGTCGGCGAGGTGGTTCTCAACGTCAGCCGAGCCCGGGTTGCCGAGCGGGTCGATCGGCTGCAGCACGAGCTGCTCGTACAGACGGTGACCGTGGCGGTGCTGACCCTGGCGACCCTGCTGGTGGCCTTCATTCTGGTCTGGCTCCTGGTGCAGCGGACCCGCCGGCTCGAAGCCAAGCAACACGAGGCCGAGGAGCTTGCCGCGTTGGGCACCCTGGCCGCTAACCTTGCACACGAGATCCGCAACCCGCTCAACTCGATCAACCTCAACCTCGAGCTCCTCGACGAGGACCTCGAGCAGCATGACACCGAAACCCGAGCGTCACTGTCCAAGACCAGACGAGAGGTCGGTCGCCTGGCCAAGCTGGTAAGTGACTTCCTGATCTACGCTCGACCCACCGAGCCGAGCGTTGAAACCGTCCGGGTGCGCACTCTGCTCGGCGACGTGTGTGGTTTCCTCAACGCCGAGGCCAAGTCCATGGGGGTTCACCTCCGCCAAGCGTCCGAGATTCCCGACCTCGAGGTCGACGCGGACGAGAGCCAGCTTCGGCAGGTGATGCTCAACCTCGTCCTCAATGCCATCCAATCGGTCGCGCCGCTATCGGCCGATCGCAGAGTGGTCGAGCTGTCGGCGACTGGCGATGAGTGGGAGAGGGTGCTGACCATTACTGATCGGGGCAACGGAATCCCAGATGTAGAGCTGACCAGGGTGCGGGAAGCGTTCTACACCAAACGGCGCGGCGGTTCGGGTCTCGGCCTTGCGATCGCCGAGCGTTTTGCCGAATCGCACGGGGGCAGAATCGAGCTCGAGAACCTGAATCCCACGGGATTCGTTGCGCGTATTGTCTTGCCCGCGCCGGAGGGTGCTGGCAAGATGAGCGAGTGACCGGCCGGGGCGACAGCCGCCCGCGGTCGGAGGGAGGAATCGACGATGGATCGACGTGTTGTGTTCGCCTCGGCGGTGCTGGCGTTGGCGTTGGCCGGGCCGGTGTTCGCCGGGTTCGGGGCCTCCGATCTGGTGTACATTCCGGTGGTCTCCCACAACTCCGGAGCGAGCGGTTCGGACTGGGTGACTGACCTCTACGTCACCAACCCGGAGGAGGTTGCCATCGATGTCGCGATCGCCTACCTGCCTTCCGGGCAGTTCAGCAACGCCTCTGTGTTCACGAGCCGCGACACCTGGCTCGGCGGTCGAGAGGATGACGGGTTCGGGCTCATCGACGAGTCCCTGGCGGATATTCCGCCGAACGGCGAAGTCGTGATTCGAGACATCGTCGGCGAGTACTGGACCGACATTCTCGGCCTCAACGGCAATGGTTCATTGGTTATCTTCGCGTACGAGGCAGACACGCTCGAGCCCAGCAACGAACGGGTGTTGCGAAACGTCATCGCCAATGCACGGATCTACAACGACACCAAGATCTGGATCGAGGATGAGGACAACCCGGGCGAGTTCATCGAGAAGGCCGCGGAGTACGGACAGACGATGCCGGGCGTTCCCTGGTACAACCTGGCGGACTCCGGTGCGGTGTCAGACACCTATGATTTCAGCTACGAACGTCTGACCGGCGCTGAAGAGGGCAGCGGGCTTCGCTTCAACGTCGGGATGATCAATGCATCCGATCCTCTGACGTCCATTTCAGTCACCCTGCAGCCGTTCCAGGCCAACGGTGAGCCCTTTCTCGACGACGAGGACAACGAGATCTTTTCCGTGATCACCATGCCACCGCTGTCGCACATCCAGTACTACCGTCCGTTCACCTCAGAGTGGGACATCGATGAGGTGGAGGGTGCGGTGGTCAAGGTCACGATCGCGGCTTGGAGCTCGACGGCTGCGGATCCGGTGGTGATGATGACAAGCTACGGCTCGGTGATTCACAACCGCACCAACGACCCGTCGACGGTCCTGCCGTCGTTCGACTATCCATACGATGTCGACTGCATGTGGGGTGGGGACGGTGAGACCAAGACCGCCCGATCGGCTCGCCGCCCTGTCGAGATTCCGGCCGTTTTCTAGACGAACGGGGAGAGATTGACAGGCATCGGGCCTGTGGTAGCATGCGCAGCAAAGCGGGTAGCCCCCGCAGGAAGGAGACTGACCATGGCGGATCCTGATGACAAGCTCCCGGACCAGGCGCCCGGCAAGTACTACGTCGATTCGAGCTGCATCGACTGCGACGTGTGCCGCACCACCGCTCCGAACAACTTCGAGGCGAACGAGGACGAAGGTTACTCGTATGTGGTGAAGCAGCCCGAGAACGACGAGGAAGAGGCGCTGTGCGAGGAGGCCATGGAGTCCTGTCCGGTGGAGGCCATCGGGGACGACGGCGAGTAGCACTCGCGCACTTTCGAAATCGCGCGGCCGGCGCCTTGCGTCGGCCGTTTTCTTGTGAGTGTTATCATCCGCCCCCGGAGGACACGGCATGCGCGTTCTGTCAGGTGTTCAACCCTCGGGAGCACTGCACATCGGAAACTATTTCGGCGCCATTCGTCAGTTCGTGGCGATGCAGTCCGAACACGACTGTTACTACTTTCTCGCCGACCTGCACGCGTTGACCACGGTCCAGCATGCAGACCGCATGCGTTCGCTGGTTCGCGAGCTGGCTGCCGGATACCTCGCCCTCGGTCTCGATCCGGTACGGAGTGTGATCTACCGGCAGTCGGACCTTGCCGAGATCCCAGAGCTGACGTGGTACCTGTCGACGGTAACGTCCATGGGGCTCCTCCAGCGCTGCCACTCCTTCAAGGACAAGGTGGCCCAGGGTATGGTGCCCAGCCACGGTCTCTTCTCCTACCCGGTGCTGATGGCGGCCGACATTCTCATCGTCCGCAGCGACCTCGTGCCCGTGGGAAAGGACCAGAAGCAGCACCTGGAGGTGACCCGCGACATTGCCGCGTCCTTCCACGCCGCCTACGGAGTCGAGGTCTTCACGATTCCGGCGCCGATGATCAGGGACGAGGTGGCGGTGGTTCCCGGGATTGACGGGCAGAAGATGTCCAAGTCCTACGGCAACACGATCGACATCTTCGGATCCGAGAAGGCGATCCGGAAGAGGATCATGTCGACGGTCACCGACTCGACGCCGGTCGAGGATCCGAAGCCGAAGAAGGGGAGTGCGCTGTATCAGCTTCTCAAGGTCTTCGCGCCGGCCTCCGATCAGGCATGGGTCGAGCGCGCGTTCGCCGAGGGTGGGACCGGTTATGGCGACATGAAGAAGCGTCTGTTTGACTACTTCGTTGCCACGTTCGGGGATGCCCGCGGGCGTTACGACGAGCTCATGGAGGATCCCGCCGAGGTCGACCGCATTCTCGCTGCCGGCGCCGAAAAGGCCCGTGAGACCATCGCGCCGCTCATGGATGAGGTCCGCCGAGCGGTGGGGATCCGGTAGCTGTTCGCGATCGCATCCAGATCGGACGCCTCGCCGCCGGGATCGGCTAAGCTGTCGCCACGATGAACGATTCTCCAGATCGAGGCCGTCCGGTCCGTGGGACGGGTTCCGGCGACGGAGCGGCACAGAGTGGTGTTGAGCCGAGCATCGCACGCTACGAGCTCTTCGAGCTCATCGGCGAGGGAACGACCGGCAAGGTCTACCGGGCGATTGACCTGCGACTGCAACGTGCCGTTGCCCTGAAGATCTTGTCGACAACCGATCCGGTCGAGGCCGAACGTCTCGTTGGCGAGGCCAGGGCGCAGGCGCGCATCGATCACGAGCACGTGTGCCGGGTCTTCGAAACCGGAGAGCTCGAGGGACGGCCGTTCGTGGCCATGCAGCTGATCAGGGGACCGACTCTCGACGAGCTCGCGCCGTCGCTCGAGCTCGAGGCCAGAATCGAGATCCTCGAGCAGGTTGCCCGGGCGATCGCTGCGGCCCACGTAGCTCGCGTCACGCATCGTGATCTGCGACCGGGGAACGTCATGGTCGAGCGACGTGACGGTGGCAAGTGGCACGCGTACGTGCTCGACTTCGGCGCCGCCGATGGCGCCGATTCCGATCCGGATGAGATGTCAGGTGCGTCACCGGGCGCTCTCGCCTTCCTGGCGCCCGAGCAGGCCGCCGGCGACCCGCGCTCCGTCGGCCGGAGAACCGACGTGTACGCCATTGGGGCAACGCTTTATGCGGTCGTTGCCGGACAACGGCCGTTCTTTGGACGCACCAGGGCCGAAACCCGGCGCCAGATCGTCGAGGACGAACCGCTCCCCCTCGGCATGGTGGCGCCGGATGCGCCGGTCGACCTCGAGACCATCGCCCACCTGGCCATGGCCAAACGCCCTGGGAGGCGCTATCCAAGTGCTCGGGCGCTGGCGGACGACCTCCGTCGTTGGCTCGACGGCGAGCCGATTCGAGCGACGCCAGCCGGCCCCCTGGTCCGGATGACTGCATGGCTGCGCCTCCGACAGACGACCGCGCTCTTGGTGTCGCTGGCGGTGCTGCTGGCGGTCGTGGCCGTGGGGTCGGTGCTTCGGCAGCGGATTCGGGAGGTCCGGCGACAGGCACTGGTCGAGCGCTACGACCTCGAGGTCGAGCGAGTCGAGGAGCTGCTCCGGAGGAGCCGGATGATGCCGCTGCACGACACGAGAGCGGCGGAGAGGAAGGCCCGGAATCATCTTGCCGAGATTGAGGTCTCGTTGCTCGAGGACGGGGCTCTGGCCCGAGGTCCGGCGTACTCGGCCCTCGGTCGCGGCTACCTGATGTTGCGTCAGTACCCGGCCGCGGAGGGCTGGCTGCGGGCCGCCGTCGATGTTGGTTTCGACGGGCCGACGACGGAGTCGGCATTGGGAAGAACGATGGCGAGTCGAGCCATGGAGGCGCGGCTCGCGGGTCGTGACGTGTCGGCGGGAGAGGTCGAAGAGGCGATCCGGTACCTTCGGCGACGCGGGCCGGAGACGCAGGTCCTCGACCGCTATCTCGACGCCCTGATGCTGTTCCTCGAAGGCCGTATCGACGAGGCCCTCGATGCCGCATCGTCGTCGATGGATGCGGAGCCCTGGTTGTACGAAGCCCGGCAGCTCGAAGGAGACCTGATGATCCTTCGATCGGCGACCGAGCGGGTCGATGGCAACCTCGATGCGGCAGTCGCCGATCTCCATCGTGCCGGTGAGGTCTACCGAGAGGCACTGGAGACGGCGCGGAGCGATGCCTGGCTGTGGGAGCGCGAGTGCAGCAGAGCGATCGAGCTCTTGCGGGTCGCTGATTCCGGAATCGAGGATCAGGCCGCGCTCGTGGAACGTGGGCTGGAGGCCGCCAGATCCGCCGCGATCGCCCGCCCGAGCTGGCCTGCGCCGCTGCTTCTCGAGGCCGAGGTGCATGTGCTGGCGGCAGGGCTCGCAGGCGGCAGGGGCGATGAGTCCGTCGCCGACCTCGAGCAGGCGCGGGTCGCGATCTCGCGGGCGGAAGCCCTCGATCCCGACAACGCCGAGGTCAAGGGGCTCCGGACCCGGATCGAGCGGGCGAGACAGAATTCGGCTGGAGGCACACCCGATTGATGCGATAATCATCGGCGCCGTCCGTTGACGGCCGTGTGGGGACATGGAAACCGTTCGCAGCTTCTGCATCATCGCGCACATCGATCACGGCAAGTCGACCCTCGCCGACCGACTGATTCAGGTCTGCGGCGGCGTTGACGAGCGTGAGTTCCGTGACCAGATTCTCGACTCGATGGACATCGAGCGCGAGCGCGGCATCACGATCAAGTCCAACAGCGTCACCCTGAGCTACACAGCGAAGAACGGGACAACTTACCGGCTCAACCTCATCGACACGCCGGGCCACGTCGACTTCTCCCACGAGGTGAGGCGGGCCCTCATGTCGTGCGAGGGCGCGCTGTTGCTGGTGGATGCCTCGCAAGGCGTCGAGGCGCAGACCGTCGCCAACATGTACCTCGCCCTCGAGTACGACCTCGAGATGGTGCCGGTGATCAACAAGATCGACCTACCGGCAGCGGACGTCGAGCGGGTCAAGGAGGAGATCGCCGAGGATCTCGGCCTCGATCCCGACGGCGCGGTGCTGTGCTCGGCGAAGCTAGGCACCGGCATCGAGGACGTGCTCGAGGCGATCGTGCATCGGCTGCCGCCGCCCACCGGCGATCCCCATGCCCCCCTTCAGGCCCTCATCTTCGACGCCCAGTACGACCCCTATCGGGGAGCAGTGCTCCTGGTCAGAGTCATGCAGGGGACCCTACGGGAAGGCCAGCGCGTGCGCTTCATGCACACCGAGGTCTCACACGACGTCGAGGAGGTCGGCTATCTTCAGCTCAAGCACGTCAGGGTGCCCGAGCTCGAGGCGGGCTCCGTCGGCTACGTGATCGCCGGCATCAAATCGGTGTCGGACATCAACGTCGGCGACACCGTCACCGACGCCCGCGTTCCGGCAGCGAAGCCGCTGCCGGGATACAAGGAGGCCAAGCCTGTGGTCTTCTCGTCGGTCTACCCGATGTCGACCGAGGAGTACCCGGACCTGGTCAAGGCTCTCGAGAAGCTCAAGCTCAACGACGCCGCACTGACCTACGAGAAAGACTCGTCGGCGGCGCTGGGCTTCGGTTTCCGCTGTGGATTCCTCGGGCTGCTCCACCTCGAGGTCGTCCAGGAGCGGTTGCGCCGCGAGTACGACCTGTCGTTGATCCTGTCGGCGCCGTCGGTCCGGTATCGCGTCACCACCTCGGATGGCGAGGCCTCATGGGTCGACAACCCAAGCTACTATCCGAACCCGGCCGAGATCGAACGTGCCGAGGAGCCGTACATCAAGGCGTCGGTGATGATGCCCGAACGCTATGTCGGACCGGTCATGGAGCTGTGCCGGGAGCGGCGGGGTGAGAACACGACTTTCACCTATCTCGCCGTGGGTCGGATCGAGCTGACCTCGGAGATGCCCTTGGCCGAGGTCATCTTCGATTTCTACGATCGACTCAAGTCGACCACCCAGGGCTACGGTTCCTTCGACTACGAGATGCTCGACTACCGCGACACCGACCTCGTCAAGGTCGACATTCTGGTCAACGGAGAGCCGGTCGACGCCCTCGCCCAGCTGGTCCACCGAGACCGTGCGCGGGCGCGCGCCCTGCACTACTGCGACCGACTCGAAGCCACGATCCCGCGCCAGCAGTTCAAGATCGCCATCCAGGGCGCCATCGGCGGGGACATTATCGCGCGCAAGACCATCAACCCCTACCGCAAGGATGTCACCGCGAAATGCTACGGCGGCGACATCACGCGAAAGCGGAAGCTGCTCGAGAAACAGAGAAAGGGCAAGAAGCGAATGAAGATGGTCGGCAACGTGGAGATTCCGCAGTCCGCGTTCGTGGCGGTGCTCAAGACCGACAAGGACTGAGTCGAGATCACCGTCGACTCCGAGCTCCGGCCCTCTGGTCAACGGCGGGTCCCCGGTTGCGGCCACTGTTCCTGCGGTCGTCACTGTCAGCCGCACCGCTTTCTCCCCGGCCTGCTACGATCGCCGGCATGCCCAGCAACATCGAGATCAAGGCGCGCTTGAGGGACCGCGAAACGGTCGAGACCCGGGTCCGCGGGAGGGCGGACCATGGGCCCGAGCTGATCGTCCAGGAGGATGTGTTCTTCGGATGCAGCGAAGGAAGATTGAAGCTCAGAACCTTCGTCGATGGCAGCGGAGAGCTCATCTTCTACCGGCGACCAGACGCCGAGGGTCCGGCCGAGTCCCGGTTCACCAAGGTCTCGACCACGGATCCGGTGGGCCTCAGGGATCTGTTGGCGATGGCCCTTGGCACTGCTGGAGTCGTCCGAAAGCAGCGGACGCTCTACCTCATCGGACAAACGAGGGTCCACCTCGATGCGGTCGAGGGACTGGGTGACTGGCTCGAGCTCGAGGTTGTCCTCGCGCCCCGGCAGTCGTCATCCGAGGGCGCGGTGATCGCCGAGGAGCTCATGGCGGATCTCGGCATCGACCCGGGCGAGCTCGAAGCCCGCGCCTACGTCGATCTCCTGATCTCCCGAGACGATTGACACGATGGGCGGCGGCTCGTCATAGTCGAGCCCGTCATGTCGGTTATTGCGCATTGTCGTGGCCGCCGGAACCCCG
>Ga0316576_10000389_pt1 | contig 20167 bp, 14 predicted proteins | sample S0NA_FD_203075 | JGI IMG/M metagenome (GOLD analysis project Ga0316576, IMG submission 203075) | Rhizosphere microbial communities from salt marsh grasses in Alabama, United States - S0-2_050615r3r5 | ecosystem: Host-associated > Plants > Roots > Rhizosphere | place: USA: Alabama | collected... | reverse complement strand
GAGTCGCCCATTCATCCGCGAGGAAGTAGATCAGGGTCCCGCCAAAGATGGCAAGGACCAACGGGAGTCGCTCCCAGCCCGGGAGCAGTGCAGTCACGTACCGATCCGTCGGCAGCGCAAGGCCCAAGGTCGCATAGGCGGAAGCGGCCAGGGTGGCGACCGCGAGTCGCCGAGCATCAAGCCTACCGCCGCCGGAACCCGGCTCGAGTCGTCGGGTCAGCCACACGGCCACGGCGGTCAGGATACCGTAGACGGCAAAGTGCAGGGCGAGATAGTCGCCGAGCAGGATCGGCAAAAAGTCGGTCGGAAAACGCCACAGGACCACCGGCGTGATCAGCGCCGGCGCAATCGCCACCGGCAGAAGACGCCGCCAGCCGAGCCCCGCACCCTGCGGTTGGTCGGACACACGAGGAAGCCATGTGGAGAGAGGCCATGCAAGGGCGAGGATACCGATATAGACGAGTGCCAACCCGGCTCCGCGGCGATCGATAAAACCGCTGCCCGTGCGATCGAAGGTCCGATCGAGCCAGGCCAGCGTCTCCGCCAGGGCGGCCTCGGAGTAGAGGACACCGATGTGCTCGACGCCGGTCGCGAGGGCCAGGCGCCGGGCACTGCCGTCGGCATGACTCCCGTAGGTCTGCCCGGCCTCAGGCCGACCGCCCGCAGCCCCGGCGATGGCCGTCAGACCCTGCCGGTGGAGCATCTGCGGCTCCAAGGCGCCGTAGACGATGCAAAGATTACGCAAAGGCTCGGTAACGGTGTCCTCGGAGAGATAAGGGGAGACCAGAACCGTGGCCTCGGCCACTGGTTGAGCCGCCTCCGCGAAGCGCACCATCACGTCACCGGCCATGGAGTGACCGACCAGGGCGAGCCGACGGTCGGCGCCCGCTCGTGTCAGGCCAAAGTTGACGGCCTGCTCGAGCGCCCCCTGCAGAAGCCCCAAGCGGGCCGCCTGGTCCTCCAGATCGGCTACGAACGGGACCCGGTTGCGCCCGTGGCCGGGGAAATCGAAGGTGACCGCGATGTAGCCGTTTCGGGCCAGGGTCACCGCGTAAGCCCCCATCATACGCTGGGATCCTGCAAAGCCGTGGGCGATGACGACCACGGGCGCAGGGGTGTCGCCGAGCGGCCGATACAGTGTCATGGGCACTCCCGCCTCGGTCGTCTGGACGACTGACACCCCGCGCGTCGCAGACTCGAGCTTCCAGAGTCCGGCGATCAGGACGCAGACCGCGATCAGCGCGACGCTCGGCGCAATGAGGCGGCGAGCGCGACCGGCCGCATCAATTGGTTTAGACAGGGCAGACATAGAGACCCGAGGGTTGGGACGACAGGGGGCGATGAATCCGGGCCATCGCGGGCCGTTCGAGCGGCCCGCATCACGACTCGTGAGATGCCGTGGCGCACCCGGGTTTTCAAGGGACAGCCTGTGGTCCGATGATGACGGGGCTCGCCTTCATCCGGAAGCCGCGCCTGCGGACCCGCTCAGCCGGCGGGGCCCGCTCGTCTGATTGTTCGACAATATCCGAAGGTTCGCTGGTTGTCCCTGGTCTCGGGGCGTTAGAATCAGGCGCGCGGCACGGCGCTCTGCCCCACGGACGAAACGGGCGCCGCCGATCGGATCAACCACTCCTGAGCGCGCGGCGCGATTCCAACGGTATGCCTCCCGACCAAGGCCTCCCGGAGACCTCACATGCTTGACAAACACCTGCTGGATATCCTCGTCTGCCCCGTCACCAAGGGTCCGCTCATCTTCGACAAGGGCCGTGGCGAGCTGATCTCCGTGTCGGCGCAGCTTGCCTATCCAATCCGCGACGACATTCCGGTGATGCTCGAGGAAGAGGCCAGGCCACTCTCAGCGGAGGAGCTCGAGCACTACCGGGAACGGCGGGCGGGAGCCTCCAGGAACAGCCGCCCGGAATGATGGGCGGTTCCGATCGCGGTCGGCCGGGCCAACCGGGAGCCTTCGTGCGACACCTACCTTTGTGCCTCTCGCTTGCCACCCTGCCCGGGCTCACCGCCTGCGCGACCAGCGGCGTTCCCGAGGCGATCCGCACTAGCGAGCGGCCGTCGCCCACCGTCGCCTCGGTCCAGCAGCAACCGGAGGGCTTTCTCGGACACCAGGTGCGCTGGGGCGGAAACATCCTCGCCGTGCACAACGGACCGCAGGCCACCCAAATCGAGGTGCTCGGCAGACCCTTGGACGACCAGGGCGAGCCGGACCCGGAAGCCCCCGGCCTGGGCCGCTTTCTGGTCGAGATCGCCGGCTTCGAGGACCCGGCAGAATATCCCGAAGATCGCCGCTTGAGCGTGGCCGGCCCACTCTTGCGGGTGGAGACCCGCAACGTCGGAGAATTTCCCTACCGCTACCCTGTCGTCGCGGCCACCACCTTGTATCTCTGGCCCGATCCGCCGGTATTGACCCGAGCCCCCCCACCCTTCGCCTATCCCTGGTATCGGCCATGGTGGGGACCTTGGTACGATCCGTGGTATTGGTATTGACATCGAGAGTGACGCCGACCGCATGCTGCTCGACGTCAACTTGGCTGAGAGAGGCCGTCGCGCCATGACGATTGACCCCCTCCTGCGCTTTGGTTTCAGCGGCCTCGCCCTTCTGCTGCTCGCCGCTTGCGCGACCCGGCAGGACTGCATGACACCGGTCGGGGGCTCTGACCTCACACCCGCCAAGGTCGCTTCGCTGGGCCGAGGTGAGGGAACGGTCGTGACCTGGGGCGGTGTCATCGCCTCCACCCGCAATCTCGCCGAAGACACCGAGGTGGAGGCAGTCGCCTATCGGCTCGACCGCTGCGGGCGCCCGCTGACGGGGGGCGTGCCGGTCGGTCGCTTCATCGCGCGTCACCCGGGATTCCTCGAGCCGTCGGACTACCGTGCCGGTCGGCGGGTCACGGCCACCGGGCGCATCTCCGCGGTGCGCGAGGGCCGGGTCGACGAGGCTCGCTACGCCTTTCCGGTCCTGGATCGCGCCCTGCTGCGGCTCTGGCCGGACGAGGCGGACACCGGGGCGGGCTGGACTCCCTACGCGCGACCCTGGATCAGCATCGGGATCGGGAGCGGCGGTCACGGTGTCGGTGGCGGCATCGGCGTCAGCTTCTGAGGTCGCGCTGTCCGGCGGGCAGGGCAACAGCGCATACAGGCGCCGGGGCCTCCGGGCACGCGCCTGACCAGGCTGCTCGCGGCAGGGCTCCAGCGCAGCTCTCCATCCTGTCGAGGTGGGTCCGGACCGCGAGGGGGTCCGCGTCATCCGCTACGTACCCTGGTAGATCAAGGGCACGCGCCGGCTGACATTGGTGAAGAGCTGATAGGCGATGGTCCCGCTGGCCTTCGCGACTGCATTGACAGGCACCTGCGATCCCCAGAGCTCGACCGGATCGCCGATGGCGGCATCCTCGATCCCGGTCAAGTCCAGAGTGACGAGATCCATTGAAACCCGACCGATGATGCGGGTCATGCGACCGTTGACAGCGACTGCCGTCCCGTCCGGGGCATGACGGGGATAGCCGTCGGCGTATCCGATGGCAGCGACCCCGACTCGGGTCGGCCGTTCGCACACGAACCGACCACCGTAGCCGACAGGCGCCCCGGTCGGAAGGTCGCGTACCGAGACGAGGGCGGACTCCAGCGTCATGGCCGGGCGCAGCCGGGCGGCCGAGGGATGCTCCGCGTCCAGCGGAGTGGCCCCGTAGAGCATGATCCCCGGCCGTGTCCAATCGCCGTGTGAACGCGGCCAGGCCAGGATTGCCGCCGAGTTGGCGAGGCTCCGGGGGGCTTGGATCGACATTGTCGCCCGCTCGAAGACCTGGATCTGCTCGGCAGTAAAGGGGTGCGTCAGCTCGTCAGCGCGGGCAAAATGCGACATCAGGACCACATCGCGCACATGCGGGCAGCCCGCAAGGTCGGCGTAAGCATCGGCGAAGTCGTCCGGCGCCAGCCCCATCCGATGCATCCCGGTATCGATCTTGAGCCAGCAATCGAGCAGGCGCATTGGGCGTGCCGCGAGCAGCCAATCCAGCTGCAGATGGCTGTGGACCACAGGTGTCAGATCAACCTGCTCGACCAGCGTCATTTCATCGGGCGTGAAGAGCCCGTCCAGCAGCAGGATCGGGCCGCGAATGCCTGAGTCGCGCAGCTCCATCGCCTCCTCGACACAGGCGACCGCGAAGCCGTCGGCCTCATCGGCGAGCGCGCGGGCGATCGCGATGGCCCCATGTCCGTAGCCGTTGGCCTTGATCACCGCGAGCGCCCGTGAGCCCGGCGCCAGACGCTTGGCTTGGCGGAAATTGTCGCGCACCGCATCCAGATGGATGCGCGCGCGGACGGGACGGGACATCGGGGACCTCCTTGATACCGAGACCTGGATTCGGCAATTTGAACCGCAAAGGCGCGCAGGAAGCAAAGCCGTCGATGGTCGGGGCTGCATGCCGCGGATCGGCGCGGCGACGCCTGCGCGCCGGCGTCCCGCAGGGCCTGTGCCGGACGCTGTCTGTGCTGAAGCGACCAAGCCTATCGGGGACGCAGGGCTTCGCGTGTCCGCGCGACCGCAACCGCCGCCTGACCGAGCGCGAGACCCCCATCGTTCGCAGGCACCCGCCGCTGAAGCAGCACCCGCAGTCCGGCGCTCTCCAGATCGTCCGTGACGGTTTCCAGGAGGAGCCGGTTCTGGAAGACGCCGCCCGAGAGGGCGACGGTGGAAAGACCCCGACGACCCGCCAGATCCAGGGCGAGCGTGCAGATCGCCATCGCCAAGCCCGCATGGAAGGACGCCGCGATCTGGTCAGGCGCGCGCCCGCGCCTGAGATCCTCGAGCAGGTCGACCCACAGCGGCGCAGCATCCAGTACCTCGCCGGAGGGCTCCGAGATTCGGGCAAAGGGATAACCGCGAGCGTTGCGCTCGCCGGCACCCGCCGCGATTGCCTCCAGCTCGATGGCGGCCTGACCCTCATAGGTCAGGACCTCTCCTCCCACGCCCAGCGCCGCCGCAACCGCATCGAAGAGCCGCCCGGCCGAGCTGGACAGCGGTGCATTGCATCCGCGCTCGATTAGGGTCCGCAGGACCGCGAGCGGCTTGACGTCGAGTCGCTCGATCGGCTCCAGCCCCTGGTAGCGTGAGCGCCAGGACGACCAGCCGCCGGCGCTCTCCAGGTGGGCATAGAGGTTCCGCCAGGGTTCCAGGATCGCGCGCGTCCCGCCCGGCATGGCAACTGGTTTGAGATATCCGACCCTGACATAGTCAAGGTAGTCCCCGACCAGAAACTCACCGCCCCAGAGCGTGCCGTCAGCGCCATAGCCCAGCCCGTCGAGCAGGACCCCGAGGACGGGTCCGGCGTCCAGCGGCCAGCCATTGTCGGCCAGCACCGAGGCCAGGTGGGCATGATGATGCTGCACCCCGATCAGCGGCAGTCCATCCCGGGCCGCCCAGTCGCGGCCGATCAGGCTCGAACGATAATCCGGGTGCAGGTCAACAGCCAGGGCCTTGGGGGAGACCTGGAAGAGGTCCAGATACAACGCGATCGTCCGCTCGTATTCGCGCGCCGTCTTCGCGTCTTCGAGGTCGCCAAGATGCTGCGACAGGATCGCCTGACCGTCGTGGATGAGACAGAAGGTATTCTTGAGCTCCGCGCCCAGCGCCAGCAGGGGGGGCGCCCTCTCGAAACCGGGCGGCAGTGGCAAGGGCGTCGGGGCATGGCCGCGCGCCCGCCGTAGCAGGCGAGGCTCACCTGCCATGACCCTCACAACGGAGTCATCGACGCGATTGACGATCACGCGGTCATGAAGCAGCAGATGGTCGGCCAGCCCGCCGAGACGTCCCACCGCATCCGCATTGTCGATGCACTGCGGCTCTTCGCGCAGATTGCCGCTGGTCATCACCAATGGGCGGTCCCAGTCAGCCAGGAGCAGATGGTGAAGCGGGCTGTAAGGGAGCATGAACCCCAAGGTGATCTGGCCGGGGGCGACATCCGGTGCCAGAGGGCGCGGCCGCCCGGCGCCGACCGCGTCCAACCCCGCCCAAACGAGCCTGTCAAGCAAGACGATGGGCGCCGCCGGACCGGCGAGCAGAGCCTCCTCCAACGGCGTGACCCGACAATATGCCCGGAGGACATCCAGGTCACGGGCCATGAGCGCGAACGGCTTGGCGAGGCGCCGCTTGCGCCCACGCAGCTCGGCGACCGCGTCGGGATTCGTCGCATCGCACGCCAGGTGAAAGCCGCCGATCCCCTTGACGGCGAGAATCCGACCCTCACCGAGCAGGCGGCCAGCCGCCGCAATCGCATCCTCGGTTGCGAGCACCACCGGCTCGAGGGGATGGCCCCGCTCACCCTCGAGCCAGACCCTCGGGCCACAGACAGGGCAGGCGTTGGGCTGGGCATGGAAGCGCCGATCCGCCGGATCCGCATATTCCCTGGCACAATCAGGACACATGGGGAAGACCGACATGCTGGTCTGGGCGCGATCATACGGGATGCCGCTGACGATGCTCAGACGCGGCCCACAGTGGGTGCAATTGGTGAAGGCATAGCGATACCGGCGATCGGCAGGGTCGCGGACCTCTGCGACACAGGCCGGGCAGGTCGCCGCATCGGCAACGATCCCGGTGCGCGCGGCGGTCGCCGCACTCTCCAGGATCACGAAGCCAGCCGTATCCGAGAGTTCCGCCAAGGCATCGCTGTCCGCGATCACCCCGCGCTCGATCGAATCGATCCGCGCGAGCGGCGGACACGCCTCGTCCAAACGATTCAGAAAGCCACCCAATGCCTGGACATCGGAGGCCGCATCCAGGCGCACCCGGATCAGCACCCCCTCCCCGTCGTTGCGCACATCCCCGCGCAGGCCGCACTCGTGGGCGAGCCGCCAGACGGTCGGCCGAAACCCAACCCCCTGGACCAGGCCGCGCACCCGAATCGACTCACCACGCGCACAAGGTTCAGAGGCCTGTCTCAAGGATGGCTCTCCGCAGCCGAGCTGACAAAGGGTCGCACTGAGGACGGGCTGGCAACAAGGCTCTGACCCGGTCGGCTCAGAACCTTGATGCCGCCAACGGCCATCCCTGGCCGGGCATCGAGCACCCTGCCCTTATCGTGCCGCCTTGAGCGCGGCATGGGCGGCCGCCAGCCGGGCGACCGGCACGCGCGGTCCCGAGCAGCTCACATAGTCGAGGCCGGCCTGGTGGCAGAAGGCGATGGAGGCCGGGTGGCCCCCATGCTCGCCGCAGATGCCCACGTGCAGGCCCGGCTTGACCGAACGCCCCCAGTCCACCGCCAGTTGCATCAGCTTGCCGACCCCCTTCACGTCCAGGACCTCGAAGGGGTTGTCCTGCAGGATGCCCGACTGGTTGTAGAGCGGTAGGAACTTGTTCTCCGCATCCTCGCGCGAGAAGGAGAAGGTCGCCTGCGTGAGGTCGTTGGTGCCGAACGAGAAGAACTCCGCCTCCTCGGCAAGCGACTCGGCACGCATGCAGGCCCGCACCACCTCGATCATGGTGCCGAACTTGAACTTGACCGGCTGGCCGTAGGTCTCGGCGACCTCGGCGTGGATGGTGTCCACGAACCCCTTCACCATCCTCAACTCCTGCGCGGTGCAGACCTGCGGAACCTTGATCTGGGGCTGCACGTCGATACCCGCCTTGGCGCACTCGGCGGCGGCCTCCAGAATCGCGCGGATCTGCATCTGATAGATCTCAGGAAAGGTGATGCCCAGCCGCACACCGCGGTGGCCCAACATGGGGTTGGTCTCGTACAGGGCCCTCACCTTCCGGAGCATCGCCTCCTTCTTGGCGATCGCCTCCTCGACCATCGCGGGATCCACCATACGCCGCAGAGAATCGACGTCATGACGGACATTCTCGGGCGAGTGCAGCAGCCCCATGGCCCCGGCCAGCACCGTCATCCCGCGCGTCGCCCGAGCCAAGGCCCGCAGATCGGCGAGCTCGCGCTCCAAAACATGCTCGTCCGGCAGGAACTCATGGATCGGCGGATCGAGCAGCCGGATGGTCACCGGGTTCGGTGCCATGACCTCGAACAGATCGCGAAAATCCTTACGCTGCAGCGGGAGCAGCTTGTCAAGGGCGGCCTGCCGCTGCTCAGGCGTCTCTGCGACGATCATCTCGATCACCACCGGCAGACGCTCGACGTCGTTGAACATCCGCTCGGTGCGCGCCAGGCCGATGCCCACGGCGCCGTACTTGCGGGCACGGCGCGCGTCGTCGGGCGTATCCGCATTGGCCATCACCTTGAGACTGGCCGCCTCGTCGGCCCAACCGAGCAGGATGTCGAGCTCCGGCGTGAAGTCCGGCTCGACCGTCGGGATCGCACCCAGGTAAACCTTGCCGGAGGTCCCGTCGATCGTGATGACATCACCCTCCTTGAAGCTGGTGAGACCGACCCGGGCCTCGCGGCGATTGACGTCGACACTGATCCCCTCGGCGCCTGCGACACAAGGCTTGCCCATCCCGCGCGCCACCACCGCGGCATGCGAGGTCTTGCCGCCACGTGAGGTCAGGATGCCCTCGGAGGCGAAGAAGCCATGGATGTCCTCGGGCTTGGTCTCCTCGCGTACGAGGATCACCTTCTGGCTGAGCCCATGGCCCAGCTGCTCGGCACGATCCGCATCGAAGACCGCAATCCCGGATGCCGCGCCGGGGGATGCTGGCAATCCCTGCGCGACCGCCTCGGCCTTGATGGTGGGATTCAGACGCGGGAAGAGCATCTGCTCGAGCAAGTCGGGCTGAATCCGCAGCAGCGCCTCCTCCTTGCTGATCAGGCCCTCTCGTTCCATCTCCACCGAGGTACGCACCATGGCGACCGCGTTCATCTTCCCGTTACGCGTCTGCAGGCAGAAGAGCTGACCCCGCTCGATGGTAAACTCGAAATCCTGCACCTCACGGTAATGGCTCTCCAGCTTGTCGCGCAGGATGTCGAGCTGCGCCGCCATCTCGGGCATCTCGACCCGCAACCGATCGATCGGCTTCGGCGTGCGGATCCCGGCGACGACGTCCTCGCCCTGGGCATTGACCAGATACTCGCCGTAGAGCTTGTTCTCGCCCGAGCCGGGGTTGCGGGTAAAGGCGACACCCGTCGCCGAGTCGTCGCCGCGGTTGCCGAAGACCATCGTCACCACATTGACCGCGGTTCCGTTGGCCATGTCAGGCGTGATGTTGAACTGCTTGCGGTAATCGACCGCGCGCTTGCCACCCCAGCTGTTGAAGACCGCCTTGATCGCGATCTCCAGCTGTTGGTAGGGGTCAGAGGGGAAGGGGTGACCCGTATGCGCCTCGACGACCTTGAGGAATCGCTCGCTGACCTCCTTGAGGTCGTTCGCCGTCAGGTCGACGTCCTGCTTGGCATGCGCCGCCTCCTTGACCGCCTCGAGCTCCTGGTCAAAGGCCGCGTCCGGCACGCCGAGAGCGACCTTGCCGAACAGTTGGATGAACCGCCGATAGGCGTCGTAACCGAAGCGCGCATCCCCCGTCGAGCTGATCTCGCCCAGCAGGGTCTCGGCATTGAGGCCCAGATTCAGGATGGTGTCCATCATCCCGGGCATAGACATGGCCGACCCGGATCGCACCGAGACCAGGAGCGGGTTGTCCGGATCGCCGAAGCCCTTGCCGGTCTTTTTCTCCAGCGTGCGCATCTGCTCATGGACCGCGTCCATCAGGCCGGCCGGCAAGGCACGGTCTGGCGCATCGAGATATTCCAGGCAGGCAGCCGTGGAGATCACAAAGCCCGGCGGGACATTGAGTCCCATCTGGGTCATCTCGCACAGGTTGGCGCCCTTGCCGCCAAGCAGCTTCTTGTCCTTGCCGTCTCCTTCCTCGAAGGCGAAGACATGTTTGGTGGTCGTGGTTGCCATGGTTCCTTCGTACCTCTCTCGTCGATTCGTTGCGGGTTGTCTGGACTCGAGCCCGCGGCAGCGGGGTTGCCGCGGCAACAGGCGCTATTGTGGCAGAGCTGGTGCTCCGGTCGGAATGAATTTCGCGAGGACGCCCCGCTCCGGCGCTCGCACGCCCGGTCGAGCCGGAAACGCCTTCGGGTATACTCGTGCCCTGATTGGACTTCCCGGGCATCGGCGCAACGGCAATGCTGGACAAAAACTACGATCCGCAAACCCTGGAGAGAACCTGGTATCGCCATTGGGAGGACCAGGGCTATTTCGTCCCGTCCGACCACCCGCGAAACGAAGGGGGCGGCACCTATTGCATCATGATCCCGCCGCCCAATGTGACCGGCAGCCTGCACATGGGCCACGGCTTCAACAACACCATCATGGACACCCTGGTGCGCTATCACAGAATGAAGGGCGATCGCACGCTGTGGCAGCCGGGGACGGACCACGCGGGCATCGCCACTCAGATGGTGGTGGAACGCCAGTTGGAGCTGGAGGGCCGGACCCGTCACGACCTGGGTCGCGAGAACTTCATCGCGCGGGTCTGGGAGTGGAAGCGCGAGTCCGGCGGCAACATCACCCGGCAGCTGCGCCGGCTCGGCTCCTCGCTGGACTGGCAGCACGAGCGTTTCACCATGGACGAGGGCCTGTCCGACGCCGTGCGCGAGGTCTTTGTCCGGCTGTTCGAGGAAGGTCTCATCTACCGCGGGAAGCGGCTGGTCAACTGGGACCCGGCGCTGCACACGGCGGTCTCCGATCTCGAGGTCCTCTCAGAGGAAGAGGACGGACACATGTGGGACATCTGCTACCCATTGGTCCTGCCGCCCGGCGCAGCGGGACCGCCGTATCTTGTGGTCTCGACCACCCGGCCCGAGACCCTGCTCGGCGACTGCGCAGTCGCCATCAACCCGGAGGACGAGCGCTACAGGCACCTGGTCGGCGAGCTCGTCGAGCTTCCCCTGACCGGCCGACGCATCCCGATCATCGCCGACGAGCATGCCGACCCGGAGTTCGGGACCGGTTGCGTCAAGATCACACCCGCGCACGACTTCAACGACCACCAGGTCTGGCTCCGCCATCGCGACGAGACCGCGATCGCCACGCAGCCCCACGGCGGTCTGATCAATATTCTTACCCCCGACGCGGCGATCCGCGCCAACGCCCCCGAGGAGGGTGAGCTGCTGCCCGAGGCCTACGTGGGTCTCGACCGCTACGCGGCCCGGCGGCGCATCGTCGCCGACCTCCAGGCCGAGGGCCTGCTCGCAGCAGTGAAGGAGCACCGGCTCCAGCAGCCGCGAGGAGACCGCTCCGGTGCCGTCATCGAGCCCTATCTGACCGACCAGTGGTACGTGCGCGTGCAGCCCCTTGCCGAGCCGGCAATCACCGCCGTCGAAGAGGGGAGGATCCGCTTCGTTCCGGACAACTGGAAAAACACCTATTTCGAGTGGATGCGCAACATCCAGGATTGGTGCATCAGTCGTCAGATCTGGTGGGGGCACCGGATACCGGCGTGGTACGACGTCGAAGGCAATGTCTATGTCGCCCGCTCCGAGGAGGAGGTTCGCGCTCGCCACGGCTTCGATGCCGACGTCGTGCTGCTCCAGGACCCGGACGTGCTCGACACCTGGTTCAGCTCCGCACTCTGGCCCTTCAGCACACTCGGCTGGCCCCGGGAAACCGGCCGCCTTGGCGCCTTCTATCCCACCTCGGTCCTGGTCACCGGCTTCGATATCATCTTTTTCTGGGTCGCTCGGATGATCATGATGGGGCTGAAGTTCATGCGGGATGTCCCCTTCAAGGACGTCTACATCCATGGCCTGGTTCGCGACGCCCATGGCGAGAAGATGTCGAAGTCCAAGGGCAATGTGCTCGACCCCATCGATCTGATCGATGGGGTTGGGCGTGAAGAGCTGGTGGAGAAACGCACCAAGGGGATGATGCAGCCGCGTCTCGCGGAGACGATCGCCAAGCAGACCCGCAAGGACTTCCCCGACGGGATCCCGGGATTCGGCACGGACGCCCTGCGTTTCACCTTCGCGGCGCTCGCCACCACGGGCCGCGACGTCAAGTTTGATCTGGGCCGCATCGAGGGCTACCGGAACTTCTGCAACAAGCTCTGGAATGCCTCCCGCTATGTCCTGATGAACACCGAGCGGCAGGACTGCGGCCAGACCGGCGGCGCGGTGGAGCTCTCCGCTGCCGACCGCTGGATCCGCGCCCGTCTGAACGCCACCATCACCACCGCCACCGACGCCATCGAGGGCTACCGCTTCGATCTTGCCGCCCAGGCGATCTACGACTTCACCTGGAACGCCTTCTGCGACTGGTACCTGGAGCTCTCCAAACCGGTGCTGACCGGCACGCTCACGAGCGAGGCCGCCAAACGCGGCACGCGCCGGACCCTGGTCGAGACCCTGGAGACCCTGTTGCGGCTCACCCACCCGATCATGCCCTTCATCACCGAGGAGATCTGGCAGAAGATCCGGCCGCACACCGCTGCCGAGGCCGCGGGGCACAATCCCAAGACCATCATGCTCGCCCCCTACCCGGTCGCCGACCCCTCCGCTGAGGACCCCGCGGCCGTCGCCGAGATCGATTGGGTCCAGCAGGTCATCCTGGGGATCCGCCGCATCAGGGGCGAGATGAACATCCCCCTTGGCAGGTCGCTGCGCGTCCTGGTCGCCAACGCCTCTTCACAGGACAAGACCTGGCTCGAGGTCGCCCGACCCTACCTCGATTTCCTCGCGCGTGTCGAGTCCCTGACCCTGTTGGACGACGACTCGGCGGCGCCCGAGTCGGCGATTGCGCTCGTCGGCACCATGAAGCTGCTCATCCCCATGGCGGGGCTGATCGACAAGGACGCTGAGCTCGGGCGCCTCGACAAGGAGATCGCGCGTCTCACCGACGAGATCGCCCGGGTCGAGCAGAAGCTCGCCAACCCCGGCTTCGTCGACAAGGCGCCACCCACGGTGGTCGCGAAGGAGCGTACGCGGCTCGCCGAGCAGTCAGCGGCCATCGCGAATCTGCAGGCCCAACGGCAACGGATTGCCGCCCTGTGACGGGCGAGTCGTGAGCATCATTCCAGCCGGGTCTCGGCCCCGCTGCCGAGCCCGTTCGCAACATGCGGTAGCATCGAGTCAGGGTTGCGACGTCCCGAAGGACGCTGAGCCGCTTGGCCCGCATGGGATCGGGGCCTATCTTGAAGGCCTTTGTCAGCGCGCAGCCTCGACCCGCGGGCGCGGGCGCGGTGGCCGGCCATCGGCTGATCTCTCCGAGCCACGGCGGCTTTTTCAGACCCCAAAGGAGTGGCCGCGCGGCGGCGGCGCCACCTCAGCCCAGCAGGCCACATCATGACCGATTCGCCCAGACGACTCGTATCTGTGTCCCTTGTGGTCCTAGCCGCCCTGCTCGCACCCGGTGTGTCGCTGGCGAGCGAGTCGGCGCAGTGGATCGACCTCACGGGACACGGCGTGGGGTACGCGGCCCTGATCATCTTCGCCCTCGCCTATGCACTGGTGATGGCCGAGGAATTTCTGCATCTGCGCAAATCCAAGCCGGTCATCGTCGCGGCCGGTGTCATCTGGATGCTGATCGCTTCCGTCTATGTCCAGCACGGTTTCACGCATGAGGCCGAGACGGCGGTGCGTCATAACCTGTTGGAATATGCAGAGCTGATGCTCTTCCTCCTGGTCGCGATGACCTACATCAACGCCATGCAGGAGCGTCAGGTCTTCGATGCCTTGAGGGCTTGGCTCATCCGCAAGGGCTTCGGGCTGCGCGCACTCTTCTGGTTGACCGGCGCTCTGGCGTTCCTCATCTCCCCGGTGGCCGACAACCTCACGACCGCGCTCCTGATGTGCGCAGTGGTCATGGCCGTCGGCGGTGAGAACACGCGATTCGTCACCTTGGCCTGCGTCAATATCGTGGTTGCGGCGAATGCGGGCGGCGCCTTCAGCCCTTTCGGCGACATCACCACCCTGATGGTCTGGCAGAAGGGGATCATCGACTTCTTCGGCTTCTTCGCTCTCCTGGTGCCAGCGCTGATCAACTTTCTGGTGCCGGCCATCCTGATGCACGGCGCCGTGCCCGACCTCAAGCCGCACACGAGCACGGTCCTGGTGCCCATGAAACGCGGGGCGCGACGCATCATCGCACTGTTTCTTCTCACCATCGCCACGGCGGTCAGCTTTCACAACTTCCTGCATCTGCCGCCGGTGGTCGGCATGCTGACCGGACTCGGTTACCTCCAGTTCTTCGGGTTCTTTCTGCGGATGAGCCATCACGGTTGGCAAAGACGCAACAGACAGCGCGCGAATCTGATCGGCGACGTCACCCCCTTCGATGTCTTTAACAAGGTCGCCCGTGCCGAGTGGGACACCCTGCTCTTCTTCTACGGCGTGGTGCTCTGTGTCGGCGGACTCGGGTTCATCGGCTATCTGGCGATGGCCTCCGACGTGATGTACCACCAATGGGGACCGACTGCGGCGAATGTGGCGGTCGGGCTGCTGTCGGCGGTGATCGACAACATCCCGGTGATGTTCGCGGTCCTCACCATGCGTCCGGAGATGGACCAGACCCAATGGCTCCTGGTCACCCTGACCGCAGGGGTCGGCGGATCGCTGCTTTCGATCGGCTCGGCGGCCGGGGTCGCGCTCATGGGCCAAGCCCGAGGCATCTATACCTTTTTCGGTCATCTGCGCTGGACGCCCGCGATCGCGCTGGGCTATGTCGCAAGCATCCTCGCGCATCTCTGGATCAATGGCTGAGGACGGGTTGCGGCTGCCCTCGCGCCCGTACCTGCGCCGGTGATCGGCTGGCCGCGCGGTCGTCGCTCCTCCGTCGCCGGTCTCCTGCTCGGGCTGGTCCTTGTCGGCGCCTGGGCTGTCGAACGGTGGGGGCCGGGGCTAATCTCGCCTGGTAGGTCGTTCGCGGGGTCGGTTCGTGTGTGCGCCTTGGACCAGGTGCTCGACGGGGACTCGTTGCGGCTCGATTGCCACGGCGATCCCCTGGAGGTGCGTCTGCACTGCATCGACGCGCCCGAGAAGGATCAGCAGCCCTGGTCGGACCGATCGCGTGCCAACCTGCGTCGCATCACCCCGCAACGGGTCGAGGTGCAGCCGGTCGAGATCGACCGCTTCGGCCGAACGGTGGCGGAGGTCTATGCGACAGGAGTCAAGCGATACTCGCTGAATCTCGAGCAGGTCCGCGGCGGCCATGCCGCGGTCTATCCGCGCTATTGCGACGATCCACGTTTTTTCCGGGTCGAACGTCAGGCACGCCGCGCGTCAGCGGGGATCTGGAGCACGCTGGGAGAGCACCAGACGCCCTGGGCCTTTAGACACCGTCGCTGACCGACTCGCAGGAGGATTCATCTCCCCGGACCCTGCCGGTCCAAGGTCGTCTGCCGCTCGAATCTCTGCATCCCGGTCATCCTCATGCGTATCGGCCGGTCGGCCGCCAGGGTGCGGCCGGCATCGTCTCCGAAAAGACACGTCGCCGTCGCTGGCGCGAGCAGATCAGGGCCGCAAGATCCGACCGGTCCGTCCGTCGCGGATCCGCGACGGACGATCGGAGCCCGCACAGGCACCCGCGAGGATGTAGTCGGGAGGCTCATCGAGCGCCAGCCGGACCTGCAATGCGGTCCTGGCCGGTGGTCGGTCGGCCTGATTGGCACTGGTGGAGACGATGGCACCACCGAAGAGACGACAAAGCGCAGCGGCAAGCGGGTGAGCAGTGACCCGCACAGCAAGGGTCTGGAACCGTCCGGTCAGCCAGTCGGGCGTCTCACGACGCGCTGGCAGCAGCCAGGTGCTCGGACCCGGCCAGCTCGCACAGATCTCAGCCATGCGCTGGTCGGGTAGCGGCTCGACAAAGGGGCACAGCTGTGCCGGGTCACCGGCGATCAGGATCAACCCCTTGGCGACATCGCGTCGTTTCATCGCGAGCAGACGCCCCACCGCGGCACCGTTCAACGGATCACACCCCAGCCCGAAGACCGCCTCGGTCGGGTAGGCGACGATGCCGCCTCCTTGGATGGTAAGAGCGGCCATTCGGAGGCGATGGGCGGGCACAAACACTGGCATCAGATCGGGAACCAAGCGGCCGACTCAAGATCGCATGGAGGTGGCCGCCTCTCTTACGGACGAGGACGGCGCACCCGGCACGGCCCGGGAATTGCCGGATCGCAACGAACCCGACGACCGGGAGTGCGTATACTCTCTCTGGCCCGGCCGACTGCAATCTGTCGGGGATAGCCGAGGTGCCCGTCCAAGCTGGGCGGATGGCTCAATGAGGGCCGACTCGGCGATCCCTGAGCCGTTGACGAACCTGGGTACGCTGATCACCCGCATCTTTTGATCAATCGGAGCTGGAACCCATGAATCTGACCAAAAACGTCGGAAAGACCGATCGAAACATCCGTCTCGCGGCGGGCGGACTGCTCGTGCTCGCAGGCATCCTGACCGGACAGTGGATCCTGACGATCCTCGGTCTGATCGTGCTCGTGACCGGCGCGACGGGCACCTGCCCGGCCTACATGCCTTTCAACATCAACACCAACAAAGGCGACCAGGCCTGATCGAGCGTGATCTGCCAGCCGTGGCCGGGTCAAGGTCGTTAAGGAAGCGCTGAAGTAGTCAGCGCTTCCTGTTCGGGGCAGGAAGCCCCGCCATTTTCATGCGAGCAAGCGCTGGAAAATGAAGGAACCGGGAAACCGCGTTTTCCGGTTCCGCCTGATTCTTGGCCAGGATGGCCAATCTCACGTCAAGGCGCACAGAGCACAGCCGCTCAGACGCGAAACCGCCATCAAGACAGACCCTTATGCGGACTTCCGGTCCGCCCGGGCGAGGCCGGATTCCTCCCGCTGTGCCAGTTTTGTGTCAACCGCGCGCGGACGACTCATCGCCTCGGCATACTCGGCCAGGTGCTCCACCCCCAGGTGCGCGTACTTCTGCACCATCCGGATGTCGCTCCAGCCGCCGAGCTCCTGCAGCGCATGCACCGGCGTTCCCGCCTGCACATGCCACGACGCCCAAGTGTGCCTCAGGTCATGCCAGCGGAAATCCTCAATCCCGGCTTCTGCCAGGGCGCGGCGCCACAGCGGCGTGTTGGCCTGCGCGATCGGGCGCCCGTTCTTGGTGAACACCCGCCTCGGGTGCTTTCCCTCCTGCCGGCGCAGCACCAGCACCGCCTCGGCGTTGAGCGGCACCGGGATCGCTTTGCGTGCCTTCGCCTGGTCCGGGTGGATCCAGGCCGTGCGCCGCTGCAGGTCCACCTGCGACCACTCCAAGTGGGTGACGTTGGACTCCCGCAACCCCGTCGCCAGCGTAAAGCGCACCATCTCCGCCAGATGCGCGGGTAGCACTTCGAGCAAGCGACCGGCTTCCGCCCGGGTCAGCCAGCGGATCCGCCGCGTCGGCACTGGCAGAAAGCGAAACGTCGGCTCCCGCTCCAACCAGCCCCACTCGCGTTCCGCCTTGCGCAGGATCGCCCGGATCACCTGCACTGTGTGGTTCACCGTGGCGTTCCTCACCCCGTCAGCCTGTCGCGCCTGGATAATGGCCTCCACCCGATCGCGGCTGATCTCATCCAGATACAGGGCCCCGAGGTGGCGATCGAGCCAACGCAGCCGACCTTTGTCCTCAGGCAGGCTCGCCTTGTGTGCGCCTTCCTCCACCCAGCGCACCACCGCCTCCTGCCAGGTCCGCCGCGGCTTGTCGCCGAGCTTCTGCACCCGCCAGGTCTCGGCCTTCAATCGGTCGTGGTACTCCTGTGCCGCGACCTTGTCTTCAGTTCCAGCAGACTTGCGTATGCGCGTGCCATCCGGTGCGGTGAAGCGGACCCACCAGACGGCCCCGCTGCGGTACAGTGCCATGTGTCTATCCCCTCTTGATCACACACGTGCACCGCTCGCCGCGGTCGAGGGTACAGCGAGCGCAGGTAGGCGACAAGATCCGCCTCCAAGAACACCCAGCGCCGGCCGGCCTTGGCGCCGGGAATGACGCCGGCATTGGCCTTCTCGCGCAACACTGAAGGCGAGACGTGCAGAAACTGCGCCGCCTGGACCAGGTCAAGTGTGCGGTGAGCATCATTCACCCTCCTTGGCCTCCCGGTAGGCAGCGGCGACGGCGGTGCGCTCGCGTGCTTGCGCTTCGCGCGTCTCTTCCGTCTCGGTGCGCAGGGCGTTGTAGCGCTTCTCTTTGACGGCCACCTGATCGGCGACGTAGTCGGCAAAGCCGCGGCCACTCTCCCGCCGGCGTTGGTCATGGAAGCACCCCGCACGGACGAGGAACTCGCCAAGTCCTTCCTCCAAATCTGTGATGCCCTCCCGGGCCATGAATGAGGTCAGACCGCCGAGCCCGTTGAGGAACAAGGCCTCATCGCCCGGGATACGCGCCTTGCGCAAGCGCGAGAGGCTGGGCCCGGGGACGGCCTGGCAGTCGATCGCGGCCAGGGCCTGCCAGAGGGGATGGGTTGGCCAGCGACTCTGGTTGCGGTCCCCGGCCACCGGCACTGAGAGTCGCAGCCAGTCCCGTGTCGCATCATGCCAGAGGCCGGCGCAATGGGCGTGTAGATCGGCGAGCCCATCGACGCGGAGCTCCTTCAGTGCCGAACGCTTGAACTGAAACTCCAGACGCCAGACCGTCTCAACATCTTGCCAGCCAGCCTCACGCCAGAGCGGCTTGAGGTAATCCTTGAGACTGCGCTTGAGCTCGAGTGTCTTGTCATAGAGGCGCGCGCCGATGGGACCGCCCAGGCCAATGCTCCAGCCGGAGAAACGCTTCTGCACATGGTAGGCATCGATCCGAAGCGCGCGCGTGACCCAGGTGTTCGCGGGCCAAGCGTCCATCGGCAACGCGCAGACGAAGTCGACAAACAGGTCAACGCGGCTCACCGTTGCGGCAGACTGGACATTGCCGAGCGTGCCGACAATCGTCCGCAGGCGGTGCTCGGACGCCTCGGCACCGACGGCGGTCAGCGTTTCACTGGAAATCTGCACATGCGCCAGCGGCAGGGTCTGCGCTTCGACCCTCGAGAGCGCGATGTTGAAGCAGTTATCGGCCGGCACAAACGGGAAGCGACCGCGCCCCCGTCTGGCGACCTCCAAGCGGTGTCCGCCGATTTCGACGGCTGCCAAGGCCTGCTCGCGGTCGTCCTCGCAGCGTGCCGACTCCTTGAGACTTTCCAGCCGCGCCTGCCATTGCTGCAGTCGCTGTACACCCTTCGCTATGCCCAGTATGCGCACCAGGCGCGACACGCGACAGCTGTTCTCACAACGTCCGCGACGTCTAAGACCTGTAAAGACCCACTACGGACGATAGCCGACGGCTGCGAGTTGTCTCGTCCTCACAACACCCGAAGTACTGGTAGCATCGATGGGATCAACGCATTGAGTCCGGCGATCCAGGTTTCGACCGCTGCCATCTCCGACAGCATGTCCCAACTGCGTGCATTACCAAGGTAGACCGCGAGTGTCCCCTGAACGCGCATAGCCGCCGCTCGCGGTCCTCTCCCTGAGAGACTCACTTGCCCCAGTGCGGCCCGTCGAGGAGGTGCCTGCAAGCGGCCGGCCTACGCCGCTTGGGGGCAGGCCGGGGGTTTTTGCAAGCGCAGGTCTCGGGAGCGGGAAGCAGACACTCGTAATGTGGCGGGCAGCGGCGATTCGATCCTACCAGCACACGGTCACGTCCACCCGCGTCCGTCGGTTTCGTCGGGCGAACCGAAGCGACTTCCCGACCTTTATCTTCCGTCAGGGGCAGGCACCTATCAGATCGCTAAGATGCAATTTCGGCTTCGGCACCTGAAGATTAGGCAGGGCATATCCTTGTGCAGCTGGAACTAGCGATCAACGGGGTCGCGAGATGTTTCTACGCGCCATTTAACGACTCGTCCCGCTCCTTGATCGGCGTCGCCGCCCCGATCGAGAGCTGTCGACCAGCGTGCGTTGGCGGCGCCTGTATGGGCTCAGAACTGATAGACGACCTTGAGCCAGATGTAGTCGCCCTCGAGCCGGTTTCGGGTCTCGAGCTCCGGCAGCCAGCGCAGCTCGGCGACCAGGTTCTGTTGCCCCAAGGGCAGGATGTAGCCGAGCACCGGACCGATCTCGCCCTCCACCGTCATCCAGACATAGGGTGCCATGGCCCCGACGCTGTAATGGGCCCCGAGGACCGGCTGCTCGAAGGTGTAGAAGCCGCCAACGATCAGGACATCGCTGGTGGCCTTGAGGCCGAAGACATCGATGCCGGCGATCGGGATCGCGTCTGCCAGGTCA
>Ga0316576_10000388_pt1 | contig 20180 bp, 16 predicted proteins | sample S0NA_FD_203075 | JGI IMG/M metagenome (GOLD analysis project Ga0316576, IMG submission 203075) | Rhizosphere microbial communities from salt marsh grasses in Alabama, United States - S0-2_050615r3r5 | ecosystem: Host-associated > Plants > Roots > Rhizosphere | place: USA: Alabama | collected... | reverse complement strand
CCTCACGGGGGGCGCCGCGGCGGCGACCGCGGCCTACCAGGTCTCGATCTGGATCGCCCCGGCCCGGACCCCGGACGGCCACCCGGTGATGCCGGTGGGACAGGCCTTCCTCGGCCTGCTCGCCGGGGTCCTCGCCGGCGTGGTGCTGCTCGTGCTTTATCTGCGGCGCTGGCGGCACGAGCCCGCGCGCTCCACCGTGGGCCTGCTGCTCCACCTGGCCGGGCTGGTCGCGCTGGCCGTTGCCGTCTACACGACGCTGCGCCTCTCCTGACGGTTTCTGGTATTGTCCCCGCGAAAAGGAGGTCCCATGCACTGGCGCCCGCTCCTGCTGCTGATCAGCGCGGCCCTCGTCGGCTGCGCGAGCCCGATGAGCACCTTCACCACCGGCCGCACCCTGCCCCGCAACCGGCTCGCCCTGACCACGGGGGTCGGGCTCAACGTCGCCTCTTCCTTCGTCGGCGCCGTGGTGGACAACGCCAAGACCGTGGCGCGCAAGGTCGAGGACGCCGCGGCCCAGAACCTGGACCCCTCGCTCACCGCGGGCGAGAAGCGCGACCTGATGCGTGGCGCGTTCAGCTACGCCCTCTACGGCCCGCTGCCCCTGTGGGAGGTCGGCCTGCGCTACGGCATCCTCGAGCGCTGGGACGCCGGCGTGGCCTACACGACCAGCGGCTTCCGCTTCGAGACCAAGGTCCAGCTGATCAAGGACGATCGCATCGACCTCGCCATCGGCCTGCAGGCGCTGCACCAGGTCCTCGACATCCCGCTCCCCGACTTCCTCAAGGACGTCTTCGAGATCGAGGACCTCTCGCGCACCGACCTCACGCTGCCGCTCATCGCCAGCCGGCACTTCGGCAAGTGGGGCTTCGTCTACGGCGGGCCCAAGTTCGTCTACTCCTTCCTCCAGGCCGACATCCTCGAGCGCGTGAGCGCGCTCGCCGGCAAGGAGACCGAGACCAGCAAGGGCATGTGGGCGCTCGGCGGCGTCGTCGGGGGCGGCGTGGGCTACAAGTACGTCTTCGTCCTGCTCGAGCTCAACGTGCTCTACTACTCCTACAAGCCGACGCTCCTCGACACGGAGGTCGACCTCTCCGGGGTCGACGTCTACCCGGCCCTCGGCCTGCGGATCAACTTCTTCGGCGGTTGACCCGGCGGACCATCGACGCTAGCGTCCCCGGCTCGGGCAAAGGAGGAGCCATGAACCGCCTGCAGAGGACCGTCTTTCGCGTGGGGCTCGGACTCGCCGCCCTCGCCGCCCTGGCCACCGGCACCATGGCCTGCGGCAAGACCATCGACTCCGGCTACCGCGGCGTCTACTACAACTGGCGTAACGGCACGGACACGAAGAACGTGCTGGGAGAGGGGTTCCACTGGCTCGCGCCCTGGAACAAGATCATCGTTTACGATGTGCGCGCCAAGGACCGGGTCGAGCAGCTCCCGATGCTGACCAAGGATCAGCTCCAGGTGAAGACCGACGTCTCGATCCGCTTCCGCCTCACCCCGAGCAAGGTCGGGCTGCTGCACACCAACGTCGGCCCGGACTTCTACAACATGTTGATCCAGCCCGTGCTGCGCAACGCCACCCGCGACGTGATCAGCCGCTACGAGAGCCTCGACGCCTACCGCTCCCGCGGAAAGATCCAGAGCGAGATCCAGAGCGAGATTCAACCCGCGCTCAAGAAGTACGAGTACTTCAACGTCGAGGCGGTGATGCTGCGCTCGATGGACTTCCCCCAGGTGGTGGTCAAGGCCATCGAGCGCAAGAAGGCCGCGCAACAGGAGGCGGAGCGGGAGAAGTACCACCTGGAGAAGGCGAAGATCGAGGCCCAGCGCAAGATCGTCGAGGCCAAGGCCACGGCCGAGGCCCAGCGCATCCTCAAGGCCGAGATCACCGACACGCTGCTGCGCTGGCGCGGGATCGAGGCCACGCTGAAGCTCGCCGAGAGCGCGAACGCCAAGGTCGTGGTCGTCGGCTCGGGAAAGGACGGGATGCCGCTGATCCTCGGCGGCGCGAAGTAGCGCGGGCCGAGGTTGCTCCGCGGACGACGCTACTGTCTCGGGTGTGCGACGAAGAACCTGACGACCTCCTCCCCCCAGTGGAATGCGTTCGGCGGTTTGCACTTCAGGTTGTCCCACCAGGACCCCGAGCTTGCCTTGCTCCCGGGAAAACAGTGACCCTGGTTCTGTGACAGTGGCTTCGCGGGATCGGTGACATAGTCGTGCTCGAGGGTCTCCAGAACCGTATTCCTGCTGTTTGAATAGCGGTAGCGAGCATAGGTTTCGCCGTCTCCGGCGACGAGCTGCGCCGGGCCGAGCCTCCAGGACGCGATGAGGGCGTCACGAGAGGCAGCGCTTGTCACATACGGCGCGACCGCGTCCTTCCAACCAGCGAGGAACAGGACGTCGGTCTGGCCAGATGGCGTGCACGGGAGCAACGATGCGCCGGGCGCCACGGCGGCCAGCTCGTCGGCGTACTTGCACAGGAAGAGCCACGTGATGAATCCGCCGCTGGAGAACCCGGTGAAGTGGATGCGCTTGGGGTCCGCGTGCCAGGCCTTCTCCACGCGGTGGAGGACCGCGTAGAGAGGAACGATGTACGTCAAGGGGGGATCCGTGGGCTGGACAACGATGAATCCGTGTTTCTTGCCGAGCGCCCGCATGTTCGTGTGAGCGTCTTCGTCTGAGGCATTCATCTTCCCGCCGGGGACGTCAAAAATGAGCCCACACGCCGATTCGATACAAGCATCGGGAACCGACACCTCGATCTTGATTCCCTCGCAGGTGAAGGAGTGCTGCCCGGCGCTCACATCGGTCAGACAATCGTCGGGGACTGGCGCGGGGAACGCGGCTGCAAACCCTTCCATGTGCGCGACGTCATGGGAAGGAACGGTGTCGGCCATGAGGCTCGCGTCTGCCCCCGCGCTGAACGGGCCGTCACCTGCCGAGCAAGCTGCCACGGCCACCACGATGATCATGCCCCAGGGAATCGAACGTTGTGACACTTGTGCCCCCTTTGTTCATCGGCGTCAGTCGCCCCTCGCCGAGCTGGGCTCGGGCAGCGCGTCGGCAGACACATCGTTGCAGCCGGCTTGGGCGCGCCGGCGCCGTGCAAGCAGATACGGGCGGGCGAGCCGACCACACAGCTCGGCGAGGAGCGTGACGACCGGCACACAGATTGCGATCCCGGCCAGGCCAGCGATCCACGTGCCGTCGATCAACGCGGCATAGATGGCACCTGCGGCGGCGCACACCACCGTCAACAGGACCACCGCCCGTTTCAGCCGGCCGACACCGTCACTGATGTGGGTCTCGCAGTCGGCACATAGCTCACGGGTGTCGTGGTGAGCATCGCAGAATGGTGTGCCACAGCAGGGGCACCGGCGAAGACACGCGCCACACACGCCGCAGACCATCTTGTCCTGGATCGAGGATGCCATTGCTTGTCTCCTTCCGCGTCCCGTGTTCCGTATTTCGCCTCTCACCCGTTGCACCCCACGTGCCAGCAGGTGACCACGCCATCCCGCGCACTTGGACGATCCGGCGCGGGACGTGATGGGGACCTGGCGCGCGACAACCACGCGACAGGATGCGACGAGACTACGCCATCGCGTTCTCCAAGCAGCGGATTCCTCGAGGATTGCGGGGCAAAGACTCTTCTGGCACCATGCTTGCCTGGCAGGGGACGATGGGCATGCGGCGATGGTTCGTACCGCTTTGGGTGTTGGCTCTCTCGGGTTGCTCCAACGAGAGCCCCCCGACGAACGACGCCAACGACGCTGGACCGGACGGTGCCTGGGGCGCTCGCTACAGCACCGACTGTGGACCAAACCTGAGGCCGTACGGGCCGGCCTGCGTGCCGGTCCTGGACGACTGCGAAGGGGGCCCCGGCTACCGGGTGCCGGTGCCCGGGGGAGGGTGCAAGCGCGTCGGCGTTGAGCTCTGCGCCGATGGCACGGGGCTCAGGGGGCCGCCCGACTGGACCTGCAAGCAAGTCGGCCCCCCCGCGGTCTGCCTCCCGGGCTGGTGGCAAACCGGCGGCGGCTGGTGCGAGCCAGTTCTCCCTGCCGAGCCCTGCGGTGCGGGGGCCGCGGAACGCATCGGTTACACCACGTGCCAGCCGGTGGGCGAGTGTGGGCCGGGGACCTGGGGCGCGATCAAGACCGGTCCCAACACCCTGTTCGTCGATCAGACCTACACCGGCAACGGCGCCGACGGCAGCGCGGACAAGCCCTTCGCCACCATCGGCCAGGCGCTGGCCGTCGCCGTCTCCGACGGGCAGATCGCCGTGGCCGCCGGTCAGTACGACGAGAACCTGACCGTGGACAAGAAGGTCGCCATCGACGGCCGGTGCCCGAAGCTGGTGCGGATCGTGGGTCAGGACCCGCTGGCCCCCGCAGTGTCGCTCTTGGCCGACGATGCTCAGCTGAGCGGCGTGACCGTGACCGGGCCGTCCATTGGCATCGCAGCTCAGGGAGTGAGGGCCAAGGTCACACAGGTCGTGGTGGAAAAGTGCGGGGGCCAGGGGATCGCGGCCGCGGCAGATGCCGAGCTGACCCTGGAGACCGTGCTGGCCGACGGCAACGACGTGGGCCTCGCTGTCTTCGGCTCCACGGTCACTCTCGAACGATCCGTGCTGCGGGGATCGTCAAACGTCGGCCTGTTGTCCAACAGCCTGGGCGAAAGCGGCTCCGCCGTGACCCTAAAGGACTCGGTGGTCGCGACAAACACCGGTGGGATCTCGGGCGTCTCCACCATTCTCACCCTCGAGCGTGTCGTCGTCCGGGACAACCTGGGATCGGGTGTGCCGGGCATCGTCGTGGCCACCGGCGCGCGCCCGGCGACGCTTTCGGTGAAAGACTGCCTGGTGGCGGGCAACCAGCCCGGCGGGATCTTCCTCAGGGGAGATGGCACCATCGTGCGCTCCGTGGTGCGGGACTCTCAGCCCCCCCCCGGCATGGCGGGTTACGGGATCTGGGTGCACCGCGGATCGCTGGTCAACGAGCCAACGCTGACCGTCCAGGACTGCGTCGTGACGGGCAACCAGACCAACGGTATCCATGCGGGTTTCGGATATCGGGCGCTTGTCGAGCGCACACGGGTGCTCGACACCGAAGGTTGCGCGATCTGTGCCACCTATTCGACGCTGAAGGTCCACCAGTGTGTGATAGACGGGATCCGCGGTGTGGGCATCAATGCGGCTGGCGCGGAGGTGGTGGTGGAGCACAGCCACGTCTCCAAGGGTCAAACCGGCGGCATCACGGCCGGCATGGCCCTCGCCGACGGGACGCTGGGCTCATCGAGCCTCTCGGTCAGCGACAGCGCGGTCACCGACTGCGACCTTTTTGGGATTTCCGCCAGTGGCTCAACTCTGAGCGTGGAGCGGACCGTGGTCCGAGCCACGGGGACCGTGCCCCTGATTGCCGGCGGGGGCGGCATTTCCAGCATCGCCTCTCCCTTCGCCCCCACCGAGACGCATCGCCTCGATGTGCGGGACAGCCTGCTGGAGCAGAACAGCCTGGTCGGGCTCCTTCTCAACGCCGCGAACGGAGTGGTGGAGCGCACGGTCGTGCGAGACAGCCAGCCGGGATTCGAAGGCAAGGCCGGCTATGGCATCGCGCTCGGGCCGGTTCTCTACACCACACAGGAGGGCCCGGTCCTCTCCGAGACGCCGTCGCGGCTGGAGCTTCGGGACAGCCTCGTGGAGCGAAACCACGCCGTGGGGCTCGGGGCCTGGGGCGCCGAGGCGCTGGACGTCGAGCGGTCCATCGTGCGCGACACGCTGACCGGGGCCGCTGACTCCGGGCTGGGGTTCGGCGTGGCGGTGACCTCCATCGGCAAGGGGTCCGACTTCAGCACGGTGGTCGGCGTCACCGTCGCCACGGGCATGTACTCGAGAGACCTGCTGACCCGGGCGACGATAGAAGACTCGCGGGTCTCGGGCTCTCGGACGGCCGGGATCCTCATGGGATCGGGCACGATGACGGTGAGGCGGGCCGTGGTGCAGGACACCGAGCCTGACGCAGGAAAGTGGGGCGACGGCATCCAGGTCAGCGCCCTACCCCAGGGAGTCGCCGACTGGCTGAGCTGGCCCCAGGGACACAATGCGGTTCTGCACCTCTCCGAGAGCGTGGTGGAACGCAGCGACCGGGCCGGCGTGCTGTTTTCAGATCCGCATGCGACCGGCTCAGTGCGGCGCTCGGTGCTCCGGGCAAACCTCCTGCCGCTGGATCTGGAGAAGAGCGCCGGCCCGGAGCTCGCAGAGGACAACCTGTACATCGACAACATGGACGACAATATCGGCTTCGGCCAAGGGCTCGCGCCGGCCCCGCTGCCTCTGCCACCCGGCCTCTAGGGCGCGAAGGGCTCACTCATGTTGACTCGCAGCACCATCGCCCGGCTCCCGACGCTCTGCCTGCTCGTCGTGGCCTGCTCTGAAACGAGCCAGCCGGCCTCCGACGCCGGTCGACCGGACGCGACCCCGCCCGCCAGTTGCCCGCCCCAGTGCCAGGAAAAGGGCCTCCAGCTCTGCGCCGTCGACTCCGCGGGGCGCTGCGTCGAGTGCCTGAAAGACAATCACTGCGCCGGAAACCCGAGCGCCCTGGGCAACCGCTGCGACCGGGAGCGGAGCCTCTGCCGCTGCGCCAGCGGCGACGACTGCGCTGGAAACGCCAACGGGAGCCTCTGCCACCCCGGCGCGCTGGTCTGTAGCTGCGAGTCCGACACCGACTGCGCGCCTCCGCGCCGGTGTGTCGGGAGCCTCGGCGGGGCCAGGGTCTGCCGGCTGCTCGCGGATCCCGGTGCCGCGACACCCACCTGCGCGACCGATGCCGACTGCCAAACCGGGTCGACCTGTCACCCTGTCCACAAGCAGTGCGCCTGCGCCGCCGACGCCGACTGCACTCACAAGCCTCGCACCAAGTGCGCGCTGCCCTACGCGGCCGCCGACTACCGCCAGTGCCGCGAGCCCTGCAAGACCGACGCGGACTGCGACTTCGCCGAGTCACTGTCGCGCTGCGATCCTGCCACCCAGACGTGTGTCCAGTGCACCTCGGACTCGGAGTGCACCGACGAGACCGGCAAGCGCTGCCACCCTTCACGGGGCACATGCGTCGAGTGCACGACCGACGGGGACTGCACAGCAGGGGCCAACAAACGATGTCTGGTCGCGGAGGGGCGGTGTGTGGCCTGCACCAGCGACGCCGACTGCGCCGGACAGGAAGGCGCCCCCCGCTGCCTCGTCGCGTCCGGCACATGCGGGTGCGCGACCGACGGCGATTGCAAGGGGAACGTCAGCGGGCCCCACTGCGACGCGACGCTCCAGCGCTGCGGCTGCCTCGCCGACTCGGAGTGCACGACGGCGCCTTACACCGTGTGCTCCCTCCTTTCTCCGGCCTCCTCCCAGCGGCGCTGTCAGAAACCCTGTGGACAGGACAGCGACTGCCCAAGCGGCATGATCTGCCACCCCTCCGACAAGAGCTGTGTCGTCTGCACGACCGACGGGGACTGCAGCGGCCCGCTGCCGAGGTGCCTGACCGGCCCGGGCCGTTGCGTGGAGTGTCTGGTCCACGCCGACTGCGCGTCACCCCTCGCGCCGTACTGCTCCGCCAACAGCTGCCAGGCCTGCACCTCCGACCAACACTGCGCCACCAGCCCGGAGGGCACGCGGTGCAGGGGGGGGATCTGCTCCTGCGACAAGGACGCCGACTGCGCCGGTCTCTACTCTCGGGGCCCGAGGTGCGACACCCAGGCCGGCCGTTGCCAGTGCGCTTTCGATACGGACTGCAAGGGAAACCGCCACGGGCCGGTCTGCAGCTGGGCAACCGGCGCGAGCTGCTCGTGCAAAACCGACGCCCAGTGCACCGTGCCGCCCTACACCACGTGCTCGCCAGCCTTCAGCAACGCCTCCTGGTCCTTCTGTCAGACGAGCTGTTTGACCCCCGGGAGCTGTCCCGCCGGGCTGCGGTGCAAGCTCTCCGCTCAGAGGTGCGTCAGCTGCCTGTCCAACGTGGACTGCACGAGCAGCTACCTGGCTCGATGTGACCTGGCGAAAAACACCTGTGAGCTGTGCCAGAGCGACGCAGACTGCTCACATTTCTCGTTCGCGGGCTACTACCCCAAGGTCTGTCTGCCCAACGCAGGGTGGTGCGTGGAGTGCCTGAGCGACGCCGACTGCGGTCCCGCGGATTTTGGTGGCAGGTGCTTTCTCCCATTCCACTGGTGCGTCTGCGCCACCGACGCTGACTGCGTCGCGCAAGAGAGAGGACACACGTGTGACACCTTGATGCAAACCTGCGGTTGCCACACCGATCAGGACTGCCCGGGTGGCAGGAGCTGCAGCGGGAAGTACAACGGCCTGAGCTACTGCTTGTAGCCCACCCGGTAGCTCAGTCGAACCAGTCCGGGTCGGCGTCGCGGATCAGGCCGGCGAGCAGCTCGCGGTCGTCGAAGGCGCGCTTGAGCTCCTGGCCCAGCTCGCGCAGGGCGGCCAGGTCCTGCCCGTAGGCCACGAAGGTTCCCGCCTCGGGGTCGTACTTGAACCGCCCCTCCAGCTCGTCGCCCCGCGCTCGCACCACCTGGCGCGCCACGGCCTCCCAGTCGTAGCCGTTGCCGTACTGCCCCAGCCGCTCGAAGACCTCCGTCACCGTCACCATGTGCTGGTCGCTGAGCATCAGGCAGTAGTTGCCCGGGTTGTGCTCGTACTCGAACAGCACGAGCGGCGCGTAGTTGTCGCGATCGTTGATCATCAAGCCTGCTCCAACAACGGACGATTGTACCCTACCCGCGCCCAGAAGATGGCAGGATTCGACAGGGCGACGAGCGCTGGACCCCTCAGCGCGGCTTGGGCGGCGGGACCGGCGTGCCCTCGGGGCCCGTCGAGGTCTCGACGGTCAGCGCGGCGTACTCCTCGGGCTCCGCGCCGATGCAGCGGGCCAGGCGACGGATGAAGTGCGACTCGTCCAGGTCGTGGACCTCGTCCACCTCGGTCACCCGGGCGACGAGCAGGAGGATCCAGCGGCGGTCATCGGGGTCGAAGAGCCGCAGGCGGTCGCAGGCGTCGGCCAGCTCGAAGGTGTCGGGCTCGAAGCTGTCCAGGTGGGCGACGAGCTCGGTCGGCAGGGTGTCGCTCGCGAGCTCCTCGCACAGCAGCCGACGGATCTCCCCCTCCTCCTCGGGCTGGAAGCGGCCATCGGCGTGCGCCGCGGCCAGCAGGATCTCTCCGGTTGCTTTCAGCTGTTCCAGATCGCGCATGACCCATTGTGGCGCGAGCGCCCGCGCCGGCTCAAGTAGATTTGTGGGAGCGGCGCTCGGGGCGGGAGCGGTGCTACTTGGCGCTCTCCTGGAGCTTGCGGAACAGCTCCCGCTGCGTCGCGGTCAGCTCCTTGGGCACCTCGATACGCAGCTCGGCGTAGAGGTCTCCGTGGCGGCCGCTGGAGCGCCGGGGCATTCCCTTGCCGCGGAGCCGCAGGCGCTGGCCCGACGAGCAGCCCGGCGGGACCTTCATGCTCACCGTGCCGTTCGGGGTCGGCACGTCGATCTTGCAGCCCAGGGCCGCATCCCAGGCCGGCACCGGCACGACCACCGCCAGATCGTCGCCCTCGACCTTGAAGGTTGGATGCGCAGCGACGCGGATCTTGAGGTACAGGTGACCGCTCTGCTGCCCCGTCTCGCCGGCCATGCCCTGGCCGGGCAGGCGGATCGTCTCGCCGTCGCGCACGCCCTTGGGGATCTTGACCTCGTAGCGCTTGCGCCCGCCCGGCCCGCTCATCTCCACGGCCTTCTTGCTGCCGTGGTACGAGTCCTCGAGCTGGATCGTCAGCTCGCTCTCCACGTCCCGACCGCGCGACGGGCCGTTGCCGCCGAAGCCGCCGCCCCGGCCGCCGAACAGATCCTCGAGGTCAACGCCCCCCCGGCCGCCCGCCCGCCGCCCGCCGCCGCCGAAGGGCCCGCCGCCGCCGAAGAGCACATCGAAGAAGTCCGAGAAGCCGCTCTGCCCCCCCGGCCCGTGGAACTCGAAGTGCACGCCGCCAGGTCCCCCCGCGCCGGCCCAGCCCGGGGGGGGCTCGAACGGCGCCCCGTGCTTCCAGTTGGCGCCGAGCATGTCGTAGCGCTTGCGCTTCTCCGGGTCCTTGAGCACCTCGTAAGCCTCGTTGAGGTCCTTGAACTTGTCCTCGGAGCCCGCCGCCTTGTTCAGGTCGGGGTGGTACTTGCGGGCCAGGCGCTTGTAGGCCTTGGTGATCTCCTCCTGGCTCGCATCCCGCTCGACGCCGAGCGTCTTGTAGTAGTCGACGTATTCCATGGTCACCAGCTTCGTTGTGCTACGCCGCCGCCTCCCCCGCGCTCATCGGCATCGTCGTGAAGCTCAGCTCTCCCCGCTCCACGTCGACCCGCACCCGCTCGCCGGGGCGCACCTGGCCAGCGATGATCTTCTCCGACAGCGGCTCCATCACGAGCTCCTGCAGCGCGCGCTTCAGCGGCCGGGCGCCGAACTGCGGGTCGTAGCCACGCGCGGCGAGCAGATCCTTGGCCGCGTCGCTGAGCTCCAGCGCGAGGTCGCGCTGGGCCAGCAGCCGCTGCACCCGCCCGAGCTGGATCTCGACGATCCCGCGGATGTCCTCCCGGCTGAGCCGGTTGAAGATCAGCGTGGCGTCGACCCGGTTGAGGAACTCCGGACGGAAGGTCGTCCGCAGCGCCTCGCGGATCATCCGCTCCGTCTCGGCCGCGTCGTCGCGCTCCAGGATGTGGTCGCTGCCCACGTTGGAGGTCATGATCAGGATCGTGTTGCGGAAGTCCACCGTGCGCCCGTGCCCGTCGGTGAGCCGGCCGTCGTCGAGCACCTGCAGCAGGATGTTGAACACGTCCCGGTGGGCCTTCTCGATCTCGTCGAGCAACACGACGCTGTAGGGCCGCCGCCGCACCGCCTCGGTGAGCTGGCCGCCCTCGTCGTAGCCCACGTACCCCGGAGGCGCCCCGACCAGCCGGCTCACCGTGTGCTTCTCCATGTACTCGCTCATGTCGAGGCGCACCATCGCGTGCTCGTCGTCGAAGAGGAACTCGGCGAGCGCCCGGGCGAGCTCGGTCTTGCCCACGCCGGTGGGGCCGAGGAACAGGAACGAGCCGATGGGCCGGTGCGGGTCCTGCAGCCCGGCCCGGGACATGCGGATCGCCCGGGCCACGCGGCTCACCGCCTCGTCCTGGCCCACCAGCCGCTCGTGGATCCGCTGCTCCATCTTGAGCAGCCGTTCGCTCTCGGACTCGAGCATCTTGGAGACCGGGATGCCGGTCCACCGCGCGACGATTCCGGCGATGTCCTCGTCGGTGACCTCCTCGCGCAGGTAGGCGCCCTGCTCCTGGCTGTGCTGCAGCCGCTGGGCCAGCGCCTCGGTCTCCCGCTCCAGCTCGGGGATTTTGCCGTAGGTCAGCTCCGCCGCCCGCTGCAGGTCTCCCCGGCGCTGCGCCTGCTCCACCTCGGTCTTCATCCCGTCGTGCTGCTCCTTGAGCTTCTTGATCTGCAGGACCAGGTCGCGCTGCTCCTGCCAGCGCGCGCGCATCGCGCCCACCTGCTCCTCGAGCTCGGCGATCTCTCGCTTGAGCTCCTTGGCCCGCGCCTTGGCCTCCTTGCCCTTTTCCATCGTCATCGCCTGGGCCTCGATCTGCAGCCGGGTGATCTGGCGCTGGATGTCATCGATGACCGCCGGCACGCTCTCGATCTCCATCTTCAACCGGCTCGCCGCCTCGTCGACGAGGTCGATCGCCTTGTCCGGCAGGAAGCGGTCAGCGATGTATCGGTGCGACAGGCGGGCCGCGGCGACCAGCGCCGGGTCCTGGATCCGGATGCCGTGGTGAACCTCGTACTTCTCCTTCAGGCCGCGCAGGATGGCGATGGTGTCCTCCACGGTGGGCTCGCCGACAAGAACGGGCTGAAAACGCCGCTCCAGCGCCTTGTCCTTCTCCACGTGCTTGCGGTACTCGTCGAGCGTCGTCGCCCCGATGCAGCGCAGCTCGCCGCGGGCCAGGGCCGGCTTCAGCATGTTCGCCGCGTCCTGGGCCCCCTCCGCCGCGCCGGCGCCGACCAGGGTGTGCAGCTCGTCGATGAACATCACGATCTGCCCCTCGGAGCCGGTCACCTCCTTGAGCACCGCCTTGAGCCGGTCCTCAAACTCGCCGCGGTACTTGGCGCCGGCGACCAGGGCGCCGAGATCCAGGGCGAGCACACGCTTGTCGCGCAGGCTCTCCGGCACATCGCCGGCGTTGATGCGCTGGGCGATGCCCTCGACGATGGCGGTCTTGCCCACGCCCGGCTCGCCGATCAGCACCGGGTTGTTCTTGGTCCGCCGCGAGAGCACCTGCATCGCGCGCCGGATCTCCTCGTCACGGCCGATCACCGGGTCCAGCTTGCCCTTGCGCGCCATCTCGGTCAGGTCCTGACAGTAGCGCTTGAGCGCCTGGTACTTGCCCTCCGGGTCGGGGTCGGTGACGCGGTGGTTGCCGCGCACATCCAGCAGCGCGGCCTGGAGCAACTCCGCGGTCACACCGCGGCCCTTGAGCAGCTTCTCCGCCTCGCACTTCTTCTCGACCATCGCCAGCAGGAAGTGCTCGGTGGAGACGTAGTCGTCCTTGAGCCGGTCGGCCTGGGCAAAGGCGCCATCCAGCACGTCCTTGAGGTCGCGGGCGATGTAGCTGTCCGCGCCCTCGACCCTGGGGCGGCCGCCGAGGGTTCGGTCCAGGTCGCCGCGGAGCAGACGGACGTCGATGCCCACCTTCTCCAGGAGCGGGGCGATCAGCCCCTCCTCCTGCTCGAGCAGCGCCGCGAGCAGGTGAAGGCTCGTCACCTCCTGGTGCGAGCCACGTCGGGCCACCGCCTCGGCCGAGGCCAGGGCGTCCCGGGATTTCACGGTCAAACGGTCCAGTCTCATCTTCAGCTCCTTCAGTCCAGCCTGCGCAGCACCTCCACGATCAACGACCGTGGCCCCTCGCCGAAGGCCATGCAACGCCTCTCGAAGCGCCCGGCGTCGAGCTCGAGGACCTCCAGCGCGGCCCGTCGACCTGCGGGCCCGATCCCGCTGGCCAGCTGGCGCGCCGCCGGGTTGGCATAGGCCAGGCTGCCGTCGGGGCGCCGGACCAGCACCGCATCGCCCAGCGCGTCGAGCACGAAGGTCAGCGGATCCTCGGAGAGCACCGGCGCCCAGGCCTGCTCCCCCTCCCCCCGCCGATCGAGCTTGAGGAAGGCCTCGAGCAGCGCCTCCATCGGGTCCGTTCGCCGGACCCAAAAACGGGGCAGAGCCCGCCTCTGCCGGTAACGGACCGGCAGGGTGGTTTCGGGGTCCTCCACCAGAATGAAGCGATATCGGGGTCCTCGACTCATGTGCCCTGCTCCGTAGAATATCTCCTGCGCCGACTCCGTCGGTCTTGTCATGTGTTATTGGCAAGTTAGGCACGATGAGCGGTGTGTCAAGATGCCCCGTTGGCCGTCGGGGTAAACCTTGCTTCACTGCCACCCTTGACCGACAATGAACCCGGCCCATAGAAAACCGGTGCAAATGCTCAAGCTCCTCACGGCCTCTCTGATCCTGCTCCCCACACTGGCTCTGGCGGACGGCGCCCGGGAGCAGCTCGACTGGCCGACCGGCAAGGTCTTCATCCCGAAGAAGGACTTCGCCAACCACTCCAAGGCCAACGAGGAGCTGGACGAGACCGTGCTCGCCGCCAACCCCCGCCTCTATCTTTACCCGGACTTTGACCCGCAGGCCCAGGACAAGATCCTGGTGATTGGGCTGCCCGGCTGGGGCGGGCGCTCCGAAAACTTCATCTGGACCTTGATCAACGGCCTCAAGAAGCCCGGGCTGACCCGGCGCGTGGTCCTCGCCGCGATCCAGGACCTGGAGAACAGCGGCCCACGCTACCAGGGGCAGGGTGACCGGGCCCACGCCAACCGCTGGGACCTCGGCGGCGACACGGTCAAGGCGATGCGGCGCTTCATCTCGCGCCTGGCGAAACAGGTCGGGCACCTGACGGTCTACTTCTTCGGCTACTCCACGGGTAGCTTCTCCGGTCCGATGCTCGCCGCGGCGGTGGCGCGCTGGAACCCCAAGGAGACCTACCGCATGGCCGGCGCCGTGGCCGTGGGGACCGGCTCTCCGATCTCCCCGGCCCGGCTCAACGACAAGAAGCAGCGCGTGCTGTTCCTCGTCGTCCCCGCCTACCGCGGCCTGGAGCAGGACGGAAAGCCCAAGCGCAGCGACCAGAACAACCGGCTGCGCGCCGAGCGCTACCACAAGAAGCTCACCGAGGGCGGGGGGGAGAGCTACCTGCGATTCATCGAGAGCGCCCGCCGGCACATCGACTGGCACTGGGGGCTGCTCTCCCAGTGTCGCTACTTCCCGAACAAGAAAGCCCTGGACCCGGGCCGTGGCTACCACCCCCACTACTGGCTCTCCAACCCCGAGACCTACGACTACGTCGTCCCCTTCATCCAGGGCAAGCCCGTGCCGGAAAAGGCGAGCGATCACCCGCCCCAGAAGTGTCCGTTCCCGGACGCCCCGAAGATCTACGACCCGGCCAAGGACAAGAAGTAGTCACCCGAGGCCGGAAGTAGTTGGGCCCCGGCCGCCACGAGACTACAATCGAGCCAATGGGCTGCGAGCACTGCGGCGAGACCCACGAGTCCTCAAACCTGTTCTGCCCCAACACCGGCAAGCTGATGCCGTCGAAGCTCCTGCCCGAGGGCACCCTGCTCGAGGGCAAGTACCGCATCGGACCGTCCATCGGCCTCGGCGGCATGGGTGCGGTGTTCGAGGCCCGGCACACGCTGCTCGACAAGCGCGTGGCGATCAAGGTGATGCTCCCCGAGGGCGGGGCGGAGATGGCCCGGCAGTTCTCGGCGCGGATGGTGCGCGAGGCCCGGGCGGCGAGCGCGACGGGCCACCGCAACATCGCCCAGGTCACCGACATGGGCTGGGTCCAGCAGGGCTCGCTGTTCGTGGTGATGGAGTATTTGGAGGGGCACACCCTGCGTCATGTCCTCGAGCAGGAGGGCCAGATGTCCGTGGGGCGGGCGGCGCGGCTGATGGGGCAGGTGCTCGCCGGGCTCGACGTCGTGCACAAGAACGGGATCGTGCACCGCGACCTCAAGCCCGAAAACCTGATGATCGTCGAGGACGACGATGCCCAGGAGCTGATCAAGATCCTCGACTTCGGCATCTCCAAGCAGGTCAAGGGCGAGCAGGACCTCAACCTGACCTCCACCGGGCTGGTGATCGGGACGCCGCAGTACATGTCGCCGGAGCAGGCGAAGAACTCGGCCAAGATCGACCATCGCACCGACATCTACTCGGCGGGCGCGATCCTCTACCGCATGGTCACCGGCACGTTGCCTCACCAGCACGAGACGCTCAACGCGCTGATCGCGGCGGTGCTCGCCGCGCCCATCGACCCTCCCTCGCGCCGGCGGCCCGGGCTGTCCCGGGCCCTGGACAGCGTGATCCTCAAGGCGCTGGCGCGGGACCCGGACCAGCGCTACGAGAACGCGCGGGAGTTTCGGGACGCCCTGCGGCCCCTCGAGGCCGCCACCGTCGCCGTGGTCGATGAACCGCAGGCAGCGCCGCCGCCCCCCTCGGTCTTCGCCGAGGTGGACGAGTCCCTGCTCGTCGACCTGGACGCCGCCCCGGCGCCGCCGCCCAGCGCCCCTCCGGCGCCGGCACCCACACCGGCACCCACGGCGGTCCCCGCACCCCGGACAGCGGGGCCTGCCCCACAGCAGAGCCCGCCAGCAGCCGGCGGTGGAGACAACCTCTTCGCCCCGCCCGAGGAGGAGGACGAGCTCGCTTTGGAGCTGGACAGCGGGGTTGGCGCCGGCTCGCCCGTTCCTGCCCGGGCCGAGCCCGAGGCGGTCGCTCCCTCGACGGCCTCCGCCGCGGCGCCGGCCTCGATGGACGCGCTGCGCAGCACCGGCCCCTACGGCCAGGCCCGGCGCGGGCATGGCCAGGCCAACCTGTGGATCGCCCTCGCCGTGGTCGCCGTGGGGGGCTTCCTCGTCTGGCGCTTCGCGCTCCGCGAGGAGCAACCGGTCGCCGCCGCCAGGCCGGACGGCGGGGACTACGTCGAGGTCCGGATCGAGGCCTCGCCGCGGTGGGCCGAGGTCAGCGTGGACGGGGTGCAGCTCACGTCCAACCCGCTCGTCCTGCAACGCTCCAGCCGGGAGTACATCGTCACGGTCCGCGCCAAGGGACACTTCAGCCAGACCCAGGCCTTCACCCCCACCGAGAACCGCTCGCTGCTGATAGAGCTCAAGCCCAAGGCTCCGCCGCCGGAGCCACCGGAGCCGGACTAGAGTCGACTTTGCTCAGCGCGAGCGGCGCGCGATCCACAGGCCCAGCCAGAGCAGGCCGATCACCACGGTGAGCGGCGGCGGGGTGGCGCCCCGGCCGGCGTCGACGCTGCAGCGCCACATGTAGAAGCCTCCGCTGCCCTCGTCGTAGTCGTAGTAGCCCTCGTTGTACTGGTCCCAGCTCTGCCAGTCGCTGCAGTACTGCGAGGCGCCAGGGTTGTCGGCCGCCCCGGGGCCCACGGTCAGCCGCGCCGACACCTGCGGGAGATCGAGGCTCGCGATGTCGATGGAGACCACCTCCTCGTCCGAGATGGAGAAGAGCTGGGGCTCGACGACCAGGGTCCGCCGGGTCGTGCCGTACTGCTCGACACCGCCCCGGGGCTCGAGCTTCGAGGCCGTGACCTCGACGAGCTGCACGCGCTCGACCAGCTTGCAGTTGTCCTGCCAGCTCACCACGGTGTGCGGGACGACGACCACGGGGTTCTTTCCGGGACGCTCGAGGATCGTCACGGCGCGGTGGTCGACGTTGGCCTCGGACCTCGACGACGGGTCGCCCAGCGTGATCTGGTCGACGCTGGTGGGCTGCGTCGGATCGCTGACGTCGAAGAGCGACAGGCCAAGGGATCCGCCATTGTCGCCGCGGCCGACGGTGATCAGCCGGTTGCCCCGGGGAAAAATGAAGTCGCTCCAGCCGGGCACCTGCAGCTCGCCGACGATCTTGGGCTCGGCCGGGTTGGCGAGCGAGACGACCCACAGCGGATCGGTCTGGCGGTAGGTGACGACGTAGACCAGGTCCCCGTCGAAGCGCGTGGCGTAGAGCTGCTCCCAGCGGCCGATGTCGCCGAGCTTGCCCAGCACCGACATCTTCGCCGGATCGCTGATGTCGACGACGTAGAGCAGGGTCTCGCGGCTCGCGTCGTTGAAGGTCACGATGCGGAACTGCGAGCCGTTGACGTCCATGTGGAACCGCCCCTGGGGCGCGCCCTCGAGGTGGATCGATCCCCGGTTGTTCATCCCGCCGACCTTGTCGATGGAGATGTAGGTCAGCTCGGTGCTCGCGGGGTAGGACTGCTGCTCGCTGGCGACGAAGATCGCCTCGGCGGTGACCTTGATCTCCTTGGACGAGGCGTCGATGAACTGGAGCTGCTGCACCACGCGGACCTTCTCCGGGTCGGTGAGGTCGAGCGAGATGGCCTGGGAGTTGGGGAGCGACGGATGGGACTGCACGAGGTAGAGCACCTGGTCCACCGTCCGGCTGGCGACCAGCGAGCCCGGGAGGCAGTAACGCTCGACGACGCGCGGATGGGTCTTGTCGGCGTGATTCACCATGAGCAGCTCGGAGCCCTGGCCCCAGCCGGCGAAGTCAACCCCCTCGGGCATCTTGCAGCCGCCGCCCACGGCCTTGAGCAGCACCAGGGCGTTGCCGTCGCCGCGGATGTACATCTCGGCCCCCGCCCCGGCGCTGTTCGGCGCGTTGCCGAGGAGCTTGGGCTGCTTGGGCAGGGCGACGTCGATGATGTTGAAGCCGGTGGAGGGGTTCTGGACGTAGAGGTAGTCGCCGACCAGCTTGTAGAGGTCCGGCTCCTCGATGACCGGCTGCTGCGCGCTGGGCGGGGGCTGGTCGCCGAGGGGGTTGCCGGCCGGGCTGGCGTCGTCACCGGCGCAGCCGGCCGCCAGGGCGGCTACCAGGGTCAGGGTCATGCTCGCGCGTCGTCTCATCGTCTCCTCCTCGTGGTTCGAGGAGAGAATGTGCAACGGCAGTGCCACCCCCCGTTTGCCGTTTTCACCGAAAAAACAGTCTAAATACAAATGGTTGTGTTAATGGTCTGCTGTGCCGCTCGAGAGAAGACCACGGATCCAGGGCTTTCCTGTCAGGGAGCGGGCATGACATGGATGTCAGGCTCAGACCTCTGACTGCTTCCACCGGCCCAGCCGAAACCACGCTGCCATCACAGCCCCCTTGACCCCGGTGCTCGCGCTGATCGCCCACCAGATCCCGGATGGGCCCAGCTTGACGCGATGCGCTAAAATGTACGCCGCCGGGATCCGCAGGGCGGTGAGCGGCACGCAGACCAACATCGGTGGAAGGGCGTTACCGGCGCCGGCGAAGCTCGCCTCGAGCACGAGCTCGAAGGCCGTGCCCACCTCGAACAGGGCAACGATCCGCAGATACACCGTACCCGCCGCGACCACCCGGGGATCGTCGGAGAAGAGGGTAAAGATCCAGGGCGCGGCGACGAAGAACAGGATCGCGAGCACGAGGCTCGCGGCCGCGGCGTAGCCCGTGGCATGCCACGCCGCACGCTCGGCCCGTCCGGGCTGCCCGGCCCCGAGGTGCTGGCCCACCAGCGTGCCGGCGGCCGCGGCGAAGCCAAGACAGGTGAAGTAGACCAGCCCCTCGACCCGGTGCCCCACCCCCACGGCGGCAAGCGCCGGTCCGCCGAAGCCGGCGATGATACGCGTCAGCGCGATGTAGATCACGCTGAACAGGAAGCTGCTCACGGCGACGGGCGAGCCCACCCGCGTCAGGGTCCAGAGCAGGTCCGGGCGCAGACCATCCTCGCCGAGCCAAGGGCGTACCGGCCCTCGGCGCAGCAGGGCGAGCCCGGCGAGGACGCCCAGGGCGTGGGAGACCACGGTGGCCCAGGCTGCGCCGGCGATGCCCAGAGCGGGCAGCGGGCCCCAGCCAAAGATGAGCAGCGGGTCGAGGAGCGCGTTGAGCGCAAGGGTCGCCCCGAGCACGACCATCGGCGTCCGCGCATCGCCGCTGCCGCGAAAGGTCGCCTCCACGGCGTACCAGCAGGTAATCGCCGGGAAGCCGTACAGGATCGGGGTGAGGTAGGCGCTCGCCGCGGCGCGGACCTCCGGGCCGAGCGCCAGCACGCCGAGCAAGCGCCAGGACACGGGGAGCGTGGCGAGCATGGTCAGCGCGGCCACGCCGAGCGCCAGGGCCAACCCGTGGCCGCCGGCGACGCCCGCCAGCGCCGCCTGCCCCTCGCCCACGCGGCGCGCCACCACGGCGTTGACCCCCGTGCCCACGAGCTGCCCCAGGGCGTGGAGGCACCAGACCAAGAACGCCGATGCGGTCATCCCGCCCAGCGCCGCCGTGCCCAGCCGGCCGACCCAGAACGCGTCCACCAGGTTGAACACGTTGACCAGCATCGTCGCCGCCATCGCCGGCCAGGCGAGCTCGAAGATCGCGCGGGACAGGGGCAGGGCGACCAGGCGGGGGGGCGCGCTCCCGCGCGCCGGATCGGTCTCGTGCATCGGTCCGCTATGGTTGCCCGGCCGCCCGTCCCCTGGCAAGCTTGACCGCATGAGAGCTCCGGTCCGTCGGCACCTCTTCCTGGTCGTCGTCGCCCTCCTGGCCTGCAGCGAGGGAGGCACCCTGCCCTCGCCCACCGTGCGCGTCGACCTCAGCGAGCACCTGCCCGAGAGGGCCCGAAAGCGCTTCGTCGCCGCGGACACGAGCTACGAGTGCGATCGAAAGCTCACCGTCGCCGCCCAGGGCGGGAGCCAGCGCTTCGTGCTCACCTGGCGCGTGTTCGAGGCCGACGCGGGCCAGCGCTACATCACCGCGGTGCAGGTCGACCCCGACGGCGCGTTCAGCGGCGGGCGCGGGCCCAAGGCCTCGGCGGCGGTGTCCCCGGCGGGCGGCAAGGAGAGGAAGGTCACGGTGCAGATCGGCTGGGAGGCGCGCAAGGGCTGCGGCGAGATCCGGGCGAGCCAGACGCTGACCCTCTCACCGGACGATCCGAGCTGCAAGCCGCCCAAGCCCGCCGGCAAGATCTTCTCGAAGTAGCGCCGGGCATGCGGGCCGCGTACCTGGGGCTGGATCGGTCGGAGCTTGAACGGC
>Ga0316576_10000387_pt1 | contig 20186 bp, 18 predicted proteins | sample S0NA_FD_203075 | JGI IMG/M metagenome (GOLD analysis project Ga0316576, IMG submission 203075) | Rhizosphere microbial communities from salt marsh grasses in Alabama, United States - S0-2_050615r3r5 | ecosystem: Host-associated > Plants > Roots > Rhizosphere | place: USA: Alabama | collected... | reverse complement strand
AGTATTTCCTGGGCGTGGGCCATGGAGGTCGTTCCCCGGGGGCGCATCTTCCACCCCTCGAGCATCTCCATCAGTATGCTCAGGCTGCTTTCGTTGTCATCGACGATAAGTGTTTTCAGGGTGCCCAGTTCAATATCCTGCTGAAAGGGTGCGGTTTCCTGTCCCTGCGACGATGGCTGCGAAAATCTGGAGAGGAAGCGGAATGCACTGCCCTGCTGCGGAGGACCGGGCTGCTTCGACGGCGGATTCGCAACCGGGCTTTCAACCCACAACCGTCCGCCCATCAGTCCCACCAGCTGGCTGGAAACGGCCAGACCGAGGCCGGTACCGCCGAAGCGGCGCGTCGTGCTGCCGTCTGCCTGGGCAAAGGCGCCGAATATGCTCTCATGTTTCTCAGGCGGTATTCCGATGCCGGTGTCGGTGACGGAGATCAGCAGTTTGCAGCTGTCGCGGTCGATCTTCTCGGGTTCAACCGAGAGAATGATTTCGCCTTCTTCCGTGAATTTGATAGCGTTGCCGACCAGGTTCAGGATTACCTGTCTCAGTCTGGCGGGGTCGCCCACCACGTTTTCGGGGACGTCCCGAGCTACCCGGTAGGCCAGTTCGAGCTCTTTTTCGTGCGCCTTGGCGGCGACGATTCTAAGGGATTCCCCCAAAAAGTCTCGCATGTTGAAAGGGATCTCCTCCAGCTCCAGCTTACCGGCTTCGATTTTCGAAAAGTCCAGAATGTCGTTGATGAGCGAAAGCAGCGAGTAGGCAGCGGCAACGACGACATCCAGGTCTTCGCGCTGTTCGGGCTTGAGCTCCGTTTCCAGCATCAACTCGGTCAGTCCGATGATCGAATTCAGCGGCGTGCGGATCTCATGGCTCATGTTGGCCAGAAATTCACTCTTGGATCGGCTGGCAGCCTCTGCCGTCATTTTTTCCCGGTAAAGGGCTTCGGCCCGCTTGCGCCTGGTGATATCGCGCAACAATCCGCGAAAACCCGCGGGCTGTTCACTGTTGCCGGTGATGAGAGAGATGGCGGTTTCGAAAAAACGTCGGGTGCCGTCATCTGTGACGGTCGACCATTCCAATTCGTTGGGCCGGGATGCACCGTCGCTCAGAGTCCTGAACTTCTCGATGAGTTCGTCGGCGATTTCCCCTCCCAAAAACGTCTCGACGGGCCTGCCGATGATGCCGCCCTTAGGGCGCCCGATGATTCTGGACAATGCGTCGTTGCAGAAAGTCAACCGGCCCTCGGTGTCGACTTCGTAATAGCCGTCCTCGATGCTTTCGATGATCGTGCGGTATTTGGTTTCACTTTCGCGCATGGCGGCTTCCGCAGCCCTGCGCCGATTGATCGTATACTGGGCGTGGGAACCGAAAATTGCAAAAAAACTCAACACGAGCAGGCGAATGAGAAGGTCGTTCACTGTTGGCCCATAGAGGCGCTGGGTAAAGGAGACGTCATTCGCCAGCATGACATGCACCAGGGCCTCCAGCATCCAGTAGAGCACAGCCAGACCAAGCCCGAAAAGGGCCATGTGGTCCATCAGGTTGAATTGCTTTTTGGATTGGTTTTTCATTATGCAATATCCGCTATATGACAAAACAGGTAAAACCACAACCATATAATTTGTGCCGGCACCCCTACCTGTTGTTGTCATTGACCCGCAGGCAACATATATATTGCGCAAGGCGGGGAATTGTGATAGTCAACGATCGTATGAAACAGTACGTTGTCGACGAGATCAGAGCGCCTGAATACGAGAGAATAAAGACCTATCTGGATACGGAATTCGGCTCTCCTGAAATGGGCGGCATTTATTGGATCACCATTCCGGAAGAACTCATGAGCGAGGTTCAGCATGCACATAAGGCATGCCAGCCATACTGCTTCGCCCTGGATCTCCTGCCGGAACGCTTGTCCTGTGAACTGCTTGTCAGAACCAGAAACCGTATCCGGTGCGATTGTATGGGGTATGCAACCGAATCTCAAAGGGACTGGATCATCAGCGTGGTGGATGCCATGTTTGAGAGATTGGAGATCTACACCTGATGCGAACGCTGCGTCGTCTGATATACACCCTGGTCGTTGTCGTTTGGGTCATTTTGGTCACCATTGTGATGGGCCTTCTCGCCATCACGACGGCCTTTTTCAGTAGAAAGGGAAACGGTCCGCACCTGGTCGCCAGGACATGGGCCAAATCGATCCTATGGGTGAGCCGGGTAAAAGTGAATCTGAAAGGGCTGGACAATCTGCCCGGGGATACCCCCTGCATCCTCATGCCGAACCATCAGAGCAATTTCGATATTCCCGTGCTTTTGGGCCGGCTGCCGATCCAGTTCAGGTGGCTGGCCAAGGCGGAGCTGTTCAAGATTCCCATCTTCGGAAGAGGAATGCGGGGCTGCGGCTACATCAGCATAGATCGCACCAACCGCAAATCCGCGTTCAAAAGCCTGGCCGAAGCTGCCCGGAAGATACGGGACGGGGCTTCGGTTCTTATCTTCCCGGAGGGTACCCGCAGCCGGGACGGCGACATCGGACCTTTCAAAAAAGGGGGGTTCGTTCTGACGGTCGATGCCGGCGTTCCCATCGTCCCCATCATCATCTACGGGACCCGCACCATTATGCCCAAGGGACGTCTTATCATGCAGCGTGCCGAGGCTTACATGGAAATATTGCCGCCCGTGGAAACCTCCGGATACACCCGCAAGACCAAGGACCTGTTGATCGAGGAAGTCCGGTCCATTATCTGTACCGCCTTTGATCGCGTTAGAGAATCCTCGCCATGACATTGAAAATCATACCTTTGGGCGGTTTGGGGGAAATAGGCCTCAACATGATGGTCTACGAATATGGCGACACCATGTTCGTCGTGGATGCCGGGTTGATGTTTCCGGAAGACTACATGCTGGGAGTGGACTATGTCATCCCGGACATGTCCTATATTCGCCAAAACTCTTCCCGGGTGGCGGCCATCGTTCTCACGCACGGGCACGAGGATCACATCGGAGCCCTGCCTTTTCTGCTGAGGGAAGTCAACGTGCCGGTTTATTCGACCGCCTTCACCCTGGAACTTGTGCGCCACAAGCTCGAGGAACACGACCTGCTCGAGACGGCCGTTCTCCATCAGATCTTTCCGCAGGACCGGTTGAGAATCGGACCGTTCGAGTTGGAGTTCATCCGGGTGTGCCACAGTGTGGTTGACGGTGTCGGCTTGGCCATTCGCACGCCTGCCGGTTTGATCGTCCATACCGGGGATTTCAAAATCGACCATACGGCCAGCCGGGAGATGATGACCGACGTCAACGGATTCGCCAGGTGCGGCGAGAAGGGGGTTTTAGCCCTGTTGTCCGATTCCACCAATGTGGAAAAAGAGGGGTACACGATTTCAAGCAATGACATCGGCGAGACCCTGTCGAGAGTGATTACCGGGCGCAAAGGCCGCGTTATCGTCGCCCTTTTTGCGTCCAACATCACCCGCATCCAGAAAATTATCGATATTGCCGCGGAACAGGGGCGCAAGGTCGTGTTCAACGGTCGCAGCATTGAATTGAGTGTCAGGATTGCCAAGGAACTCGGGTTTCTTAGAATAAAGGAGGGGATGGAAATCGACGTTGCTTCGCTGGAAGAATACGAGGACGACGAGATCCTCATGGTCATGACCGGGAGTCAGGGGGAGCCCATGTCCGCCCTGAGCCGCATGGCGGTGGGAAACCACAAGCTGATCAAAATCAAGCGAGACGACACGGTCATTTTATCTTCGAAATTCATTCCCGGCAATGAAAAAGCCATCGCCAATATTATCAACAACCTGTATCGGCGCGGGGCGGATGTTATCTACGAAAAGATATCCGCCATTCACGTCTCCGGACATGCCTTTCAGGAAGAACTGAAACTGATGATCAACCTCACCAAGCCGAAGTACTTCATCCCGATTCACGGAGAGTTCCGGCATCTCACGCTGCACGGCAGGCTGGCCGGCAAGACCGGCATTCCGGAGGAAAACATCATTATCGCCCAGAACGGCCAGATCATCCGGTTTGACAAAACAGGCGCCGGCGTGCATGCAGACGTGGAAACCGGCCGGCTCCTGGTCGACGGCAAAGGCATCGGCGATGTGGGCAGAAGTGTGTTGAAGGAGCGTCGCCTTTTGTCGGAGGATGGCCTCGTCGTGGTCAACATGGCTTTTGATGAAGAAACCGGCATCATCGTTTACGGGCCGGAAATCGTTTCCAGGGGGTTCGTTTTCGAGACGGAAACGGGGCACCTTTTGAAGGACGCCGAGTGTGTCATTTTGGAAGTTGTGGAGGAGCTGCCGCCGGAGACCGAAGACCGGGTGGATAAGCTCCGCCGCAAGGTTCGGACCGCCCTGCGGCAATACTTTTACTTCACGATCGGGCGCAGACCGCTGATACTGCCTTTTCTTCTGGAAGTATAACAGAATTTTTAATGTGTTATAAACGGTCGGGATATCGGGAAGGAAATTAAACCTGGCTAAAAAGTCTGTTCTAATTTGAAAGTAAATGCTTTTATGAGGAAAGAAATAATCGGCATCATTCTGTTTTTCCTGGTCATTTTTACTCTGATCAGCCTGCTTTCCTACAGCCCGCAGGACCCCTCCATCAACAACGCCGGGGCAACGGGAGAGATCCACAACCTTTTCGGCTGGTTCGGGGCGCACGTGGCCGGCGCCCTTATCGCTCTTTTCGGGGTCGGCGCTTTCTGGACGCCGATACTGCTTTTGCTGCTGAGCGTCCAGTTTTTCGGTAAAAATTCCGAGGTGGTGATTTACCAGCGCATCGTCGGCGGTGTACTGCTGATCGTCACTTCCGGAAGCCTGATCGCCTTTTACAGCAACCACCTGTCGCTATTCGGCAGCCGCTTCTCATCGGGCGGCATCGTGGGCATTCCCCTGAAGTCCTTCCTGGAAGCGTACACCAATGCCAGCGGCGGTGTGATTATCCTGGCGCTGCTGTGGCTCATCGGCTTCATTCTCACCACCGGATTCTCCCTGGTGCGGTTTTACCGTCGTTCGGTGCTGGTCGGTTCCCGTGTCGGCGACAAGCTGACAACCGCTTATCTCAAGTACAAGGAGCGCAGGGAAAAGAACCGTAAACGCCAAAAAGCCATCAAGGCTAAAAAGATCAGCCGGCGGCAGGAGATCACCATCAAGGCCGTCAAACCCAAACCCATCAAGAAACCGCCGCCCCCGAAGCAGGAAGAGTTCGCCTTCATGCAGGACAAGACGGGATTCAAGCTGCCTCCCGTCAACCTGCTGGACGAACCCGATGAGGGAACCGTGGTCGCAGACCGGGAAAACCTCAAGATGCAGTCGCAACTTTTGGAGAAGAAGCTCGGCGATTTCGGTGTGAACGGAAAAGTGGTGACGGTGAGCCCCGGGCCGGTCATCACCACCTTCGAATACGAGCCGGCGCCGGGGGTGAAAATCAACAAGATCGTCAATCTGGCCGATGACCTTTCCCTGACGCTGCGGGCGACCAGCATCAGAATTGTGGCCCCCATACCGGGCAAGGCCGTGATCGGTATCGAAATCCCCAACGCCGAGCGCGAGACGGTTCGCTTCAAAGAGATCGTCACGTCGGACGTTTTCCAGAAATCGAAGTCTCCCCTGACGCTTTGCCTGGGCAAGGACATCGTGGGGGAGCCGGTGGTGAGCACCATGGACAAGATGCCCCACCTGTTGATTGCCGGCGCCACCGGTGCGGGCAAAAGCGTGGCCCTCAACACCATGATCAGCAGTTTTCTCTACAAGTCCACCCCCGATCAGGTAAAAATGATCATGGTCGACCCGAAACGCATTGAGCTGTCCATGTACGACGGCATCCCGCACCTGATAACACCGGTGGTGACCCAGGCCAAGAAAGCGACCAATGCGCTTTTCTGGGCCGTCAAGGAGATGGAAAACCGCTACGAACTCCTCTCTTCCATGAAGGCCCGCAACATCTCGCAATACAACAAGAAGGTGGAAAAAGCCCAGCCCGAAGAGGGCCAGGAGCCCCCGAAACCGCTTCCCTACATCGTCGTCATCATCGATGAGCTGGCCGACCTGATGATGGTGGCGTCGCGGGATGTGGAAGTGGCCTTGACGCGCCTGGCGCAGATGGCCCGAGCCGCCGGCATCCACCTGGTCATCGCCACCCAGCGTCCTTCGGTGGACGTTTTGACCGGGATCATCAAAGCCAACTTCCCCACGCGTCTGACATTCCAGGTTTCATCCAAAACCGACTCCAGGACCATTATCGACACCAACGGTGCGGAAACCCTTCTGGGAAACGGGGACATGCTGTTCCTGCCGCCCGGAGCGGGCAAGTTGCAACGCATCCACGGCGCGTACATATCCGAAACCGAAGTGGGCAGGATCACCGACTTTTTGAGGACGCAACGTGCGCCCGAGTATGACGATGAAGTGACCCAGGCCCCCACGGAGGAAAAGGCGGAAGACGGCGAACTGGAATTCGACGAACGGTATGACGACGCCGTCGCGCTGGTAACCAAGAGCGGACAGGCGTCCATATCCATGGTTCAGCGTCACTTGAGAATCGGGTACAATCGTGCCGCCCGCATCATCGAAACCATGGAACAGGAGGGCATCGTCGGACCTTCCGACGGCGCAAAACCGAGGGAGGTGCTGGTCAGGGGGTATGACGATATGTGAGTGCGGCTCGTGGAAAAGAGAATCAACCGTAGCCAGTAGAGAATAGAACCAAAACGGACAAGACATTCATCACGAAATCACGAAAGTACGAAAACACGAAATTTTAGGAATTTGTTCCGTGTTTTTCAGATTTCGTGCTTTCGTGATTTTTTATATGAAAAGGGGATAGATGTATGGAAGAACATATGTTCAAAATGCTGGACAGCGTCAAAGGCTTCCTGGATGAGGCCGAGGGCCGGGCCCTTTATGACACCGCTCTAAAGGCCAGCCTGAACGGACCCTGCCTGGAAATCGGCAGTTATTGCGGCAAGTCCGCCGTCTATCTCGGCCTTGCCTGCCGCCGGAAGGGCGGTGTTCTATTTTCCGTAGACCACCACCGCGGTTCGGAGGAGCAGCAACCGGGCGAAGAATATTTCGATCCCGCTCTGTACGACTACAACGTTTTTGCCGTGGACACCCTGGGCGCGTTCAGACAGACGGTTTCGAAAGCAGAGCTGGAGGACACCGTCATCCCGCTTGTGTGCCGTTCCGCCACGGCGGCCAGAAAGTGGTCGACAGCCCTCTCTCTGGTGTTCATCGACGGGGGGCACGCGTTTGACACCGTAATCGCCGACTACCGTGCCTGGTCGCCGCACCTAATCGAGGGCGGCTATCTCCTGATTCACGACATTTTCGAAAATCCCACCGAAGGCGGACAGGCGCCCTACCAGGTGTACCGGATGGCGCTGGACTCGGGTGGCTACAAAGAGGAGCTCCGGGTAAAGACGTTAGGTATTTTAAAAAAAATAACAAAGCAGTAGCAGATAAAAGGATTATTTGGACGCCGAAGAATACATGCATTACAATCGCTTGGATTAATAAAGATATTTTGTGAAGTAGAGCACCAGGCTTTTGCCGAACAGGGGATTGCACAACCGGTCCAGAAGTCGCGTCACCCTTGGTTTCTGCATGATGTCCCAGGTGAGAAAGCGGTGGTAGAGGTTCACGGAGCCTGAATCTTCCCGGATGGGGCCGACCAGGCATTTCAGCCACCAGTAGGGGGTGTGCAGGCTGTGGGCATAGTGGCTGGAGGTCAATCGCAGTCCACAGCTTTCGAAGAGGGCGACGATCTTTTTCTTGCGGTATATGCGAATGTGGCCCTGATTGGCCAGGTGGTATTCAGCGGACAGCTTCCAGCAAACCCATTCCGGGAAAAAACGGGGGACGGAGACGACCAGGGGGCATCCCGGTCTCAATACCCGGCAAAGCTCTTTCGCAGCGGTTTTTTCGTCGTGAATATGCTCCATAACTTCCGAGCAGATCACCAGATCGAAGGTGTGCCGCGCAAAAGGCATCGCCGTTATATCGGCGACGTTGAGTCCCCATGCCCCGCCGCCGTGTTCCCCCAGACGGTCATGCAACCGAAGCCGTTCCCTCGCCTGGGTTAAATCGTGAAAACATAAATCCGTACCAATGGCGGTTGTGGCGGGTTGCTGATAGGCGGCTCCGACATGCCTGCCTGAACCGCAGCCCACGTCCAGCACGCGACTCCCGGGTCTGATACGGGTTCTCTCAAAGTCCACGGTGATCACGAATAACCTCCCGATAGGCCTCTACCGTCTGTTCGGCAGCCTTTTTCCAGGTGAAATGCCTCTGAATGCGGTTGTAACCCTCCCGGCCCAGTCTGGTTGCCCTGTCGGTGTTCTTGAGCAGGTCCAACATCGCCGCTGCGAGCGCCCGGTGGTCACCCGGCGGGACCAGGACGCCGGCATCCCCCACCACCTCGGGCAGGGCGCCCCCGGTCGTGCTCACCACCGGCACACCACAGGCCATGGCTTCACCGGCGGGAATCCCGAAGCCCTCATAGAGGGAAGGGACGACGGCCAGCGATGCCCTGGCATACTGCCGCACGAAAACGTCATGGTCGATTCGCCCCGTGAAGTGCACCAGGTGTCCGATGTCAAGGTCGCGGACCAGTTTTTCGATGCCGCCGTTTTTCTTGGGCGAACCGACGACCACCAGCTTGACAGGGTGCGTTTTGGCGATGCGGGAAACGGCGTGCAGCAGATGGTAAAGCCCCTTCAGGGGAATGTCCGCGCTGTTGGTCACGATTACCCTGTTTTTTTCCCTCGCGATTTCCGGTATCGGGTAAAACAGGTCCGTGTTGATTCCGTTGGGCACCACCCGGAACCTGTCCGGGGGGATGCGGAAATCGTTCCCGATATCTCGTTTGGCGCATTCGGATACGGTAATGATGCCGGGAAGGTTTCGCGATACCAGCTTCTGCATCCTCAAAAAGGAGTGCCACCGCAGGTGTTTGATCTTTTTCCAAAAGGCGGACACGCTTTTCACCGCGAGGTCGCGGTCCACGGTGATGGGGTGATGGATGGTGGCGATGGTGGGCATTAAGCGTCCGATCGCCCATATCCCGTAGGAAAGGCTCTGATTGTCGTGAATGATATCGAAACGGCCGCGGCGGCGGCGCAGAAATTGATAGGCCCGCAACCCGAAGGTGAACGGTTCGGGAAATCCCATGGTGGCGACGCCGATCCATTCGAGCAGATTGATGGGCTCGGAAAGTTCGTGCAGCGTGGGAATGCGGAACGGATCCTTGGGGTTGTACAGGTCCAGTCCGCGGATATGATGAACCGGGATATCGCCGTGAAGTTGCGGGTCCGGCGGGCCGCTTGCCACAAGGACGTTGTGGCCCAGGTCGGTCAAGGCCCGGGAAAGGTTTTTCAGGTAAACTCCCTGCCCGCCGCTGTGGGGGTTGCTCCTGTAGCTGACCAGGCAGATATTCAATTGTTTTTCATGTGTTTTCATAAATTGGCATTGCATTACAGGGGGGGATTGTCCCCGTCAAGTCATTTCTCGCCGGGATCGTGGCTCCCCCTGACATTGCCCGCAGAGAAAAATCATGAACCACAAAGGCACAAAGGATACAAAGGATATAAGGATGCAGGGGTTCAATCGCTCAAATTAGGGCTTGACCCTCCAGCGGGGCTTACATATCCTAAATCGGCTGTGGGAAATGACGGTTCTTGTATCGGTTTTCATCATTTTCTGATACAGATCGACCTATAGCCATGGGCGGGGCCGCTCCGGAGAAGCAATGCGATGTCATCCGGCTTGCCGCAAAAAAGGGGCGTTACAGGCGGACCTGCTGTCCGGGCATTGATGGAGCACAGACGGGCATGCAAGATCTTTCCACCTACGTTGGGCGTTTCAGAGGCAGGAAGAGGGCGGTAATTTGATGCGGGAAATGCGTTTTCACGGTCGTGGCGGTCAAGGCACCGTGGTGGCTTCGATTTTGCTGGCAAAGGCGTTTTTCAAAGCCGGCTACCATGTCCAGTCTTTTCCGGCTTTCGGTGTCGAAAGGCGGGGCGCTCCCGTGGAGGCCTATCTGAGGGTCGATCATGAAAAGATACTGCTGCGCACAAACATCGCCACGCCCGATGTGGTCCTGGTTCAGGACCGGCAGCTGTTAAAGACCGTGAATGTCGTCAAGGGCCTGAAAGCGGGTGGGTGGGTTCTGGTCAACACGCGGGATCCGCAGGATGGGCCCGATATCTATGCCGGATTTTGTTCTGCATTTGTCGATGCAACGCGTATCGGCGTCGAAAACGGTCTGGGGACGCGGACGCATCCCATCGTCAACACGGCCATGGTGGGCGCCCTGATCCGGATATTGGAAACGCCGCCTCTGGCGTGCCTGGAGTCGGCGATCCTCGAGCATATCGAGGTCGAGCCGGAAAGGAACAGGGCCGCAGCCATTCAGGCGTATGAAACCGTGCAGTTTGACCACTGATCTGTCGGCGAAGGGTCATACCCTCCCCGGTTAGCGGATTACTTGGGTTTATCGGGTTAGCGGGTGTAACCCAACAAACGCAACGCACACTGTCCACAACGGATTAGGATACCATGACCGAAATTGAGAACCGTAACGCTTGTAAGGTGCCGCGGTTGTTGCTGTCCAGATCGGACCGGTCGACCCGCGCGAACAAGACAGGCGACTGGCGCTTTGCCGTTCCCAGATATGAAAACAAAACCGCCCCCTGCGCTGCGGCCTGCCCTGCCGGGCTGAACATTCCCCGGATCGAAATGCTGGCGGCTACAGGAAATTTGGCACAGGCCTGGGACGACATCATGCTGGAGAACCCGCTTCCCGCGGTGTGCGGCCGGGTTTGTTTCCATCCCTGTGAAGACGCCTGCAACCGGGCGGGGTTCGACCAGCCCGTGGCCATTCATCACATCGAAGGGTTGCTGGGCGCGCATGCCCTGAAGGCGGGGTGGTTGCCCTCGGCCTGGCCGCAACCGGCCGGCGGCGCGCGCATCGCCGTTGTCGGGGCGGGACCCGCGGGCCTGTCGGCGGCGTATTTCCTGAACAGCCTGGGACATGCATGCCACGTTTACGAGTCCCGTGAAGAAGCCGGCGGCCTGCTGCGCTGGGGAATCCCCGCCTACCGTCTTCCGCTTCCACTCCTGCAGGGCGAGGTGTCGCGCCTGGAACGGCTGGGAGTGCGGATTCTCTGCCGCACACCCGCATCGCCGGACGTTGCCGGCACCGGCGATTACCAGGCGCTGGTCGTGAGCTGCGGCCACACGCGACCGGTGACACCGGCCATACCCGGACGGGAGCTTTTCATCGACGGGCTCGATTATCTGCGGCGGGTTCGGAGCGGGGCGGCGGAGGAATTCAAGGGCGATGTGGCGGTGATCGGCGGAGGCAACACCGCCGTCGATGTCGCCCGGACGCTCGTGCGCTGCGGTGCCAGACCGGTTATTGTCTACCGCAGGAGAATTGAGGACATGCCGGCATTCGGTGAGGAAAGAGAGCAGGCCCTCGCTGAGGGGGTGGCCCTGAAGGAACTTTCGGCCCCGGTCGCCTTACGGAAAGTCGACGGCGGCTTTGCGCTCGACGTACAGGCCATGCAGTTGACGGGAGGGATGTCCGAAGACGGGAGGGCGCGTGTGGAACCTGTCGCCGGGGCCACGGAAACCATGGACGTTCAAGGCGTGTTTGCGGCTACGGGAGCCGAACCCGACATCGCCTGCCTGCCTGGCCCGGGAAAGAGAACGGGGCGACTGCCGTTGAGTCACTGCCTGGTGGAGGGGGGCGCGATTCCGACGGTCTACAGTGGCGACCTGGCCAGTCCGGTGTTGAGCGTCACCCACGCGATCATGTCGGGCAAACAGGCAGCGATGGCCATCGACGTTTGTTTGAAGGACGGCATTGAAAATGTCATACCGCGGCTCGACGAATGCTCCCTCGGAGAGGGGCGCGGGGTCTCAATGGAAAAATACAGGCGGGGGAATGCGCGTGACGTCAGCTCTCACTGCGTACCCCTTGCCGAGATCAAGACGCATTACTACGACAGGACGGAACGCAATTTGCCGGCAACGCTTGCTCCGGAGCGGCGTGTGCACAGCTTCGACCCTGTCGAGGCCGGCCTGTCAAAAGAGGCTGCCATGCAGGAAGCCGGGCGGTGCTTCAACTGCGGCACATGCAACGGATGCGGCTACTGCAGCATCTTCTGCCCGGAGATGGCGGTCGAGCTGAGCGAACCCAATACCATCGATCTGGATTACTGCAAGGGGTGCGGCATCTGCGTGGAAGAATGCCCGCGCAATGCCATGACTCTGGAGGCGGGGGGCTTATGAAACAGGTGCTGGAAGGCAGTCATGCCGTTTCGGAAGCCGTCAGGCTGGCCAGGGTCCAGGTGGTTTCCGCATACCCGATAACACCGCAGACCCATATCGTGGAAGCCCTGTCAAACCACTGCGCATCGGGCAGCCTGGATGCGCGCTTCCTCTGTGTCGAGAGCGAACACTCCGCCCTGGCCGCTGTCATCGGGGCTTCCAGCGGAGGCGTGCGGGCCTTTACGGCAACATCGGGACAGGGGTTGGCCTATATGCACGAACTCCTGCACTGGGCATCTGGCGCACGCCTGCCCATCGTGATGGCCGAAGTCAATCGCGCACTGGCTCCCGGGTGGAACATCTGGGCAGACCAAACCGACAGCCTTTCACAAAGGGACACCGGCTGGATTCAACTCTATTGTGAAGACGGCCAGGAGGCGTTTGACACGATTCTCATGGCCTTCAGACTGGCCGAGAAGGTAAACCTGCCGGTGATGGTCGTGCTGGACGCCTTTCTGCTTTCCCACACATTCGAACCCGTGGACATACCGGATGAAAACACGGTGGACCGGTTTCTGCCGCCGTTCGAGCCCAACATCAAGCTGGACACCGCCGATCCCTACGCACTCGGACAGATGGTGGCGCCCGCGGCTTACATGGAAATGCGCCACAACATCCAGGAGGCCATGGCCTGCGTACCCGGCACCATGGCTGTCATAGAGGCCGATTTCGAAAAAGTTTTCGGCCGGCGGTATCCGGCGGTGGAGGCGGTGGCCTGCGGGGACGCCGATGTCGTGCTGGCCGTGAGTGGCACCATGGCGGCAACGTGCCGGCAACTCATCGCTCAGCTGCGATCGGAAGGCATCAAAGCCGGCATGCTGAAGGTCAAGGCGTTCAGGCCATTTCCGGGCGTTGCCATCCGCGAGGTATTGGCGGGAGTGCCTAAGCTGGCCGTTGTCGACCGCAACTTTTCATCAGGGGCTGGAGGCATCTTTGCCCGGGAGATTCGTGCGGAGCTCTGCAATCTGACCGTGAAGCCCCTGGTCTACAGCTACATTGCAGGCCTTGGCGGCCGGGACGTGACCCTGGACACACTGTCCCGAATTTTAAGGGAAACGATGAACACGGACATGCCGCCCGTGGAGAGCGTGTGGGTGGACTGCGGGTAGTCGTCTCTGGCCGGTAGCAGGTGGCCGGAGAAATGGGATAAGAAGGTAAGCGCGGCACTCGGGGAGATAGGTGACCGATGGAAATGGAATCAACGCTGAAAAAGGGCGGCGGTGAAACGGAGCTGATGCACCCGGGGCATGTGGCCTGCCCTGGATGCGGCGCGGCGATTGCCATGAAACTGGCGCTGAAGGCCCTCGGCCCCCAAACCATGGTGGTTATCCCCGCCTGCTGCTGGGGCATTATTGCCGGCGCCTATCCCCAGAGCTCTCTGGGGGTGCCGCTTTTGCAGATGGCTTTTGCCGCGGCAGGAGCGGCGGCCAGCGGCCTGAGGGCGGCGCTGGATGCCAGAGGAGAAGATGAAACCTTCGTGATGGCGTGGGCGGGTGACGGGGGAACTTTCGACATTGGTCTGCAGTCCTTGAGTGGGGCCGTGGAACGCAATGAAGATTTCATCTATGTCTGTTATGACAACGAAGCTTACATGAATACCGGTGTGCAGCGGAGTTCGGCCACGCCGTACGGTACGCGAACGACAACGACGCCGGGAGAGCAGTGGAAACGATCGGGTAAAAAAAACATCATCGAAATCATGGCGGCCCATCGCATACCCTATGCGGCAACCGCCAGCATCGCCTATCCCCATGACCTCATCCGTAAATTCAAAAAGGCGGCCCGACTGAAGGGTGGCTCACGCTTTATCCACCTGTATGCGCCCTGTCCCACGGGTTGGGGCATTCCGTCGGAGGTGTCCGTCAGGGTTGCCAGGCTGGCCGTCCAGACGAACAGCTTCCCGCTGTACGAAGTCGAGAACGGTTTGCACTACACGCTCAACTTCAAAGGGGATGCGCCCGTGGGCGACTATCTCGGTCCCCAGGGCCGCTTCAAACATCTTTCATCACAGGATATGGATGCGATACAAAAGCGTGTGGATGAAGACTGGGAGGTGCTGCTCAAGCGAATCGGTAGCGTAAAACTGCTGAAGCAGCCGGCTGAAATGAGAAGCTAGGACCGATACCGGGAACACTGAGCATGGATGAAACTTGTTCCGTAGTGATTAAACCTGAACGTTGCGGTAACCGGTATCATCATGCCGTCTCGAGGGACAGATCGGGCTGCGGCATCTTGGCACCCGTGTTCGCAAAGGCGATGGGTCTGCTCGCGTGCCTGTTTCTCGTGTGGGCGGCTTCTCTGGGGGCGGAACCCTCTGCATCCGTCAGGAGCCTGATGCAGGAGCCTGCATCCATGCTGGATTTGGGATTGTCGCGGCTGGACGAACAGTTGTACCGCAATCGCGGCATCCTGGTAAAAAGTGACGGCAATCTGTTCGAGCCGGAACCGTCGATGCGGGTGACGTATGACTGGGATGACAACCGGATTCAAATATTTATCAAGCTGACCCTGAATGCTCAGGTGAAAAAAACACCGCAGCGCATGGCCGCGGTTCGGTCGCACGTGGAGTTCCTGGCCACGTATCTGAGGGGCTTTCTGACCATGATGCCCTACGATCTCCTTTTCCGGCACAAGGGGTTCAGAAGCAAGGCGTATCCGGAAGATCTGGATCGGGAACTTGTGGAGATTACCGACATTCACATGACGGTCATAGACCACCGGCAGAACATCGTAAGCCGCTGCAGGGTACCCTTGGCCGGCAAGGAGATTATCTGGTCGAACATGGGCGGGTCTTGAGATGACACTTAACTGCAGCAACATCGCTTTTCAATACCCGGGCACCTCTGCGAACGTATTTCAAGGGCTTTCCTTCCGGTTGGAGAGACCGGGATTCGATGCCCTGTTCGGCCCGTCGGGCGTGGGGAAGACGAGCCTGGCAAGAATAATCGTGGGGGAGCTCGACGGCTATCACGGCGATATCCGTGTGGAAGGCATGTCCCGCCTCTTTTATTCCTACAACATGGAACGCCTGCCCGACTGGTCGAGCGTCGGCCGACATTTGGAAAAGATAACGCCGGCATCGAAAAGCGATCGAAAGGAAGCGCTGGTGGACGCTTTCGGGATGGCCAGCGTCATGGGACTGCGTTTTTCTCAACTTTCCCTGGGGCAGCAAAACCGCATCAATTTGATGCGCTACCTGCTGCAGGACTTCGAACTGCTCATCATGGACGAAAGCCTCGCCAACGTAGATGAAAAAACGCGTGAGAGCATCATCTTGAAGATCAAGGCCATGTACCCGGAAAGGTATTTTCTCTACATATCGCACAATGTCGTGGAGGTTTCCAAGTTCTGCCGTGACATCATCGTGCTGCGAGGCCCCGGGAAACAGCCGCAAACCGTTGGCTTGAAAGGCATCGATATGCGGAATCCCGAAGATCTGGACAGGGACAGGCTCGAAAAGACCATGCTGGAGATCATGAATGCTTCATAGGCGCATCTACCAATTTCTGATCATATTCGTGCTGGGAATCGTATTGCTTTTTGCGGTCAAGTATCTTTTCGGACTGTCCGACTACGTCATCCCCAGCCCCTCGAATATCAAGGATACGCTTGTGGCCGTGTACGCGAATTTCGGCCTGGATGTCGCCAACACCCTGTCGGTGGCGATCATCGGGCAGGTGGTCTCCATTTTTCTGGCGCTGCTGGTGGGGGTCCTGGGCCGGCGCACGACCTGGTTTGGATCTTTCATCAAGGTGGCGGCCTACAACGTTCAGGCCTATCCCATCGTTGCCATCGCCCCCATCATATTCATCCTGTTCGGCGACGGCTTTTTTTCCAGGTTGTTGATTGCGGCGATGATATGCTACTTTCCCATTTTGCTTTCCGTGCTGGGCATCATGTCCGAGCCGGTCAGGGAGATAGAACATTTCTACCGCGTTACCGGCAGGATGCGGTGGCAACTGGAGGTAAAGATAAGGGCCTTCGAAAATCTCGGCAAGCTGACCACGGTGATATCCGGGAGCGCTACGCTGGCCATGGCGGGGACCATCGTGGCTGAATTCATTGCGGCCAACGAGGGGATCGGTTACAGCATACGGGTCGCGCTGTACCAGAGCGATCTCGCCAAGATCCTGGTGGCCCTGTTTCTGATCGGCATCACCCTGGCTCTCTATCAGGGACTGCTGGAAGCCATGGGTGCGGTAATCCGGAAGGGGTGGGCCGGGGGACGGTAGCCGGTGGCCGGCGGTCAGTTGCCATGTCCACGAACGACAGGCTGCCGGTTTTTCGGACGTATACCTCAGCGTTGCAAAAGCCCGGGGGCCTCAGAATCAAGGCGTCTGAGGGTGACGTCGAAAGGTAGAAAAAAAAAGAGGTGGTGGCATGAAAACACGATGGATGGTTTGTTTGTTCGGTTTTTTTCTGGTAATCGTTCAGCTTTCGTCCGGCGGGCTTTTCGCTGCCGAAAATGGGAGCGCCAGGTTGACCTATCGTTTGAAATGGCTCTTCAATGCCAGCGTGGTCGGGGATCTGAACGCCGATGCGATGGGCTATTTCAAAGCGGCTGGGTTGGACGTAACCGTTAAGGAGGGCGGGCCGGAGCGCGATGCCATTCGCGAGCTGGAACTCGGATACGCCGATTTCGGCGTTGCTTCAGCCGATCAGGTAATCAGGGCACTGGCGAAGGGGTCGCCCGTGGTGGTCCTGGCCCAGCTTTTTCAGGTCAACCCTCTGCAATGGATCTATCGGCCGGATGCGGTTCAGATATCGGGGGTGGCGGACCTCAAGGGAAAAATCATCGGGGTGACCTTTGGCGGCAACGACGAGACCATCATGCGGACCCTTCTGGCCGGTGGCGGCCTGTCCGAAAAAGATGTGCAGATCTACAGTGTTCGGTACGACTACACCCCGTTCTATCGACATAAAGTGGATTTGTGGCCGGTATATATCAACAGCCAGGGTCCCATTATCAGTCAGAAGTTGACGCAGGCCGGCGAAAAGACCGCTTTTTTCAACCCGTCGCTTCACGGTGTGAAATTCGTGGCCAATTCGGTGGTGACATCGGCACACATGGTTCAGGAACGCCCGGATACGGCGAGGCGGTTCATCAAAGCGCTTTTAGATGGGTGGGAGGGGGCTTTCAACCCCCAACACGCGGAAGCCACCCTCAAAATGCTGTCGGGATTTGACAAGAACACCCCCCTCCCGATACTCGAGGAGCAGTTGACTATAACGCGGAAATTGATCAAACCGGAAGAAGAGGTGAAGATCGGCACTATCGATGTGGAGGCCTGGCGACAAACGGAACGCATCATGCTCGAACAGAAGCTGATCAAAACAGCGGTGAACGTGGAAAAGGTTCTGATACGACTGTAATTTCCGCAGTTGCAACACTGGGGGAAACGATGCGGATATCGAAAACATGACGCGTCGCATGCTGATTGCCTGTTTTCGAAGGGTCATTTTTTCGCGGTGAATTTCCGTGTCTGACACAAACGGCGTGGAGCGTTCGAAGTGGTAGCTAAACAGAAAACGGTTTCCGGTGATCATGCCCCTTTCTGGGAAAGGAAGACGCTGGGGCAGATGTCGCCCGAAGAGTGGGAGATGCTGTGCGACGGCTGTGGCCGATGCTGTCTCCAGAAGCTGGAAGACCGGAAAACCGGCAAGGTTCGTTATACATGGGTTTCCTGCTATCTTTTCGATACCCAACGGTGCCGCTGTACAGCTTACGAGAACAGAAGCCGACTGGTAAAAGGGTGTACTACCCTGACGCCCTCCCGGGTCAAAGCCTATCGATGGCTTCCCCGGACATGCGCCTATCGCCTGTTGGCCGGCGGCAAGCCGCTGCCCCCCTGGCACCCGCTGCTGACCGGGGACAAGGATTCCGTGCATGCAGCCGGCATATCGGTGAAGGGGCGCGCCATTCCCGAAGTCAATGTGCACCCGGACGATGTCGAGTACTACACCATAGCGGAACCTTTTTAATACAGAGGAGGGAAAAATGGATGACTGTATTTTCTGCAAAATAGTAAGGGGGGAAATTCCCAGCTTTAAAATCTATGAAGATGAACGGGTCTATGCCTTCGCGGACATCAACCCCCTGTCGGATGGCCACACCCTGATCATCCCCAAGGCGCATGCGGAGAATCTCGGGCAGGTATCGGAAGCGGATCTTACGGCCATCCATCTAACCTCGAAGAAGATATACGCCGCCATGCAGACCGCCCTGGGGGCCGATGCCGTCGCCCTGGTCCAGGCCAACGGGCGGGCTGTCAACCAGGTCGTGATGCACTACCATCTGCACCTGATTCCGAGGAAGAACAGCGAGCCGAACCTGGAAGTCACCAATTGGGAGATGATACCCGGGGATATGGAGGCCATCAAGACCGAGAGTGAGAAACTGGCGGCGGCGTTGCAGGCGTAGTCAGTGGTTGCAGTTCAGGGCTTCGACGCTGTGGGTTGAGCATCCTGAAGCCATAAATTCGAAACTTAGAAAGGAGAGATCATGAAAGAGATCAGCAAGGTGGGCATCGTCGGGTTTGGTGTCATGGGGGCCGCCATCGGTTTGAGTGCCGCGTCGTCCGGATACCGGGTCGTGTTCAAAGAGTTGAATGACGAACTGGTGGCATCCATGTATGACAAGTGGGTGGTCAAAGCCCTGGAAAAAAGGGTGGCAAAGGGAAAAATGACCCAGGCGGACATGGACGGGCTGACGTCCATGATTACCGGTACCAGCAGCTACGATGAGCTGGCCGACTGCGACCTGATTATCGAGGCGGCCATCGAAAAGATGGATCTCAAGATCCAGGTTTTCGGGGAGCTTTCCGCAGCCTGCCGCAAGGATGCCATTATCGTCAGCAACACGTCCACGTTTCTGATCGAAAAGCTGATGGAAAGGGTGGAAAACCCGGAACGCACGGCCGGGGTGCACTACTTTTTTCCGGCCAATGTCAACCGTCTGGTGGAGGTGATCCGCCAAAAGCAGACCAGCGACGCCACTTACGAAAGCCTCATGCACTTTGCCGAAAAATGCCGCAAGGTGGCCATCTCGGTCAAGGATTTCCCCGGGTTCGCCATTAACCCGGTATTCATTTCCAGCTACATGGTGCTGGATTCGTTTCTGGGCGACACCTACAACATCGCCACCCTGGAAAGTATTTCCCAGGAGGCGCTCAACGTGCGGTTCGGCATCATGTGGGTGCAGAACGGCTCCGGCATCGGCACCTGCTATCACGCAGGCGCTTCCATGGTCGCTTATCTCCATGACAGCGATGTCGGCTACCCCCTGATGCCGGATGCATTGGAGGCGCAGTTTGAAAGCGGGAAACCGTGGAACCTCGAGGACGGGGAGGTGCTGGCGGATGAGGCGGCCCGCAAGGCGGTCAGAGACAGCCTGCTGGGGAATATTTTCACCATTTCCGCGCACCTGATCGAAAGAGACGTGGTTTCCATAAAGGATCTGGAGCTGGGAATATGCACGGCCCTGGCGTGGCCCAAGGGGCCCTTCAGCATGATGAATGACCTGGGGATGGAGGAAAGCGCGCGGCTGGTGAACCTGGCGGTGGAAAAAGGATATTATAAGATGCCGCAGACCTTTGCCGGGGGGGTGCCGGATCCCTGGAATGTATAATCCCAACCCGGTTAAACCGGAAAAGATAAAGATCATTTATCACGAAAACACGAAAGTCCAAAAACACGAAAAACCATGAAAATTTTCGTGCCTTCGCTATAGCTGACGACTTGTCATGAAGCAGACGGACTACTATAACGTGCTGGGTGTAGATCCCGGCAGCGATCCTAAAAAAATTCGGACCGCCTACCGGGATCTGGCCTTTCAATACCATC
>Ga0316576_10000386_pt1 | contig 20203 bp, 14 predicted proteins | sample S0NA_FD_203075 | JGI IMG/M metagenome (GOLD analysis project Ga0316576, IMG submission 203075) | Rhizosphere microbial communities from salt marsh grasses in Alabama, United States - S0-2_050615r3r5 | ecosystem: Host-associated > Plants > Roots > Rhizosphere | place: USA: Alabama | collected... | reverse complement strand
CAGCATCGCGTTCACCACCAGGTCCACGTAGGCATCCGGGCGCCCTTCGAACTCGGGCGGCAAGGCATGCGCGCCCAGGAATGTGGGAACCACCCGTACGGGCGTCTGCGCATTCAGGCGCTGCATCACCGCCAGCATTTTCATCTCGTTGGCGACATCCAGACCGTAGCCGCTTTTGACCTCCAGGGTAGTGACGCCGGATGCCCTCATCGCCTGCAGGCGCGGGAGGCTTTGCATGTAGAGCTCATCGCTGCCGGCGGCCCTTACCGAACGCACCGTGCTCAGAATGCCGCCACCGGCGGCCGCGATTTCCGGGTAGCTGGCCCCCTTCAGGCGCATTTCGAATTCGGCGGCCCGGTTGCCGGCATAAACCAGATGCGTATGGCAGTCGATCAACCCCGGTGTTACCCAGCCGCCGGCCAGATCCTCGACCACGGCGGCTCCTTCCGCCGCCCCAAGCGGTAATTTCCCTGCCGGCCCGATCCAGGCAATGCGGCCGTTCTTTACGCCCAGGGCGCCGTTTTCGATAACGCCGTAGCCCCTGCCGCCGGCCGCCATGGTTGCCAGGTGGCCGCCGGTCCACAGGGAGTCGAAATTCATTCTGCCCTCACTTTCTACCTAATTCTGGTGCGCCCATCTAAGGTGACCAAAGCAGGTAAAGCATTAACCCCAAGGTTGCATAAACAACATGGCAGAGAATAGATAATACCTTGTAAAAACTTGTAAATTCATAACAACATCGCAATCTTCTGGATAGAACCACCGGTGCATTCCATGGATCTTGCCTATTTTGCCATGTTGTTTACCCTTCGGGAAAGCCTGAGAACTTCAGACTCTGCGTTGCTGAGGGTTCGAAGTAAAGAACTACGACGTCACCCTCAGACGCCTTGACTCTGAAGCCCTCAGGCTTTTGCAACGTTGGGGTTAACGCTGAACAGCCATCGGCAAAATGGCATCGGATTAACTGAATCTCCAATGATCAATATTCAATTTCCAATGGTCACGTCCGCTTTTAGCACGTGTACATCGATCATTCGTTATTGGGCATTGGATATTTGTTTTTCTAGAAAGACGTCTCGAACCGGGCCGCTATCTCCTTTCCAAGATCTCCAAAACCCGCTCGCAGTTCTCTTTGGCGCGCCCGGCAATCTTTTCGGCTTCTTCCAGGGTGGCCGCCCTGAAGCCCTCGTCCTCTAAAGTCTCCATGTTGGTGAGCACATTCTGCCAGGCACCCCAAATACCCGTCTCCAGGGCCCGGGCACCCACCCGGATATCCGATTTGCAGGCCGGATTGCCGTATTGCGCGATCGCCACCATACCCTCCCAGGCCTCATCCCCCAGGCGCATGGTCTCCAGCGGTACCCGGATGGCTGTTTTCAAGCCGGCCTGCATGGCCTGGCGGCGTGCCCGTTGCTCCACTTTCGTCTGTTTGGGCATCCTCAGTGCCACCATATAATCGCTAAAGGCGTCGGTATCCGCATCGATGAGCGGAATCAGTGCCCGGCTGATGCGGTGCAGGGGAGGGATGATGGCCCGCATCTTCGCGTCCAGGTCCTCGAACTTGCGGACGCCATAAGTCAGTTTGGCCGCCATGGCCCCCAGGCCGACGCCCACGGCGGCCAGCTGGGCCGACACCGATCCGCCCCCCGGAGCTGTTGAACGTGCAGCAACCTCCTCGATGAAACCACGCAGGTCCATGCCGGCAAGAGGTGCGCTCGGGGGGTCGGCCACGATGTAATCGATGATCCGTTCCCGGGGATTGAAGGCGGCAACGGCGTTGAGACCCAGCCTTTCGATGGCCAGGCGGACCTTCTGGTCTTCTTCGAAGATAAACAAATCCTCTTTTTCAATATAGTAATCGGCGGCCATGAGGATGGCCTCCAGGGGCACCACTCCCACAATTTCCGAACCCGCCACCCCGACCTTCAGTTTGACCGCCTCCGCCTTCACCGCTTCGAAGAGTTCATGAAGGGCGGTCACCCGGTAGTCGTTGAGGTTCACGGTCACCTGCGCCATGTTGTACTCGTCCACGAACCAGCCCATACCCTTGACCTTTTTGAGCCGCCCGGGCATGTCCGGACCGCGTCCCGCCTCGCGCAAATTGAGAGCGATACGGTGAGCCTGGTTGGATGTGCCCATGATGTTCACATTGTAGGCGATCAGGAAATTCCGGGCGCCCACGGCCGTGGCACCCCATGCCGGCACGAATTCGGCCGGTCCGAAATCCGGTTCCCACGCCGGGTCTTTGAACCGTTCGGCCAGGCCTTCATATTCGCCCCGGCGAACATCGGGCAGCTTGCGTCGAAAATCCGCTTTGGCGGCATGCTCGTACAGAAACACGGGGACACCGAGCGCTTCCCCCAAACGCCGTCCGAAAGCCTCTGCCAGGGCAATGCAGGCCTGCATGCTGATGTTGGCAACGGGAACAAAGGGACAGACATCCATGGCACCGAAGCGCGGGTGTCCGCCGGTGTGTTTGGCCATGTCGATACGCTCTCTGGCCACCATAGCCGCATTCATGGCCCCCGCGGCAACCGACTCGGGATCCCCGACAAACGTGTAAACCGTCCGGTTTGTGCTGGCTCCGGGGTCCACATCCAGTAGCCGGCATCCCTTGGTTTCGCGAATCGCCCGGGCAATGGCCTCAATCACCGCCTGGTCGCGACCCTCTGAAAAATTGGGCACACATTCTACGATCTGCTTCATGACTGAATCCTCAAACCTGTACCGATGGTCATAGCCAAAATCAGCGACCTCCGACAACACCTTCCTTGTCAGGGTACCACTGCGTTGGGCAAAAATCAATCCGGGAGCGATTTGGAAAAGCCTTTACGAACGCGGCCCCGAAATGTATATTGGGTTGCACCCCGGCATGAAACATGTTTTGACAGATACCATCTATATTGAAAACCCAAGTTGAGCGTTTCAAATTTAATGATTAGCACTGTTTACCAGTTCTGCAAACGCAGCCATCTTCTGGACATTGCGGCCTATTTGGCCCTGCTATTCGGTTGTATTTTCATCCTTTTTAAAGGCGCCGAAGACCAGGGATACTACTGGCAGTGGTACCGCATCCCCAAATACCTGTATGTTTTCGAAGACGGCCGCTTCATCACTGGTCCCATTTTAGAGGGCCTCAAGGTCACCCTGGACATCACCTGGATCAGCCTCATCCTTACCTATGTCATCGGCTTGGTGACCGCCCTGATGCGTTTGTCCAACTCCCTTCTGGCAAAAGCTGTCGCCCGCACCTATCTTGAAATCGCCCGCAACACGCCTTTGCTGGTGCAGATATTTTTCATGTATTTCGTCATCGCGCCTATTCTGGACATCGATCGCTTTGCCGCCGCAGTTCTGGCCTTGAGCTTCTTCGAAGGGTCCTATGCCTCGGAGATTTACCGGGCCGGCATCGTCAGCATTGACAGGGGGCAGTGGGAAGCCGCCCACAGCCTGGGCATGAATGTCTACCAGGGCTATCGCTACATCATCCTGCCCCAGGCCATCAGGCGCATCCTGCCGCCTCTGACCAGCCAGGCGGTTTCCCTGATCAAGGATTCATCCCTGGTGAGCGTCATCGCTGTTTACGAAATGACCATGTGCGCCAACGAAATCGCTTCGGAAACGTTTCTGGTGTTTGAAGTTTTCTTTACCATAGCGGCGATCTATTTGACATTGGCCCTCATCCTGTCACGGGTAGTCGCCTATTTTGAAAAACATTAACAAAGGAGAAGACAATGATGAAAAAGAGAATGACGCTCCTGTCCACCGCCCTTTTGATGCTTCTGATGTTTTGTCTGGCAGGACCTGCCGCCGCCGACGACGTCAACAAACAGCTGGCCAAATCCAGCATCATCGACAAAGTGATGCGCAAGGGAACCCTCAGGGTGGGCCTCTCTACCTTCGTTCCCTGGGCCATGCAGGATAAAAAAGGGGAGTGGATCGGCTTCGAAGTCGATGTTGCCCGCAAACTGGCCGAAGACATGGGGGTCAAAATCGAATTCGTACCGACCAAGTGGGAAGGGTTGATTCCGTCGCTTATGACCGGCAAGTTCGACCTGATTATCGCCGGCATGACCGGAACGCCCCAACGAGCCCTTAAAATCAACTTCACGCAACCCTACGATTACAATGGAATGAATGTGGTGGCCTATAAAAAAATGGCCGAGGGCGTCACCCGCTATATGGATCTCGACAAGGAGGGCAATACGATTCTGGCGCGCCTGGGAACCACAGGGGCTTCCCTGGCCAAGGAAACCTATAAGAAGGCCAAAGTGCGCCTCTTTCCCGACGAAGGCCCCATGGTGCAGGAGCTCTTAAACGGCAAAGCCACCGCTATTCTGGCAACGGCGCCTCTGCCCGCCCAGCTGGCCGCCAAGCATCCGGATACCCTTCTGTTTCTGGATGAGAACCTGATGCAGCAGCCCATCTGCATGGGGGTACCCAAAGGTGACCCGGACACCATCGCCTACCTGAACAACTGGATCGTCTACCAGCGCAACATGGGATTCATTAAAAAGAAGACCGACTATTGGTGGAAAAGCGTGGCCTGGGAAGCGTTATTGCAATAAAGGATCCGAGGGTTCAAGGAATCCTTATAAAGTAGGAGTTTCATCACGAAAGCACGAAAGCGAGAAAGCACGAAGGCTCATCACCCGCTTTCGTGCTTTCAAAATTTCCTGTTTTCGTGATTGCTTTTGTTTTTCACCTTCAGATCTGTAAATTTCACGTACAAAAAGAAATTCCCTTTGAAAAAATCGGACATGGTGGTGGGGGCCGTGTGCCTGATCACAGGTCTTGCCCTTTATTACCGCGTTGATATCGGCCTCAACTATCAGTGGAACTGGGGAAGAATCCCCCAGTTTCTGTTCCGCTTCGATGAAGAGAGCGGACGGTGGGTGTCCAACGTCCTCATGTGGGGGCTTTTCAACACCATTCGCCTCAGCATCTTCGGTACCCTCATGGCCATTGTACTGGGTACGGCCATGGGCATCTGCCGCTCTTCCCATGTCGTGTTCCTGCGCCTGGTCAGCGGCACCTACGTGGAGACCATGCGCAACCTGCCGCCGCTGGTTATTATTTTCATCGTCTATTTTTTCATCGGCAACCAATTGCTGCCCTACAGCGGCATTGGCGACGCCCTTCAGGGAAAAAACAATTTTTTGGTGTCGTTGGTCACCTTATGCCTGGCGCCGCCGGAACAGCTCACCACCTTCCTTTCCGCGGTCTTGACCCTGGCGATATTCGAGGGCGCCTATATCACCGAAATCGTCAGGTCCGGCATCCAGTCCATCCACCAGGGCCAGTGGGAAGCGGCCCGCTCCCTGGGTATGACCGGGTTCCAGCAGATGCGCTACATCATCATGCCCCAGGCATTTCAACGGATTCTGCCGCCGCTGGCCGGACAGTTCGTCTCCCTGATCAAGGATTCCTCCATCGTATCCGTGATCTCCATTCCCGAACTTTCTTTCCGGGCCAACGAAATGATGACCGGAACCCTCCTGACCATGGAAACCTGGATTACGGTCACCGTTATGTACCTCATTCTCACCCTGCCCTGCTCGCTGGCCATTCAGAAGCTCGAAGATCGCATGGCCCGCGGCAAGCGGTAGCTTTGACCCCGTTTAACGCCTCCAACACAGGCTCAATTGTGTTTGATTAAAAGACGCAATCGATATTGAAAAATCATCCCAAAACGGCTAATCTTCTATTGCTTAGAACCATACACGTGGAGGAGATGCATGGATACCCCCAACACCGAGAACTCGTATCAGCAGTATTTTACCAAACACCACGATCTACTCCGCAAAGCGGTGAGGGATTTTGTAAAAAAAGAGATCACCCCTCACGTGGACGATTGGGAAGAGGCGGGGGATTATCCCAGGGAGCTTCACAAAAAAATCGCCGATCTGGGCTACAACGCCATCGCCTACCCCTCCGAATACGGCGGCGGCGACGGCGATCAGTTTGAAAACATCGTGGTCAACGAAGAGTTCTGCCGATGCGGATCCTTCGGCCTGGTAGCCAGCCTTTTCACTCACGGCATCTCCCTGCCTCCCATCATCAACCACGGCACCCCCGAACAGAAAGAGAAATTCCTGCGGCCGGTCATCGAGGGGGACCGTATCGCCGCTTTAGGCATCACCGAACCGAGCGGCGGTTCGGACGTGGCCAATCTGAAAACCACGGCGGTCAGAGATGGCGACCACTACATCGTCAGCGGCAGCAAGACGTTCATCACCAGCGGCATAAAGGCGGACCAGCTCACCTGTGCCGTGCGCACCGGGGGGGAAGGCGCCCACGGTATCAGTCTGCTGATCATTGAAACCGACACCCCGGGGTATTCGACGTCGGCCCCGTTGAAAAAAACCGGTTGGTGGGCTTCGGACACGGCCGAAATCTACTTCGACAACTGCCGGGTGCCGGTGTCGAACCGGATCGGGGAGGAAAACAAGGGTTTTTACTACCAGATGGAAAACTTCCAGTCCGAACGTCTGTTCATGGCCGTGGAAACCAACATGATCTCGCAGCTCTGTCTGGAGGCGTCCATCAAGTACGTCAAAGAGAGGCAGGCTTTCGGCAAGACGCTGGCGGGCTTTCAGGTGACCCGTCACAAGCTGGCCGAGATGGCGACCCTGGTGGAAGCCAGCCGGGAATTCACCTACCGGGTGGCCGCCATGATCAATGCCGGGGAATACAAGGTCAAGGAGGTGTCCATGGCAAAAAATTTTGCCTGCATGGTCAGCAACAAGGTCACCTTCGATGCCACCCAGATTTTCGGCGGGTATGGTTTCATGCGCGGGTACCTGGTGGAACGGCTTTTCCGCGACAACCGCATCATGTCCATCGGCGGCGGCACCCACGAAATCATGAACGAAATCATTTCCAAGCACATCCTCTAAAAAAAATGTAACTATATACCCCACTGTTTTGCCGAAAACGGGTGAAAGCCTGCCGGCCGAGGGGTGATGCCGCCCCGGCCGTGAAACGGTTTGAGATTTTTAGCGTCCGTTATGCCGAACAGCCTGAACATACCCCAACATACCTATGCCGAGCTGAATACCGACGATATTATTTCGAACGTATCACCCTGTTCGGCATTACGGCCGCTTTGAACCGAGTTTTTCACGGCCGGGCGATATTATTCCTCGGCCATCGTTGTGCCTTATTTTGGGTTATAGACCCTATTAATTTTATTTGGACTCTTCTTGACAATATACCACAATGTAGATATTCTTTAATACGGCACAAATAAGGCTTAAATTGCCGGCAAGACAAGAGAGGTGTCCGTAAACTTCCTGCCTTGAGTTGACAGTTACTCTATTTTCATTTTGCTGAATTCTGGTTAGGGGTAATGATCTCGAAAATTCAGTCAAAATATTTCAACGGGCCAACCGTGGCATGAGATCTAAAAAGAATATGCGAATGTACAGAAGATAATAGGAGGTTTAAAATGAGAATGCTTATGAATGTGCGTATTCCGCACGAGCCGTTTAATACACTGACAAAAGAAGGAAAATCTGGAGAAATCCTGCAAAATATAATTCAAGAACTGAAACCAGAGTTTATATTCTTCACGGAGCAAGGTGGAACGCGTGGGGCAGTGGCAATCATCGATGTCAACCATCCTTCAGAGATTCCTTTTTTTTCAGAACCATTTTTCTTAAATTTCAACGCTGATTGTGAATTTAGAGTGGCGATGTCACCGGAAGATCTTGGGAGGGCTGGACTCGAGAACTTGGGTAAAAAATGGGCGTAACTGTCCAGTTTGGCTATTAGCCGGGCACATCGCTAACGTCCTAAGTGATGAGGAAAAATAAATCAGGGATTACTTCCTGTAATCATGAGCGATAGAGAGGCCGTCCCTGATGTCTTCAAGGCGGCATATCATTACCACTCTGCATCGGTTGTCGGCCGGGGCCTTGCATGCTCAATCGCCCTTGAAGTCAGGCTTCCGCTTCTCCAGAAAAGCCGTCAAACCTTCCAGGTAATCTTTGGTCCGCGTCGTCAGTAGGAACTGGTCGGCGTCCATGTGCATGATGGCCTGATCCAGGGCCGAGACAAGCGCATTGACGCTGCGCTTGACCATCTGCGCCGCGATCGGCGGTTGGGCCGCATATTCGCCGGCCATGGCCTCTGCGGCGCCCATCAGCCCGCCCGGGGAAACCACTTCATCCAGAAATCCCCAATTGAGCAGGGTTCGGGCGTTTTCTCCTTTGGCCAGAATCACCATCTTCTTGGCACGCGCAGGCCCGATCAGGTTCACGCACATGGGCAGGGCCACCCAGCTCAGGTTCATGCCCAGTCCCACTTCGGGATATCCCACCCGGCAGTCGTCGGCACCTATCCGAAAGTCGCAGGCCGCGGCAATGCAGGCTCCGCCGCCCATGGCGGCCCCGTTGACCGCGGCAATGGTGATCTGGTCTATCGTGTAAATGGCCCTAATCATCCGCGGGCCCAGCTGGAGAAACCGCAGTTTCATCAGGTTGCCCGCCTTTGAAATGCCTTCTATATTTCTCGGATCGTCGAGGTCGACCCCGGCCGAAAAATTGCGCTCCGCCCCGGTGAATATCACCACGCGCGTCTGCTCATCGCCACGAAATCCCTCGGATGCGCGGATGATCTCCTCCATCATGTCCGCACTCAGGGCGTTCAGCCTTTCGGGCCGGTTGAGGGTGACCGTGGTAACATGCCCCTCCCTTTCGAGCTTCAGATATCGGTAGTTTTGCATATTACCCCCAACGTTGCCGTCTCTGTTCGCAATGGTGTCACGAAGCGTATATCGAGCACTTTCTCACCGCCATGGCCGCCTCCTGGAGGGCTTCGGCAAACGTGGGGTGCCCGTGGACCGTGCGGGCGATGTCTTCGGAGCTTGCGCCGAACTCCATGGCCAGAACACACTCGGCGATCATGTCCGCCGCCCGGGGTCCGATGATGTGCACGCCAAGTATCCGGTCGGTTTTACCGTGGGCGATCAACTTTACAAAGCCATCCTTTTCACCCATGCACCGCGCCCTTCCGGCACCGGAAAAAGGGTAGGTTCCCGTGCAGTAGGGAATACCCCGCGCCTTGACCTCCTCTTCCGTCAGACCCACCGCGGCCACCTCGGGCCAGGTGTAAACCACCGCGGGGATGGTGTCGTAGTTGACTTCCCCGGCGCGGCCGGCAATGCATTCCACTGCCGCTATACCCTCTGCCGAGGCTTTGTGGGCCAGCATCGGCCCCGGCGTGAGATCGCCAATGGCGTATATACCGTCGACGGTGGTGCGGTAGGAGGCATCCACCCTGATTTGGCCCGTCTGTGGGTCCGTGGCCACGCCCAGCTCTTCGAGACCGAGACCGGCGGTAAGCGGTTTACGGCCCACCGCCACCAAAAGACGGTCGACATTCAGCGTCTCCTCCTCCCCGTCGCTCTCGAGCGTGACCCTGACCTTCTTCCCCGAGGGTTTGGCCGCCTTCACGCGGGTTTTCAAACGCATTTCCAGACCCTGCTTCCGCAGAATCCGTTCGAGCGACCTGCCTACCTGGCCATCCAGCGTGCCGGCTGTTTTAGGCAGCATTTCAATCACGGTCACCTTGGCCCCCAACCGCATCCAAACGGAACCCAGCTCCAGGCCGATATACCCGCCGCCGACAATCCCCAGACGGGTCGGCACCGTATCGAAATTGAGCGCTTCCGTGGAACTCACGATGCGTTCACCGTCGAACGCCAGGCCGGGAACTTCCACCGGCGTGCTGCCGGTAGCCAGCAGAATGGCGGCCGCCTCGATGGTGTAGGCCCTGCCTCCGTCCGGGGTTACCGACACGCTTCCCCTGCCCTCCAAGCGGGCGGTTCCGAAGTGGATGTCAACCCCGTTCCCTTCGAGCAACCGGCGAACGTTGGTGGTCAATTCTTCCACCACATTGTCTTTCCTGGCCATCAATACCTTGAGATCCAGGCCCACCCTGCCGGTCTTGATGCCGTGTTCGGAGAAATGGTCCTTTGCCAGGTGATAGTATTCGCTGGAATCCAGAAGCGCCTTACTCGGGATGCAGCCCACATTCAAACACACACCGCCCAATCGAGAGGATTTCTCCACACACGCGGTTTTCAACCCGAGCTGGGCGGCCCTGACCGCGGCCACATAACCGCCCGGCCCGGAACCTATAATGATCAGGTCATAGACCTCTTTTCCCGGCATATCAGACCTCCAATATGATCCGTTCAGGGTTTTCGATAAATTCCTTGATGCGTTTCAGAAAGGTAACCGCGCCCTTGCCGTCGACGATCCTGTGGTCGTAACTCAGCGCCACGTACATCATGGGATGGATGACGATCTGGTCATCGATAACCACGGGACGCTTTTCGATCTTGTGCATTCCCAGAATACCGCTCTGGGGGGTATTCAGGATGGGCGTGCTCAGCAGCGAACCGTACACCCCGCCGTTGCTCACCGTAAACGTACCGCCTTCCAAATCGGCCAACTCCAGACGGTTTTCCTTTATTTTGGCCACGTAGTCGACAATCGCCTTTTCCAGCTGCGCGAAACTCATTTTTTCTGCATGGCGGATGACCGGCACCACCAGCCCCCGCTCCGAGCCCACGGCCACCCCGATGTGCTGGTAATGGTGATAAACGATCTCCTCGCCGTCGATGAAGGCGTTGATTTCCGGAATCTCCTTCAGCGCTTCCACGCAGGCTTTGATGAAAATGGACATGAATCCCAGGGATACGCCGTGCTTCTTCTGAAACATTTCCTTGTAGCGTGTGCGCATCTCCATGGCCGCCTGCATGTCGATCTCGTTGAAGGTCGTCAGCATGGCCGTGCTCTGTCTGGATTCCAGCAGACGGGCGGCAATGCGCTTGCGAATCGGCGACATGCGCTTTCTGACCTCCCCGGCCGGCGCCTGCCCCGCCGGTGGTTCCACCGGGGGGGGTTGGACCGGTCTATCCGGTATCCCGGCCGGCGCCTGCTCCAGATAAAGCAGCACGTCGCCCTTGCTGATCCTTCCGCCGGGGCCCGTTCCCGCAATTTGAGCGGCATCGAGATGCTTCTCGGCAATCAGCCGGCGAACGGACGGCGCCAGCACCATCTCCTCCCCTGACGCCTCTTTGGAAGTTTCGATCGAGGCGGATTCCGCCGGTGGCTGCGGCTCAGGTGTTGCAGACTCCGTCTGGTCCTCAGCCTGCGCCTCCTTTTTTTCAGGCTCCGGCTGGGCCCCGGCTTGCGGCTCCGGTTTCTGAAGCTCCTGTCCTTCGGCCGCCTCGATGAGTCCGACGACCGCACCGATGGCAACCGTTTCTCCGGCCCGAACCAGAATTTTTAGCGCCCCCGCCGCTTCGGCGGTCACTTCCAAGGTGACCTTGTCGGTTTCGATAACCAGCAACGGTTCGTCTATCTGCACCAGTTCTCCGTCCGCTTTGAACCACTCCGCCAGCACGGCTTCCTGAACCGATTCTCCCACGTTGGGAATTTTTATTTCCATGGCCATATTCGCTCCTTAAAAAAAAATTCAGGAATTGCGAATTTAAGAATTACGGAACTCGCAATTCACAATCCCCTTGTGGTTATTTTCCCCCGAATAGATCTTCCGAAATCGCCGCCTGCTGCGCCCGGTAGACCGACGGAAATCCGGTGGCCGGACTGGCCGAGGGTTTGCGTCCCACGTATTGCAGGGGCTCTCCGGTGACGGCCTGGATACGCGGTTTTATGAAATGCCATCCCCCCATGTTCCGCGGTTCTTCCTGGGCCCAGATCCATGTGTCCGCGTTCTTATACGACTGCAATAGGGAGGACAGGATGTCACCGGGAAAGGGATAAAACTGCTCCAGGCGTACAATGGCGGTGCGCCTGTCACCGGCTTCCTGCCGTTTTTGAAGCAGCTGGTAATAGATCTTGCCGCTGCAGACGACAACCCTTTCGGCGTTCACCGGCGCTTCCGGATCATCCAGAACCGGATGGAAGTGTCCGCGCGCCAGGGCTTCCATGTTCGAAACCGCCATGGGGTGTCGCAGCAGGCTTTTCGGCGTCATCAACACCAGGGGCTTGCGGAAGGAGGCGTGGATCTGCCGGCGAAGCATGTGGAAATACTGGGCCGGCGTACTCGGGTTGCACACCTGCAGATTGTCTTCGGCGCATAACTGGAGAAAGCGCTCTAAGCGGGCACTCGAATGTTCGGGGCCCAGGCCTTCCCACCCGTGGGGAAGGAGCAAAACCAGCCCGCAAAGCCTCCCCCACTTGGCCTCGCCGGCGGCAATGAAAAGGTCGATAATGGCTTGCGCACCATTGGAGAAATCACCGAACTGAGCCTCCCACAGGACCAGCCGGTCGGGCTGTGTCGCCGCGTAACCATACTCGAATCCCAGCACACCGGCCTCGGCCAACAGGCTGTTGTAAACATCGTAGTGGGCCTGTTCCCGGGCAAGGTGGTTCAAAGGCACATAGCGGTCGCCGTTTTGAGTGTCGAAAAGCACGCTGTGCCTCTGGCTGAACGTGCCCCTGCCCACATCCTGGCCGCTCAATCGCACCCCATAGCCCTCCGTCAAAAGGGACGCAAAAGCGAGGGCTTCCGCATTGGCCCAGTCGATCTTTTCCCCGCTGCTGACAGCCTCCAGCCGTGCGTCCAGGAGGCGCTTCAGCTTCTTGTGCGGACTGAAGTTCTCCGGCAGCGCATTCAGAGACCGGGCCAGGTCAAGCAGCCTGTCTTCACTGACAGATGTATCCACGAGATCATGCGAATAGCGCCCGCTGCGGCCGTCCCACGCTTCGAAATATTTCCCCTGGGGGAAAAGGCAGTCGCTGCCGTGCACATTCCGGTAGGCTTTTTCCAGCTGCTCCCCAACGCTTTTTTCCATCTGGTCCACAGTCCCCTCGTCAACCACCCCCTCTGTTATAAGTCGGTCCGCATACAGTCGATGCGGCGAGGGGCGTTCCTTGATACGCGCATACATAAGGGGTTGCGTGAAATACGGTTCGTCGCCCTCGTTATGGCCGTAACGACGGTAGCAGACGACGTCGACGACCGCGTCCTTTGCAAAACGGTTGCGATATTCCACAGCCAACGTCCCCGCATGCACGACCGCTTCGACATCCTCACCGTGAACATGGAAAATTGGCACCATCAGCATTTTGGCCACATCGGTCGAATATCGCGTGGAGCGGGCGTCTTCCGGCAGTGTGGTATAGCCGATCTGGTTGTTGACGACGATGTGCACCGTACCGCCCGTTGCATAGCCGGACAGCTGCGACATGTTGAGGGTTTCGGCGACGATTCCCTGGCCCGAAAAGGCGGCGTCTCCGTGAATGAGCAGCGGCAGAACCGCGCCGCGATCCTGTGCATGGCTCTCCTGGCGGGCACGGGCGACACCCTCCACGACGGGGTCAACCGCCTCGAGGTGGCTGGGGTTGTTCACTAGAAACAAGCGCATCGCCGATCCCGATGCAAGTTCGATGTCCGCCAGGTACCCGTTGTGATACTTCACGTCTCCGGAACCCACCAGCGTGTCCGGGGCATAGCAGCTTTCAAATTCCCGAAACAACTCTTCGTAGGGTTTCTTCAGGATATGGCACTGAACGTTGAGCCTGCCCCGGTGAGCCATACCCAGAATGACTTCCCGGCACCCCACGGAAGCGGCTCGATTGACGATCGTGTCCAGAAGCGGGATCACCGCATCCCCCCCTTCCAGGGAAAAACGGGTCACACCTACGTATTTCTTGTTCAGAAATCCTTCGAACAAGGCCGCCCTGGCAAGCCTTTCCAGAATGGCCTTTTTTTCCGCCCCTGAAAAAGTGGCCCGGTTTTTTACCGGCTCCATCCTTTCCCGAAGCCAGCGGCGCTCTTCGGGGTCCTGCAGGTGCATGTATTCCACACCGATGGCATGGCAGTACGTTTCCCGCAGCCACGCCAGAATCTCCTTCAGTTTGGCCCCGCCGCTATTGGAAAACTCGGTTGTGTAAAAATACCTGTCCAGGTCTTCGGACCCCAAGCCGAAAGCCTCCAGGGACAGCAACGGGTGTTCCGTCGGGCAGACGCTCAACGGGTCCATGCAGGCCAGAATATGGCCGAGATGGCGGTACTCGTATATGAGGCGTTCCAGGTGCGCCTGTCTCGACGGCATGCTCTTTTCGGACTGAACGGCACCGGCTACCCCGCCGGTGGCCGCCATATCAAACCCCTTGAAAAAATACTGCCAATCACTCGAGACGGATTCGGGGTCCGCTTTCCAGGCTGCATACTGCGATTCGATGTATTCCGCATTCAGCGCTTCGGGCAATTGCATGGATTATCCGTTTCTCCTTCGCTAATCAGAAAAGGGGTCATAAAATGACAACTTGTACCAATGTCGATTAAGCTGCATCCTGTCTATAGCGATTTTAGTAAAAAGAATCAACGCGGCGATTTCAAAGCAGACAAAAGCGGGCGTCGACTTGTGCCCCCTTCACCCCTTCCGCCACCCTCAAGGAAGCGACAGAAGATAGGTCCTTAGGTTTGCTTTGGTGTGGGTCAGCCCCAGCTTTTTCCGTATGATGGACCTGTGTGTTTCCACTGTTTTTCGGGACACGCTGAACAGCTCTGCTATTTCCTTGGTGTTTTTCCCGTGCTTGATCATATCCGCCACCTTTATCTCCATGGGGGTGAGGTTGATGAACTTCGACGACAGCCTGGTGGCGAAGGGCTCGATGATCGAATTGAGGTTGGATTCGATAATGTCGATATACACCCTTTTCTGCGGATTCCTCTCTATTTTTTTAAAACTTGCCAGGTAGGGAAACACCAGTTCCTTCAGGTTTCCCAAAATGGTTTCCTCTATCCGCCCTCTGTCTTCCTTGCGTTGATTCAGAATAACCCGCAGAGCGGTGTTCATCTCCTCTAACTTCCGGGTCTCTATGTCCAACTGCTTTGTGCGCTTTTCCACCAGAAACTCGAGATTTTCCTGATACTCCTGCAGCTGTTTCTCGATCAGGCTGCGTTTGACGGCTATCTCCACGGTCAAAGGCAGCGTTTTTAGGTAACGCCCTTCCGCGTCCTTGATCAAATAGTCATAGGCCCCCATTTTCATGGCCTCCACGGCCACTTCCTCATTCCCTGCGCCGGTGGTAACGATTACGGGCATGCCCTTGAAAAAGTCGAACAGGTCGAAAACGGTCCCATCCCCCAGCATGTAGTCTGCGATGGCGATGTCGAAAGAGGCACCGGCCATGACCCTGATAGCCTCGGCCTTCGAACCCGCCGTGGTGTACGCATAGTTCAGCCGCTTGTTTTTCACCATTCTCGCAAAAGCCATCTGGTCAACCTTGTCGTCTTCCACAAAAAGCAGGCGGATCGATTTTTCCTTTCTCTTGACCCCTGGTTGCATGTAGAACTCCTAACCCATTTTCTAACAGTTATAGCGTTTGGTAAAATACCGTTCCGAAACGTGGAAAATCTTTCGAATAGTGGTTGTCACGTTATGCGGCACCCTGAGGGTTTCGAAACAAATGTCTTTTTATGTTGTGCGATTGTCGGGAGTTGCACTGCTTTGGCGACGGTGCCGCAAATGCAGGAAACGGTCATCCCTCCGGCAATGCACTCAGGCGCCAATACCTGGCAACGGTGATCACCATTTCGATGAACTCCCTATAGTCCAGCGGTTTTACCATATACCCGGCGACCCCGAGATCGAAACTGGCTTCGATGTCCTGCCCCGCCCGTGAGGTCGTCAGGACAACCACCGGAATTCTCCGCAAGTCGGGATCGTTTTTGACCACCCTTAAAAACTCGATCCCGTTCATCCTGGGCATGTTGATGTCCAGCAGAATGACGCATGGCTTTTTGTTTTCCGGCGCTTTGAGAAATGCCAGGGCTTCTTCTCCGTTTTTGGCATTGACCAGGTCGTTCCTGTCTCCGACCTCCCTGAGCGCCCGCGCCACCGTGATGTAGTCCACCCGGTCATCTTCAATCAAAAGGATGGTTTTCAGTGGCTTCATGTCCGCCTTCGTTTTTTGGAAGCGTGAAGAAAAAGGTGCTGCCGATGCCGTTTTCAGACTCCACCCAGACGGTGCCGCCATACTGCTCGACACTTTTTTTGACGAGTGTCAGGCCGATGCCCGAGCTTTCATGCTCGTCCCTCGGTGTCAGCGTCTGGAAAATCTGAAAAATCTTCTCATGGTATCGCCTGTCGATTCCCGGCCCGTTGTCGGACACACTGAACCTCCAGTGGGTTCCCTCGTCGGAGCACCCCACTTTCACAACACCGTTTGGTTTGTCCATGTAGGTTATCGCATTGCCGATCAGGTTTTGAAAAATCTGCTCCATGCGAACGGGGTCCTTGCTGACGACAGGCAGAGTGCCTTCGACATCGATGTCAATGTGGTCCGGCGTCATCATATCCTCAATCACTTCGCCGACCAGCTCATTGAGATCCAGAACCCGCACATTTCCCCTGGCCCTGCCGATGCGGGAATAGCTCAACACACCATCGATTAGGTCGTTCATGCGTTTGACCCTTTTCAGAATCAGGTCCATCATTACCCGACCCTCCTGATCGAAGGCACCGGCATAGTCCTCCGCCATCCAGTGCGTCAACTGACTGATGGCCCGCAGCGGCGCCTTCAGGTCGTGGGAAACCGCGTAGGCAAACTCCTTCAACTCCGTGTTGGTGGCATTCAGCTGGGCGGTCCTTTCCCGGACACGCCGCTCCAGCTCCTGATGGGAGCGATTGAGCGCCTCCAGGGCTTCTTTGCGCATGCTGATATCCCGTGAACTGATCACGACCCCAGCCACAGCCGGGTGGCCGAGCAGGTTTTTAGCGCTGCTTTCGACCGAGCGCCAACTTCCGTCCCTGTGCTGCATACGGTATTCAGTCACTTTAAATGCGGTCGACGTTTCGATGCGCTGCTTGAACAGAGATGTGGCCCTGCTTCTATCCTCCGGGTGAACGATTGCGAAAGCGTCCCCGCCGATTAAGCTGTCGGGTCGATATCCGAGGACGCGTTCTACGGATGGGCTGACATAGCGAAACCGCCCTTCGGCGTCCAAGATGCTGATGATGTCGGAGGCATTCTCGATAATTGACCGGAAATATGCTTCCCGGTTCCGGAGGGTCGACAGGGTGTCTTGAAGCTGTGCCGCCATCTGGTTGAAACCCTCGGCCAGGTAGCTGATTTCGTCGCGTCCGGATATTGAAATGCGGGTATCCAGGTGTCCTTTTCCAATGCGGTCTACCCCTTTGGTCAACCACATCAGCGGGGTGGTCAATCTGCGAGTCAGAAACATCAGGGCCAGGGAGATGACGATGGTTGCCGTAACCGCCAGGTAGACGATATAGGGCTTCATCTGGTTGGCCACTCCAAAGATCTCCTCTTCAGGATCGGTGACCAAAATCAGCCAGTCCCACGGCTCGAAAGAGGCGTACAGGGTCAGATTTCTGGTGTCCGGGCTCCAAGGCACCGTCCTTTTTTCACCCCTCAGGGCTTCCGCAAACCATGTTTCCCCGCTGACATCCCGGCCGACAAGATCACTGTCGGGATGCAGTACTATGGTGCCTCGCCTGCTGACGACAAACACATAACCCAGCCTCCCCACTTGGATGGATGCAATGGCGGCGCCGGCGTCCATTTTCGCTTTTGCAACGCTTGCCGGTACACCTTCGTAACCGTAGCGGTGCAGCAGGTCAACCTGCTCCGTCGCGATCTCCAAGGCTTCCGTCAGGCGAGTTTCCAGCCAGGTTTCCGCAAGGCCGGTAAGCGCCGATCTGGAGAAATAGTAAATCGTGCCCACCGACAGGAAAAGGAAGAAAAGCGCCAGGGGAAGGACGGTGATGAGTATTTTCGTATAGGTTTTCATCTACATCCGGCTGTTCTTCACCTCGTATCTGAAGCTCTCAGGCGTTTGCAGTATCGAGGTTCATTTTATTAGCACCTTCCTCGTCTTCTCGGTAAACTGAGGATACAGGGCCATGGTGGACACCAGCTTATGACCGTATCTCACATAATTTTTCCGGGCAAATCCCTGGATGGTGTACATAATCGGATATGCCGCCATGTCATCCAGGATGATGATCTGGGCGTGCTTCCACAGGTTGATCTGTTTAAGGGGGTCTATCTCCTGGCGCGCGTCCTCGATGAGCCTGTCCACTTTTTTGTAATGGGCAAAGTTCGTGTCCGGCTTCACGCCGTTCACGATGATGGAATCCGAGTGGAAAAAGCGGGTCAAATAAGCGTCGGCGTTGGGGCGCCAGGCCGCATAAATAACGATGGCTCTTGGCTCTTTCCGTATGGCTCTGTGCATGTTGGCGTGCGATACGACGGTGATTCTGCATGCGATGCCGATATGTGCCAGCTGCTCTTTAAGGACAGCGTACACCCGTCGATAGATGCGCTTTGTCGAACTGATCAGCTCGAGGCGGAATCCGTTCGGATACCCGGCCTCCGCCATCAGGCGCCGGGCCCGCTCGATATCCGTTGCATAGGTCAACTGCAGTTTTTCAACCTCTGCCCTGGTGAGTCCTCCCGGCATGAAATCCACGGGGACAGGCGCGTAGGCATTTCGCACCAACCGCGGGCTCGTCGTCTTTTTAAAGGCTTCACGATCCAGGGCATACGCGATGGCCCGGCGGACCCGGATATCGTCCAGAGGCGCCATCGCCGTATTGAAATAGATGGTGAACACCTCCCCCACACCGTGGGTCTCTATCACGACGCCCGGCACTTTCTCCATTCTTTCGATCCAGCCCGGTTCGCCGGATACCGTGATGACATCCAGGTTGCCGCCAACAAACCCGGCCTCCCGGCGCTTCAAATCCTGTACGAAATGCATTTCCACCCCCGCAAGAAGGGGGCTGCCCCTGAAATAGTCCTTGTGCGCCTCGAGGATCAGCTTTTCCCCGGGAATGTGGCTCCCGAACATGAAGGGCCCGGTGCCCACCGGGTGTCGGCTGAAATATTCGAGGCCCATGGTTTCGACAGCCCTTTTGCTGACGATGAACCCGCCGGCATAATTGGTGAATTTTGGGAAAAAAAGAATCGGTGAGAGGGGGTGGTCCAGAATGACCTGAACGGTATACGGTCCGGTCTTTTTAAAGGACATGCCCACGTATTCGCCGGCATAGCCACAGGTCTTTTTATCGGAGGATTTGCGCAGGGAGTAAACGACGTCATCGGCCGTCAGTTCATAGGCATCCGTTTGCGGCCCGGGATGAAACATCACCCCCTTTCGGATGTGAAAGGTCCAAATCTGACTCCCCCCGGCCATCTCGAACTCGGGCATGTTTTCCGCGAGGTCCGGTTCGATGTGGGGGGCGTTGCCGGGCTCATACCGCAGCAGCCCGTTGAACACCATATCGGCTAAAGCACGCGCCTGCGACCCGGCGGCGAAATGGGGATCCATGTTGCCCATTTCACTGACATGCATGCCAAAATGCAGCACATTGGCGTCACGCTCATCAGCCGGTTTTCCGGTTTCCACCGCCGATGCCGGGTCGTCTGCCTGTTTGCGCGCGTCGGCTCCCTGGACACCGTTGTTGAACAACAGGGCCAGAGCCATGACCAGAAAGAAAACCAGTGTCACTGCATGACGTGCCGAAGAGCTCTGCATGGCGTCCCATTCCTGTTCTGTCAGAATGTAGAATTTCAGCTCGTGATGGTAGATACGATCCGTGGACCGCAACAGCGGACGTCTTTCCCGCAGCAAGCTGCGGGGAGCTTCAATTTATACGGACGTATCATAGCGACTTAGGAACGGCAAGTCAACTAACAAATTGATATTTCAAGGGAATGATTCATCTTCACGATTTCGTCAATTTAATGATCCGGGGGATGAAAAATGAAAAAATAAAGAGGGCGATGGAAAATAACACCTTGAAGGAGATCAGCTCCTCCCAATTGCCTGAAACCCAAACATTCTTCAAGGTACCGATGAAAAAGGTGAAGATGAAGGTTCCCACGATGATGCCGAGGCCCGTTCCGGCGGCATAGTCCCGGAAACGGACCTTGGTCAGGCCCATGCCGAAATTCATGGGGGTGAAGGGAAAGTACACCAGCCGAAGGTAGAGAACCGTGGCAAAACCGTTGCGCTCGATGCCGTCGTCGTACCTCTTCAGCTTGTTCCCGATCAGGGAGGCGGCAAACTCGCGGCCGAGGGTTCGCCCGATGAGAAAAGCCGCCGCCGCGCCCAGCATGGCACCGATCCAAACCCACAGAAAGCCCCAGTAGGGGCCGAATATGGCGGCACCGAGGCCAGTCAGCAG
>Ga0316576_10000385_pt1 | contig 20205 bp, 15 predicted proteins | sample S0NA_FD_203075 | JGI IMG/M metagenome (GOLD analysis project Ga0316576, IMG submission 203075) | Rhizosphere microbial communities from salt marsh grasses in Alabama, United States - S0-2_050615r3r5 | ecosystem: Host-associated > Plants > Roots > Rhizosphere | place: USA: Alabama | collected... | reverse complement strand
CGGGGAAGTTGGATTCCATCAGCGACAGATAGCGGCGCATGTCGAAGATCTTGTCGGTGATCTCGATGTTGACCGGGCAGATCTCGTCGCAGGCCTTGCAGGTGGTGCACGCCCAGATCTCCTCGGGCGTGATGCGCTCGAACAACGAGTCGGCGGAGATCGTGATCTCCGAGTCGGTGCCGAGGGGCGGCGCGACGACCGGTGAGCCGGTGGCCGCCATCACCTCGCCCGACTTCAGCACGATCTCGCGGGGATCGAGTGGCTTGCCCGTGGCGTGCGCCGGGCACACGCTGGTGCAGCGGCCGCACATCGTGCACGCGTCGAGATCGAGCAGCTGCTTCCAGGTGAAGTCCTCGACCGTCGAGGCCCCGAAGCTCTCGAGCTCGGTCTCCTCGAGATTCGGCATCGGCCGCATCGCTCCCTTCGGACGCTCCTTGTCCTTCAGGTACATGTTGAGCGGGGACGTGAAGACGTGGCGCAGCATCGTGATCGGCAGCAACGCCAGGAACGCGACGAAGCTCGCCACGTGGAAGATCCACATCCACTGGTGCCACGTCTCGAGACTCGACACCGACATCCCGTCGACGAGGGTGGCGAGCGGGTAGCCGATGAACGACCACTTCTCGTAGTCCGGCGTCTCCTGCAGCGCGATGCGGAACATCTCGGCGGCGAAGCCGGTGACCCCGATCACGAAGAACGTGCCGAGAATCGCTGCGTGTTCGGGCTTGGTCTTGATGCGGATGCGGTAGGGCCGAGCGACGTAGCGCCGCACGATCGCCCAGATGACGCCGGCGAGGAACACCACGCCCGCCGCGTCGCCCACGAAGGCGTAGGCCTCGTAGGTGGTGCCGTGGAGGAACTTGAGCGACTCGGGCATCTGGTGATCGACCTCGAGCACCGTCGTGACCCCGAGCAGCACCAGGAACCCGAAGTAGATCATCGAGTGCATGAGCCCGGCGCCGGCGTCGCGCAGCAGTGTCTGCATGTACGCCCCGGCGCGGAAGTCCTTCAGCCGCTGCGCAGCGTTCTTCGGGGTGGTGTGGCGTTGGGCGGGCGCACCGCGCTCCCAGTTCTTCATGCGGTTGGCGAACATGAAGGCGCCCCACACGACCATCACGGGGATCACCGTGTAGAAGGCGATCTGCATCGGGCCCGGGATGTTGACGAACACGGTTCGGTGGACCGCGTTCTCGTTCTCCCAGCCGGTGATCTGGGGCAGGATGCCCGACACGACGGTGAAGATCCCGATCGCGATGCCGAGGACCAGCGCGAGCTGGTGGGGCCGGACGCGGACCGGCGGCTGGGACTCGCCGGACGCGGTGGTGTCGTGTTCGCTGCTCATGACGGCGGCAACGCTAGCCGTCGCGCCGTCGAGCGTTCATGTCCGCTGTGGTGGACGGCTGAGGCGTCTCACCGGTTGCGAACGGCCTGCGGGCGGAGGATCAGCCGAAGTACTGGCGATCGAGGTCGCGGATGCGCGCCGCGAGACTCGCCAGCAGCTTGTGCGAGATCGCCGGCACGGAGTCGATCACCCCGAGGAAGCGACGCTGGTCGATGACGAGCAGTGTGCAGTCCGTCGCGCAGACCGCCGTGGCCGTGCGGGGACCGTGGTCGAGCAGCGACAACTCGCCGACCACGGCGCCGGGGCCGAGCGTGGCGACCTTGCGATTGTTCCGCTTGACGTCGACCTCACCGTCGAGCACGACGAACGCTTCGCGTCCGGTTTGGCCCTGATCGACGATCAGCGTGCCGGCGGTCATGCGGATCTCGTCGCTGGCCTTGGCCACCTTCTCGAGTTCCTTGTTGTTGCACCCGCTGAAGAGTGCGACACCGCGGAGCGTTTCCAGATGCTGTTTCTTGCTGGCCATCCGCCGAACACTACGCGCGTTCGTGGCACGCGATGTGCAGCGGACGATGCAGGGATGCGTGAGCGCCGTCGAGAGTCAGGTGGTGCCGGCCTGCGCGGCGACCGCGGCAGCAGCAGCGGCGACGGCATCGGCATCGCCGAGGTACTCCGCCGACATCACCCGCAGCCGGTCGTCGAACGTGTAGCGGCGGGGGACGCCGGTCGGGATGTTGACCTCGGCGATCTCGTCGTCGGAGACGTCCTCGAGGTGCTTCAACAGCGCCCGGAGCGAGTTGCCGTGTGCCGTCACCAGCACGTCGAGATCGTCCAGCAACTGCGGCGCGATGCGGTCGAACCAGTAGGGAAGGACTCGGACGACGACGTCGCGGAGACACTCGCTGGCGGGCAGCACGTCGGGGGGGAGATGCGAGTAGCGGGGATCGTTCGCTGGATGCTCCGGGCTATCGACCGCGACCGGTGGCGGCGGTGTGTCGTACCCGCGCCGCCACGCATGCACCTGCTCGGCCCCGTGGCGCTCGGTGGTCTGCTTCTTGTCCAGACCCTGCAACGCCCCGTAGTGGCGTTCGTTGAGCCGCCAGTGGCGGTCGACGGGCAGCCACGCCTGGTCCATCGCGTCGAGCGCGAGGTTCTGGGTCACCACCGCACGCGTCTGCAGCGAGGTGTGCGACGTGTCGAAGCGGAGGCCTGCCTCGGCCATGGTGTGACCCGCCTGGGTGGCCTCGACCCGGCCCTGCTCGGTGAGCGGCACGTCGTGCCAGCCCGTGAAGAGGTTGGCGAGGTTCCACTCGGACTGGCCGTGGCGGAGGATGACGAGCGTTCCGGTCATGGCGTCGATCGTAGGACGGCGACACACTCCGACACCGTGTGCGGGGGACGGGTCCGGCCCGGCCTCGGTCGCTACCGGCGAGTGATCTCCGCCGCGAGGGCAGGGAGTTCGTCGACGAGGCCGAGGTGGCCCACGCCGTCGAGCACTCGCAATTCGGCGCCGGGGATCAGCGCTGCGGTGTGGCGGCTGTGGCCGATGGGCACCAGTCGGTCGTCGGCGCCGTGAGCGACGATGACCGGACACGTGATCGCCGCCGGATCGAACGACCAGGCTCGACCCTGCACCCAGATGTCGCGTGCGTAGGCGTCGACACCCTGGTGGAACGCGTCGGTCATCGCGGTGAGCAGCGCGATCGCGTTCGTCTCGTCGGCCAACCAGGCGCTGTCGCACGTCCCGAGGTCCCATCCGTCGTCGAAGAACCGGGCGCCGTCGGCGCCGTAGATGTCCTCGGCGAGGCGCACCGCCGAGTCAGGGTCGTCGAGCGACATGAGACGCAGCTCCGACGGCAGGTATCCATCGTCTGCGGAGGGCCACGTCATGTCGGTGTTCCCGGCGGCGACGACCGCGCCGAGCACCCGGGCACCGAGTTGCGCGGCGCATGCCACGGCGTACGGTCCACCGGACGAGAGCCCCATCACGCCGAAGCGGTCGACCCCCAGCCGATCGACGAGCGCAGCGGTGTCGGCGGTGAACTCCGCGGTCGTGCGGATCGGCTGTGCCGTCGATCGGCCGTAGCCGGGACGGTCGGGTGTGATCACCCGGACGCCGGCTGCCGCGAAGGCCGCGTCGAGGTTGACCAGCTCGAGACGTCCGCCGGGCGCTCCGTGGTGGTACACCACGACCGGACCGTGCTCGGTCCCGATGTCCGTGAAGGCGAGCGTTCGACCATCGGGCAGGGTGATCGCGTGATCGTCGGCCATCGCCGCCGAACGTACTCAGCGTCACCGAGGCGCGGCGATCGGTGAACCTCGACGCGGTGTCGACGATCGCGATGTCGATCAGCCTCGGCACCGCAGTGTCGGTCGGCGGTCTCGCCGGCGAGTTGGCGACCTGCTCGGACACCTCGGTGAGCCGTTCGGCGACATCGGTCGCGCCTCGTCACGCTCATCGTGACACCGATCGCCGTCCCCCTCGTCCTCGGCATCTGACGGTGATCGCCTGGTTCGCCGTGCCCATCCGGCCGTGTCCGTCTCGGTGGGCGCGACGGGTCCTAGGGTGCGGCCGATGAAGTGGACGGTGCACGGCGAGCGGTGGATCTACGACAGCGAGTGGATGCGGGTGGCGCTGGTCGACGTCGAGTTGCCGAGCGGCGATCGGTTCGAGCACCACGTGCTGCGGATGCCGGCCGAGGCCGCGGGGGTGGTGGTCGACGATGCCGAGCGCGGCGTGTTGCTCCTGTGGCGGCACCGGTTCATCACTGACACGTGGGGATGGGAGCTCCCGGCCGGCCGGGTCGACGAGGGCGAGACACCCGAACGGGCAGCGTCTCGCGAGGTGCTCGAGGAGACCGGCTGGCGGCCCGGCCCGCTCGAACACCTCGTGTCGTACCACCCGCACAACGGCACGAGCGATGCGAGGTTCAACGTGTTCCTGGCCAGGCACGCCACGCACGTCGGCGAGCCGACGGACCCCGACGAGGCCGAACGGATCGACTGGTTGTCGTGGGACGACATCCGCGCCGAGATCCGCGAGGGCAGGGTGAGAGACGGGCTCTCGTTGACGGGTCTGCTGTACCGGCTGGCGTTGCTGTGAGCACCGACGCGGCGCGGCGTGCTCCAATGTCGGACGTGGAGACGATCCTGGTCACCGGCGGCGCCGGCTACATCGGCAGTCACACCTGCGTCGAACTGCTCGCCGCCGGGTACGAGGTCGTGGTCGTCGACGATCTGTCGAACGGGTCGAGACGAGCGGTCGACGAGGTCGCCGCGATCGCCGGACGACGAGTCGACTTCGTCGACCTGGACGTGGCCGATGGCGCGGCGCTCGACGCCGTGTTCGCGCAGCGGCGAGTGGACGGTGTGATCCACTTCGCCGGCCTCAAGTCCGTGGGGGAATCCGTCGCGGACCCGCTGCGCTACTTCCGTGTCAACCTCGACACCACGCTGACGCTCGCAGAGACGATGGCGGAGCACGGCGTGCGGCGCCTGGTGTTCTCGTCGTCGGCCACCGTCTACAGCCCGGCTGCACCGATGCCGCTCGCCGAGGACGCGCCCGTCGGGCCGACCAATCCGTACGGTGAGACCAAGGCGATGATCGAGCGCATCCTCGGGGCGGCTGCTGCAGCTGATCCCGACCTGGCGGTCGGACTCCTGCGGTACTTCAACCCGATCGGCGCCCACGAGAGCGGGCGGATCGGCGAGGATCCCGCGGGGGTCCCGAACAACCTGATGCCGTTCGTCATGCAGGTGGCGGTCGGCAAGCTGCCGGAACTCTCGATCTACGGCGCCGACTACGACACGCCGGACGGGACCTGCATCCGCGACTACATCCACGTGGTCGACCTCGCCCGAGGGCACGTCGCTGCGCTCCGACGGCTCGCCGAGACGCCCGGTGCCCACACCTGGAATCTCGGGACCGGGAACGGCACGTCGGTCAACGAGGTCGTCGCCGCCGCCGAGCGCGCCGTGGGACATCCGATCCGGCGGCGGGTGGTCGGCCGCCGCCCCGGCGATCAGCCCGTGTCGTACGCGGACGTCGGCCGAGCGTCGACCGAGCTCGGCTGGCGCGCCGAGCGCACGATCGACGACATGTGCGCAGACCACTGGCGGTGGCAGCGCACGCACCCCGACGGCTTCGGAACCGGTTCCTGAGCCTGCAATTCTTGACCATTTAGATCGGGAATTGGCGGCGAGGGGTATCCTCACGGCGGAGGTCCCATGAGCTCGACGTCGACGCCCCAGCTCTCCCCGCTCGAGTCCGAGGCGATCACGATCTTCCGCGAGGTCGCGTCCGAGTTCGAACGACCGGTGCTGCTGTTCTCCGGCGGCAAGGACTCGATCGTCATGCTGCATCTCGCCAGGCGGGCGTTCGCGCCCGCCCGGATCCCGTTCCCGGTGATGCACGTCGACACGGGCCACAACTTCCCCGAGCTGATGGAGTTCCGGGATCGCACGGTCGCCGAGTTCGGCGTGGAGCTGGTCGTCGCCTCGGTGCAGGCGTCGATCGACGCCGGCCGGGTTCGTGATGTCACCGGTCCGCGGTCGAGTCGGAACCAGCTCCAGACGGTCACGCTGCTCGATGCCATCGACGAGCACCGGTTCGACGCCGTGTTCGGTGGTGGACGCCGGGACGAGGAGCGCTCCCGCGCCAAGGAGCGGATCTACAGCCATCGCGACGAGTTCGGCCAGTGGGATCCGAAGAACCAGCGCCCGGAGCTGTGGAACCTCTACAACGCCCGTCATCGTCGCGGCGAGCACATCAGGGTCTTCCCCTTGTCGAATTGGACCGAACTCGACGTGTGGCAGTTCCTGCGCGACCGTGAGGTCCCGCTGCCGTCGCTCTACTTCGCTCACAAGCGCCTGGTGTTCAGCCGTGATTCGATGCTGATGGCCGTCGACCCCAACGTCGAGATGCTCGAGGGGGAGGAGCCGTTCGAGGCGACCGTCCGGTTCCGGACGATCGGCGACACGACCTGCACGGCGGCGGTCGAATCCGCGGCGTTCACGATCGACGACATCGTCGCCGAGACGAGCGTCGCTCGGATCACCGAACGGGGTGCGACCCGTGCCGACGATCGCGTGTCGGAGGCGGGCATGGAAGACCGCAAGCGTCAGGGCTACTTCTGATGCGGCGTCGTGAACCGCTCCGCTTCGCCACCGTCGGGTCGGTCGACGACGGCAAGTCCACGTTGATCGGTCGTCTGCTGCACGACAGCAAGTCGATCTTCGAGGACCAGCTCGAACACGTCGAGGCCGTCAGCAAGAAGCGCGGCAACGACTACGTCGATCTCGCCCTGCTCACCGACGGCCTCCGCGCCGAGCGCGAGCAGGGCATCACCATCGATGTCGCCTACCGCTACTTCTCCACCCCTCGGCGCAGCTTCATCATCGCCGACTGCCCGGGCCACATCCAGTACACGCGCAACATGGTGACCGGCGCGTCGACGGTCGACCTGGCGACGGTGCTGATCGACGCCCGGCACGGCGTGGTCGAGCAGACCCGCCGTCACAGCCTGCTCGTGTCGCTGCTCGGCGTGCCGCACCTCGTCATCGCCGTCAACAAGATGGATCTGGTCGACTACAGCCAGGATCGGTTCGACGAGATCCGCGAGCAGTTCACCGACTTCGCGAAGAAGCTCGAACTCCGAGACGTCACGTTCATCCCGATCTCGGCGTTCCGGGGCGACAACGTCGTCGATCGCTCGGCGAACATGAACTGGTACGAGGGCACGACCTACCTGAACCATCTCGAGTCGGTCTACGTCGCGAGCGACGACAACCTGATCGACGTGCGGTTCCCGGTGCAGTACGTCATCCGCCCGCACACCGCCGAGCATCGTGACTACCGCGGCTACGCCGGCGTGCCGGCGGCGGGCACGCTCAAGCCCGGCGACGAGGTGATCGTGCTGCCGTCGGGGCTGTCGAGCACGATCGCCGGCATCGACACCTACGACTCGTTGGTCGCGGGCCTCGAGTCGGTGCCGGACGCCGGCCCGGGCGAGGCGGTCACGATCCGGCTCGCCGACGACCTCGACGTGTCGCGGGGCGACATGATCTGCCGGCCGCACAACCGGCCCGAGGTCACCCAGGATCTCGAGGCCATGCTCTGCTGGATGGATTCGGATGCGCCGCTGCTGCCACGCACGATCTACACGATGAAGCACACCACGCGGACGGTCCGGGCCATGGTGACCGAGCTGCGCTACCGGCTCGACATCAACACCATGCGACGTGACGCGAGCGTCACGTCGCTCTCGCTCAACGAGATCGGGCGGGTCGTGATGCGGGCGACCGAGCCGGTGTTCGTCGACGACTACCGGCTCAACCGGCACACCGGGAGCTTCATCCTGATCGACGAATCGACCAACCAGACCGTGGCCGGCGGCATGGTCCGCCTGACCAACGCATGAGACGCCGGTGACCGACAACCTCGTCTGGCACGACACGGCGGTCTCGCGCCACGCCCGCTGGGAACGCCACGGCCTGGCCGGCGCGACCGTGTGGTTCACCGGGCTCTCCGGCGCAGGCAAGTCGACGATCGCCAACGCGCTCGCCGAGGACCTGCTGGCGGCCGGGCGACCGGCGTACCTGCTCGACGGCGACAACATCCGTCACGGGCTCAACGCCGATCTCGGATTCTCGGCGGCCGACCGCGCCGAGAACGTCCGCCGGATCGGGGAGGTCGCCCGGCTGATGGCCGATGCCGGGCTCGTCGTGCTGGTCCCCGTGATCTCGCCGTACCGTGCCGACCGCGATCGGGCGCGGGCGATCCATGCGGCCGCCGACCTCGCGTTCGTCGAAGTGTTCGTCGACACGCCGCTCGAGCTGTGCGAACGTCGCGACCCGAAGGGTCTGTACGCGAGGGCCCGCGCCGGTGAGCTCATCGGGATGACCGGGATCGACGACCCGTACGAGCCACCCGAACATCCGGACGTCGTGCTGACCCCGAGCGATCTCGCCGTGCAGGTCGCCGCGGTGCTCGCCGCGCTGCCGTGACCCGTCGTCCCCGCGCCGGCCGTGACGTGGGCGCGGAGGTCGAGCGGTGGCGTGCGATCATGCGGGGATGAGCGAGCCGGATCCGGAACTGGTCGCGGCGGCGACCGAGGCCCACCTGCAGGCCTACTGCCCGTACTCGCGCTATCGGGTCGGCGCCGCGATCCGCACGGGGTCGGGGGCCATCGTGTCGGGCTGCAACGTCGAGAACGCCGCCTACCCACTCGGCTCGTGCGCCGAGGCCGGGGCGATCGCGGCGATGGTCGCCGCCGGCGATCGGTCGATCGGCGAGATCGTCGTGGTGACCGACGGCGACGAGCCGGGCACGCCGTGCGGGGGCTGCCGCCAACGCATCCGGGAATTCGCCGGACCCTCGGTGACGGTCCATGCGGTGTCGGCCGCCTCGGGTGTCGTCCGGTCGACGACCGTCGCGGCGCTGTTGCCGCACTCGTTCGGACCCGAGTTCCTCGAGGCGCCTGACGCCTGAACGAAGTTGAGTCGAATCGACTCAAGAAATCTACCTCGAACGTTGCGACCAGCGTGATGTCTCCCTATCGTGAGGAGTCGACGGACGGGTGAACCCGCCCGGACAGGTTTCTCGTCATCAATCCAGCGCATCACAGGAGCAGCACCATGGCCAAGGCAGTCGGCATCGACCTCGGGACCACCAACTCGGTGGTCGCCGTCCTGGAAGGCGGCGACCCCGTCGTCATCCCGAATTCCGAGGGCGCCCGCACGACGCCGTCGGTCGTGGCCTTCTCGAAGTCCGGCGAAGTGCTCGTCGGCGAGGTCGCGAAGCGTCAGGCGATCACGAACCCGGATCGCACCTTCCGTTCGATCAAGCGCCACATGGGCGAGGACTGGAAGTCCGAGGACATCGACGGCAAGCGCTACACCCCGCAGGAGATCTCGGCGCGCACGCTGATGAAGCTGAAGCGCGATGCCGAGGCGTATCTGGGTGACACCGTCACCCAGGCGGTGATCACCGTGCCCGCGTACTTCGACGACGCGCAGCGCACCGCCACGAAGGAGGCCGGGACGATCGCCGGTCTCGAGGTGTTGCGGATCATCAACGAGCCGACCGCCGCCGCGCTGGCGTACGGTCTGGACAAGACGTCCGAGGACGAGACGATCCTGGTGTTCGACCTCGGCGGCGGCACCTTCGACGTCTCGGTGCTCGAGATCGGCGACGGCGTGTTCGAGGTGAAGTCCACCCACGGTGACACCAACCTCGGTGGCGACGACTGGGACCAGCGGATCATCGACTGGCTCGTCCAGCAGTTCAAGGCGGCGCACGGCGTCGACCTGAGCACCGACCGGATGGCGGCGCAGCGCCTCAAGGAGGCTGCCGAGAAGGCCAAGATCGAGCTCAGCCAGGTCCAGCAGACCCAGATCAACCTGCCGTTCATCACGGCGACCGCCGACGGCCCGCTGCACCTCGACGAGTCGCTCAGCCGCTCGAAGTTCCAGGAGATGACCTCCGATCTCATCGAGCGCTGTCGGGTTCCCTTCGAGCAGGCGCTCAAGGACGCCAGTGTCGAGAAGGGCGACCTGCACCACGTGATCCTCGTCGGTGGCTCGACCCGCATGCCGGCCGTGACCGACCTCGTGCAGTCGATGACCGGCAAGGAGCCGAACAAGACCGTCAACCCGGACGAGGTCGTCGCGATCGGCGCCGCCGTCCAGGCCGGCGTGCTGCGCGGCGACGTCAAGGACGTGCTGCTCCTCGACGTCACGCCGCTCAGCCTCGGCATCGAGACCAAGGGCGGCGTCATGACCCGGTTGATCGAGCGCAACACCACGATCCCCACGAAGCGGACCGAGGTGTTCACCACCGCCGAGGACAGCCAGCCCTCGGTCGAGATCCACGTCCTGCAGGGCGAGCGCGAGATGGCCAGCTACAACAAGACGCTCGGCAAGTTCCAGCTCGTCGATCTGCCGCCCGCCCCGCGGGGTGTGCCCCAGATCGAGGTCACCTTCGACATCGACGCCAACGGCATCGTGCACGTGTCCGCCAAGGACCGGGCGACGAACAAGGAGCAGTCGATGACGATCACCGGTCAGTCGACCCTCGACAAGAACGACATCGACCAGATGGTCAAGGACGCCGAGGCGCACGCCGAGGAGGACCGCAAGCGGCGTGCCGAGGCCGAGGTGCGCAACAACGCCGACTCGATCGTGTACCAGACGGAGAAGGTCCTGCGCGAGCAGGGCGACAACGTCTCCGCCGAGGAGAAGGAGGCGGTCGAACAGCCGCTCGCCGACCTGAAGAAGGCGATGGAGGGCAGCGACACCGATGCGATCAAGGCGGCGACCGACACGTTGATGTCGGCGAGCCAGGCGTTCAGCCAGAAGCTGTACGAGGCGGCCGCTCGCGACTCCGGTGCCGAGGGGACGTCGGCGTCGGGACAGGCGGGCGACACGGACGCCGGCGCGGTGAACGACGATGACATCGTCGATGCCGAGATCGTCGACGACGAGAAGGCCTGATCCGGCGATGGACGGCGACATGGTCGACCCGCCCGGCGAGCACGACGACGCCATCCAGTTCCCCGACGGCGCGGTGGCGCCCTCGGCGGAGCCGGAGGGCGACGATGCACCCGAACGCGCCAGCGAGATCGACGACGTCACCGACTCGATCCGCCGACCCCGCGATCAGTCCGACGAGATGGCGTTCGACGAGATCGTCGGTCGGATCGACGACACCGATGTCGACGTGCCGGCCCTGCTCGCCGAGCGCGACGAGTACAGGGAGATGGCGCAGCGGATCCAGGCCGAGTTCGACAACTACCGCAAGCGGGCTGCGGCGCAGTCGCTCGCCGAGGCCGACCGCGCCTCGGGCCGTCTCGCCGAGGCGCTGCTGCCGGTGCTGGACGCCGCCGAGGCCGCGTACGTGCGTCACCCCGACGAAGTCGGGCCGCTGCTCAATCAGATGCTCGTCGAACTGAAGAAGCACGGCCTCGAGACCCTCGACCTCGAGAACCAGCCGTTCGACCCCGAGGTCGCCGAGGCGGTCGCACACGAGCCGGGAGACGGCGGCGAGCCGATCGTCGTCGAGGTGCTGCGCAGCGGCTACACCTGGAAGGGCAAGGTGCTGCGGGCGGCGATGGTGAAGACGAAGGACTGAGTGTGTCGACCGGTCGACACACCCTCGACGGAGAGGAGGTGATCTCCGGTGGATGTACAACGTGAGTGGTTCGAGAAGGACTACTACCGCACGCTCGGCGTCGAGAAGGACGCGACGGCCAAGGAGATCACCAAGGCGTACCGCAAGCTCGCCCGCGATCTGCATCCCGACCAGAATCCGGGTGACAGTGCGGCCGAGGAGAGGTTCAAGGAGGTCGCCGCCGCCTACGACGTGCTCGGCGACGAGGCCAAGCGCAAGGAGTACGACGAGGTCCGCGCCATGGGGCCCATGGGTGGCTTCGGCGGCCCCGGCGGTCGCGGTGGCCCGGGCGGCTTCGGTGGCCAGGGTGGCTTCACGTTCAACGTGGAGGACATGGCCGGCGAGGGCGGCCTGGGCGACCTGTTCGGTTCGATGTTCGGACGTGGCGCGCAGGGTCGTGGTCGCTCGGGTGCGGCCTCCGGTGTGGGCCCGCGACGAGGCAACGACATCACTGCGCAGCTGACCGTCGACTTCGAGGACGCCGTCCGCGGTCTCACGACGACGCTCTATCTCACCACCGATGCCCAGTGCTCGACCTGCAACGGGTCGGGCGCGAGGCCGGGCAGCACCCCGGTGGTGTGCGCGGCGTGCGGCGGCCGCGGAGTGATCGACGACAACCAGGGCATGTTCTCCTTCTCGTCGCCGTGCCGGGTCTGCGGGGGCCGGGGCGTCCGCATCGAGGATCCCTGCCCCACCTGTCGGGGGTCGGGGATCGAACAGCGCCAGCGCGAGGTGAAGACCCGGATCCCGGCCGGCGTCAAGGACGGACAGACGATCCGCCTGAAGGGACGCGGCGGCCCTGGACGCAACGGCGGACCTGCCGGTGACCTGCTCGTCGAACTCAAGGTGATGCCTCATCCGTTGTTCGGCCGCACGGGCGACAACCTGACCGTGACGGTGCCGATCACCGTCGCTGAAGCAGCGCTCGGTGGCGACATCGACGTGCCCACGCTCGACGGGCAGCGTGTCACACTGCGCCTCAAGCCCGGCACCCAGACCGGCAGCCGGCATCGGGTGCGGGGCAAGGGCATCCAGACCAAGAAGCACACCGGTGACCTGATCGTCACCGTCAAGGTGCACATCCCGACCGATCTCACCGACGCGCAGCGCGAAGCGATCGAGCAGCTCGCGGCGGCGACTACCGTGAATCCGAGGAGTTCACTGACATGACGACTGCCGACACCGACGATCGCTCCACGACCCGGGCCGTCTACGTCATCTCCGTGGCCGCCGAACTCGCGGGCATGCACCCGCAGACGTTGCGCATCTACGAACGCCGCGGTCTGGTCACGCCGGCGCGGACCGAGGGCGGCAACCGTCGCTACAGCGACGCCGACATCGCCGTCCTCCGCCGCATCTCGGAGCTGACCGACGAGGGCATGAACCTCGAGGGCATCCGCCGCGTGATGCACCTCGAGATCGAGAACGCGCGCCTGCGTGCCGAACTCGACCAGGCTCGGGAGATCGCGCGCCACGCGATCGCAGCGGCGGAGGGCAGGCGCAGCGGTGGCGACCTCGTCCCGCTGCGCCAAGCGGTCGCCGTGTTCGGACAGCGTCCGTCGATCTTCGACGACGACTGATCGCCGGATCTCCGGCCGCGCATCACCTCCGGCGCGGCAGCAACCGCGCGACCCACCGCTTGACCGGGCCGATCGTCGCCGGGGCCGGTGCCGTCGGGAGATTCGACACCTCCTCGATCGCCCACGGCCGTTCGAACTCGCTCGCGACGCTGTCGACCGGGCTCAGCAGGTCGACCGGTCGCAGGCGGCCGGCAAGTCCGGCGGCGCCGAGTGCGGCGCCGAGGGCGACACACTGTCGACCCGGGGCGCGGAGGTCGTGCGGCGGGAAGTCCGGATACGCCGTGCCGGCCAGGTCGAATCTGCACTCGACCGGAGTCGCGTCGTCCAGCAGTCGTCGCAACTCGGCCACCAACTCGGCGCGGTCGTCGACGTCGTCGAACCAGCCCACCGACGCGGGCACCCGGCTGCAGGCGAGCGCGGGTGGCATCCGGCCGACCGAGTCGAGGGCGGCGGCGGCCACGACCGAACCCTGGTGGCAGATGGCGCCGAACCCATGGTCGGGGGCGGCATCGCGGCGCAGATGCGTCGTGGCGGGATCGAGGACGCGCATCAGAGCCATCGGACTCGGGTCGACGGCCACGTCCACGAAGCCGGCTCGCTCGGTGAGTTCCTCCAACCGGCGGATCTCTGCGTCGTCCCAGGCGACTCCGACGAGCCAACGACGCGGACCGTCGTCGAGCAGCACGCTCGACGAGGCGTCCCGCGTCGTGGCCAACCGGGCTCGCAACGCATTGAGGTCGGTGGGCGACCGTCCGGTCGCGTCGACACGGCTGAGCGTGCTGCCCGGCGGGAAGAGAGCGACTCGAGTCGGCACGCGAGGGTCGCCGAGTTCGGCGCGGAGTCGGACGAGCGCGTCGACGGTGGCGCGATCCCCGGCACGGGACGCGACCGGGACTTCTGCTGCTGCGATCACGCGTTCGGGTTCGTCCCTGCCGAGCCGTACCCCGCGGAGCAGGTTCGCCGTGACCTCGATGCCGACGCCGTCGCCCCGCGCCGCGCCGGAGGTACTCATCGGGCACCGCCGGTCGATCGCCGTGCGATCAGCTGTTCGAAGGTCGTGTCGGACATCGCGAGCTGCACCAGGTCGCCGCCGGGGAACGAGCGGCACCGTCCGACGATGCCGTCCAGGGTCTCGGGATGATCGACGCCGAGTGCGGCGAGGTCGTCCTGCTTCGACGAGGCACCGACCAACCGCGCGGTCGCCGCGGTTGCGAACGGTCCGGCGCCGTCGAGCTCGCCGGCGTACGCGATGACGTCGACCCGAGGGCTCCCGGCGGCGGCGACGAGCACCTCGTCGATCCGTGCTCCCAGCGACCGGCCGGCATGCTGATGGCGCACGTCGACGAGATCGGCGACCAGGACGACCGGCCGCAGACGTTCGGTGGCGATCGTGCCGATCTCGTCGGCGATCAGGTCCAGCGCATCTGCGAGATCGCCCGGGTCCTCGGGGTCCACGACGCTCGTACTGCGATCCAGGTCGACGAGTGCCCGGCGACGGGTCGCTGACGACTCGATGGCAACCAGTCGGACCTCGTCGCTCGGAAAGCGATCGAGGACACCCAGCGTGATCGTCGACAGGACCTGCGCGACGCCGGATCGTCGCGATCCGAACAGCAGCAACGAGCCGCTCCCGGGCTGCCACCAACGGACGCTGACGCCGCCGGTCTGCGGGTCGTCCTGGACACCGAGGGGGACACCGTCGCCAGGGGAGGTCTCGAAGAGGGTCGCCAGGGCCACGCTCGTCGGCATCGGTGGAGGGACGGCCAGCCGGTCACCGGGTCCGGATCGGGCGTGGTCGCGTCGGTCGGCGGCCTCGCGCAGTGCGTCCACCGCGGCGACCAGTGTGGGGTTCGGGACGTCCTCGAGCTGGGATCGGCGGTGGTCGAGTCGGCGTTCGAGTGTCGACAGGGCACGTCCGACGACATACGGGCGGAGTTCCAGCGAACCGCCGGATCTCTCGGCTGGTTGCACCGGGAAGAACAGGTCCTCCGCCTCGACGTCGGCACCCGTCATCCGGGCGAGCCGGCGGCTGCCGCGACCGCGAGGGTCGTCGTGGCGCTCGACGGTGATGACCGGCCCCGCGACCGGCACGTCGAGGTCCGATCGATCGGTGACGACGACCAGCGCCAGGCCATCGGTCCCCTCGACGCCGTCGGCAAGCGCCGAAACGAGCGACCTGTCGGCCGAGATGGCATGGTCCGCCTCGCACACGAGCACGATGCGCTCCGGACCGTCGCTCACCAACGCTCGGAGCCGCCCGAGGAGGCGCTCTGGTTCGATCGCGACGTCGTCGTGGCGATCGGCCGCGTGCGGGAGCCTCCACAGCAACTCGGCGCGCTCCGACGACGTCAGCGGCACGACCCACAAGTCGTCCGGTGCGCGCTCGGTGCACTGCGCCACCACGATGCTCGCGGCGACGTCGAACGCGTCACGCATCGTCGGGCCGAGCACGACGGTGACGGCCGCGTCGGCATCGATGCGCACGGGCACGCCATCGCGGTGTCCGATCGTCACCGTCCCCGTTGCGGGGCCCGCCTCCCACCGCGCCAGGATGTCGGTCGCCTGGACGTCGTCCAACACGCCTGTCGACGCATCACCCTCGTCGCCCGTCGATGTCCCACCGAGCGGGGAGCGCGTCGGCAGATCGACGTCCGCCAGTGGCGCCAGCGATCGGGCGGCCAGCAGGGCCACCTCCGGCTCGGTCAGCGCCGCGTGGATCTCCTCGACGGCGCCGGCGCCGGTGAAGGATTGGAGCCGGGCCAGTCCGTCGGTGGCCTCGGAGATCAGCGCGGTACAGACCGCCGGTGCATGCCGGGAATCGTCACAGAGTGCGAGGAAGCGGAGGTCCTCGGGCGGATTGGAGAGGATGGCCCGCAGTGGCGAGTCCCGGCGGTTCCAGAGCCCGGGGTCGTCCAGCACGACCATCGTCAGGTGCGTCGAGGTCCAACGCGGACGCATCGCGCCACTGCCCGTCAGCTCGGTCCACCTCCTGATGTCGGGCTGGTTCACGAAGATCGCCGGAGGACCATCGAGCCGGGCATGGGGGAGCCACTTCACCCATTCCCACGCGGCCAACCGGTCCGCAGCGGTCAGGACGACCACGTCGAGATCGGCGGGGCCGTGCAACGTCACCGCCTCGACAACGAGCGTGCGCGCGAGCCCCGTTCGGAACCGCTCGGTTCCGGCGATCGCGACGGCGCGGTTGGCTCGAAGGTCGATCGCCGTCGTCGAGGTGTCCGGTCCGATCACGCGCACACCGAACGGCAGTGCGTACGCATCCGGATGGTCGGGTCGACGCTCCCACAGGGTCCGCTCGGCTCCGTTCGCCTGGCGGAGTGCATCGGCGACGGGTCGCCGCTGACCCGCCTGCTCGCGACGCGGCGGCCGGCTGAACGCCACGGTGCCGTCGGCGTCCGGCCTCGGGAGCGACCGGTCAGGCATCGGGTCGGCGGGAACGTCGAGCTCGAACGCGCGCGGCCCCGCGGTCAGGGTGCCCCGGTGCCACGACGTCGCAGCCGGGAGTGCCGTCCCGTCGAGCGCGACGTCCGATCTCGTCGGGATGACGGTCACCTCGGCCGCCGACGTCGTCGGGGAGATGACCAACTCGAAGGCCGGGTCCTCGACCGGGGCGAGGTCGAGTTCGTCGGCGGACGAACGGCGTCCGGGGCCGATCCGGTAGCGCCCCGGACCGAGCGGCATCACCCGCCCGGCGCCGTGTCCGGCGACCTGGACGAGGGCAGCCTCGGCCTCGGACCGGGCATCGGGCAGCGTCGGTTCGGTGGTGACGACCGCGCCGAGCGACAGGCCGACGTCGGACAGCGGTGTCGTCGCGTCGACCAGGCGGCCGTTCACCATCGCCAACCTCGGGACGGCCTGGCCGGTGATCGCGGCGACCACGTCCCCCAGGGTCGCCGCAGGCGCAGACGAGACGATGGACACGTCGGCATCGCCATGAGGGGTGCGCACGACGATCTCCATCGAGCTGAACACTACGGAACCGGATCGGCCAAGGTCGACGTCTCACCGATCCGGCGGCCCCGAAACAATTCCTTGACTCCGGCCGGGGACATGCCGATGACCATTTGTGAGAATCCGCCACTCGCCGAACTGTTGAGCATGCCGTGACCCTGTCGACCGTGACCTGGCGTCAAGCTCTTGGCGCGATCGCTGCCACGCTGCTCACGCTGTTCGCCGTGATCGTGGTGGTGCGAGCCGACGGGCTGCCCGCCGTCGATGCGGCCTCGGCGCGCGCGACGGCCTGGTTCGTGCACCAACCGACCGGGCGGGTGGTGTTGATCGACGGATACGGCGGCCGGGCGCTGGCGAGCCTCGACGCAGGAAGCCAGGGCGAACGACTGTCCGTCGCCGAGGGCCGACCGGGTGCCTTCGTGCTGAACGACACCACCGCCGAGGCTCGAGCGATCGACTCGGTCGAACTGCGCCTCGGGACGCCGTTCGGGCTGTCGGCGCTGGGCTCCGGTCGGGTGCTGTCCGGGGTCGGGCAGGCGGGACTGGTCGTGGTGAATCCGGCTGACGCCGAGGCCAACGTCGTCCCGTCGGAAGGTGAGCCGATCTCGTTCGCCGTGCCGTCGGCGACCGTCAGCCGGGTCGCGCCCGATGGCTCGGTCTGGTCGTTGGTCGACGGCGACCTGGTGCGCACCACCTCGACGGGGGCGCAGGCCTTCCGGGCCGGGGTCGACGGCGATGCGCTGCTCTCGTTGGTGGGGAACGAACCGCTCGTGGTCGACGTCTCGAACCGCCGGGCGCGGCTGGGTGACGGCGGGTGGCAGTCGCTGCCGACCGATGCCGATCCCAGCGAGATCCTGGTGCAGGTGCCGGGACCGCCCGACGAGTGCGGGTGGGTCGGGGCGGACGACGACCTGTGGTGTGTGTCCGGTGGCGGACTCGACGAGACCAGCAACGTCCCCGGACTCGGTCTCGGCGGAGGCGACTTCCTGGCGATCGCCGGCGACGCTGCCGCCGCAGTGCGACGGGGACCCAGCTCGATCGTCCGGTTCGACTGGCGCGCCGGTGAGATCCTGGACGACGTCTCGGCATCCGTGGCCGGCGACGCCGACCTGGAGGTCTCGGCCACGGTCGACCTCGTCTGGGTCGACGACGTGGCGGGTGACTTCGTGTGGGCCGTCAGTCCGTGGAGTGTGCGGGCGATCGACAAGAACGCGCAGGGCATCCTCGTGCTCGGCGACGACGGAGACGTCGTCGACTCCGGTGACGTCGGACCGGGGACGCCGGGGACCGATGCCACGAGCGCAAGGGAACCGGAACAGCGCGAGCCCGACGACAACGGCATCGACGACCCGCCGGTCGCCGTCGACGATTCGGTCACGGCGCGCTCGGGCGCATCGGTGTCGGTCCAGGTCGTCGCCAACGACTACGACCCCGACGGCGAAGCGATCGCCCTGTCGGCGATCGGGCTGCCCGGGCACGGATCGGTGGACATCGGCACGGCGTCCACCGCCGTCTACACACCGGACCCGGGTTACGTGGGGGTCGACCGGTTCGAGTACACGATCGTGGACGGAAACGGCACCCCGGCCTCGGCTGTCGTGGTCGTCGAACTCCTCCCACCCGGGTCCGCGAACAAGGCGCCGCTCGGTGTGGCGGATGCTGCGCAGACCGGTCCCGGCGTGCCCGTCGTCATCGACGTGCTGCTCAACGACGTCGACCCCGAGCGCGACTCGCTGCGTCTCGGTGGTTTCTCGCCGCCGCAGAGCGTCGGCGAGGCGACCCTCGGCGAGGTGACCGAGACGATCGGTCCGTCGGACCTTCCGGCGCTCCGGTTCACGCCGACCGAAGGGTTCGAAGGAACCGCCGTCTTCACGTACCGTCCCATGGATTCGCTCGACGCCGTCGGTGAGGACGTCGAGGTGCGTGTCGAGGTCGCCCGCCCCGACGACCCGAACCGGCCGCCAGTGGTTCGGCCCGACGCAGTGCGCCTCCGTCGCGACGTCGCCACCGTGGTGCCGGTGCTGGTGAACGACGCCGATCCCGACGGCGACCCGCTCACCCTTTCGGTCGTCGAACCGCTCCCCGCCGGGCTCGAGGTGGTGGTGCAGGGCGCGCAGCTCTCGGTCACCGCCCGCGCGGGTGCGCCCGCACTCGCGCCCTTCACCTACGCCGTCGACGACGGCAACGGTCACGTGGTGCGGGGTTCGGTCCTGGTGGCCGTCATCGACGATGTCGAGCCGAACCGCCCACCGGTGGTGACCGCCGACGCGGCGAAGGTCGTGATCGGTGAATCGGTGGTGTTCGACGTCACCGCCAACGACGTCGACCCCGACGGTGACCCACTGACCGTCGTGACGGTGACGCAGCCCGCCGACGGCAGCGGTCAGGCGATCGTGTTCAACCGCGACAAGATCCAGTTCGCGCCCGCACCCCTGCTCGACGAGGAAGGCCAGGCGACCGCCCGGTTCACGTACACCGTGACCGACGGCTACGGACACGAGGTGGTCGGCGAGGTCACCGTCACGGTGCTGCCCGAGCCGCTCGCCGAGCCGCCGTTCGCTCGCGACGACTCCACCTTCACGTTCGTCAACGTGCCCGTGACCGTCGACGTGTTGCGCAACGACGGAGACCCGTCCGGCGGGCGCCCATCGCTGGTGGGACGACCCGGATGCCCCTCCGGCGGCCTCGCGCGGGTCACGGCGGACGGCCAGGTCCGCTACGACCCGCCACCCGACCGTTCCGGCGCGTTCCGGTGCACGTACGAGGTGAGGAACGCGCGCGGCCTCACCGCGTCGGCGTCGATCCTCGTCTCGGTGCGCGAACCCGAGATCACGAACCAGCCGCCCGAGGCGGTCCCCGACTCGCTGTCGCTCGAGGTCGGCTCCACCGCCTCGATCGACGTGATCGACAACGATCGCGATCCCGACGGCACGAATGCCGACCTCGAACTCGTGTCGTCCACGGCCCCGGTGCTCGGGACGGCGTCACGGAACGGGCGGGTCATCACCGTCGTCGCCGGCGACCGGGTCGGCAACGCCACGATCAACTACCAGGTGGCCGACGCCGAGGGTGCGGTGTCTCTCGGTCGCCTGCGCGTGACGATCACCGAACGCGTCAACCGGCCCCCCCTCGCCGTGCCGGACGAT
>Ga0316576_10000384_pt1 | contig 20213 bp, 14 predicted proteins | sample S0NA_FD_203075 | JGI IMG/M metagenome (GOLD analysis project Ga0316576, IMG submission 203075) | Rhizosphere microbial communities from salt marsh grasses in Alabama, United States - S0-2_050615r3r5 | ecosystem: Host-associated > Plants > Roots > Rhizosphere | place: USA: Alabama | collected... | reverse complement strand
CCGCGCCGACTGGGCTGGCTGATCCGCTCCTCGGGCAAGAAGGACATGTACGAGGCGGCCTACGACGCCGGCTTCAACCGCGTGCAGGGGTGTGCGTGATGAGCGCGACCTGCACGGTCTGTGAGCAGAGCTCGATGGGGATCACCTGTCCGCGCTGCGGGCGGCCGCTCTGCCCGGCCCACGCCTGTACCTCTCCGCCCTGGTGCGAGGCCTGCGAGGAGGAGTACCTCGCGCGCCGCGGGCGGCTCGGCCTCCGCTGGTGGTTCCTGGTCCCCTTCGCCGCAGTCTGGACCTTCTTCCTCCTTAACCTCGGTCCGCTCTGGCGGGGGGAGATCCTCAACTGGGGCGGCAAGGAGTTCACAGGACACCCGTTCTCCGACGTGGCCGCGCTCTCCCTGGTCGCGGGGATCCTCTTCGGTGGGTTCGTGGCCGGCCTGCGGACGATGATCTTCCGCGCCTGGTTCTCGCGGTAGCTGCTACTCTCGTGCCCATGCCGCCCCTCTCCCAGAAGGAAACGCTCGCCCTGCGGCGGGCGATCACCGACAGGCTGAACCAGGCCGAGAAGAGCCAGATCCGCCAGGGCTGGCTCCAGACCTGGCTCGAGACCGTCCCGGACGATCAGCTCGTGGACCAGGCCCGCATCGTGCGCGCCGCGCTGTCCGACGAGCGGACCTGGTCCGAGTCCGTGTTCGCGCTCTACCACCTGGTGCGCAATGCCCCGGCGGCGGTCAGCGTGGCGGTGCGCGAGGCGCTGATGCGGCGCGTCGCGGCCAAGCAGCTCACCGACGGGAAGATGATGGCGATCGTGCGGGAGATCGGCGAGGCGGACGAGGCGACCCGCGCCCGGCTCGTGGCCAAGCTGCTCACGCCACTCGAGAAGCCGAGCCTGGCCGGGGTACACACCCTGCTGGTCCACGCCGTTCGCGCCGCGCCGGCCGAGGCCCTGCCCGCCGGGCCGCTGCACCGGGGCGAGCCCGCGCCGAGCATCGGCGCCCAAGGCTACACACCCCTCGCGCTGTTTCTGGCGCGCCGCTACTTCGAGGACGAGCTCACCCCGGAGCAGCGGGAGATCTACGACGGGCTCGTGCGGGAGGCGAGGGCGATCCTCGAGGGCGGCACGTCCGCGGGCAAGACCCACGACCCGGAGCGGGGCTGGCCGCCGGCGCTGCGCCTGGCCGCGGCCGCGGGCAAGGACGCCCGCCTGAGCTACAGCCGGCCGGACAGCGTCGGCACCTCGACGCGCTCCGCGATCACCCAGGCGGTGAAGCAGCTCGACGAGCGGGGCGAGCTGGACCGGCTCCGCGTCTTCCTCCAGGCGCTCGACGACGAGCTGCGCCGGCTCGACGTCGAGGACGCGCTGCGCAAGAAGAAGAAGGAGCCCTCGAGCCCCGTGGCCTGCGCGCTCTGGCGCGCGGGCGAGGGCAAGAAGGTGCTCTTCTGGCTCGCCCGGCTCGAGGACGGGCGCTACGGCCTGCTGAGCAAGATCGGCAGGCGCTGGGCCTGGACCGAGGGGGACCGGGACCACGTGCTGGCTACCGTGCCGGACGATCGCTTCGAGGCCGCGGTGATGGCCGCGGCGGACGATGCCGGCGACTAGTCAGGGGATGCGGACGCAGATCACCGCCTGGTACAGCGTGCAGAGGTTCGTCTCGCCCGGCGTCATCATCTGGTTCATGTCGATCTCGCCGCCCGCCCCGCTGCCGGTGGTCGCAGTCCAGTCGGTGCAGGTGTTGCCGGTGGAGACCAGGCCCGCCGAGGTGGAGCCGTGCCAGCAGTCGGCGTCGTTCCAGGCGGGGCTCGCGCCGGTGCCCTCGTCGACGGCCTTGCCGTCGAAGGAGTAGATCGTCACGCTGCCCGGCCAGCCGGAGCCGCCGAACACGCTGGTCCACGAGCTGTAGAGCTGCTCGGCCTTGCTGTTGTAGACCGGCAGGCTGGCCTGGGCCGAGGGGATCAGGCTCACCACATCCTGGGTCGAGGTGGAGAGGAAGGCCTTGTAGGTGCCGGTGAGCTTCGCCGCGGTGGCCTGGGTCTGGCACAGGCTGTTGGCGCCGCTCAGCCCGCCGAGGTTGCCGGTGTGCCCCTCGTTGAGGGCGACGAGCACGATGCCGCAGTCGGTCTTGGCCGACCAGCTGGTCGCGGACTGGGTCGGGTCGCAGACATCGCAGCCCGAGCCGCTGGCCCCGCTCTGGTAGCACGTGCCGCCGATATAGCAGTAGCCACTCTTGATCGTCCAGCTGGTCTGGGAGGCGGAGGTGTCGCAGGTCCGGCAGGTGCCGGAGGTGTAGCCGTCCGCGCGGCAGACGCCGCTGATGTAGCAGTAGCTCGAGAGGATGGTCCAGGCGGTCTGGGACTTGGCCGTGTCGCAGACCCGGCAGGCGTCGGGCTTGTCCCCGTCGTCGTAGCAGGTGCCGTCGACGTAACACGAGGGGGACTGGGTCGGCGCCACACAGCTCCCGGACTGGCAGGTCTCGTTGGTTGTGCAGGGGTCGGTGTCGCTGCAGGCCGTCCCGTCCGGCTTGTCCACCTCGCCGCAACCCACGTCGACGGTGCAGGTCGCCACCTTGCAGTCGTTCGAGGTGGGGCAGACCTTGGGCTTCCCGTCGCACTTGCCGGCGGCGCACTTGGTCGCCGTGGCGCACAGGTTGTCGGAGCACGGCTTGCCCTCGTTGGTCGCGCTGTGCACGCACTGCCCCGAGACGCAGGTGTCCGTGGTGCAGATTGTCCCGTCGCTACATTCGCCGTCGGAGGTGCAGGCGATGCAGTCGCTGTCGTCCCCGTCGGCGTCGCCGTCGCAGTCGTTGTCCAGCCCGTCGCTGCAGGAGGCGGAGCCGGCCGGCCCCTCGGTCGCGCCCGGGTTTGCCTTGGGCTCCGAGTCGTCGCAGTCGTCCCCGCCGCAGGCCGCCGAGAGATAGCTGTCCTTGTCCACGTCACAGTTCAGGTCCGGCTGCGGCAGGTCGGGGCCGAGGTCGGCGTCGGTGGGTTGCACGTCCAGCGGCGGCCCGTCGCCCAGGTCCAGACCTCCGTCGACATCACAGGGACCCTGGGTTGCGTTGATGTAATCCGGACAGTTGTCGATCTCGTCGGGCACGCCGTCGCTGTCGCGGTCTGGCAGCCGGCCGGAGCTCACGGTGACCGTGGCCCTGACCTGCTGCCCCTTCTTCAGCGTGACCCGCGTGGTGCCCTCGCCGACGACGTCGGTGTCGTGGAGGCCGCGGACGAGGATGCGCAGCTCCCCCTGGTCGCGGTCGGGGAAGAGCACCACCGAGCTCGGCAGCTCGGGCTCGCCCTCGCGAGGCAGGCGCCGACCATCCACCACCACGCCCTGGTCGTCATAAACGTTGAGAGAGAGCTGGTCGATGGCCGGCAGGCCCGGCGCTGCCTCTACCGCCAGAAGGACGCTGGTCGGGGTCTGGTTGCAGCTCAGCGCCAGGGCGACAAAGGCAAAGAGGGCGCTTCGTGGCATCCCGTTGATCATGCCACACCGTCACCAAAAGAGCCCCTGTTTCTTGACAGTTGGGACGTGAAGCGGCTGACACACTTTTGTCGCACAGGTGGGATAATGTAGTCCGATCCCCTCCAAAAATCGCTTTGATTGCAAATAGATAATTGATCGTTTTGAAAAGGGGTTGGTATACTGATTTTCAGCAAGCGGGGTAATACCCACTTCAAGGAGAGGGGACCCCGACACCGGAGTGGCGGCTCCGGCGTCGGGGTCCGGCGTTTTTGGACCCTAAAAAACTCCCAAAAACTAGGTCAAGGAGAGGGGACCCCGGCGTCGGCTCCAGGTGAGTTGGCGGCTCCGGCGTCGGGGTCCGGCGGGATCGTATCAACCCCTGCGTCGGCCGCGCCGGCGTCAGGGGATGGTTGTGGGGTGCTGGTCAGACCGAGCTGGCAGTAGTCCGTCCACAGATGGTCGGCCTCGGTGTCATCGGTCACGTTCTTCTGTGGGCACGACTCGTCATCGGACCAGGGCTTCCAGGCCAGGGACTGACCCGTGGCGGCGGCGTGGCCGGCGAAGGCGTCGTAGCCACCGCCCGTCGCCATGAACACCGGCGGCGGGCTGCAGCTGCCCACGGTCGCGTTCTTCTCCAGGGTCTCGACGTAGTCCATGATGATGTTGTACATCGTCGCGTTGGACGAGTTCCAACAGCAGGTCTTTGACTTCTCGTAGACGAGCTCGGCGAAGACGTAGTCGGCCTTCGTCCGAAACTCCCTGTCCACCTCCTCCTTGGTCTTGTTGAAGGGGTAGCTCCCCATCACGTCGTAGAGGTCCCGGAAGGCCTGTTCGCGCCGCTCGCGCGCGGCGCAGGAGGCCGGGTACTGCTCCAGGTGCCGGCGGGCGTCCGCGATCATGACGAGCAGGGCCTGCTTTTTCTCCTCGGGGGGCACCTCGCCGAGGATCTGCTTGAAGATGCCCGGGCGCTCCCCGAGGGTCTTGTAGTCGGTGTCGTCGATCCAGCTCGCCTCGTCGCCCTCCATGAAGGTGTTCATCCAGTAGCCACCCACCTTCTTCGCCACGCGCCAGCGCTTGAGCCCGCCGCCGAGCTCGGCGTAGACCTCCCCCTTGCTGTTGGTCGTCGGTCCGCCGCCCTCGTTGTTGGTGAAGCGGCTCTTGCTCGCCGCCTCGCTCTCCCAGCTCGGCTGGCGTGGAGGCACGTTGCCCGAGGCGACCTGCACCGTGAGCTGCCCCGCGGCGTTCTTGCCCACGCGGAGCACGACCATCGTGTGCCCCGAACCGTCGGAGGCGCGGCGGTAGAGCATCGCGTCCCCCTCGCGCACGGCGTCCGGCACGAGGTTGAAGGTGTTGTGCGAGTCGGCGAGGTTCGGGGTGCCAAAGTAGATCAGCAGGATCCGGATGAAGTGTCCGGCGCGCTTGTTGAGGTGCACCTCGTCGAGGTATGCGCCCATGCGGGCGCCCTCGCCGAGGAACGGCTGGTCGTCGCCATCGATCGTGCCGCGACTGCGGAGCTTGGCGTCCTGAGGCCAGTCGGCGATGAGCTGCTCGGGCGTCTTCTGCGCCGCGAGGTAGGTGTAGTCCTTGTAGTAGCTCGCGAACAGCGGCATCCCGTTCCAGTTGCCCGAGGCCGTGCGGATGCCAAAGTGGCCGAAGAACACCCGGGTCTTGAGCACTTTCCCGTTGACCTTCTTGTAGTCCACCGCCTCCATGTAGAACGGCAGCTGATACCAGGCGGCGAAGGTCGCGCGCAGAAAGATCCAGACGTCGGCGCAGTCGAGGCTCGGCGCGGGCACCTTCTTGCCCCACGGCGTGGCCAGCTCAAAGGTCTTGGAGTACTTCGACTCGTGGACCGGGATCTTCTGCAGGTTGCCGATCCAGGCAGCGAACTTTTCATCCCAGTTGAGCCCGCTGTCGGCCGACCAGGCGATACCAGCCTGGCGTGCGGCTGTGGTGTCGGTGTCTTCCCACTGGTTCACCACGGTCCAGACCCGGGTCGAGGCGGAGTCCACCGAGACGGGCAGGGCCTTCACGCCGGCCCCGTCGGCCTTGCCGAGCTTGGGCCCGGGGGCCAGCGGATCAGCCCCCTCGTAGGGGTCGTCTCCGGCTCCCTGGCAGCTCAGCAGCCAGGCCAAGGTGAGGGTAATCAGCCCCAAAAGGCGGTATCGTGCCTGCATGGTTGTGCCCCACGGTCCCGTGAGCCCGAGGGTTGTGCAAACTTCAGTCCAGTTGTAATAGCCTTTGGTTTCAACAGGTTGATCGGATTTGGCTGGCCACAGGATCTGCCAGCTGGACAAAAACCGGAGCGTGGGCTGGCCAGCCGGCTGATAGTTGGAAGATAGTAAGAAGATCGGGTGGATCGGCGGTCTTCGATGGCCGACGTGTTATGCTGTCGGTACCGCCGATCCTGACGTATTTCGAGGCGCGCCCCTTGGTCAACCGCTGTCCCAGCTGCGGGTCCTACTACAGAGAAGAGCTGGTCTGCCAGCGGGACGGGACCCAGCTCGAGCCGAACGACGGCATCGTGGACCGCTACCAGATCGTCGACCGGCTGGGGGTCGGCGGAATGGGGACGGTCTACAAGGCGATCCACACGCTCCTCGAGGGGCGCACCGTCGCGATAAAGATGCTCCACCGCGAGCTCTCGCAGAACCCGGAGGTCGTCAACCGCTTCTTCCGTGAGGCCAAGGCCGCCAGCCGGGCCGAGAACGAGCACATCGTCGAGGTGGTCGACTTCGGCGTGAGCAGCGAGGGGGACAGCTTCCTCGTGATGGAGTACCTCCAGGGCCCGAGCCTGCGCGACCTGATCGAGGAGCGGGGGCCGATGCAGCTCTCCAAGGCCCTGGCCATCGGCGTGCAGATCGCCGAGGGCCTCTACTCGGCCCACAAGCGGGGCATCATCCACCGCGACCTCAAGCCGGAGAACGTGGTCCTGATCCGACGCGAAGGTCGCCGCTTCGTCAAGCTGCTGGATTTCGGCATCGCCAAGCTGACCGAGCAGGAAGGCACCACGCTCACCGTCGCCGGCATGGTGGTGGGGACGCCGACCTACATGTCCCCGGAGCAGGCCGGCGGGGAGAACGTGGACCACCGCACGGACATCTACGCCCTGGGGACGATCCTCTACGAGATGCTCACCGGAGTGCCGCCCTTCACCGCCGAGACCACCAAGCAGATCCTCCTCGCCCAGCTGACCCAGCCGCCGCGCCCTCCCCGCGAGCTGCGACCGGAGATCCCCGCCACCGTCGAGGCGGTGATCCTGCACACGCTGGAGAAGGACCGCGAGCAGCGGCCCCAGACCATGCTGCACCTGGCCTACGAGCTGCGCGACGCGCTCACCGGGCAGATGCCGGCCGGCCGGGACCCGCTGGACGCGATGATCGAGGGCTCGACGCCGGCGGGCGACGCGCTGGAGTCCACGCTGGACGTCAAGCTCCCCTCGCCCCTGCGGCGCTTTCTGCCGCTGATCGGCATGGGCGCCGGGCTCGTGCTCGGCATCCTGGTCACGGTGATCGTGATGTGGCCGGACGGCGACACGCCGCCGGAACACACGACCACTCCGGCCCCGCGGCCCGATCTCCGGGCCGTGGTGAAGGCGCCCCGGACGCCCGACCTCGGCCAGCGCGCGGCCGTGGCCCCGGACGCCGCGGCGGTTGCCGTGGCGCCCAGGGCTCACCACCGAAGACCGCACCACAAGGGGTACCGTCCGCCGCACCGACGCCACCAGCCTGCCCCTCCACCGGCGAAGCCGTCAGCCTACAAGGCCCGGTTGACCTCGGAGCCGTCGGGGGCCGTGGTCTACGAGCGGGACATCCGGCTCGGCCGGACCCCGCTCGAGGTGGACACCGGGCGCGCCCGCATGTTGACGGTGGACGCCGACAAGTACGAGGCCAAGGTGGTCACGCTGCCCAAGCACGGGACCAAGACCCTGCACGTCAAGCTCCAGCGCTCCACGCTCTCCTGGGAGGTGCTCAGCCTGTCCCAGCTCAAGCAGATGATGGAGCGCGGCCAGATCAGCCGCTTCACCTACAAGCGCCGGCGCGGCGAGCTGATCAAGAAGCGCGACAAGAAGATCCTCCAGCTGCGCGTGAAGCTCAAGATCGGGGAGATCACCGAGGACCAGTACAAGCGCGCCGTCGAGGCGGTGAAGGAGAGCTACAAGTAAATGTGGACGGTGGGGTGGGCGGGGGGCACAAGAATTGAGGTGCTTCACCCCGGAGCGCCGAAGGCGCGAGGAACCGCAATTCCGCCGCTCAGTTCTGTCCCAGCAGCTTGGCGATGGTCGCGAGCAGCTCATCCTTGTCGATGGGCTTCGTGATGTAGCCGTCGGGAGGCGGGACCTGCCTGCGGGTCGAGATGAACTTCTTGAACTCCTCCATCACGCCGGTGACCATCACCACCGGGGTGTTCTTCAGCTCCGGGTCGTCGCGGACCTCGCGGTAGAAGCGGACGCCCGACTTCTCCGGCATGGTGATGTCGAGGAGGATCAGGTCGGGCTTCTCGGCGCGGGCCCTCTCGAGGCCCTCCTGACCGTTGGTGGCCGTGACGTAGTCGTAGCCGTGATCCTCGAGCAGGGTGGTGAGGAAGGTGACGATATCGGGGTCGTCGTCGATGACGATGATCTTGCGCTTGTCGCTCACGGTAGCCTCCGTTCCGCGGTTTAGTGCCACTCCCAGTCGATGAAGCCCGGCTGCGCCTTGGCCATCGCGTTGCACATCAGCTCGACCAGGCCGCCGTAGTAGATCCCGTGCTTGTTGAAAGCGTCGTAGTACTCGATGATGTCGCGCAGCTGCCCCTTGCAGTTGCTGCAGGGCGCGCAGATATACTTGTAGTCCTCGGGCCCCATCGGCTCGTTCCCGAACGCCTCGAGGACCTGCCGGAACTTGCGGCGACCGGTCATGTGGTGGCGCCAGTCGCCGAAGTTGTGTCCGCTCATGATCGCGAAGCCGCTGCCCCCGCCGCAGCAGTAGTTGTGCACGCCGTGGGGCTCCATCTCGCGGAACTGCTTCTTGGGCACGATCTTCTTCAGGATCTCGCGCTGTGGCATGACGATGCCCATCAGCCGCACGTAGTTGCAGGGGTCGTGCAGGGTCACCGGGAAGTTGTTGCGGCTCGGATCGAACTCGATCTTCTGGTACTTCCCCGCGACGATGTCACGGAGCAGCGGCATGCAGCTCTCGCGCGGGGTGTTGACCTCGCCGGTCAGCACCTTGTCGGCGATGACGGTCAGCGCCTTGTGGGCGTGCCCGCACTCGCCGAGCACGATCTTCTTCACCCCGAGGTCCTTGGCCGCCTTGGCGTGGAGCAGGGCGGTGCGCGCGAACTGGACGTCGTCGTACCAGACGCCGTAGTTGATGCTGTCGTAGGCGGCGAGCTCGCTGGACATGGTCCAGTTGAGCCCGGCCTCGTTGAACAGGGCGGTGAAGCAGCCGACGTTCTCTGGCCAGGCCATGATCTCGCCGGCGTTGTGGATCAGCAGGATGTCCGCGCCCTTCTTGTCCCAGGGGGTCTTGACCTCGAAGCCCAGCTTCTCGCTCGTGTCCTCATCGATGAACTCCACGTTGTCCTTGACCACCAGGGAGTTCATGCCCGTCGAGGAGCCGACCTGGAGCTGCAGCATCGAGCCGCGGTCGTGCAGCTCGACGGCGGCGATCCCCATCTCCTGGCTCGCGATCTTGCGGATCTCTCGCGCGAGCAGCGCGTTGTCCACGCCGATGGGGCAGGTCTGGGCGCAGCGGCGACAGACGTTGCAGCGGTAGGAGAGCTCGATCAGCCGCGCCACCGTCTTCCAGTTCAGGTCGATGTCGCCGTGGACCCAGGTCGAGGCGTTCTTGACGTACTTGTAGTAGATCCGCCGCATGATCTCGGAGCGGTAGGTCGGCCGGTAGAGCGGGTTGCGGCCGCTCTCCTCGTAGATGTGGCAGGCGTCGGAGCAGGTCTGGCACTTGGCGCAGTGCTCCATGCTCATCACGAGGGGCTGGAGGAAGGTCCAGTTGTCGGACTCGTTGAAGAGGCGGCGGAACCCGGCGAGGAACGAGTTGACCAGCTTCTCCTCCTCCTCCCTGCTCTTGGGGCGCGGGATGTTGAGCGCGATGGTGTCGTCCAGCACCACGTAGCTCTCCCGGGCCTTGTCGCTGAGCGGCTTGATGTCGGGGATCGACTCCGGGGTGTCATAGGGCGGTGGCAGGGGGGGCTGCTTGTTCTTGTCGATGGCGGCAAGGGGCTCATCGCCCCGGGAGATATCCTTGACGCTCTTTGGCTGGTTCATTGGGTGTTTCCTTTCGAGAAGTCCCGAGTCGCAACGTCGGCCCACGTCTTCTTGCCGTCACCCTGGATGTGCGGCGCCGACCAGCTCACCGGACGGTGCAGCAGGTCGTTGATCGGCGCCTCCTGGTCGCCGCCCTTCAGGTTGGGCGCGTCGTTCCAGCGAATCGCGTGGTAGGCGAAGTACTTGCCGATGAAGTGGGACATGTGTGTCATCGGGATATAGGCCACCAGCGCGCCCATCAGGATCACGCTGATCGTGGTCATCCACGCCTGGGTCGATCCACCTGGCAGCGGAACCATGTTGAACGTCACCAGCCCGTAGACGAAGGCGAAGGAGCGGGAGAAGTCCCTGTCGAACAGCACCAGATTGGCCAGGGTGAAGCCGAAGGCCAGCAGGAAGAACACCAGGTTGAAGATGTCCGCGGGGGAGGTGAAGTCCTTGAGCTCGGCATCACCCAGCCGGCGTGAGAGAAGGCCGAGGGCCCCGAGGAGCGAGAGGCCGAGGCCGCCGTAGCCGCAGGCCATGATGGCGACCCGAAGCAGCTTGCCGAAGCCGCCGGCCATGATCGAGGGCGAGATGGCGCCGAGGACCGCGGTACCCATCATCAGCGCGGTGCAGCCAATGACCAGGTACAGGCCGAAGTGGAACGGGAAGGAGACGTTCCACATCTTCTTGTTGTTCTCCTTGAGCGCCACCAGGAACAGGATCTCTGGCACCATCGCCTTCAGCTCGCCCCAGAGCGACGACTCGCGAGGCTTCTTCCACCAGTCGACCTCTTCGAGGTAGGAGCCGCCGTAGTGGGCGCGCCCCGGCTCGTGTGCCACGGGGTAGAGCTCCCAGCGCATGTGCATGGGCATCCTGCTCCACATGAAGAAGCGCGCGAGGCACGCTATGACGAAGATGCCGACGGCGATGTAGGCCACGACATATGGGATGAGCTCCATGTTGATCACCTCTCAGTCTGCAGCATTTGTCGTTCCGATTGACCAGAGCTGGACTCGCCCGGCCTGACGATGATCAGCACCGGGCAAGGGGCTTGTGAATAGAGCCGCTCTCCATAGCGGTCCTCCACCTGCAACGCCTGGTTGCCCATCACAATGAGATCCGCGCGGTGGTTGCGGGCGTAGCGGCGGACCTCGGCGACCGGATGGCCAGGCAAGACCATCGTGCGGGTGCCCGGGCCGTAGAGCTTGGCCAGGCGCCGCTCGGCCCGACCGATGACCTCCGGGGTGAGCGGGGTCGCCGGTCCGTTTTCGCCGTTCTGGGCGTGGAAGCGGTGCGGGGAGTCGAGCCCCATCACCACCTGGACCTTGCCACCACCATGGCGGGCCAGGGCCAGAGCAACCTCGACCACCTCTTCCCGCTCGTCGTAAAAGCCAACCCAACAGAGCACCGTTTGGCAGTAAATGCCCGGAAGGAGTGGGGGACGTTGGTGGGTAGCCAAGAAGTCGTCCATTGCCAGGTCGTTGGTTGTCCTCCCCCCAATCGTGCGGGGATTGCATCTCCAGTGCCATTGATCTGCAACACGGGCTCATTTTAAAACAAACACTTACAGCCGAAACCACACGCTGCAACCAGGCCAATGCAACGAGTTGTTGCGGGTATGATGCTCTCACCCAATTATTCCCATAATTATGTAGTTGTATTATGTTGCAATTGGTTGCGATGCGCAACAGGATGCAACGACATGGGGTGCTCCCCGGGTTACATCTCCCTTGTGCTGGGGGGAGTCCAGGCATACATTCATCGGCCTACATCGCGAAGCTCCGCCGGGGGAGGTGCAATCCCAACGCACGCTCGCCTGTTTTGGACACAGGAGCAAGTGGAGAACGCCCATGGGCTTTGTGGACCTCTTCCGAAAGAAGTGGAAGCACAGCGACGCCGAGGTTCGGGCTGCCGCGGTACGCGAGCTCGCTCCGACCGACGTCGAGGTGCTCGAAGGCATCGCGCAGAGCGACAAGGACGCCGGTGTCCGGCGGGTGGCGATCAAGAAGCTGGAGGACCCGACGATCCTCGCGCGGATCGCTCGAGAAGATCCCGACGAGAGCCTGCGTCAAATCGCGGCCGAGAAGGCCGCCGGTATCTTGATCGGCGCGGCGGTCTCCGATGGTGCAGAGGAGGATTGCCAGCTTGCGCTCGAGCAGATCACCGACGAGCGCGCGCTGGCCGAGGTCGCCAAGACCGCGTTCCACAAGGCGATCCGCGCCCGCGCGGTGGAGCGCTTGACCGACGAGAAGGCGCTCGCCGAGGTCGCGCGCAACGCCAAGGAGCCCCAGGTCCGCGTCGACGCCCTGCACACGATCGTCGACATCGCCGTGCTGCGCAGCGTTGCTCTCAACGACGACCGCAAGGAGGTTTGCCTCGCGGCGCTCGAGCGTATGGGCATGCTGGGGCGGGGTGGGACGAACCAGGTCGACGAGCGGGAGGCCCTGGACGCCGTGGCCCGCAAGGCCAAGAACAAGACGGTTCGGGCTCAAGCAAGGCGCCAGCTCGCGGCCCTGGGCGGCGCAAAGACGGAAAGCAAGAAGAAGCAGTCGCAGTGGCAGCAGATCTGCGAGATGGTCGAGGTGCTCAGCCGCTCGTCGGACTGGGAGCGGGCGGGCCAGAAGATCGAGGCGGCCCAGACCGAGTGGGAGGCGATGGAGGGGGAGCCGGACGCCGAGCTTCAGAGCCGGTTCCAGAAGGCGGCGGCGACCTTCTTCGCCCGCGTCGCGGAGCACAAGGAGCGCCAGGCCGAGCGCCAGCAGAAGGAGCGCGAGCTCCAGCAGGTGCTGGCCGACCGGATCGCCCTCTGCGAGGAGGTGGAGGCGCTCCAGGGCGACGGGGTCGAGCAGCGCGTCGCCGAGCTTCGGCAGCGCTGGGAGCAGATGCCCCCGATCCCGGCGGCGCACCGCGACGTGATCGAACAGCGCTTTCAGCGGGGGTGCGAGACCTGCCTGACGCGCAAGGAGCGTCAGGCCGAGCAGCAGGACGCGCAGGAGCGGATGGAGCGGCTCTGCCAGCAGGCCGAGCGCCTGCTCGGCGGCCCCAAGCCCCGTCGGGCGCTCAAGCGGTACCAGGTGCTCGAGGAGGAGTGGCGCGCCGTCGCCGCGACCGAGGGCACGGAGGCGTTCAGGGAGCGGTTCTCCCGCGTCGGTGAGCAGCTCCGACAGCAGGAGCAGGAGGAGGAGGCGCGTCGGGAGCAGAACAAGCACGAGAACAAACAGCGGCTCGAGTCGCTCTGCGAGCGGCTGGAGGCAGCGGCCGGCTCGGACAACCTCAAGAGCGCCGAGCGGCTGCTGCGCGACGCCCAGAGCAGCTTCAAGCGGCTCAGCGACCTGCCGTCCAAGGAGGAGCGCGAGGCGCTCGGCGCACGCTACAGCGCGGCGCGCGAGAAGCTGTTCACCAAGGTCCAGGAGCTGCGGGAGGCCGACGAGTGGAAGCGCTGGTCGGTGGTCCCGAAGCTCGAGGCGCTCTGCGAGCGGGTGGAGAAGCTCGCAGAGGAGGAGAGCCTGAAGCGGGTGTCTCAGGAGCTGCGCAAGGCCCAGGCAGCCTGGAAGAAGGTCGGGCCGGCGCCCCGGGACAAGGCGGAGGCGCTGTGGCAGCGATTCAAGCAGGCCAGCGACCTGGCCTACGGCCGCTGCCAGGAGTACTTCGCCGAGCTCGAGCAGCAGCGCGGCGAGAACCTGAAGAAGAAGCTGGAGCTGTGCGAGCAGGCGGAGCAGCTCGCGGCCGCCGAGCTGGGCGACGACCGGGCGCAGTGGGAGGAGACGGCGAGCAAGCTCAAGGAGCTGCAGGCCCAGTGGAAGCAGGCCGGACCGGTGCCCAAGGCCCAGTCGGACGCGGTCTGGGCCCGCTTCCGCAAGGCCTGTGACCAGTTCTTCGACAAGCGGCAGCAGAAGGTCGACGAGGCGAGCGGCGAGCGCCAGGAGAACCTGGCGCGGAAGCAGTCGCTGTGCGAGGAGGCCGAGCAGCTCGCCGGAACCGAGCTGGGCGAGGACAAGGCGCAGTGGGAGGAGACGGCAAACAAGCTCAAGGAGCTCCAGGTCCGCTGGAAGAAGATCGGTCCCGTGCCGCGGGCGCAGTCGGACGCGATCTGGGCCCGGTTCCGCAAGGCCTGCGACCAGTTCTTCGAGAGGCGCCAGCTAGAGGCCGACAAGGAGCGCGAGGCGAACCGCGCGCTCAAGGAGGGGCTGTGCGAGCGGCTGGACGCGCTGCTCGCCGGGGCGGGGGAGGAGCCCGTGCGGGACGCGGTGCTCGAGATCCGCGCCGAGTGGCGGCAGACCGGCCCGGTGCCCGAGGCGGTGGCCGAGGAGCTGTGGACGCGCTTCTGTCAGGCCTGCGAGAAGGCCGTCACGGCGCAGCCGGAGCAGTTCGAGGGGACGGAGCTCGACCCCGCCGCGAACCAGAAGAAGCAGGAGCGGCTCGTCCAGCGCGCCCTGGAGCTCGCCGATGTCCACGCACCAATCGAGACGGAGCAGGCCCCGGACAGCGCTGCAGCCGGGTCGGTGGAGCAGATGGCCGAACAGCTGAGGGACGCGTTGGCCAAGAACGCGCTCCGCGACGCGGCGAGGGCGGCCGAGCCCGATCTCCAGGCGACGATCCGCGAGGTCAAGCGGCTGCAGGGGCAGTGGCGGAAGGTGGGACCGGTGCCGGGCGAGGTGGGCCAGGACCTCACACGCCGTTTCCGCGCGGCCTGCGATCGCATCTTCGCCCTGCGGCAGCCGGTCGCGCCGGCCCAGGCTGCGCCGCCCAGGGAGGAGGGCTCCGAGGAGAACTACGCCCGCAAGGAGGCCCTGTGCGATCGGGCGGAGGAGCTCGCGGCCAGCGAGACCCCTGCGGAGCACCGTGAGGAGATCCGTGAGCTCCGCAGGCAGTGGAAGGCGATCGGCCCGGTCCCCAAGAGCAAGGCGAGACGGCTCTGGAACCGCTTTCGTCGGGCCTGCAACCAGGTGATGGCCGAGTCCAAGCAGGACGGGCAGGTCACGCCGGCCGCGGAGGCGGCGGCGGCGGCGGAGGCGGCACCGGCGGAGGCGCCCGTGGCGGAGGCGCCGCACGTGGCCCAGACGCCGACCGTGGCGGGTTGGGACGCGGCGTTGGACTCGGGCTGGGATGACGTGTTGGGAGACGAGGAGGAGGACGGCCAGCGCCAGGAGGAGGGCTAGCGATGTCGGAGCACCACGCCGGCGCGGTCCCCGGTGACAGCTCGAGCGCCATGCTGGAGGAGACGGCCTCCCCCGTCCCTCGCACCTTCGGGCTGAAGGACGTCTTCACCTGTATCAACCTTCTCGGCGGGGTGTTCGCCATCATCTTCTGCATCGAGGGGAACATCCGCTACGCGGCCTACGCGTTCCTGCTGGGCTACATCCTCGGCGACGCCCTGGACGGGTTCGTCGCCCGTCTGACCCACACCGGGAACATCTTCGGCAAGGAGTTCGACGCGATCAGCGATCACCTGGCCCAGTGCATCGCGCCCGCGGTCATCGTCTTCGTGGGGTACAAGGACATGCCGCTTCCGGCGGCGGTGACCGCCCTCGTGCCGGAGGCGTCGTTCTACCTCGCGGCCATGCTGGCCTCGGTGCTGATCATCATGGGCTCGATCCGCCACGCGCGCGCGGCGGTGGCGCCGGTCAACTTCCCCATCGCCTACATGGGGCTGCCCCGCACGGCCTCTGCCTTCATCATCGTCTCGTTCCTGAACTCGACGCTGTTCATCCAGGTGCCGGGTGGGCGCTGGGTCGGGGTCGTGCTGCTGCTCGTGATGTCCGTGGCCCACATTCTCCCACTGCCCTTCCGCGCCCACCGGGGTCGGGCGCTCAAGCCCTACGTCAAGGTCCTGGTCTTTCTGTTCTTCTCCACGACCCTCGTCGCGCTCGTGTTTTTCCGTGAGTTTGTTTTTGATGTCACGTTCTTCTGGCTTCTGGGCTACACCGTGGTGTCCTGGATCCCGCTGGAGCCGGAGGAGCGCCGGGCCTTCTTCGTCCGGGCCCGGGAGTGGGCCGACGAGGTGCGGCGAGCGCGCTAGCTCCCCGTGTTGGTAGCAACGTGCACAAGATGTGCAACCAGCGGTTGCAGGTCGCCCTTCAACCTGTTGTAATTCAAGTATCGAGTTGGTTGCAGGTGTGCAACCGAGGAGCCCTTGAGCAACGTCGATCCTCACCTCATCCTCGGCAACGTGGCCGACGGTGTGTTCACCGTCGACCGTCAGTTCCGGATCACCTTCTTCAACCGGGCCGCCGAGCAGATCACCGGCTTCTCCCCGGACGAGGCCCTGGGCCGGCCCTGCTTCGAGGTCTTCCGCACCCCGATCTGCAGCCAGGACTGCCCGCTCCGGCAGTCGCTCCGTACCGGCCGCACGGTGAAGAACTACGAGATCGACATCCTGACCCGAAAGGGGCTGCACCAGACGATCAGCGTCAGCACGGCGCCGCTGGTCGACACCTCGGGGCAGTTCCTCGGCGGCGTGGAGACCTTCCGCGACCTGTCGCCGATCAAGGAGCTGCGGCGCGAGATCAGCGGTCGCTACGTGTTCCAGGACATCATCTCCAAGAACGACGGGATGCGGCAGATCTTCGACACGCTGCCGAACATCGCCCAGAGCGACGCCACCGTCCTGATCCAGGGCCGCAGCGGCACGGGCAAGGAGCTGTTCGCCACGGCGATCCACAACCTCAGCCCGCGGGCCGACGGGCCGCTGGTCAAGGTCAACTGCGGGGCGTTGCCCGAGACGCTGCTCGAGTCGGAGCTGTTCGGCCACGTGAAGGGCGCATTCACCGACGCCAAGCAGGGCCGGATGGGGCGCTTCCAGGCGGCCCAGGGCGGGACGATCTTCCTCGACGAGATCGGCGACATCGCCCTGCAGCTCCAGGTCAAGCTGCTCCGCGTGCTGCAGCACCGAGAGTTCGAGCCGCTCGGCTCCGAGCGGACCGTCAAGGTGGACGTCCGGGTCGTCGCCGCCACGAACCGTGATCTGGAGCGGCTCGTGGCCGAGGGGCGCTTCCGCGAGGATCTGTACTACCGGCTCAACGTCATCCTGATCAACATCCCGGACCTCGTGGAGCGGACCGAGGACATCCCCCTGCTCGTGGACCACTTCATCGAGCGCTTCAACAACCGGATGGGGCGCAACCTGCAACGGGTCACCGACGAGGCGATGGCGGCCCTGATGCGCCACCCCTTTCCGGGCAATGTCCGCGAGCTGGAGAACATGCTGGAGCACGCCTACATCGTGGCGCGGGGCCCCAACATCACCGCCGAGGACCTGCCCCCGTACCTGCACAGCGGCCACCACGCGGTCCGCCGCCCGGCGCCGGCTCCGGGGACCTTCGCCGAGGCGCCCGAGGACGAGCGACGGCGGATCGTGGAGGTGTTGCGCCGCAACTTCTGGAGCATCCCCCGCGCGGCGGAGGAGCTGGGGATGCACCGCACCACGCTGTGGCGCAAGGTTCGGCGCTTCGGCATCCAGCGGCCCTGAGGCTCGGCGGCTGGGGAGACCGACCAGGAGTCTAGTCTAGTCCAGGGACTTGAGGAACATGCTGGCGAGCGCCCGGGGCAGGGAGCCGGAGAGCTCCACGGCGCAGGGCAGGCTGCAGTGGCCGCAGCGGCGCAGCCGCTCGCCGACCTCGCGGAAGGCCTCCGAGGCGTAGAGCGCCTCGGGGTCCACGGTGTCGAACCGACCCCAGACGTGAAACGGCTCGCCCTCGGCGTTCTCGCAGGAATAGACCCGGCCCCGGTGGTCGACGTGGATCGAGATCTGGCCGAAGTTGCAGGCGAACGGCCCGGCCCGGGCCATGATGGCGAGCGCCCGCTCCGGGTTGCGCACGGGCCAGCTGTTGCGCTTGAGGCGCCGGATCTCGGCGAAGGCCGCCGCGCGCTCCGCGCCGTCGAGCAACAGCGGGTCGTTGTGCCCGTCGATGGGCGAGAGCGGGAAGAACTCGATGCCCACGCCGAGCTCCTTGGCAAACGAGGCCAGCGCCTCGAGCTGGTGCAGGTTGCGGCGATGTACCGAGGCCCAGATCTTGACGTCGCAGCCCGGGTTGACCGCGACGGCGGCCTCGATGCCCTGGACCACGCGATCGAACAGGCCCTTCACCCCGCGCATCTCGTCGTGGAGCGCGCCGTGCCCGTCGAGGGAGCAGAGCAGCACGTCCAGGTGCGGGGCGACGCGCGCGGCCCGCCGCGCCAGCGTGTTCCCGTTGGTGCACATCGAGGTCCGCAGCCCGACCTCCTTGGCGCTCTCGAGGATCTCGGGCAGATCGCGCCGCAGGGTCGGCTCGCCGCCCCACAGGGTGACCACGGCGCAGCCCGCGTGGTGGAACTTGCCGAGCACCGCGCGGATTTCCTGCAGCGAGAGCTCCTCGCCCCACCCCTCGCGCTCCTGCCAGCGGTTGCAGCTCAGGCAGCGGCAGTCGCAGCGCGGCGTCGGCTTGAGGTAGAGCAGGAAGGGGCGCCCCTTCAACCACAGGGCGCTGCCGATGCGCGCGCCGAGGCGCAGGGACTCCGTCAGGCTCATCGCGGCAATCCTAGCAGGTGCCCCGGGGAGGCACCAGGCGTTGCCGTCGCCTCCCGCGCCTGGAATTCTAGTATGAGAATACCAGCCCGGAAGGCGACGGATTGACCCGTAGCGCCTACATCAGCTGGATCCTGCGCCGGACGGCGCGAGCCCGCTCCGATGCCGAGATCACCGCGCAGATCAACACCTTCTTCAGCGACCCGGCGCTTGACGAGGAGCAGCGGGAGACCGCCAGGGCCCTGGGTCGTCTGCGCGCGAGCGAGGGCACGTCTGGGTCGAGCTGCCCCCGCCCCGCGACCCGGCGCCGGCGGGGCGCCGTCCGGCCGTGGTGCTTCAGCACGATCGATTCAACCGCGGTCGGATCAGTCTGGAGCAGGCGTAGCTCAGAAGGACAGGCGTGCGCCGAGGCCGGCGAGGCGGGGGCCGGCCCAGGGGAGCAGCGCGACCTCCCGCCGCGTGCCCCGGGCGTCCCACCAGAAGAGCAGGCCCGAGCCCACCGCCGCGGCGCCCCCGGCCGCGGTGAGCACCGCGCCCGGCACCATCGTCTCGTAGCTCTGCGGGCAGAGCCCACCCTCGGGCGCGTCGCAGGTCCCGGTGCCGTCCAGGGCGATCAGGGTGATCCCCGAGGCCAGCCCGGCGACGGCCAGGCCCAGGGTGACCCACTTGAACACCCGGGCCGAGAAGAACCCCGGTCCGCCGGCGCGGTCCGCCGGCGCCACCCCGCCGCTGGCGGGCACGCTGCCTCCCTCGCCTCCTCCCACGATCACCCCGCTCCCCGGCTTGCCCGAGACCAAAAAGAGCCCGAGCGCCTTGATCGTGTCGGGCGAGGGCGCGGCCGGCTCCAGGGCCACCATGCCGGTGCGGATCGGACGTCCCGTGTCTGCCGAGACCGTGGTCCCCTGCAGCATCCGCCGGCCCTGGTAGCGCCGGAAGCCGAGCACCACCGCCATCGGCGACTCCACCCCGCGGGCCACCGCCGCCGCGTAGCGCGCCTCGTCCCGCTCCATCATCGCCCGGTCCCGAAACTGCAGCCCGACGAAGGGCTCGGTGCGGAGCACGCGATCCAGCTCGAAGTCGATGGAGATCTGGTGGTCCCCGCCGTTCACGTTGGCCACGTGGATCCGCCCGCGCTCCTTGGGCCGCTGGATGTAGATCCGGTAGCGCCCGGGGTACAGATCGACCACCCGGGTCGGGCTGAGGCCGATGAAGCGCTCGTTGACGAAGACCAGGCACTTCTCCGGCCGGGTGCTCACCGCCAGCGTGCCCCGGGGCTGGCGGTCCATCTCCCGCCGCACCTTCTTGTAGAAAGAGACCAGGTCCGGCCCGTAGCGCACCATCGACAGATCGCGGTCCGGGAACGAACGGACCACCTGGCTGATCATCTCCGTCGCCCGGTCGGGCTGCTTCAGCCGCAGGTAGGAGTGGGCGAGCATCAGCAGCGCCTTGTGCAGCGCATCGCGCAGCGTCTGGTCCGAGGCGACGAGGGCGACCTTGTTCATCAACGTCTCCCGCGCCTGCTCGAGCTCGGCCGCGGCGTCCATGAACTGCCCCTCGATGAACAGGCGCCGCCCGTCCTCCACCAGGTGCCGGATGTTCTTGGGCTGCTCGGATGTGCCCGGCGAGTGGGAGAGGTTGCTCTCGATCCTCTGCCTGAGCTCGGCCCCGTGCAGCGGCGCCTCCTGCCCCATGGTCCGCAGCAAGTAGTCAACGTAGTAGCGCGCGTCCTCGGGCGGTGCCCCGGCGTACACCTCCAGCGCCACCGGCGTCTCACCGGCCCAGGCCCGCGCGGCGAGCAACAGCAGCAGCGCCGTGGGAGCGATTCGCCTCATTGAACCTCGAAGGCGCCCATGTCCACCTTGGCGCCCTTGACCCGCGGCCCGCTGTCGATGTCCAGGCTGCCCAGCCCGGCCGCGCTGCTGTTGCCCGAGTTGAAGCAAGCAGCGGCCTGCGGCTCGTAGGTCGCCTTGAAGCTCGGGTTGATATTGATGTTGTCGGTCCCG
>Ga0316576_10000383_pt1 | contig 20224 bp, 14 predicted proteins | sample S0NA_FD_203075 | JGI IMG/M metagenome (GOLD analysis project Ga0316576, IMG submission 203075) | Rhizosphere microbial communities from salt marsh grasses in Alabama, United States - S0-2_050615r3r5 | ecosystem: Host-associated > Plants > Roots > Rhizosphere | place: USA: Alabama | collected... | reverse complement strand
CCCGGGTTGAGAAACCCGGACTTTGCCGCAATCAGCGGATCGTGCTCGGCAGCGCCTGCATGGGCCCAGTGATACAGTCGGCCCATCCCGAGCACGATCGGGATCGCGAGCACCGCCATCAGCCAGACATTGGTGGCCAGGGACTCGGCGATGCGGCGAACGACCACGCTCCAACCGGCACGGGTCACGTGCTGCAACATGACGAAGAACAGGGCGCCGAGGGACAGGCCGAGGAACAGGGCGAAGGACACGAGATAGGTCTCGAGCAGATAGTCCATGCCCCCCTCGAGTCGAGCGGCCATGATTAGCGATCCGCCGATTCCGATGACCGCCACCACCGCGGCGAGGGCCATCCACCGTCCTCCCCTCCTCTCCAGGCGACGGGGCTCGGTCGTGATGTCGAGTACCGGCTTGACCATGTCTGCCTCGCTATCGCAGTTGCGCCCTGAGGTCGGCGGGGACGTCATCGACGGTGGCATTCTGGCTGCGCTGCAACGCCCGCAGGTAGGCCACGATCGCCCACCGGTCGGCGACCGGAATCTGCGATCCGTAGGCGGGCATGTTGCGGATGCCGTTGCTGATGGTGTTGAAGATGTGGCCGACCGGGCGCTGTCGGATGAGGTCCGTGTGGAACGATGTGGGTGGCGTCCAGGTCCCTTCCTGGAGCTGCTCCGCGCGCTTTGCCACCATCCCGTCGCCGTAGCCCGACAGCCCGTGGCACGGCGAGCAGAAAATGTCGAAACGGTCCCGTCCTCGCTCGAGAAGCCGGCGATCGACCTTGACGGGGATCGCCTCGACCCAGCCCGTGATGTCGCCTTCAACGGTCTCCTCGGCCCCGGACCAACCTTCGACCCGGCCGAGATCAAACGCAGGATCGTCGATCAGCGAGCCCCGCGCGACCGTGCCCTCCACCGGCGGCCGCATCCCGCGATGGTCGGCAAAGAGCGCAAACCGTGACTGGGACTTGACCTTCGGTTGGTTGTCCATGTCCTGGACGAAGTGAAACCTCGGTTTCGTGGACTTGACGGCCCGCGCCCGAAGCGCCAGTGCGAGGGGGATCCACGACAGCGCCACCAAAATCACGACCGTTGCGATCAACCAGCGAGGCATGCTCACCCCTCCACCGCTTCCACGCTCATCGCCCCCAGCGACTCCAGAAGCTCGCGGGTGGTCACAGGGTCAAAGGCGGGGTCGCCCGCCTCGATGCTGACCAGAAACAGGTCATCCGTGGCTCGCTTGATGAGCCGGCTCGAGTGGAGCGGGTGGGACAGCCGAGGCAGTCCATTGAAAGCGAGCATGCCGATCAGGGCGGAGATGGCCGCGAACAGAATCGTCATTTCGAAGGCGATCGGAATGTTCGCGGGCAGGCTGAACATTGGCTTCCCGCTGATCGGGAACTGGTAGTTGAAGGCGTTCGTGAACCATTGCAGACCGATTCCGGCCGCACAGCCGGTGAGACCGGCTCCGAAGACGACGAAGGGGAGCTTGGTGGGCTTGATCCCCATGGCGTCATCGAGACCGTGAACCACGAACGGCGTGTGAGTGTCCCACTTGGTGAAGCCGGCACGGCGCACCGCACGCACCGCGTCGAGGAACTCGTCGATCTTGTCGAAACCCGCGACCAGGCCGTAGGGCTCGCGAGCTCGACTCGATTCCGTCTGGGTCACGGTGTCGGCGCTCATGCGTTGCGCTCCTCTCGCTCGGTCAGGATGTCGCCGTGGTAGTCGCCATGGCCCTGTACGGCCACGTCCCTCAGGTGCGCCTGCGGCATCACACCCTTGACCTCGGCCATCCCCACGATGGGCAGGAAGCGAACGAACAGCAAGAACAGGGTCATGAACAGGCCGAAGCTGCCGACAAGGGTCAGAATGTCGACGATGGACGGGCGGTAGTAGCCCCAGCTGGTCGGTACGAAGTCACGACTCAGCGAGCTCACAACGATGACGAATCGCTCGAACCACATCCCGACGTTGATCAGGATCGAGGCCACCCAGAGCACCGCGATCTTCGTCCGCATCCGCTTGAACCAGAAGATCTGCGGCACCACAACGTTGCAGGTCACCATGATCCAGTACGCCCACCTGTACGGGCCGAAGGCCCGGTTGAGGAAGGTGAAGGCCTCGTAGGCGTTCCCGGAGTACCAGGCAATGAAGAACTCGGTGGAGTACGCCAGACCCACCATCATGCCCGTTGCGAGCATGATCTTGGCCATGTTCTCGAGGTGGCGTAGGGTGATGATCTCCTCGAGATGAAAGTACTTGCGGGTCGGAATGACAAGTGTCACGACCATTGCGAAACCAGAGAAGATGGCGCCGGCGACGAAGTAGGGCGGGAAGATCGTGGTGTGCCAACCAGGAACGATTGCAACCGCGAAGTCGAAGCTCACCACCGAGTGCACCGAGAGCACCAGCGGAGTGGCCAGGGCCGCAAGGAGGAGGTATGCCATCTCGAACCGGTGCCAGTGACGGTTCGACGACCGCCAACCGAGGCTGAGCACACCATAGATGAACCACCGGACCTTGCTCTTCGCGCGGTTTCGGATGGTCGCGAGGTCGGGGATCATGCCCATGTACCAGAACAGCAGCGACACGGTGGCATACGTGCCGACCGCGAACACATCCCACAGCAGCGGCGACCGGAAGTTGGGCCACATGGACATCTGGTTCGGGATCGGCGCGAGCCAGTAGGCGACCCACACCCGGCCGACGTGGATGCCGGGGAAAACCCCCGCGCAGACCACGGCGAAGATCGTCATGCCCTCGGCGAATCGATTGATGCTCGTGCGCCATTTCTGCCGCAGCAGGAAGAGGATCGCCGAGATCAACGTACCTGCGTGGCCGATGCCCACCCAGAACACGAAGTTCACGATGGCCCAGCCCCAGGCCACCGGCACCTGCAAACCCCAGACCCCGATACCGGTGGTGACGAGGTAGGCGATCATCGCGAACAGAACGCCGGTGATGCTCACCGAGATGAAGAAGGCGATCCACCAGGCGGGAGGCGCCTTCGGCCGCTCGACGATGCCGCACACCGCTTCGGTGACACTGTGGAAGTCGTTGTCGCCGACCACCAACGGCGCCCGACGGGTCGGATCGTCGAAGGTGTTGTCGAGAACATTGACGGCAGTGGGCGCGGAGGTGCTCATGATGTTTAGCTCGCCTCCTTCCCGTGGCCGGCGCCTTCATCGTGACGCGGTGACTCGTGCCCGCCGCCAGGCCCCGCCCGCTCGCCCACGCGGTTCGACAGCCGGGCCAGGTACTGCGTCCGGGGACGGATGTTGAGCTCGGCGAGCGTCGCGTAGGCGCGCGCGTCCTCGCGCAGCTTGGCAACCGCGCTCGACGAATCGTTGAGGTCACCGAAAGTGATCGCCCGGGCCGGACAGGTCTGCGCGCACGCCGGAACGATCTCGCCGTCGCGGATCGGACGGCTGTCGTTACGCGCCTGAATGCGGACCTTCTGGATCCGCTGGATGCAGTAGGTGCACTTCTCCATGACGCCGCGGCTGCGCACCGTCACCTCGGGATTGAACTGCAGCTTGGCCACGTCCGGGAGCTTCTTGTGGTAGTTGAAGAAGTTGAAACGACGGACCTTGAACGGGCAGTTGTTGGAGCAGTACCGGGTCCCGATGCACCGGTTGTAGGCCATCGCGTTGATACCGTCCTCGGTGTGCTGGGTCGCCGCCACCGGGCAGACCTGCTCGCACGGCGCGTTCTCACACTGCACGCAGGTCATGGGCTGGAACACCATCTCGGCATCGTCGACATCCATGGGACCAACGCCGGGCGCGGTCTTGAAGTATCGATCGACCCGAATCCAATGCATCTCGCGTTGGCGGATCACCTGCTCGCGTCCGACGACCGGCACGTTGTTCTCGGCCTGACAAGCGACAACACACGCGTTGCATCCGGTACAGGCATTGAGGTCGATCGCCATCCCCCATTGCTCGCCGGAGTACTCCCGGTCCTTCCACAGCGACACCAGCGGGGGGTGATCGTCCATGTGGTGGAAGACCTCGGGGTCGGCCAGATAGCGATCGAGGCTGGCCTCGCGGACCAGCATCGGGATTCTGCTCAGGCGCGCGTCGAAGCCCATGGGATCGATGGCGAAGTGATCCTGGGTCGTGGCCAGAGCCATGGTGCGACCGGAACGAGTGACCTCGACGTCGGGCACCAGGCATGGTGCAGCCTGGCATCTCAAAGCGTAGGTGTCACTGCCGACGCTCGTGCCCACCGAGCCCGCCGCGGTTCGACCGTAGCCGAGAGCGGCGATGAGGGTGTGCGCAGCCTGGCCCGGAACGATGCACACCGGCAGCTCAACGTGTGAACCCCGGGCCGACACCGTCACCATGTCGCCATCGGCGAGGCCGAGCTCGCGGGCGGTCGGCGGCGCCACCTGCAGCACATTGCCCCAGGTGACCTTGGTAATGGGGTCGGGCAGCTCCTGGAGCCAGGCGTTGTTCGCCCAGCGTCCGTCGAAGACCTTGCGGTCTGCGACCAGCACCAGCTCGGGACGTTGGGCCGATGGTGGCTCGGCGCCGACCAACAAGCCCAGCCCGGCGCTGGCACGTGCGAGGGCCGATCCGTCAAGCTCGGGCTCGACCACCTTGTACTCCGTACCCACGACCACGCCGTCGTGGAGCGCCCGCTTCCAGGCATCCTCAAAACCGGCAGTGCCGAACGTCGCCCGCGCGGTCTCGCGGACCAGCTCGTGGCCGCCGGCCGCAGCCTCGCCGACCACCGTCGCCAACACCTCGATTGCGCTGCGGCCTTCGTACAGCGGTCGGATCAGGGGCTGCTGGAAGGTCAGGGTCCCGTCCCACGCCCGACCGTCGCCCCATGCCTCGAGTCCGTGCGCCCGAGGCAGATGCCAGCGGCAACGCCGGGAGGTCTCGTCATCGAAGAGGCTCAGATGAGCGCTGTCGGGGATCCGGTCGAGGAGCTCGCCGAATCCGAGATCGGCCGGACTGTCGTACACCGGGTTCCCGCCAAGAATGAGCAGCGTCGAGACCTCGCCGGCCTCCATGCCCCGAACCAGATCGGCGATGGCCCGAAGATGACTCGGCCGCTCGAGTTCGGTCACCTCGGTGTAGGTCAGGGTCGTCCCGACGGCCCCAAGCGCATGATTGAGAACTGCCGCCAGTGCATGAACCTCGGGCGCTTGGCCCGGTCCCACCAGGATCACGCTCGACCCGCGATGGGCCATGAGGTCGCTCGCTAGGGTCGTAATGAAGTCGTCGCCGTGGGCCCCGGCCGCACCGAACGCGGCCTCGAGGTTGATCGCAGCGCTGGACAGCTCCAGGCCGCGAACCGCGACCAGCTCGTGCGCGAGACGTGCAAGCAGAGCCGGGATCGCCGACGCCGGGACCGCCACTCGATGGTCGGCTCGGCCCCCGGTGAGGGTAAAGCCGGGCTCGGCGACCCACAGCCGGCTCATGCCAGCGGACGTCGGTCGCCGGGACTCTGCGAACTCGCGCACGAGCCGGTTCGAGGCCGGATGGTCGAAAATCGGGTCAGCGTCGAAGCAGGCGATGACCTGCGTACGATCCAGGTGAGGCACTCCTCGCAGCGGCCGGCCGAAGGCGAAGATGGCGCCGTCTCGTTCGGCGTCGCGGCTGACCGGCTCGTACTCGAACCAGCGTGCCAATGGAAACGTGTCGTGAAAACGTCGCCGAAGTCGGATCATGGTCGGTGACGACGACGCGTCGGCGAGCACGGCGATGCCGCGTCCATCGCCGACGAATCTCTCGCCCACCCAGGTCGCGAAATCGTCCCAGGTCTTGACAAACTCCTGTCCGCTCTCGCGCGACACGAGGCGGCGACTCCGATCTGGGTCATAAAGCTGCAGCACATCCGCCTGAGCGATCGCGGACAACGCGCCGAGGCTGTCAGGGTGAAGCGGGTTACCCTCGTTCTTGATCGGCCGACCGTCCACCGAAGTCACGAGCAGGCCCAGGGCCGAGCCGCCGAGCTCCATTGCCGTCGCATACTGCTCCGGCACACCGGGCGTGCGCCCCTCAGGCCTGCGGGCGAAGGGGACGATCTCCTCCTCGGGCCAACGACACGAGGTCAGGCCAGCCAGGGCAATCGACGCCCCCATGACTTTGAGGAACTGCCGCCGGGTCGCCGGTGGCAGGCGGTCCCACTCGTCGTTTGGAAACTCACGCCGCACCGCCTCGACGAACTCGGGGCTCCGGGCCAGCTCGTCCAGGCTCCGCCAGTAGTTCATTCCGTGCTCCGGATTCACCGATGACATGTGTAACAGGTGTCCTTCGGGTTGATGTTGAGCTCCTCCCGGAGCCGAGCGCCGAGCACCAGCTGGTCCTCCTCGGGGACCCAGTCGAGCTGAGTGACGAACTCCACGGGCCGCAGGTTCTTGTCCGGATTTCGGTGGCAGTCGAGACACCATCCCATGCTCAGAGGCTTGGCCTGGTAGACCACCTCCATGGAGTCGATCCGGCCGTGGCATGACACACAGCCGACGCCCCGCCGAACGTGGGCCGAGTGGTCGAAGTAGACGTAATCCGGCAGGTCATGGATCCTGATCCAGGGCACCGGCATCCCGGTCGCGAAGCTCTCCCGGACAGGAATGAGCTTCTCGGACTCGGCGCGCACCTTGGCGTGACAGTTCATGCAGGTCTGAGTCGGCGGGATCGAGGCGTGAGCCGAGGTCTCGACCCCGGTGTGACAGTAGCGGCAGTCCATCCCGAGTTGGCCGACGTGCAGCGCGTGGCTGTAGGGAACCGGCTGTACGGGCGCGTACCCGACGTCAGTGGCCTGGGGCGAGAATCCGAGGTAGACAAGAAGGGCGGCGTAGGTCAGCCCCCCCACGACGGCCACCGCGACCGCCGGTCTCAGCACCCAGGTCCATTTCGGGAAAGTGAAGATATCGCTCGACTTATCTTCTGTCATGAGAACGAATCCTAGCGATCATCCCGAGCCAAGTCAAGTCGCGCTGTGAGTGTAAGATACCGATATGTCTGACGCACTCATCGATCTTCGATCCGACACGGTAACACACCCCACGCCAGCCATGCGACAAGCCATGGCCGATGCCGAGGTCGGGGACGACGTCTACGGCGAGGACCCGACGGTCAACCGCCTCGAGGCTCGCGCCGCCGAGCTGCTCACCCGGCAGGCCGCGGTCTTTGTCCCGTCCGGAACCATGGGCAACCAGATCGCGGTCCACCTCCACACTCGGCCCGGCACCGAGGTCGTGGGCGAGGCCGGCTGCCACATCTTCAACTTCGAGATGGGCGCCATGGCGCTACTTTCCGGCGCCTTTCCACGGCCGGTGTCGACCCCGGACGGCATCCTGACGCCGGAACGGGTCGAGGCCGCGATCCAACCCGCCGCCGGCTACCGGACGCCGACCGCGCTGGTCGCGTTGGAGAACAGCCATAACCTCGCCGGTGGCCGGATCACGCGGCCCGACCGAATGCGCGAGCTGGTTGCTGTGGCCAAGGCCCACGGCCTGCCTGTCCATCTCGACGGCGCCAGGATCTTCAACTCCGCGGCCGCAATCGGAGCGTCTGCGGCGGAGCTCGCTTCCGGTTGCGACACGGTCATGTTCTGCCTCTCCAAAGGGCTCGCTGCTCCTGTCGGATCACTCCTCGTCGGCGATGCCGACGTCATCGGCGAAGCCCGCAGGTTGCGGAAGACCTTCGGCGGCGGCATGCGCCAGGCCGGTGTCCTCGCTGCCGCCGGGCTTGTTGCCCTCGACGAGGTTCGCCCCCTGCTCGCCGAGGACAACCGGCGTGCCCACGCCCTCGGCGAGCGGCTTGCCGACATCCCCGGCATCGCTCTCGATCCCGCCACGGTTGAGACCAATATCGTCTGCTTCGGATTCAACGATCGCGCTCGGCTCGGCGCCGCCGAGCTCGCCGAGACCCTCAAGAGCGAGGGCGTTCTTGTGCACGCGCTGGGCCGGGACTTCGTGCGAATGGTGACCCACTACCACATCACCGACGACGATGTCGTACGTGCCGGCGACGCGGTCGCGAAGGTGATGCGGAGGGCGTGAGACCTCTCCCCCTCCCTTTCCCGCGCCTGGACCGTAATGCGTGAGGCGGGAGGTCGAAGAGGCAGTGCGTGGTGGTCTTATCGAGCCGAGGCGAGCAAACGCCGCTGGCTGCTGTGGATCGCCGGCCGCAGCAGCAAGCAGCAGCAAGCTCGTAAACAGCCCGGGTTAGCGCAGACGGTGGGCTTCGAGCTCATCCCTGAGCTCCGGGATGTCCAGCTCTTCGGTCTCGACCAGGCGCCACCCGGGCTGCTCCCTGCGCCACAGCAGAGTCGCTCGACAGGGCTCGACACCGGTTCCCAGAACCGCCTCTCTGGACCCGTCTGAGTCGCCGGTCACGATGAAGCGGGTGCCGAGCCTCACCTCGTCGTCGCCGACCTCGACGGCAGTCACGTCGAGGTCGACATCGAGGCGGTCATACGCGTCCATCAGCGATTGGAGGTGACCGCCGATACTCTCGTAGCTGTTGCCCCACTGGTCCGAGTAGGTTCGGGAGATCTTCGACATCACCCCGAGGATCCGCTCGTTCTCCACCGAATCCACCGCTTCCGCGAGCTGGCGCCGCACGACCTGACCGGGCGAGAGCCAGGCGCGCAACCACAGGGCGGCCGCAACTCCGGCGACAAGCAACAGGACCAGGATCAGCTGTTTGCGGTCCATGGCGTCACCAGGTCCGAGACACGCGGCCGGCGCGGCGATCGACGGCGCCCTGGTAGATCTCCGCGTACCGTGCGGCCGAAACCTGCCAGCTGAACCGCTCGGCCATCACCCGCCGCTGCATCGCTGCAAGGTGCTCGGGTCGGTTGTGCCAGGTCCAGAGAGACCAGCCGACCGTGTTGTAGATGGCTGACGGCGTCAGCAGATCGAAGGTGAAGCCGGTCCCCTCCCCGGTCGGCTCGTCGTAGCTTGCCACGGTGTCGGCGAGACCGCCGGTGCGGCGGACGATCGGAATCGTGCCGTAGCGCATGGCGTACATCTGGGTCAGCCCGCACGGCTCGAAGCGGCTCGGCACGAGCAGGAAGTCGGCGCCGGCCATGACCAGGTGAGACAGCGGCTCGTTGTACTCCAGGGCCACCGCCAGGTTGGGCAGTCGCGCGGCAAGCGACGTGAGCTCCGCCTCGCACCAGGCTTCGCCGGTGCCGAGGATCACGAACTGCAGGTCGAGCTCGTTGCAGATGTTGTAGAGACTGCCATGCGTCGGGCCACAGAGCTCGCCGAAGCCCTTCTGCTCGACCAGCCGGCTGACCATGGCGTACAGCGGCGTGCCGGCATCGACCTCGAGGCCCATGACCTCTTGGAGCGCCTCCTTGCAGGCGACCTTGCCATCGACATCGGCGGCGGTGAAGTTGGCCGGAAGGTGCTCGTCGGTCTCCGGGTTCCAGACCTCGTAGTCGATGCCGTTGAGGACGCCGACAAGATCCGGTCCACGATGACGGAGCAGCCCGTCCATGCCCTCGCCCAGCTCGGGACTCTGAATCTCCCGGGCGTAGGTCGGCGACACGGTCGTCAGCACGTCGGCGTTGCGAAGCCCGGCCTGGAGCAGGTTGATCCGATCGTGGTACTCGAAGCCCGCGCCGTGAAACTGCTCCCAGCCGAGCAGCGTATGCACGAGCTCCTCCTTGGCGAAGATTCCCTGGTGGGCGAGGTTGTGGATCGTGAGCACGCTGCCCGAATCCTCGAACCAGCCGTTGCGCTCGAGGGTATTGAGGTAGACCGGGGTCAGGGCTGCGGGCCAGTCGTGGGCGTGGACCACCTCGGGCTTCCACCGGAGCATCTTCGCGAGCTGCAGCGCACCCCGTGACAGCAGGGTGAACCGGCGTAGGTTGTCGTCAAACTCGGGCTCGGTCTTGGTGCCGTAGATGCCGTCGCGACCGAACAGGGCTTGATGATCGAGAAAGTAGACCGGTACGTCCGAGCCCGGCATCCGGGCCTCAGCCACCGCACACCACTCCTCCTCGTAACCCATGGGCACGCCGAGGGCGCCGCCGATGCGCCGCAGCCGACCGGGGTCCACCGAGTAGTAGCGCGGTAGGACGATCCTGACGTCGTGGCCCTGGCGTGCGAGCTCCGCGGACAGGGCGCTGACCATGTCGCCGAGACCGCCCGCCTTGGCGAAGGGCACGGCCTCGCTGCTGATCATCATGATCTTCATGCGACGACTCCCGGGGCGTAATTGCCAAGGTGCGGCATCGACGGCGTCGATGATACCTCACCCTCGTCCGCGCGTCCGGTTCACTCTTTCTCCCTCTCCCTCTCGTTACTCCCTTGCCAAACCGCGGGTCGTGAGTCGGCAGTCGACGTGAGCGGGCCGTGGAGGCGACCATTGGCAGCGAGCAGTCCGCAGGACCGACGGCGGTTGAGGAATCGGGCTTGACGGCTCCCCCGCTGGCCAACAGAATACGGCCATCGGGTGACACCTCCGACGCGAGCGAGGAGACGCGACCGGGAGCCCGAAGCCGGACGACTTGGTGAACCGTCGCTCGATCGCGGCGGCGGTCGCTGAGCCGCCCTATCGAACGGAGACAGCCTTGCCGGATCATTCGACCGTCCACCTCCTGGTCGCCGTCATCGCCGGCCTGGCGATCACCCAGATCGTCCTGATCGTGCTCGCCCGCGGACTCGGGCTTCGCGTCTCCCGGACATGCATTGTCACCGGTCTGTCCCTGGCGGCGGCACCCGTGGTGGTGTTTCTCGCAGCGCATTCAATTCTCCTCCCGACCGACGTCATCGCTCGCAACGTTCCCGATGCGCCGCCCTCGAACGCCGCTGCAGACTATCGGGTGCTCAACGACGCGGTGTACCAGTTCATCCCGTGGGAGGCCGAGGTTCGACGGGCTTTCGCTGCCGGTCGCCTACCGTTGTGGTCGGACCTGATCGACGGCGGCAGCTCGCCGTGGCTCAATCCCCAGGCCGGCGTGCTGTCACCGGTGTTCCTGGTCGCGCGACTGGCGCCGCTTGAGCACCACCTGCTGGCCGCACTGGCGATCAAGTTACTGATCGCGTTTCAGGGGGCATGGCTGCTGGCGCGCGTGCTCGGTGGGCGACGGGGCCCGGCCCTGATCGCCGGGTTTGGGTTCGCCCTCGGTGGCGCCGTCATGGCGTGGTCGCTGTTCGCACACTCGGCGACCGCCGCCTGGGTGCCGTGGCTCGTCGCGGCCTCGATTCGGACCGCACGGCGGCCGGTCGTCGGTCGCGTCGCGTCAACCGCCGTCGCAACCGCCGCAATGCTGCTCTCCGGCCACCCCGAGACCGCCCTCGGCGGCGGAATCCTGGCCGCGGTCGGAGCGACCTGCTACGGTCGCCGCTCGGCCGGTTTGCGCGGCGCACTGGCTGGGGTGGGCGCCGCTGCTGCGGCCGCGCTGCTCGGATTCATGCTCGCGGCGCCGCACCTGCTCCCATTCGCCCGACACCTGCCCAACACTGTTCGCTACCAACGCCTCACCGAGCACGCCAGCGGCCATCCCGCCCCGCATGGGTGGGTCGATTCCAGGAAGGCCCGTTTCCTCAAGAGCACTGCAAGCCCACAACCGTACGGGTGGTGGCCGTACTCGCAGGGGCCCTTCCTGCCGGTCGGCGGCGGTGGCTACGCGGGGCTGACGGCGCTTGCCGGCGCCTTCCTGGCGCTCGCGTTTCGGGCCCGCAGGGTCGTTCCGCTTGTTGTCACGGGCACCGCGATCGGAGCCTTGGTGGCCGAGTTCCGACCTCTGATCGCCCTCGCACATCGGCTGCCACTGCTGGAATCGGTTGAATGGACCCGATTGATCACCGTGCTGCCTCTCTGCCTCGCTGTCGGTGGCGCCATCGGTCTTAGCGAGCTGATGCGCCGCCGCCGACCGGTAGCCCTCACAGCCGTTGCCGCGGCTGCCGGCGTCAGCCTGGCGGTCAGCCCGAGACCGGCTGTTGCCGTGATATGGCTCGGGATCGGGATTGCGACGATTGTCTTGCTGACCCGTCCGAAGCTCGCCACAGCGCTCCTCGTCGCCGTGACCCTTGCGGACCTTGCGCCGTGGGCGCGCGCCATGCTGCCGATGGGCGATCCTAGATTGTTCTATCCCGAAACACGGTTCATGACCACGCTCGAGCAGCGACAGACCGCGTCCGGATCGCCTCGGGCGACCGGGCTCCGTTTCAACGTCTATCCATCGATGCTGGCGATGTACGGAGCCGCCGACATCCGCTACCACAATCCGGTCGCTGACCACCGATACGCCCAGGTGCTCGATGCCGCGCTGAGATTTCATCCAGTGTCACAACCCTACGAGTACTTCAGCCCGGTTCGCACGCTACCGCCCTTGGTCGATTTCCTGAATCTCGGCCTCATCGTCACCGGAGCGCGGGATCTTCCCGATCGCTTCACAGAGGTGACGACAGACGCAAAGGGCCGCCATCGGCTGTTCGAGAACCGGCAGCGGCTGCCCCGCGCCTTCATCCCGACCGGCGGCGTCGTGGTCGACGCCGAGCGAACGCTCGAGGCCACGGCGTCGATCACCGATCCCCGGATCGTTGTCGTGTCGCGGGGGGAAGCTAACGGCCGTCAAGTCCCACGCTCTCGCTGGGATCCCACCGCGGTCGGCTGGACCGCTGACGGCCACGGTCGCGTGGTGATGGAGGTTGGCGGAAACGGCATTCGCCTAGTTGCGACCTCCCTCACCCACCGCCGCGGCTGGAGGGGCCGGGCCGGCAGCCAGCGGCTCGAGATCATCACCGTCAATCACGCATTCGTCGGAGTCGTCGTCCCGGACGGTGTGAAAAGCGTCGAGCTGGGCTTCACGCCGCCAGGGTTCCGCACCGGCGTCATGATTTTTCTGATCGGCTTCATTGTTCTTCTCGGATTGGTGGTTACTCCGGTCAAACGTCGGCGCCGAGAATGACCGCCACTCCCACCCCCGGCTCCTTACCTCGCTATTGCCCCTCGTGGTCGCTGACACCTCCGCAAACGTCGTGCATCGTGATCACCCTACGGAACACGGCGTCGGATGCGGACCTACCAGACGCGATCGGCACAGTCGATTCGGCTTGCAGGGTTGCTCACTCCTTCCTCGACATGCGGCCCTCGGCCATGCTACCAACGAAGAGCGCCCGCCACGCGGCGCAGGAGGACCTATGAACCACGACCTGAAGAAGCTCGGACGCACCACTCAGACCATCCACGCGGGGCAGCACGTGGACCCGGCGACGGGGGCCGTGGCGCCACCCATCGTCCAGAGCTCGACATTTGCCTTCGCCGACTGCGCCCAGGGCGCCGACCGTTTCGCCGGTGAGGCCGACGGCTACATTTACACCCGCATGGGCAACCCGACCATCGCCCGCCTCGAGGAGGCGGTGGCGACCCTCGAGGGCGGCGCTCAGGGCCTCGCGACCGGCTCCGGCATGGCGGCCCTGTGCACGGTCGTCTTCGCCCTGCTCAACCAAGGAGATCATCTGGTCGGCACGTCGTCGGTCTACGGTCCGTCGCGGGTCGTCATGGAGCGTGACTTCAGCCGCTTCGGCGTCGAGTCCGACTTCGTTGACACCTCCAACCTCGACGCTGTGCACGCCGCCCTCCGGCCGAACACGAAGGTGATCTTCGTCGAGACCCCGGCGAACCCGACGATCGTGCTCTCCGACATTGCCGCGATCGCGGATCTCGCCCATACCTCCGGCGCGGTCCTTCTCGTGGACAACACCTTTGCCTCACCGTTGCTGCAGCGACCGCTCGAGCTCGGCGCCGACATCGTCATGCACTCGATGACCAAGTTCATCAATGGCCACACCGACGTCGTGGCCGGCATGATCATTCCGAAGGACGAGGCGATGCGGCGCCGGATCAAGCCGGTCCACGCCTACCTCGGCGCCTGCATGGATCCCCACCAGGCCTGGCTCGCCCTGCGCGGCTTCAAGACCCTCGCCCTGCGGGTCAACGCCTCCCAGGACAACGCCGGCATCATCGCCGAGTATCTCGAGGCTCATCCCAAGGTCGAGTGGGTACGCTACCCCGGCCTCGCAAGCCACCCTCAGCACGAGCTCGCCTGCCGCCAGATGGACGGCCCCGGCGCCCTCATCTCCTTCGAGGTCGCAGGCGGTATCGAGGCCGGGGTCAAGCTCCTCAATACAGTCGAGATCATGACCCTGGCCGTGTCGCTGGGCGGCATCGAGACCCTCATCCAGCATCCCTCGTCCATGACCCACGCGGCCATGAAACGCGAAGATCGGCTGGCAGCTGGCATCACCGACGGTCTGGTCCGGGTCTCGATCGGCTGCGAAGACGTCGACGACCTGATCGCGGACTTCGATCACGCCTTCGCGGCGGTGTGACGCTGAGCACACCGCGGACGGCTTGTCGATGGCCGGCGCAGGTGTAGAATTCGCCAAATGAACGTCAGGAGGCCACATGAGTCGAGCCCGCTTGTGCATCGTCCTTGTCCTGGTTCTCTCCGCCGCAACCGTCGCGAACGCCAACATCTGCGCCTTCGACACGGTCCCGGCCGCCACCCTGCTCTTCCCCTTCGCCAGCTTCGACTACAACGACCCGATCAGCGGTGAGGACACCCTTCTCGCGATCACCAACATGTCGGCGGAAGCCCAGATCGCCCACGTGACCCTGTGGACCGACTACGGCGTCGCCTTGCTCAACTTCAACATCCTGCTGACCGGCTACGACATCGTTCGCTTCGACATCGGCGGCATCCTCCGCAGTGGCTATATCCCCGTCACCGTTTCAGCGCCGCACACCGGCGCCGAGGGCGTCCAGGACCGCGGACCCATGTCGTCGGCGAACTCCCTCCACACCCTGCCGCCGCCATCCATCGACCCGCCGTTGGCGACCAACACGCTCGGCTCCCGCTGCGCTCCCGACAACCCGGCCTACCCGGGCAACTACGTGACCCCGATCTCGCAGGGAGTTCTCGACTTCATCCAGAGTGTCCTGGAAGTGAGCCAGACCTACCCGCGGTACTACTCGGACGACTGCACGCAGCCGTACGGAAACCTCTACTCCCCGGACCCTTCTCCCTGGTTCCAGACGCGCGACGACAGTGGTCCCTCCTGGATGTACCTGACCGTGGACCTCATCCAGTCTTGCCATCTACTGTTCCCTGACTCCCAGGGCTACTTCCTGGATCAGGCACGGACCGACAACGTCCTGGTCGGGGACGTCATGTGGCGCTCGATGGGCGGAGGCGCGACGGCGGCGCCGGCAGTCCACATCGAGGCAGACACCAGTCTCGCGGCGGTCGCCACACCGCTGTTCGTCGGAAGCGGCCTGCCGGTCTCGTTCTACGCCCGCTACGCCGTCCCCAACAACGGTGTGTCGGACTACCGCGAGCCGTTGCCGACGGCCTGGGCCATGCGCTACGAAGGCATCGCCACCGACTTCATCAGCACCGACCTCCTGGTCTGGAAGGGCTCGACCTACAACCCATCACCCATCGACCTGGAGATCCAGGGCTCGAGCCCGCTTTCACCCGACCAGCTGGTTGCGACCAACTGCCTCGCCTACACCTACTACGCCTGGGATGAGGATGAGAACGTCGTCAACGTGCCCGTTCCGACGGTCGAAATCAACCAGCTGCCCCTGGTCACGCAGCGCGTCAGCGCCGAGGCCTTCGACATGCCCGCCGACAGCGGCTGGGTGCTGTTCGCCTGGCCGTCCGCCAACTGGACCTCGGCCGCTGCCGGGTCGCCCGACCTCTGGCAAACCTGGATGGCGTCGCTGACCGACATCCCCGGCATGGGTCGGATGTTCCTGCCGGGAATTCCCGCCGCCAACGTCGGCTGCTTCTCCGACCAGACCTGGCCCCACTACGGCATCGACTACGACTACGTCGGACCCGACGGCTACCATACGTCTCCCGGCTCCGTGAGTGAGGACGAACAACGCGATCGGGACCGGGTGGACTGATCGACGGTCCACCGCCCCGGACACCCGCCGGACACGACAGAGCAGGCTCCGGAACACAGCCGGGCAACGATCACCGCGTCGACCGACGGCCCGTCCGTCGCGAGGACATCGGAGACCTCAACACTCGCGAACATGCGTCCGTAGACAACGGTGGAGGTCACCCTTGAAGATCCACGTTGGCTGCGGTTCCGCGATTCTCCCGGGATGGCTCAACATCGACATCGAGGCTCTTCCTGGAGTCGACCTCGTCCACGATGTCCGCGACGGGCTTCCCTTCGAAGACGTGGGGCTCATATTCGCCGAGCACTTCATCGAACACCTCGACTTCGAGGCCGGTTTCGCGTTCATGCGCGAATGCCGGCGAGTGCTGAACAACGGCGGGGTGCTTCGACTGTCGACACCCAACCTGGACTGGGTCTGGCGCCATCAGTACCACCCGGGTTCCTGGGCGCGTGACCGGGAGGCCGTTCGCGACTGCTTCTGGGTCAACCGCGCGTTCCGCGGATGGGGGCATCGCTTCCTCTACAACAGCCAAACCCTTGCAGAGTCCCTGTTCGATGCCGGTTTTGCCACAGTCGAGCAGGTCGATTACGGCTCGAGCCGCTACCCCGAGCTTCGGGAGATCGAAGGCCACGAGACCTACCCGGATAGCCCCGACCTGCCCCACGTCATTGTCGTCGAGGCATCCGGCAGCTCTTCAACCGCAGACACCGGCGCCCTCAGCGCCCCACGCGCCGAGTTCGAGGCAGCAGTAGCATGCGGTCTCAGATGAGCAGGTCCTCCTGCCAGCCGAACCGGACCAGGTCAATGGCCTCTGGAGCGGCGTGGCCGAGCCCGTAACGGCTGTCCGCGAGCTCGATGTGGTGGGCCGGCGGACTGACCGGGCTCGGCTCGCCGAAGTAGAGGTCCCGCTTGGCGCGGATGATCCGTGCCCCCGTGGCATCGACGGCCACCGGGTCGATGCCGACGATCAGCCCCCGGTAGGGCCACACGTAATCCTTCGAAAAGCTGTGGGGGCCGACACCGTGGAACTGGGGTGTGAGCATCACGAGAATGTTGAGCCTGACCTTGCCTTCGAGCTCCGGAAGCTTCCACATGGCGCCCAAGGGCGCGCACGAGTCCCCGTGATACTCGGGCGGTCGCGGCACGAACATGATCATGTTCTTAAGGCAGGTCCCAAGCCCCGACCAGTTGTGGGTTCGCATGGGCCGAACGTTGATCAACGCCGTGGCCCGCTGAAAGACCGGGTTCGTGCGTACGCCGCGGTCATCGACCGCCAGGTTCTCGGGTTCGACGCCGGCCGCGACCACCTCGCTTCGGATCGCATCCTCGAGCGCAGGTGGGGTCGGCAGATGACGCCAGACATTGGTCTTGATGCCGACCACGTCGCCGGGCGACACGACTCGCTTCCAGGCCTCACTGGGCGAGTCCGCCTCGAACAGGGATTGCACGGCTCGGTTGACCATGTCGTGGAGAAGGGCCTCGTCCAGCCTTCCTTCATCGTCGAGGACGTGACGCTCGCGAATCAGGACGACCCGGCTCTTCGGTCCTGACGGCGGGTCCTCCGTCGAGGAGACGCGGGCGCCCAGAATACCGGCAGCAGCAGCTCCGGACCCGATCCTGAAAAACTGACGTCGATCGACGCCGCTCTTCGACGTACTCATCGTGCACCTCCCAGCGCCTGCTCGATGAGGGCGTCGCCCGCCTCGCCGATGTCGGGCCCGATCATGGCCGCCACCAGGTCGCCGGCTCGGCCCACCGTCATCGCCGGCAGACCGGCTGCCGACGTGGCCGCAGAGTCGCGAACGCGAGCCTCCGCTCTCGCCGCCGAGGCATCGTCCGGGTACCGGATCACCAGCAGATGGATCGCCAACCCGTCAAGATCGTAGGCGCCGACTACCGCCTCGGTCTCGGGTCCCAGCTCGAACAGGTTGTCGCTGCCGACCCAGACGTGGGCGTTGAGAATCTGCACACTGCGGAGGAAGCACACCGACGCCGGATCCAGGCCCTGTTGCGGCAGCCGGTTCACCAGCGTCGGAACCTCCCCCCCGCCGGGCAGCTCCTTCGAAACCGCCTCACCGATGGCGATCACCGCATGCTCGGCGTCCTCACCATCGGTTGACGCATAGATCGATCCGTTCCACGAGCCCTCCCAGAATGAGAGCCATCCGTGCCGGTAGACGCCGCCCTGACCGACTGCGATCTCGTCGCCGGCGCGATCATGGCTGAAGACGCCGAAGGCGTCAGCCGGAGATGCCATCTCGAAAAGGTCGACAACTATCTCGCCCTTGCCGTCCGGTGCAAGGTAACGCTGCGAAAGGCAACGTCTCATGCCGTATGCCAGGTAGACCTCGGCGTGACCGTCGATGTAATCGTAGATGGTCTCGGTGTCGTAGGTCTCGGTGACACCCTCTGCAGTCCAATCACCGACCCTTTCTGGGAATCCTGGATCCGTCACACCAACACCCCGGCCACGCGGGGACATCCCGCAGCCGACCGTGGTCCCCGCAACGAGAAGTCCGCAGACGAGCGATTGCAGTCGCAAGGGCACCTCCTCACCACACAACCAGCGTCAAGTAATTGCTCCAACGACGCCGACAACCGGCGCTGGGTCCGTGGCCGTCGTTCCAGCTGTCGCGCCGCCGTCCGACCCGAATTGCGGGACCAACAGCCGCTCAACGAATGTACCCGAGAGCCTCGAGCTTCGCGCGCATTTCCTGCGTGAGACCGCCCTCGGTGGAGGAGCTGTCTGTGCCGACCGGTAGAGCAGCGATCGCTGCCAGCTCCTCGAGGCGCTGTTGCCAGGACACCCGGCACGCGACATCCTGCCATCGTCCGGGGGATTGTTCGGAACAGACGGACCCGCCGTTCCACACGATCTGCCTCCGGCCCAACTCCTGCAACCCGTAAATGTGCGAGGCGATCTTCATGAACTCGAACAGAGGGTGAATTCGATTCTCGTGCTCCTCCATGAACACAACAGATCGACCGTCAGATCCGGACTCCCGTTCGCGGCCGATCGGCAGTCCGTCACATGAGATCGGCGACACACCCAACGCCGCGAGAACCGTCGGGAACAGGTCGACCTGCGAGGTCAGCCGATCGTCGCGTTGAGGGGCCGCCTGGCCGGGCCACTTGATCACCAGGGGCACCTCGGTCAGTTCGGGATCCAGACGGCAGCCGTGCGAGAAGTAACCCCCCTCGCCGAGAAGCTCGCCATGGTCGGCCACCAGGATGATCGTCGCTCGGTCGAAGAGGCCGTGATTCTCGAGCATCGACATCAACCGGCCTATCTGATGATCCGTGAACGCGACCTCCGCAAGATACGCGGCCTCCAGATACTCGATCGCTTCCGGGGTGGGCGCCACCTCACCGTTGATGACCGCGCGCCACGCGTCGGCGTCACCGCGCGAGACATCGCTCCACACTGGAACCTCCGCTAGTCGGGTCCTCAACGCAGCAACACCGAAGACGGATTCGAAAGCGTCCGGCGCCCTATACATCGCGTGGGGGTCGAAGTAGTTCACGAATAGAAAGAATGGCTCGGACGCATGCTCATCGACGAAGCTCTCGACAAGCTCGGTCTGCTGGTCGCCCGGAGTCTCGAAGCCCTCAGGGTCGTGATAGAGCTCGAAACCCCGCGCCACGCCCCACCGGGAGGCAGACAGCGCTCCCCCGGAGAAGCCGGCGGTGCGGTAGCCCGCAGCACGCGCCACAGCGGCCAAGGTTGGGAACCGGGAGTCGAGGCGGGTGCTCGAAGCTCCTGCGCCGTGCCGTGTTGGATACAGACCCGTGAACATGCTCGCATGTGACGGCAGCGTCCATGGAGCGGTCGACCACGCATTCTCGAAGACCGTCGCCTGCTCCGCCAGGCGAGCGATGTGTGGTGAGGCTCCGTCAGGCCCTCCGTACACCGAGATTGCATCCCGTCTCGTGGTGTCCAGCGTGACCAGAATGACCGGCCCCGCGAGCGGAGGCCCGGCGCCATGAAGGAACGGCGCAGCCCAGAGGTAGAGGCCGTCGCGGTCGCCGTCGACCGAGACCTTCAGATCGCAGGGACCGGCTTCAACTGGCATTCGAATCTCGGTTGCCCCATCGCCCGAAGTAACAGAATGTTTGACGCCGTCGATCTCGACAGTGAAGCGCGCGATCGCTCCCTCGAGGACAGCTACCTGAAACGCGACCTCCCCCTGATTCGCGCTGATTAACCGAAGTCGCAGCGACTGATCTCCGTCCACCAGCATGCCGCCGCGGCGTTCGTTGGAGGTTCCTGTGACAGCGTCCTCGAGAAACGCCCGGATCAAGCCGTACCGTTGGGCATCATCTGGC
>Ga0316576_10000382_pt1 | contig 20259 bp, 11 predicted proteins | sample S0NA_FD_203075 | JGI IMG/M metagenome (GOLD analysis project Ga0316576, IMG submission 203075) | Rhizosphere microbial communities from salt marsh grasses in Alabama, United States - S0-2_050615r3r5 | ecosystem: Host-associated > Plants > Roots > Rhizosphere | place: USA: Alabama | collected... | reverse complement strand
CCCAACCCGATGCCCGCCCTGCGCCCGCGGCTGCACGACGCGGTGATGCGGGCGCTGCTCGACCGATGACCGCGCCCCTCGAGCGCTTCAGCGCCCCCGTGCGGCGCTGGTTCGACTCCGCGTTCGAGGCGCCCACGCCGCCCCAGGTCCTCGGCTGGCCCGAGATCGCCCGCGGCCGTCACACGCTGATCAGCGCCCCCACGGGCAGCGGCAAGACCCTCGCCGCCTTCCTCTGGTGCCTCGACGAGCTCGCCCGGGCGGCCGAGCTCCCGCCCGGCATCCACACGCTCTACGTCTCGCCGCTCAAGGCCCTGGGCTACGACGTGGAGCGCAACCTGCGCCAGCCGCTGCGCGGGATCCGCGCCGCCTGCCGCGAGCTCGGGCTCGCGCCCCCCGAGATCCGCGTGGCCGTCCGCACCGGCGACACCAGCGCCAGCCAGCGCGCGGCGATGCTCCGCAAGCCGCCCCACCTGCTGATCACAACGCCGGAGTCGCTGTTCATCCTGCTCACCTCGCCGCGGGCGCGGCCGCTCCTGTCGCGGGTGCGCTACCTCGTGCTCGACGAGGTCCACGCCCTGTGCGGCAACAAACGCGGCGCGAGCCTGACCCTCTCGCTCGAGCGGGTGGTGCAGCTCGTGCTCGCCGGGGGGCAGCCCGAGCCGGTGCGCGTCGGCCTCTCGGCCACGGTGCGGCCCCTGGAGGAGGCGGCGCGCTTCCTCGGCGGACAGCGCCCCGCGGGCCGCCGGCTGGTTCCGCGGCCGGTGCAGCTGGTCGACGCCGGCCGTCGCAAGGACCTCGACCTGGAGGTGGTCGCCCCGGTCCCCGACTACACCCAGCTCGCCGGCGACTCGGTCTGGCCCGAGGTGCACTCGCTGCTCCTGGACTGGATCCGCCAGCACCGCAGCACCCTGGTCTTCGTCCGCATGCGCGCCCAGGCCGAGCGGCTGAGCCGGGCGCTGAGCCAGCAGGCGGGCGCCGATCTCGCGCGGGCACACCACGGCAGCCTGGCCCGCGCGGTGCGTCGCGAGCTCGAGGAGCAGCTGAAGCAGGGCAAGCTCCCCGCGCTGGTCAGCACCGGGACCCTGGAGCTCGGCATCGACGTCGGCGCCATCGATCTCGTCGTCCAGGCCGGATCGCCGGGCGCCGTCTCGTCGGGGCTGCAGCGCGTGGGCCGCGCCGGGCACCTGCTCACCGAGCGCAGCCGGGGCCGGTTGCTCGCGCTCCATCGCGAGGACCTCGTCGAGTGCGCGGTGATCGCCGAGCGCATGCTGCGCGGCGAGATCGAGCCCCTGCGCGTGCCCCACAGCCCGCTGGACGTGCTGGCCCAGCACCTGCTCAGCGCCGCGGCGATGGACGGCCCGTGCGCCGTCGACGAGCTGCTCGCCGTCTTCCGCCGCGCCGCGCCCTACCGCTCTCTGGGCCGGCCGGCCCTCGACGCGGTGCTGGGGCTCCTCGCCGGCCGCTACCCGGCGGAGGTCGCCCGGGGCCTGACCGCCAAGCTGGTCTGGGAGCGCAGCACCGACCAGCTCGCCGCCCTGCCCGGCGCCGCGCGGCTGGCGGTGACGACCGGGGGCACGATCCCGGATCGCGGCTACTACACGCTGCAGCTCAAGGACGGCAGCCGGCTGGGAGAGCTGGAGGAGGAGTTCGTCTTCGAGCGCACCGTGGGCGATGTGATCGCCTTCGGCGCGGGCACCTGGCGCATCACCGACATCGATCGTCAGCGGGTCACCGTCGCCCCGGCGAGCGGCGCAAAGGCGGTGATCCCCTTCTGGAAGGGCGGCCTGTTCGGCAGGGACCCGGAGCTCGGCCGGGCCATTGGCGCCTTCCGTCGCGAGCTCTACCGCCGCGTGGAGCAGCCCGCCGCGGCGGAGCGCTGGCTGCGCGAGGGCTACCCCGTCGACGCCTGGGCCGCGGCCAACCTGGTGCAGTACTTCGCCGATCAGCGCCGGCGCGAGGCCGAGCTGGGCACCGACAGGCAGGTGGTGCTCGAGCACTTCCTCGACGACCTCGGCGATCACAACCTGCTCCTGCACTCCACCTTCGGCAACCGGCTCAACGCCCCCTGGGCGATGGCCCTGCGCGCCCGGCTGCGACAGCGCGTGGGCCTCGACGCCCAGGTGATCTCCGACGACAACGGCATCCTGATCCGCCTGCCCGCCGGCGACGCGCCGCCGCCGATGGACCTCGCCGGCTGGATCGGCGCCGACGAGGTCGAGGAGCTCGTCACCGAGGAGCTGCCGAGCACCGCGATGTACGGCACGCTGTTCCGCGAGACCGCGGCGCGCTTCCTCGTGCTCGGCACCCACGGCGTCGCCCGGCGCACGCCGCTCTGGCTGCAGCGCCTGCGGGCCAAGGACCTGCAGCAGACCACGGCGGACCTGCCCGACTTTCCGGTGCGGCTGGAGGCCTTCCGCGAGTGCCTCGAGCAGCTGATGGACCTGCCGCGGCTGCGGGAGCTGCTCGAGGGCATCGGCGGCGGCGAGCTGCGGCTCGTCCAGCAGCGCCGCGACCGGCCCTCGCCGGTGGCCTCCGGCCTGCTCCAACGCTTCATCGGCCAGTACATGTACGAGTACGACGAGCCCCGGGCCGAGCGCAGCCTGCGCCGGCTGCAGCTCGATCGCGACCTGCTGGACCAGGTGCTCGGCCGACAGGACGCCCACGAGCTCCTGCTCCCCGAGGCTACCGACGAGCTCGAACGACGCTGGCAGGGCCGCGACGACCGCTCGCGGGCCCGCACCGCCGACGAGCTCCTGGCCACCCTGTTCCGGCTGGTGCTGCTCCTCGAGGTGGAGCTGCCCGAGCACTGCGCGGGGGAGGACCCGGCGCCCCTGCTCGCCGGGCTCCTCGCGGACGGACGGCTGTCCCGCTTCGTCGTCGGCGGAACGGCCTGGCTCTGCGCCAGCGAGGACCTGCCGCTCGTCGCCCGCGCGCACCACCCGCGCCGCATCCGCGTCGACCCGCCCCGGGAGCTCGGGCGGGTGGGCGCCCAGCCGCGCCGCGTGCGCGAGCAGCTGCTGGCACGGATCGTCGACAGCCGCGGGCCAAGCTCCGTCCTCGAGCTGCAGCTTCGCAGCGGCCTCGACGCCGACCAGACGCTCGCCGCCGTGGAGGCGTTGATCCGTCAGGGCAAGCTCCGACGGGGTCACTTCCGCGCCGACCTGCCGGAGCCCGTCGTCTGCACCCCGCTCAACCTGGAGCAGATCCGCCGCCGCAGCCTGGGTCACCTTCGGCGTCGGGTCCAGCCGGTGCCGGCGGCCCGGCTGCAGCACCTCGTGCTGCAGCTGCAGCGCGAGGCGGATATCGAGCAGGTCGTCGCCGGGCTGGCCCTGCGGCCGCTCCCCGCGGAGGTGCTGGAGCGGGACCTGCTCCCCCTGCGCCTGGGCCCGGCGGGCGCCCGGGAGAAGCCCCTGGACGAGCTGGTGGCGAGCGGCGCCCTGCTCTGGACCGGTCATGGCCGCGGGCGGATCGTGATCTGCCCGCGGGACCTCCTCCCGCTCCGCGGTCGCCTCCGCGCCTCGCAGGAGCCGCAGCAGGAGCTCGACGAGCAGGCCCGGGCGCTGCTCGCGCTGCTCGAGCGCCGCGGCGCGAGCTTCGTCGGTGACCTCGCGGCGGAGCTTCCCGGCCTGCCCGTGGCCGAGCTCCAGCGCCGCCTGTGGGATCTGGTCTGGGCCGGCCGGCTGACCAACGACCGGCTGGCCAGCCTGCGCCAGGGGCTGGCTGACTCCTTCGCGCCAGCATCGGCGAAGGAGCCGCCGCGCACGCTGAGCTCGCTCACCGGACGCCCCTCGTCCTACGTCCGGCCGCGGCGAGGCCCGCGCCGCCCGGCCGGGGGGATCCAGGGCGGGCCCTGGGCCGGGCGCTGGGCCGTGCTGCCGGAGGCCCCCGAGACCCCGGCCGAGGTAGAGAGCCTGGTCTGGCTCCTGGTCCAGCGCCACGGGCTACTCGCCCGGGAGCTCTGCGAGCAAGAGAGCGTCGTGCGCTGGGGCGAGCTCTACCCCGCGCTCTGCCAGCTCGAGCTCGCCGGCGAGCTGGCGCGGGGCCTGTTCGTCGAGGGCCTGGGCCCGGCGCAGTTCGCCCCGTCGGAGATCGTCGACCGCCTGCGCGGGCCCGGCGAGGCGGAGGACAACGCGCCGCTGCTCGTCAACAGCTGCGACCCAGCGCTTGTGGCACCGGCGCTCGGGTTGCCGCTGCCCGGGGGAGCGCTGACCCGCCGCCCCTCGACCTACCTCGTCCTCGACGCGGGGCAGCCGCTGCTGGTGCTCGAGACGGCGGGAAGCAGGCTGCACCTGGACCTCGCGGCCCCGGCGCAGCGGCGGCGGCCGGCGCTGGAGGCCCTGGCCGACCTGCTCCGGCGCGGGCCGCGCGCCGTGCGGATCGGCGAGATCAACGGCACGCCGGCGCTCCGCTCACCCCTGCGCGGTCTGCTCGAGGAGCTGGGCTACCGGCCCGACGGGCGCGTGCTGGAGATCCGCCGCTACTGATCGTTGTCAGTCCCAGCGGCTGGTGAGATCGAGGCTCCAGCCCCGCAGGGTGCCGCTCTCTCCCTTGACCTGGTCAGAGACGGTGAGCAGCCACTCGCCGTTGACCTGGTCGTCGCCGCTGATCCCCTTGGCCACGAAGCGCCCGACGACATCGGGCCCGCTCCCGGCCTGGCGGTTCCAGACGATGACGACCTGCCCGTTGGGGTCAGTGAGCGAGATGAGCAGGTCCGCCGGGCGGGGGTGCTCGATGTCGAGCCGCACCGTCACGTCCACCGGCACGCTGGCCAGGCCGAAGGCCAGCACGCTGCTGCTGGCGCCGGAGACCCCGTCCGGGATGCCGCTCGTCGACTCGTCGGTGAACTCCCGGGCCATCCAGCCGGGCAGGCACTGGCCCGGGGCAGCGCCGAGGGTCAGGCCCGCGCAGACCAGGCCGACGCCGCAGGAGGCGTTCATCGTGCAGCTGCTGCCCTGACCGGGGAGCACCGCGGTGTCCACGCAGCGGCCGACAGCCTGACCCACCGCCGGCACGCCGACGCACTTCAGGCCGGTGAGGCAGGGGCTGGCAGGCGAGCAGACCGGCAGGTCCAGGTACAGATCGGCGTAGTCGCGCATCAGCCGCAGCGCCGTCGCCCCGACGTAGGAGACCGCGGCGAGCTGGTCGAGGCCGGAGAGCGGCCGCGTGGCGACGATACCGGACGCGGCGCGGCTGTCCAGGGACACGTCGTCGTCCAGGGTAGCGACCGAGGCGGTGTTGGCAAGCTGGATGGTCAGCGCGACCTGGCGGGCGCTGAAGTAGACGCCCTCGTACGAGCCCGCGCCGCTGGGCGAGACGCCGCCGCCCGCCGGCTTGACGTAGCCCTCCTGCGTGGCGAAGGCCGCCAGCAGCTTCAGCGCGGCCGTCCCGACCCACTTCACACCGTCGACCTCGGCGATGTCGTCGAACAGGTCGTCGTCCGCTGTGCCCGGCTTGGCGTCCGGTCCGTCGCGGTGGGCCACCAGGTTGTGCGCGGCCCGGCTGTCGAGGCGAGCGTCAACGTCGAGGCACGCCTCGGTGGTGGCGGGGTCGTTGAGCAGGGCCAGGACACCGAGGGCCTCGGGCGTCCCTTCCGTCAGCCCCAGGGCCGCCGGATCCGGGCTCGGCTCGCCGTCCACGACGGGCGCCCCGCCGCAGGCGCCGAGGAGCAGCGCGAGCGCGACGCAGGCGACACGGCGCCCCGAGTAGCTTGAGTCGATCATCTCCTCCTCCACGGTTTTCCCGAACGAAGAAGCCTCTATACACCACGGGGGAGGGAAGGCAAAAGGTTTTCGGGCGCGTGCGGTTGGACGGCCAGCTAGCGGAACCAGCCCTTCTTCTTCTTGTCCTTGTTCTTGTCGGCGTCGAGCTGCTGCAGCGCCTCCTTGTAGATCTTCTTCACGCTGTCCTTGTCCACCGACTTGAGCAGGTCGCGGTCCCTGGGCCGCTGGAGCACGCCGCTGTCCTCCTCGAACGGGGTCTCGTCGACCTCGCTCACGCCCTCGAGGTCCGGCAGGTCGGCGAACACGTGGCTGTAGGACCGTTTGGCGCCCCTGTCCTGGTAGGGCTCCGGCTCCGGCTCCTCCTCCTCCGGGGGCTCGGGGCTCATGCCGAGGAGCTCCATCAGGCCCCGCTGGGCCGGCGGGGAAAGCTCGCCGAACTGGACCTGCCAGGCGTAGTGCCCGTGGTACTCGCCCTCGCGCGCGAGGACGCCGGGCAGCTGGATCGCCTGGGGCCAGTGGTGCTCCTGGAGCTCGACCACGAGGGCCATGCCGGCGCTGCCCTTCATCGAGGGCAGAAGGACCAGGCCGCTGGTGCTCAGGGTGACCACCTGGCAAGGAGCCGTGGATCCACCCGCCCCCACCTGCCCCTGGAGGTTGACCGCAACCCAGCTTCCTGCTGCATCGCTCATCTCTGCCGATTTTAGCTCGTTCCCCAGTGATCATTGAAGCGAAATTCCATTGTTGTTGAACATCTTCGGCCTCGCACCGGGGCCGCCGAACCACCGGCACCGACCGTTCGTCCCGCGCCCCGGGCCATTCATCCACCCAGCTCGAGCGAGGCCCGGCCTCCAGTGCCACAGTATTGTTCGGCCCCGGGCGGCCTGAGTCCGCCCAGGGACGTGACCAGGTCCAGATCCGGAGGCATGCGGTGTCACTCTCCCTCACAACCCGTCCAGGGCGCCCCCGCGTCGGCGACGTCCTGCTCCTCAACCCGCGCTACCGCCGAAACCCCTGCTCCAGCGCGGGCCGCCACGCCCTCGCCCCCTCCCTCGCCCTGCCGCTCCTCGCCGCGGCGACCCCCGCGGCATACTCGGTGCGGATCCATGACGAGAACATCTCCCTCGGCCCGCTGCTCGCCCGGGTCCCCGAGGTGGTTGGGATCACCGTACACACAGCCTTCGCCCACCGGGCCTATGCCCTGGCACGGCACTACCGGGCACGCGGCGCCCGGGTCGTGCTGGGCGGGCTGCACGTCACCGCCTGTCCCGACGAGGCCCGCTTCCACGCCGACGCCGTGGTCGTCGGCGACGGCGTGCCGGTCTGGCCCGATGTCCTCGCCGGTCTGCGCAACGGCAGCCTCCGCGGCGGGACCGTGGTCCGGGGGAGCTTCCGGCGCCCCGGCTACGCCGCCGCTCCCCGGCCGCGGCGGGACCTGCTGCCCCGGGGCTCGTTCCTCACCACCGCGGCGGTGATCGCCACCCGGGGCTGCACCAACCGCTGCGCGTTCTGCTACATGGCGACCCGGGGCCTGCGCTGTCCCTACCAGCAACGCCCGGTGGCGGACGTCCTCGCCGAGATCGACGCCGTCGGCGAGCCCTACGTCGTGTTCACCGACAACAACCTGATGGCCGACGCCGACTACGGCCTGCGCCTGGCCCGGGGCCTGCGCGAGCGACGGCTGATCTGGTCCGCGGCGCTGACCGTCGACGTGGCGCGGCACCCGCGGCTGGTGGCAGAGATGGCCGCCTCCGGCTGCCAGGGCGTGTTCGTCGGGCTCGAGACCCTTCAGGACGCAAGCCTCGCCGAGGCCGGCAAGCGGACCCTGCCGCCCTCTCGCTACCGCGACGCCGTGCGCCTGCTCCACGACCATGGCATCCAGGTCAACGGGAGCTTCGTCTTCGGCTTTGACCACGACGGGCCCGACGTCTTCGAGCGCACCCTGCGGTTCATCGTGGACGAGCGCCTCGAGTGCGCGACCTTCCACATCCTCACGCCCTACCCGGGCACGCCGCTCTTCGAGTCCCTGGAGGCTCAGGGACGCATCCTCACCCGGGACTGGGCGCGCTACGACACCGCCCACGTCGTCTTCCGTCCGGCGCGGATGTCCGCCGAGCAGCTCCGCGCCGGCTACGAGGAGAGCTACCGCCAGCTCTACCGCTGGCCCACGATCCTCGCCCGCCGACCCCGGGGCGCCCTGGGCTCCGGCGCCTACCTGGCGATGACGCTGCTCTACAAGAAGTGGGACCGGCTGTTCGCGCTGGCCGCGCCCCTGGGGCTGACCCACGGCCTGTGGCGGCCCCTGGTGGCGCTGCACCGCCGGCTCCACCTGGGCGCGCGCCCCGCCGCGCTCCCAGGGAGCTGTGATACCCTGGAGCGGCGCACGCGGCAGCCGCTCTCGGCCGCCGCGTAGCGGAGCACGACGGACGGTGCGGTGATCCGCGACCTGAAACGGACCCTGGCCGAGTTCCTGAGCTACCGGCGGCTGCTCGTCACCGGCAGCGTCGCAGGCACGATGGGCGCCGTGGAGTGGCTCGCCCTGGGCCACCCGGTGGGTCTGGTCTTCGGCCTGGTGATGGGCGCCCTGGCCCTGCTCGTCGCCCCCCTGCCCTGGCTCTGGTTGCTCCCCTGGCGGCTCCAGCGGCCTCTGCCGGTGATCCTGCTCCGGGCGCTGGGCGTGCTGCTCCTCTGCGCCGTGGTGGTCGTGTCGTCCTACCTGGTCTACTTTGCCGTCCGTGACGTCGTCGCTCCGGGGTGGCGCGCGCACCCCTCGGGGGTCATGGCCCACCTCTCCTCCTGGTCGGCCATGTTGACCTCGGTCCCGCTCTTCGCCGCCGCGGGCTGGGGTCTCTCGCGCCACTCCGAGCTCGAGCGACGGCTCGAGGTGGGCGACGAGCACGCGCTCGCCCTGCGCCGGGACCTGGAGCAGGCGCGCCTGATGGCGCTGCAGTCGCGCCTGGACCCTCACTTCCTCTTCAACGCGCTCAACCTCGTCGCCGAGCTGTGCACGGAGGACCCGCCCGAGGCGGAGCGCTGCGTCGTACGCCTCGGCGGCCTGCTGCGCGCCGCGCTCGAGCACGGCGACACGCCGCTGATCCCTCTGGGCAGAGAGCTGGATCTGTGCGCCGACTACCTCGAGCTGTGCCGGGCGCGCTTTGGCGAGCGGCTGGGGATCACGCTCGAGCGGGACGCGGCGGCGGAGGCAGCGCGCGTTCCGCTGTTCGCGGTCCAGGTGCTGTGCGAGAACGGCGTGCGTCACGGGGTGGAGCAGACACCTGGCGGCGGGGAGGTGACCATCCGCTCGTCGGTGGAGCCCCAGCGCGCGGGGCGGTCCACCGTGGCGGTCCGCGTCACCAGCCCCGGACCGCTACGGCGCGGGCGGCCCGGAGGGCTCGGCATCGACCTGACCCGGCGGCGGCTGGCGCTGGCCTTCGGCGGCGCCGCCGCCCTGCAGCTCCGATCGACCGAGGACGGCGCGCGGACCGTGGCCGAGCTGACCGTCCCCCTGTGGGACAAACCCAGGCCAGTGGACAGACACTCGGGAGGCGACGCATGAGCCTGCTCACCGCCCTCGTCGTCGACGACGAGGAACGCGCACGCCGCCGGCTGGTACGCATGCTGGGCGCCTTCTCCTCGCTCCTGCGCCTGGTCGGCGAGGCCGCCGGCGGCGAGGAGGCGCTGGCCCTGATCGAGCGCGAGCGACCGGACGTCCTGTTCCTCGACGTGCAGATGCCTGACCTGGACGGCTTCGGCGTGCTCGGGCGCCTGAGGGCGCCCCCGCGCTACGTGGTCTTCACCACGGCCTACGACCGCTACGCCATCGAGGCCTTCGACGTCGGCGCGCTGGACTACCTGCTCAAGCCCTTCGGCGAACGCGAGCTGGCCCGGGCGGTGGCCCGGGCCGTCGAGCGGGACGCGGCGACGCGCTTCCAGCAGAGCTACGAGCGGCTGCTCCGCGCCCTGGAGCGCCCGCGACACCTGGAGAGCATCCCGGTCAGCTACCTCAAGGACATCGTCCTGCTCCCCACGGCGGAGATCACTCACTTCCAGGCCGACCGCGCCCTGGTGGCGATCCACACCCGGGACGGCCAGGGCTACACGACCGACATGACGCTCGCCGAGCTCGAGGGCAAGCTCGACCCGGAGCGCTTCTTCCGCGCCCACCGGGCGGCGATCATCAACCTGGCCCACCTGGTGCGGCTGGAGCCCGTGGAGGGCGGGCGCTTCGTCGCCGTGCTCGCCGGGGGGGGCCGCGTGGAGACCTCGCGCAACGCCTCCCGACGGCTGCGCGAGCGGCTCGGGCTCTAGCCCGACGGCTCCGCGCGGCGCGGGCGCCAGACCACGTCGTGCAGCACGGCGTAGCGGTCGGAGACGGCGAAGATCATCAGCTCCCGCGCCCGGGTCGAGCGACCGAGCAACCCGTCCGTCGCCGCGAGCTCCCCCACCGCGACCCGGGGGTTGCCGCAGATCAGGAGGCCGATCTGGTCGGCCCGCCGCTGCTCGTCGGCGCGGTATCGATCCCACAGCCGATCATCAACCGGCTCGAGCCGCAGGGGCTCGAGCTGCTTGCGCACCTTGCGCGGCACCACGCGCCCGAGCTGCTTGCGGAGCTGCTGGGCCGCCGTCCCCGGGCGCGTGGCGAAGAGCGCCTCGACGAGGACGTCCAGCTCGCGGTTGGTGAGCCGCTCGATCAGGCCGCCCGCCGCCGCCGCGAGCACGAGGGCGCGCCCGACCCAGAAGCGGAAGATCCCGCTCTTGGGCTGACGCGCGACCTGGTCGGTGACCTGCAGCAACACCGGCGACCCGATCCCCGCCTGCGCCGGATCGCTGCCCTCGATGGAGACGCGCACGTCGCTCAGGCCGAGCACGCGGCCGATCTGGTTCGCAGCGAGGACCGCCGGGGCCCCCTCCTCAAGCAGCAGCCTCGGCTCGGTCTGGTAGACCGAGCCGAGGTGCGGCGCCACCAGCTCCAGCACCTGGCTCACCTGGCTCAGCATCGGCCGCAGGGGTAGCGCCGAGAGCGGCAGGGTCCCCGGCGGGATGCCGAGCTGGTCCAGGGCCCGGGCCTGCCCCCGCTCCGTCGGTGAGGAGACCCCCATCACGTCCAGCAGCGAGGCCGCCGCGGTGGCCAGGGCGGGCTTGCCCAGCACCCCCATCAGCCGGTTCAGGCCGCGGTAGGCCTCGACGCAGCGCGGGTCGTCCAGGAGCAGCTTGCGGTAGCTCTCCACCGCACCCTCGATCTCGCCGCGGTGCTCGAGCGCCTCGCCCATCAGCAAGTTGGCGTCGATGTTCTTGGGATCGATGGTCAGGCTCTCGCGCAGGTACTCGATCGCCTTGTCGGGCTGGTTGAAGTCCTCGAGGAGCAGTCGCGCCATCACCAGGCGCAGCCGGGCCATGGCGCTCTGGTTCGTTGAGCTGTCCATCCGCGAGGCCATCTCGAGCAGGCGCCGCTGGCGCCGGTGCGTGCGGTAATGCTCGACGAGCTGGTCCAGCAGCGCGGGGTGCTCCGAGGCCACCGAGAGCACCTCGCGCTCGTAGCGCTCCTGGAGCCCCTCGTCCCGCAGGCCGACCCGCGCCACCTCGGCCTGCTGGATCAAGGCCCAGACCCGCAGCTCTGCGTCGGCGTCGGCCGAGATCTCCTCGAGCAGCTGCTGCGCCTCGTCCCACTGCCCCTCCTCGACGTGGACCTCCACCAGGAGACGCTTGGCCTCGAGGTTGCCGGGCACCTCCTGCAGCACGTGGCGCAGGATGGAGAGCGCCTGCCGCGGCTTCTGCAGCTGCTTCAGCGCGATGTCCGCGTGACCGACCCACGCGCTCTGTCGTTGCTCGGTGTCCTTGGTCCGCTGCGCCAGCCGGGCCAGGGCGTCGGCCGCGTCCGACCAGCGCTGGGCCGCCCTGGACAGGTCGGCCAGGGACTTCAGCGCGTCGAGGTCGTCGGGATCGAGCTCGAGCAGGGTGTTGAGCTCGGCGATGGCCCCCGGGGTGTCTCCCAGCTCATCTCGCAGGATGCGGACGTGCTGCCGCAGGAGCTGCACCTTCTCCTCGGGTTCGCCGCAAGCGGCGATCCGGCGCGCGTAAAGCTGCGAGAGCTGACCGAAGTCCCCGAGCGTCGAGAGCAGACGCCAGGCCCGGGCGAAGGCGTCGGCCTGCTGCGGATCCTCGGCGAGGATGCGCTTCAGGCTGGCCAGGGCGTTGACCGGGTCGCCGACGTAGTCGGCCCAGCAGTCTGCGGCGAGCAGGGAGGCCTGGAGCCGGTTGGCCCGGTCGGCGCAGCTCGCCGCGAGCTGATCGTAGAGCGAGGCGAGCTCGGTGTAGTTCTGCCAGTCGGTGGCCAGCTGGATCAGGCAACGGATGGACGGCAGGTGCTGCTTGTCCACGGTCAGGCACTGGCTCGAGAGGCGGGCGCCCTCGGTGGGACTGTTGGCCGCGAGGTGCGCCTGGGCCGCGTGGGCGAGGAGACTGATGCGGATGGTCGGGTCGGTGTGCTTCGCGCTCTCCGCCTCGATCAGCGCGGCAAGCCTGGCCCAGTGTCCCGTGGCCCGGAGCACGCGCTGCAGGCACCAGGTCGCCGCCAGATCCTCGCGGTTGCGAGCCAGGGCGCGGTCGGAGGCCTCGCGCTGGGCGTCGTGGTCCTGGCGCCACTCCGAGCGCAGCCCGCACTCCACCAGCAACGCCGCCCCGAGCATGTTGTCAGCGGTCGACGCCCCGGCGACGAGCAACGCCCCGGCGACGTGTGGGTCCCCGGCCGGCAGCCGGGTACGGATCTGGTCGAGGCGGAGCCTCGCGGCCAGCTTGGGCAGCTGCGCCGCGAGGTCGTAGGGCGACGGGTCGATCTCGCCCAGGCGAAACTCCCGCAGGCGCGCCTGCTGGAGCATCAACAGGTAGCGGCTCTCGGGGTCGCCCATCCCCTCGATCAACCGCTGCAGGGTGCCGCAGGCCGCCTCGAACTGTCCCTCGCGGTGCTCGAGGTCGGAGAGCCCATAGAGGGCGACCATGCTGTCGGGGTGCAGGGCGAGGGCGTCCTGGTAGAGCTGGGCCGCGCGCCCCGCGTCGCCCAGCCTCGCCTCCGCCAGCTCCGCCGCCCGGCAGAGGATGTCCGTGGCGGCGTGGGGATCCCGGCGGCGCTTTCCGTATCGCTCGAGCACCGGGACCAGCTCGTCGTGGCGCTGCTCGATGCGGATCAACCGCTCCAGGGCGTCGAGGGCCACGGTGGAGCTGCTGTCCAGGGCCAGCGCCTTCTTGTAGGCCTCGATGGCCTCGTCGAACAGGCCCAGGTTCTCCTCGTAGATCCGGCCGATGCGGCACCATGGCTCGCCGTTCTCGGCGACCTCGGGCTCGTGGTCGAGCTCGTGGAGGTGCAGCTTGATCAGCTCCTGCCAGCGGCCGTGGGCGTAGTAGATCTGGCCCGCCGCGCGGACCGCCCCGACGCAGGTCGGGACCTGGTTCAGCACCTCCCAGAAGATCGCCAGCGCCCGGTCGTGCTCCTCGAGACGATCCTCGAGCGCCATCGCCGCCTGGATCCGGCGCCAGGTCGCCTCCGCAAGGTCGTTGGTCTGCCCCGCCTCCCAGAGCAGGAGCTCGACCAGCTCGGAGTAGTTGCCGATCTCCTCGTGGAGCTCGATCAGGTCCATCGCCGCGATGCGGTTCTGGCCGATGGACCAGGCGCGCTTGAGGGTCGCCACCGCCAGCTGGCTCGCCTGGAGCGGACCGCGCTGCACGCGGGCGAGCTCCACCAGCAGGTGGAAACGAGACTGCTCGTCGGTGGTCAGCTCGATCTGCCACTCGAGGAGCTTCGCCAGCTCGACGAAGCGACGCTGGCCGAGAAACAGGGCGCCGAGCCGCCACGCCGCCATGCGCAGGTTTGGATCGAGCTCCAGGGCCCGGCGGTAGTAGCCGATGGCCTCCTCGTGCCGCTGCAGCCGGTCGGCGAGGATCCCACCGACCTCGACACAGCGCATGGCGCGGCGCGCCGGCTCGCCGGTCCCCTCGGTCTCGGGGAGCAGAATCTCCAGCAGCGACTCGAAGTCGCCCTGCCGGCGGAAGATGGCCCCGAGAGCCTGAAGCGCCGGGAAGTAGCCCGGCCGCGCCTCGAGCACCTGCCGGTAGGCGCCGATCGCCTCGTCCTGCCGGTGGAGCTGGAACTCGAGCAGCCGACCGATCCGCATCAGCAGCACGGCCTGCCCCGTCGGGTCGAGGGTCAGCTGCAGCAGCCGCCGCAGCGTGGTGACCAGGTGCTCGACGCGACCGGTGGCCTCGTAGACGTTGGCCAGGCGGGTCAACGGCGCGGTGTCCGTCGCCACCTCGGCGGCCTGGCTGAAGATCCGCGCCGCGCCATCCAGATCCTCGTTGCGGTGGAGCTGGAGCACGCCGGCCCGGAGCAGCGCGCCGACGCGCAGATCGTGGCCCCGCTCGAGAGATGCGATCTGCTCCAGGTCCGCCGCGAGGCGGCGCCAGGCGCCGGTCATCAGGTGGTGATAGGACAGGGCGATCCAGGCCGGGAGGTTCTCGGGGTCCAGCTCCAGCGCCCGGGTGTAGTCCTGCTCGGCCCGTTCCTGCTGCTCGAGCCGGAGCTCCCGCAGCGTACCCGCGGCGTGCAGGCAGTAGGAACGGTCGAGGGGATCGCCGAGCACCTCGGCGATCTGCTCCAGCGCCGCCGCGGCCCCCTCGTGCTGGCTCTGCTCCATCTGGTACAGGGCCGTCATGGTCAGGGCGGCCACGTTGCCTGGCTGCAGGGCCAGGGCCTGCCGCAGCAGCTCCAGCGCGGCCTCCCAGTCGTTCTTCACGTGGCGCTGGATCGTCGCCGCCTCGATCAGCGCGCTGACGCGCTCGACGGTCGCCCCTCCGGCCTGGACCAGCTTCGTGGTCAGCGCCAGGACCTTGTCGTGCTGGCGCAGCCGGACCAGCTCCCGCCGAACGAGAGAGATGAGCGACGGGTTGTCCGGCGCCTGATCCAGCGCGGCTCGCAGGTACTCGAGCACCGTCTCCTTCGGCGAGCGGGCGAGCTGCGCGGAGCAGGCGGCCTGGTACCAGGTCAGCCCGGCGCGCTCGGGCTGCTGCGGGCCGATGGCCATGGCCTCGCGGTAGAAGAAGCTCACGTCGTCCCAGGTCGCCGTGCCCGGCTCGGCGTCGACGATGATCGAGGGCTCGGCGGTGGCTTGCTGCGCGGCGCTGTCGTCGCCCGCCTGCTCCACCTCGCCGCTCATCTCCATCATCTCGATCGACTCGATGTCGTCGTCCGAGAGCTCGAGCGCCGTCTCCAGCTCCTCGTCAAACGTGACCTTGCGAGTGGGGTCCGTGGGGTCCGGCCGCTCGCGACCGCTCGAGCGAACCCGGTGGGGTTGCGCTGGGGGCAAGGTCTTCTGCTTGTCGTCGCCGGTCTGGGTCATGGGTTGGGGCTCCCCATGGTATCAGAAACCGGCGTGGAACAACTCAGATCTTGAGGGGGGTGTCGCATCGCGGCTGGCGGGGGCGACAGGCTCTGTCGACAATCGGAGGGTCACCGTGGTCTGTGGCTTCTGGGTCTGTGGGGTTCGCGCTGGCTCGTCTGTTGCATCGGCGCGCCGACCAAATGCCCCAGCGCCTCTGCCTCGCTATTTTCTGTCTCGCCTTCGTTGCCCCCGGACGCGCACGCGCCGCGCCCACCTGGCAACCCGTCGAGACAATCCACCATCACCCGCCGGCCAGAACGCCGAGACAGCCAGCGCTCCCGCCGGCCGTCCGTAAGCTCGGCCGATCCGTCTTTCGCCATCTGCCGCGCTGGTTGCGCCACACCCTCCTGAGACGCAAGGCGGATCTCATCGTCCTGAGCGACCTGCACCTGGGGGAGGGACGGAGGGGAGGGCGCTACAGCGCGCTGGAAGACTGCACGGTCGACCGGGAGCTGGTCCAGCTCATCCATCACGTCCTGCGCAGGCAGCGGCGCTCGGCGAGGCCCCTCAAGCTGGTCCTGGCTGGCGACGCCCTGGACTTCATCAAGACCACTCGGCCGGCCCCGAGGCGGCGGATTCCCGACTCGGTGGACCGCGATGCTCGACCCACCGAGGCGGTCGCCCTGGAGAAGCTGCGCAGCATCGCCGCGGGGCACCCTCGCGTGTTCGCCGCCTTCCGCCGGCTGCTCGCCCACGGACATGAAATTACAGTAGTTTTTGGAAACCATGACCAGGAGCTCAACTTCCCCGCCGTCCAGCGGGCCTTCCGTCAGCTCCTGGCCGCTGACAAGGGTCGGACACGGCGGCGGCTGCATTTCCGTCCATGGTTCGAGCTACACGGCCGGGTCTACATCGAGCACGGTCAACGCTACGAGCCGCTGACCAGCATCCCCGCCATGCTACATCCGATCGAGGACGAGGGGGGTGAGCGACGGCTGCGCGGGTCCGCGGCCAACTTCCTGGTGGCCGAGATGCTCAACCACATCAAGCGCGACATCCCGCAGCTGAACTTCCTCCCCTCTGGCCGTCGGATGTTGCTCGAGGTCGCGCGCCGAGCCCCCCACGAGTCAACCGCGCTCGTCCAGTTCGCGGACAGGATCGCGAGGCGGATGGGCGAGCAGCCGCCTCCCTCCGTGATCACGGCGCACCAGGCAAGGCTCGCCGAGATGGCCGACTCGAGGCCCCTGCTTCGCGCGGTCAACGCCAGCCGCAGGGGGATGGGGCTGCCCCGGCTCTCATCCGGGCGGCTGGAGTCCCTGCTCTGGCGTCTGGACCGGCTCGGCGCGCGGCCTCACCTCCAGCGGCCGAAGCCGCGGGGCGGGCGCCTGCGACGGCTGACCACGATGCTGAAGCCCAGCGAGCTCGACCGGTGGCTCCAGCCGGCCAACGAGGCCACCCTCCGCGAGGGCCAGGCGTTCCTGCTCACCCACCTCTCCGACACGGTCGTCATGGGGCACACCCACAGCGCGAACCACTACGAGATACCCCGGCCCGGCAGGACACCCGCGCACCTGCTGAACACCGGGACCTGGACACCGGTGGTCCGCTCGGGGCACGCCCTCGACAGGAAAGCCACCCTGACCTTTGCAGACATTCACCAGGCGAGCGGCCGACTGGTCGTCCGGCTCCGACGCTGGGACGCAGGCCGCCGTCGAGCGGAGACCATCCCGGCCCAGCCCCTGGACGCCGGCAGGTTCCTCGGCGAGGACGCGCCGCACTGAGGGTTCAGCTACTTCGGCTGCAGCAGGCCGATGGGGTTGCCCTCCGGGTCCTGGACCGCGGCCACGATCTCGCCGCCGGTGTCGGTGACCGGCAGCAGCGGCCGCGCGGACGCGGCGACGAGGCGATCAAACGCCGTCTGGCAGGAGGCGACCACGAAGTGCGGCCGGATGCCCCCGACCCCTGGCCGGTGCCCCTCCGAGGTCCGCTGGATGAACAGGGTGAGCTCCCCGGCGAACAGACCGATGAAGTCACCCTGGTTCACCACGTCGCGGACGTCGAAGACCTCCCGGTACCACCCCGCGAGGAGCGGGGGGTCGTCCGAGAAAATGACCACGGCAGGGACCCTGCCGAGCTTGATCTTCAACGCTTGCCTCACCGCCGGCGCACCACACACCGGCATCAACCCACGTGGCCGCTGTCGGCACGCAAGAACCGAACCACGCCCGCGCCCCGGGATCATGGGCTGTTCGCCGGCCCGGCTCTCCAGTTACCGGAGAGGTGGAGCGCGAGGCCAGTCATTGTCGGACAGGCTGGACGTTGACACCCCACGACGGCGCGGGTAACGTCCGCGCGCCATGTCACTCGAGGCCCCTCTACGGGTGACGGTGGAGATTCGGTTGCTGGACGGCCCGGCGGCGGGGCAGCGTCGCTTCCGGCTCTGCCATCACGTGGAGCTCCCACCGACCCTGACCTTCGAGAGCGGATTGCCGCTGGAGGGCGAGGGGCGCGGGGAGGTCTCCTTCCGCCTCCCCGGTGGCACCCCGGTGCAGGCGCGGGCCCTGCTGCGCTTCGACCCCGGGCACCCCGAGCGGGGCAGCGAAGCGGCCCTGCTCGACCTGGCTCCGGACCTGCTGCAAACCCTGGAAGGCTACATCACGGACTTCCTGCGAGGATGAACGAATGAGCGCAACCACCGACATTCCCGATCCCTACAAACGGCTGGAGCAGATGGAGCAGCGGGCGCTGGAGGGAGGGGGCGAGAAGCGCATCGCCAAGCAGCACGCCGCGGGCAAGCTCACCGCCCGCGAGCGCGTCGAACAGCTCATGGATCCAGGCACCTTCGTCGAGCTGGACAAGTTCGTCACACACCGCTGCGCCGACTTCGACATGCAGAGCAAGAAGATCCTCGGGGACGGCGTGATCACCGGCTACGGGCAGATCCGTGGCCGGCTGACCTACATCTTCGCCCAGGACTTCACCGTCTTCGGCGGCAGCCTCTCGGCGGCCTTCGCCGGCAAAATCTGCAAGATCATGGACCTCGCCGTCCGCAACGGCGCGCCGGTGGTGGGCCTCAACGACTCGGGCGGCGCGCGCATCCAGGAGGGGGTGGAGTCGCTGGCGGGCTACGCCGACATCTTCCTGCGCAACACGCTCTGCTCGGGCGTGGTGCCGCAGGTCTCGGCGATCATGGGCCCCTGCGCCGGCGGCGCGGTCTACTCGCCGGCGATCACCGACTTCATCATGATGGTCGAGGGCAACAGCTACATGTTCATCACCGGACCCGACGTGATCCGCGCGGTGACCCACGAGGAGGTGACCAAGGAAGACCTGGGCGGGGCGGCGACGCACAACGCAAAGAGCGGCGTGGCGCACTTCCGGTACGCCGACGGCGACAGCTGCGTCCGCGGGATCCGTGAGCTGCTCTCTTTCATTCCGCAGAACAACATGGAAGACCCGCCCTTGGTGCCCTCCGACGATCCCTGGGACCGCGTGGACGAGAGCCTCGACACCCTGGTCCCGCTGGACCCGGCGAAGCCCTACGACATCAAGGAGATCATCGGTACGATCCTCGACGACCACTACTTCTTCGAGGTCCACCGGGACTACGCCCTGAACATCGTGGTGGGCTTCGGCCGGCTGGACGGCCGAAGCGTGGGCGTGGTGGCGAACCAGCCCGCCCACCTGGCCGGGTGCCTGGACATCAACGCCTCGGTCAAGGGCGCCCGGTTCGTCCGCTTCTGCGACTGCTTCAACATCCCGCTGCTGACGCTGGTCGACGTGCCGGGCTTCCTGCCCGGCACCGACCAGGAGTACGGCGGGATCATCAAGCACGGGGCCAAGCTGCTCTACGCCTTCGCCGAGGCCACGGTGCCCAAGGTCACCTTGATCACCCGCAAGGCGTACGGCGGCGCCTACGACGTGATGGCCTCCAAGCACATCCGGGCCGACATCAACTACGCCTACCCCAACGCCGAAATCGCGGTGATGGGCCCGGACGGCGCGGTCAACATCATCTACCGCGACGAGCTGGGCAAGGCCAAGGACCCGGACCGCGTCCGGGCCAACTACATCGCCGAGTACCGCCACACCTTCGCCAACCCGTACAAGGCCGCGGAGCTCGGCTTTATCGACGAGGTGATCCGACCACGCCACACGCGCCAGCGCGTGGTCCAGGCCCTGCGCATGCTGAAGAACAAGCGACAGGACAACCTGCCCCGCAAGCACGGCAACATCCCCCTCTGACATCCCCCAACACGGGGCGACATCTCTGTCATACAAAGCTATGTCAGCGAGAGCATGGTGTTTGGGGCTCCGGAGCACCGCGTCCCCTCTGGCTCGGCGTTAGAAAATGCACCGTGGATGGGGACAGACCCCCGCTCTGTCTTTGAAACTATGAGACATTTTTGCGATGCGGCGCGGCACGGGTCTTGCTCAAGCTGAGCCGCGATGCCAACGCCACAGCCCAGCCCGAGTGAAGGACGCGCGCACGGCAGGCCTCGTCAGGAGCGAGGCGAGGGCGCGCGGGAAAGTGCTCCGCTCCGCTGCCACGGCCGACACGCCGAGCTGACCCGGATCGGCGAGCTCTACCAGCATGCAGCCAGCGGCCAGGGGGCCACCTTCCTCCTCGTCAGCGGCCCCCACGCCGTGGGCAAGTCGACCCTGCTCGCCGAGGCGCATCAACGGCTGCGCCAGCTCGGCGCGCTGACCCTGGAGGCGCGCTGCGCGCCGGGGCTGCGCTCCCACGGACCGCTGCTCGAGGTCACCCGGCGAGCCTGGGAGCACCTGTGCAGCGAGGGGGTGGACGACGCGCTTCTGGGCCAGGCCGAGGGGCTGTTCGACCTGCTCCAGGGACGAGCCAGCGGCGAGCCGGGCACCCGGCCGGAGATCGCCCGCCTTCGGCTCTACGAGCGCCTCGCCTCGCTCTTGCAACAACTGGGGGAGCGGAGACCCACGGTGGTGGTGATCCACGACCTCGACCTGGCCGATCGACCGACGCTGCAGCTGTTGGCCTACCTCGGGCGGACCCTCGCCGGTCGGCCCGAGCTGACCGAGGTCCCCTTCCGCGGGCTGATCATCGCCAGCTGCACCGGCGCGCCGGCGGAGCTCTCGCAGATCGCGCGCGCCGGCGGGCTGCGCCTCGAGCGGCTCGAGCTCGGCGGCCTGGACGTCGA
>Ga0316576_10000381_pt1 | contig 20275 bp, 18 predicted proteins | sample S0NA_FD_203075 | JGI IMG/M metagenome (GOLD analysis project Ga0316576, IMG submission 203075) | Rhizosphere microbial communities from salt marsh grasses in Alabama, United States - S0-2_050615r3r5 | ecosystem: Host-associated > Plants > Roots > Rhizosphere | place: USA: Alabama | collected... | reverse complement strand
CACCGTCCGGCGTCTCCGCAGCGGCGGCAGTGTGTGCCCCCAGGCGAGCCGCATCGCCTGCTGGATCTCGGCGGGCTTCGTGTCCGGGAAGCTCCGCTGAAAGTCGAGGATCGCGGCGCTCAGCCGTTCTCCGAGCTGGACGGCTCTCCGGGTCGACCGCGGATCGGGGGCGGACATCCTCGCGTTGCGGCTCATGGTCGGGCTCCGTCGGCGGCGGTTCCGGCGTCCACGCGGGGCGCCGGACACGGACCTGCACGAATCGCGCCGGCGGGCCGGGAAACCCGCGGGACCGGGTGGACGTAGGGTCCTCGTCGGGAGCTTCCACGATCCGCGCTCTCAGGAGGAATCCGTTGTCCGCCATCCTCGCCCGCCCCGCCCTCCCGCTCGGCCTTCTCGGTCTGCTCCTCGCGCCCGTCGCGCCCCACGGGCCGGCTCGCGCGTCCGCCCAGGAGCCGTCCGCCGCGCAGGACGTGGGCGAAGCGGACCGGGGCGGGGGCGCCAGCCTCGACCTGGGCGTCGGGGGCGTCGGCGTCAGCTTCGGCGACGCGCCGAGGTGGACCGGCCTCCGGTTCAACTGGCGGGACAGCTACATCGAGCGGATCGACGGCGTCAACGTCACCCTGTGGAGGCCGGGTCGGGAGGTGGGCGGCGCGGTGAACGGACTCGCGATCGGTCTCGTGGCGCCGGCGGCGGCCGACATCCGCGGCGTCGCTCTCGGGCTCGGTGTCCTTCCCGAGCGGTCCGCGTGGGGTCTGACGGCGGGCGTGCTCGGCATCGTGTCGGGCGGACGGGTGAACGGGTTGTCGGTCGGCGGGCTCGGGATCGTGACAGAAGGCGGCGGGCGCGGCGTCCACCTGGCCGGCCTCGGCGTCGTCTCGGAGGGACGCCTCCAGGGCATCCACGTGGCGGGCCTCGGCGTGGTGTCGGAGAGCCGGCTCGAGGGAGTCAGCGTCGCCGGGCTCGGCACCGTGGCCGACGGGGGCGTCCTCGGGATCGGCGTCGGGGGTCTCGGCCTGGTCTCCCAGCGCGACCTCACGGGCATCGCGGTGGGCGGTCTGGGAACGGTGGCGGAGGGCGACGTGCGAGGTCTCGCGGTGGGGGGACTCGGCACCGTGGCCAACGGCCGCGTCCAGGGGATCGCGCTGGGCGGACTCGGGGTCGTCGGAAACCGCGGCATCGATGGACTCGCCGTCGGGCTCCTGGGGGTCGTCACCGACGCGTCCCTGCGGGGCCTCGGGGCCGGCCTCTACAAGGTGGACGCCGACGTGGTGGAGGGGGTCTCGGTGGCCGGCTGGAACCGGAGCCGGACCCGGCACGCCGGGCTCGCGATCGGGCTCTTCAACCAGTCCGAGGAGCTCCATGGGGTCCAGATCGGCGTCCTCAATCACGCCGCCAACAACCGGGCGCCGTTTCGATGGCTCCCGATCCTCAATCTGCACCTGAATTGACCGGGGCCCCGAAAAGGCTGTTGGAGAGAGCGTTACAGAGTCGACTTTAAGATGCAAAGTACTTGACAGGCTCCCGGCGACCCCACAGAGTGGCGACATGGAACATCCTTCGCTGTTCGATCCGCCGCCGGTGCCACCCGACGGAGCGGGGGCTGTCATACCGGCAGCCGCCAGTCGTGCCGTCGCGCTCGACCCCCTGATCCACGAGCGGGTCCGGCTCGGCATCGTGACCGCCCTCGCCGGGGGGAACTCCCTCAGCTTCGTCGAGCTGCGGGACGGGCTGGGGGTCACGGACGGCAACCTGAGCGTCCACGCCAGGAAGCTCGAGAAGGCCGGTTTCGTGGAGTGCCGGAAGGGGTTCGAGGACCGCGTGCCCCGGTCCGAGTATCGGCTCACGACGAGGGGTCGCGCGGCGTTCGCCACCTACCTGTTCCGGCTCGAGTCCATCCTGCGCGCCGCGCGGCGGACCTGATCCCGGATCCGGACGAAGACCGGACCGGCCTCAGTCGCCGACGGGCGGGCGCCGGTCCGCGGGCGCGGGACGGGGCCGCGGGATCACCCGGATCTCTCCCGGAAGCGCGTACGCCGCACCCCACAGCCGACCCACCGGTCGCAGCCCTTCCGTCCGCACGTAGCGTGTGCCCTCCACGAAGCCGAGCCTCGGGTGGAGCCGCACGGCGGCCACCCGGCCGACGACGAGCGTGTTCGCCTCCGCCCCGATGTCGACCTCGCGCGTCGCGACGCACTCCAGGACGGCGGGCGCGGAGGCAACGTACGGGGCATCGACCGTTTCGGCCCGCTCCGCGGCGAGCCCCGCCAGCACGAACTCGTCCCGTCCGGGGGGCGCGTCGAGGGACGTCTCGTTCATCGCCTCGAGATGCGTCTCGTCCACCACGTTGACGCAGAAGGCCCCTCGAATCCGCACGTTCACGAGAGTGTCCTTCGGGCCGTCCCGTCGGTGCCCGATCGACGCTCCGACGAGCATCGGCCGCGCCGAGAGCGCCGCGAAGAAGCTGTACGGGGCGAGATTCGGCGTCCCATCCTCCCCGTACGTGGAAATCCAGCCGATCGGCCGGGGGACGACCAGGGAGGTGAGAAGCTCGTAGGGCTCGCGCCCCCGGAGGTCCTCGGCGTGCAGCAACATGTCGGCGTCCTTTCCCGTCACCACGGGATCTCGAGAGCGTCACACTGGTAGGCGAGCAGCGGCGCGGCGGCGCGGCAGAGTTCGACGTAGCGCTCCGCGAAGCCCGGGGCGCACGCCTCCGCCTCGGAGAGATCGAACGTGACCACGAAGTCGGTGCGCCTGAGGTCCTCGGCGGCCGGGTGGTCCCCGGGCCAGCCCCTGGGCATCCGACGCAGCGCGTCTCCATCGAGGCGCCAGCCGCTCCGCTCCACGGCACGGCGTGTTCGGCTCCATCGGTCGGGGTCCTCTCCGATCGCGCCGCGGATCGCCTCGAGCTCCGTGCGCGGCGGGCGCCACATCCCGGCGCCGGCGAACACGAGACCCGGCTCCAGGTGCAGATAGAACCCGGGAGCGTGCACGTCCCGTCCCATCTCGTGCCGGAACTGGAGCGCCGCCGCCGTCTTGTAGGGACGCCGGTCGGACGAGAAGCGGAGGTCGCGGTGAATCCGGAACAGGGACCCGCCCTGCTTCTTCGGGATCGCGAGAATGGAGGGGCTGATCCCGGCGAGAGGATCCTGGAGGGCGGCCGTGAACGCCAGGAGCGGCTCGCGCACGACGCGCTCGTAGCGGGCCCGGTTCCGATCGAACCAGGCCCGCTCGTTGTGAGCCCGGAGCTCCTCGAGGAAGGTGAAGAGCTCCGGCGTGATGAACCGCGTGTCGCGGAGGCCGGCGTCGCTCAGGTCGTTCCTCCGCGGCGCGGGGTCAGAACAGGATGCCCCCGGTGACGACGAACTGGTCCCCGCCCTCGATCTCGAACTTGGCTTCGACGAACGGCGAGATCGAGCCCGCGTCGAACCGGACCCCGCCCAGGAGGTTGAGCCCCGGATCGGTGTCGCTGTCGTTGTCGAGCGAGCCGTTGTCCCAGGACGCATACCGGATGTTGAGCCCTCCTCCGGCATAGGGCGTGACGGTCGGCGCGGACGCGAGGTCGAAGTTGTAGATGAGGTTCGCGTTCAGCTCGATCCAGGTGATGTCGTTGCCCGGAAAAAACACGTCGCCGTTCGCGATCAGCGTGAGAGGCGAGCGAGCGAAGTCGAACTCCATGCGGGCGCCGATCCCGAAGTCCGCGTCGTCCGCGAGGCTGAGCTCGGGTCCCCACCGGAACCCCTGCGCCCGGGCCTCGTTCGTCCCGGCCGCCATCAGCAGGATCGCCACCAGCAGTATCGTCTTGCGCATCGTCGTCCCCCTGGGTTCGTGGCCGCGTTCGCCCGCGGGGGTCTCGAACCCGCGAGCGATCTCCAGAGGGAGCAAATCCGGGACCAGCGCTCGTCCTCGTCAGGCAGATCCAGCGCAACCTTTTAATCTCCAGCGTCTTATCGCTACGTCGGACAGGGACCCGCCAGGCGGCCGCACGCGCTCCCGCGGTCGGAACCCGGTACATTCTCCATGCATCCCGGCATCCCGGGGCATGGCCGCCTTCCCACCCCGGCTCACCCCGCGGGGACGACCGCCGCCGTGGCTTCCGCCTCCGTCTCCTCGTAACGAACCTCGACCGGGGGCGGGCCGCCGCCGGGGCCCTTCAGGTAGTGCTCGAGCCAGCGCAGGCTCCGGAGGCTGTAGTCGAGCCGTGCCGCGGCGCGCGCGTTCCCGTGCCCCTCCCCCGGGTAGAGGATGAGACGCACGGGGGCTGAGCCACGCTGCTTCAGGTGCCGGTACATCTCGATCGACTGGTCGGTCGGGACCCGTGGGTCCTCCTTGCCGTGGAGGATGAGCAGCGGCGTGTTCGCGCTGTCCGCCCAGAAGATGGGACTCCGCTCCAGGAAGTACTGCCAGTCGTCCCACGGACGCATCCGCTGGTGGACGAGGTACATCTCCTCGGGGATGTCGCTCACGCCATCCTTCGAGATCGTGTTCGCGATCCCGACGAACATCACGCCCGCGGCGAACCGGTCCGAGTGCCGCGTCGTGAGCCAGCCCGTGGCGTAGCCGCCGTAGGACCCGCCCGTCACGCCGACCCGGGCCGCATCGGTGACGCCGGCGGCGATCAGGTGGTCGACGCCGTCCACGATGTCGTCGAACTCCTTCCCCGCGAAGTCGCCCTGGCTGCTCATGCTGAACTCGACCCCGCGCCCCGTGCTCCCGCGGTAATTGGGATAGAACGTGGCCATGCCCCGGGCGGCGGCCGTCTGGCCGTGCGTCGAGTACCCGGTGAGCCAGCCGTTCCGCTCGTGCGCCTCCGGCCCGCCGTGCACGACGACGATCGTCGCCGCCGGCGCGGTCGTGCCGAGGGGGCGAATGAGGACGCCCTGCAGGCGGAGGCCGTCCGACGCCGTCCACTCGACCACCTCCTGGGGCGCGAGGGTCCGCTCCGCGAGCCACGGGTTCGAGTCCGTGGTCCGGCGGGGCGAGCCGGACCCGGAGAGGACGAACAGCTCGGACGGATGCCGCGGCGACTCGCCGACAAGGGCCAGGGTGGAGGCCCGCGTCGTGGCGGAAATTCCCGTGAACACCGCCGCGCCCGGCTCGACCAGGGTGCGGTCGCGCGACCCGTCGACGCGCACGGACCCGATCCGCGTCTCGACGCCCTCGTCGGCGATGTAGACCAGGGTGTTCGCGTCCCGCCAGGCGAACGCCGAGACGTGCCCCTCGAGTCCGGGCAGCACGTCCTCGAAGCTCCCTTCCGACGCGTCGGCCACCATCAGGCGGCCCTCCTTCGGGTCGTGGATGGACGCCCCGGACACGAAGGCGACCCGTCGTCCGTCCGGGCTGAACCCGACCTGCCCGAGCTTCCCGGGATTCTCGATCCGGGCGACGATCGCGCCGGTCGCCGGATCCACGATCCGCAGCCGCCGCGACATGTACCGGTCGTCGACGAGCGGCGTCGGCGCGAGCGCGACGACGATCCGATCCCCGGTCGGCGACCAGGCGACGACGCTCGCCTCCCCCTCGAGGGGAAGGACGCGCGCGTCGCCCGTCTCGAGGTCCGCGACCCAGACCCGCGTGAAGCGCTCGTCCTCCTCGAACACCTCCTGACGGAATCCCTTCTTCCGCATCGCCGCCCGGTACTCCGGTTCCGGGTCCGTGCTCAGGAACGCGACGCGACGGCCATCCGGACTCGGAGAGAACGCCGAGACGCCGGTCGGGTGCGCGAGCATCCGGGTCGACTCGCCTCCGCCGACCGGGATCCCGTACACGGACGTCGCATCGTCTCCCTCCCGGCGTGCCAGGTAGAGGACGCGCTGTCCGTCGGGCGTCCAGACCGGGGACCCGACCCGAAGCTCGCCGCCCACATACTCGCGGCTCTCGCCCGTAGCCACGTCGAGCACGTGGAGCGTCCGCCACGCCGTTCCGTCCTCCTCCGCGAGCGGGTTCCGCGGGACGCTCACGGTGTAGGCGATGCGCTTCCCGTCGGGCGACACCGCGACGTCGGACACGGAGCGGATCCGGGCCACGTCGTGGGGCGTGAGACCTCCGCCCGTCGTCTGGGCGGGAAGCCGGGAGCCGGCGACGAGGGTCAGCGTCGCGGCGAGGACGGCCACGGGACGCGCCGACGGACGCCGGGGAACACGGATGCGCATCAGTCGTTCTCCCTCTCGAACGTGATCGGGTCGTAGAAGGTCACCGTGAGCCGGGAGACCGTTCCGTCCAGGCCGAGCTCGAACTGAAGGAAGGTCTCCGGCTCCATGTCGAAGATCGGGTGCCGCCAGTGGACCCGGAACACGTCGTGGTGCCAGTGCTCGAGATCGCCCAGGTGGCGCGGGTTGTAGTCGAACACCAGGTGCCCGTCCTCGAGCCGCACGACGGCGGGCCCCGACAGCCTGTCGCGGTACGTCCCCGTGTAGGCCGGCAGCGGGAGCGAAGGCGTCGTTCCGCTCTCCCGGGACGCCTGGAGAGCTTCCTCCGCCTGCGCCTTCCGTCCGGCCGCCTGCTCCACGAACTCCCGGTACACGGCGTTCCAATCGCGCGGCGTCTCTCCGAGCAACGCGTCGAGGATCTCGTTCGTGATCGCGCGGGTCGGCGCATCCGGGGCGAAGTTCGTGAGCACCACCACGCCGATCCCCTCCTCGGGCAGCATCGTCTGCAGCGAGATCATCCCGGTGAGACCGCCGCTGTGGGAGACCGCCTTCCGCCCACGGTACTCGCCGATGAACCAGCCGAGTCCGTAGCCGCTGAACCGCTGCCCGAGCTCCCGCTCGGCCCAGGCGGAAACCCCGAGGGGGTACTGGATCGACTGCATGGCACGGCTCGACCGCTCCGAGAGGATCCGGGTCCCGTCGAGCTCGCCGCCGTTCAGGTTCGCCCGCATCCATCGGGCCATGTCGAGCACGTTGGAGTTGAGGGCGGCGGCCGGCGCGACGCCGTCCACGTCGTCGTAGTCCACCACGCGGAGCTCGCCGCCCACGAACTCGTGCGCCTGCGCGACGTCGTCGAGCCCGGCCAGGTCGCGGACGCTCGTGCAGGTCTCGCTCATCCCGAGCGGCTCGAGGATCCGCTCGCGCACCAGCGCGTCCCAGCTCCTCCCGGCCGCCGCGGCGGCCACCTGGCCCGCCACGAGGTACATGAGGTTCTGGTAGTGGAACGAGGCCCGGAACGGGCCGGCGGGCTCCAGCCAGCGGATCCGCCGGACGATCTCCTCGCGGGGAAGGCGCTGCCCGATCCACAGGTGGTCGCCGCCGAAGGTCGGCAGTCCGCTCCGGTGGGTGAGGAGGTCCTGGATCCGGATCTCCTCCGTGATCCACGGGTCGTGCATGCGGAAGTCCGGGATGTGATCCACCACCCGGTCGTCCGGCGAGAGGACGCCCTCGTCGACGAGCTGCGCGAGGAGGGCGGCGGTGAACGCCTTCGTGTTCGAGGCGACCGCGAACCTCGTGTGCACGCCGACCGGGTCGGGCGCGCCCAGCCGGCGCACGCCGTACCCGCGGGCGAACACCACGGAGTCGCCGGCGACGACAGCCACCGCCAGGCCGGGCGTCGGCCAGTCCCGGCGGATCTCCTCGATCCGGCGGTCGATCGCGTCCCAGTCGACCGCGGTCGTCTGCGCCGCGAGCCGTGGCGTCCCGCCGAGGGGGGATGCGAGCAGGAGAGCGGCGGCGGGAAGCGCGCGACCGATGCGCGCGACGGGAGCGAGGCGGGTCCGTCCTGAGACCTGCATCGGGCATCTCCGGGATCGGCGTGGGATCGTCCGTCACGATCGGAGGCGAATATAGCGGCCGGCTTCTCCCGCGCGATCGTCGCGATCTCCCTCGCGCGGCGCGGCCGTCCTTTCTAGCTTGGGGCCGGCCGGTGCACAGGGCCGGCGGCGGCGAGCCGGCGGCAGAGTTTCGAGACCCACGAACGACCGGGACGGACAGACATGCGAACGCGAGACGGGCGGGTCGTTCCCGCACTGCTGGCCATCGGGCTCGTGATCTCGGCCTGCGGCGGCGAGGGGCGGGCGGCGTATCTGGAAGCGGGCTGCGCGGAGTGTCACGGCAACGACCTGCGGGGGACGCCCACGGGCGGGCCGAGCCTCAGGGGCGTCGGCGACCGCTGGGACGAGGCGTCACTCCTCCGGTACTTCCGGAACCCCGACAGCGTGGCCGCCGAGGTTCCGCGCCTGATGGAGCTCCGCGAGCGCTACGGCGAGGGAATGCCGCCCTTGAAGCTCGCCGACCCGATCGCGCGCGAAGCGCTGGCGAAGTACGTCCTGCGCTGATCCCGGCTCAGCCCTTCGCCTCGCGCTCCCACCAGATGTCGGGCTCTCCCGGCGGATCGCGCCGGACGGGAGTGAACCCGAGCCGGCGCACCTCCTCGACGATCGCGCCGATCGCGCGCGGCACCGCGTCGCGCACCGCGTCGGTGAGCCCGACCCCGTAGTCCACGCGGCCGGGGATGACGCCGACGACGAGAACGTCGGGCGGAGACTCCCCCAGCAGCTCGAGCGTGAGGAGGGTCTCCTTGAGACCCGGATCGTGCGGCGTGATCCGCTGGGCCGGCGGGTGCTTCAGCAGCTCCTCGCGCCGGTAGAGCCGGACCTCTCCCGGCTCTCCCTGGGCACGGACCGTGTCCACGACCACGATCGCGCCACAGTCCTCCAGGATCGTGCTGAGCTCCAGGCCCGGCGTGCCCGCGTCGAGCACCTGCACCTCGGGCGGGAACTCCCATTCGGCCTCCAGCGCCCGGATCGCGTACGAGCCGAGCGCATCGTCCCGCATCAGGATGTTGCCGAGCCCGAACACCGTCACCGCCGGCACGGGAGAACTCTCCTTCCCGGCCGGCGGTGGCGCGCGTCGCCCGCCGGGGAGACGGGCGACGCGCCGCGGTGCGGGGCGCTCAGAGCGCCCGCACCTTCGCGATCTCGTTCCCCTCTACGTCGAGGGTGTGGATCGCGCACGCGAGACACGGGTCGAAGGAGTGCACCGTGCGGAGCACCTCGAGCGGGAGCTCCGGGTTCGCCACCGGGTTGCCGAGCAGCGACGCCTCGTAGGGCCCGATCTGCCCGGTCTCGTCCCGCGGGCTCGCGTTCCAGGTCGTCGGGACGACGGCCTGGTAGTTCTTGATCTTCCCGTTCTCGAGCACCACCCAGTGCGAGAGCGCGCCGCGCGGCGCCTCGTGGAAGCCGAAGCCCCGCTGCTCGCCTCTCGGGAACTCGGGCGGGTTGAAGATGTCCGTGTCCCCGTTCCCGATGTTCGTCGCGAGCAGGGTCCAGTGCTTGATCGCCAGGTCGGCGATGATCGCGGTACGGAGCGCCCGCGCCGCATGACGGCCGAGCGTCGAGTGAAGGTGCTCCGGCCCCACGCGAACGCCGGTGCGGCTGCGCAGCGCGGAGAGCGCCGTGTCCACCCATTTCACGGTCAGCTCGTGACCCTGGGCGTAGCCGGCCAGGACCTGTGCCAGGGGGCCGACCTGCATCGGCTTGCCGTCGAACCTCGGGGCCTTCACCCAGGAGTACTTCCCGTCGTCCTGGAAGTCCGTGTACTTCGGCACGGTCTCTTCCTCGTACGGGTGGCGCGACCAGTCGCCGTCGTACCAGGAATGGGCGATCGACTCCTTCACGTTGTCGCGGAAGTACTCGTCGCCGAACTTCGAGATCGGCTTCACGCTCCCGACGTCGCCGTTCATGATCGTCCCGCCGGGCAGGTCGAACTGCGTGCCCGCGGTGTCGAGCGGCAGGTCGGGCACGGCCAGGTAGTTCTTGACGCCCGCGCCGTACCCGAGCCAGTCGGGATACAGCGAGCCGACCGCGATCACGTCCGGGATGTAGACCTGCTGCACGAACGCCGTGACCTCGTCGAGCAGGTCTTTCACCTTGTACAGCTTCTCCATGTTCAGCGTCGCCTGGTTGTCCAGGTTGATCGCGTTCGCGACGCCGCCCACGGCGAGGTTCTGGATGTTGGGCGTCTTCGAGCCCAGGATCGCGACGACCTGGTTCGCCTTCCGCTGGTACTCCAGCGCCTGCAGGTAGTGGTTCACGGCGATCAGGTTCACTTCCGGCGGCAGCTTCATCGCCGGGTGGCCCCAGTACCCGTTCGCGAAGATCCCCAGCTGGCCGCTCGCCACGATGCTCTCGAGCCGGGCCTTCGTGGCCTTCATCGCGTTGACGCTGTTGTACGGCCAGGGCGAGAGGCTCTCCGCGAGACGGGAGGCCGCCGCCGGGTCCGCCTTGAGCGCCGACGTGATGTCGACCCAGTCGAGCGCGGACAGATGATAGAAGTGCACGATGTGATCGTGCATCGCGTGCGCGATCAGGATCAGGTTGCGGATGTACTGGGCGTTGATCGGGATCTCCATGCCGAGCGCGTTCTCCACGGCCCGGACCGAGGTGATCGCGTGGACGGTGGTGCACACGCCGCAGAAGCGCTGGGTGAACAGCCATGCGTCGCGCGGGTCGCGGCCCTGGAGGATGATCTCGATCCCCCGCCACATCTGGCCGGAGGCCCAGGACTTCTGGACCGACCCGCCGCTCACTTCCACGTCGATGCGGAGGTGGCCCTCGATGCGCGTGACCGGGTCGACGGTGATGCGTGCCATGTCTCAGCTCCTCACGAAGGCAGGGCCGCGGAAGGACGGCCGGTCAGGATCGGGAACCGCTTGATGATGTACATGAACGCCACCACCTCGGCGGCGATGAAGCCCATCGTCACGATGATCTCCGGAATCGACGGGAAGTAGTAGTTCCAGTGCTCCCCGGGCCGGAACGCGAACCAGTAGGCCGAAAACCGGTGCAGGGCGCCGCCCGTCACCATCATCCCCGCCGCGAGGAACAGCCACCCGCGGTCGGCATCCGTTCGGACGGGCCGCCGGACGAGCATCACGGCCGGGATCGCGAACAACAGGATCTCCGCCCAGAACAGGATGCTGTAGAGGTCGAACGAGAGCGCCAGGTCGAGCTTGCCCGTGAAGGCGACCACCGCGATCCGGAGCACGACCCACAGCCCCAGCACGAACACCATCGCGCCGGACAGCGCGTTCATGATCGAGGTCTCGCGGTAGCGCTCGTAGATCGTCCGCGACCACATCGTCTCGAGCACCGTGATCCCGTACCCCATCGCGATGCAGGAGGCGAGGAAGAAGAACGGCAGCCACCCGGTGTACCACAGAGGGTGGAGCTTCGGTCCCGCCAGCAGGATCATCGAGCCCAGGCTCGACTGGTGCATGGTCGGGAGCAACAGGCCGAGGGCGATCAGCCAGGGCATCGCCTTGCGGAGGCGCGGCGTCCATCGCTTCGAGAACGCCTGCAGGCGGGGCTTCTCGTCCTCCTTCTGCCAGCGCTCCATGAACACCGGCGCGAGCTCGATCCAGAGGACGCCCGTGTAGAGCATGATGCAGAGGGCGACCTCGAGCTGGATCGAGTCGAGGTTCCAGGTCCAGAAGAAGATCGGGAGCTTCCACATCCACCAGGGACGCCCGAGGTCGATGACGACGCCCAGCGCCCCGAGCGTGTAGCCGAGCGCGCTCGTCAACAGGGCGGCCCGGATCAGCGGGTGATACTTCCCCTTGTTGAACACGTAGATCATGATCGCGATCGCGTAGCCGCCGCAGCCGAGCGCCGTGCCCGTGACGACGTCGAACGCGATCCAGAGTCCCCACGGGTGCCCGTCGCTCATGTTCGTGACGGCGCCGAGCCCGAAGATCCAGCGGTAGACCAGGATCGCGGCCGCGACGGCCACGATCCCGACCATGAGCTTCATGATCGGGGTCCAGATCTCCCCGCCCACCGGCGCCGGTCTGCCGTGCCTGCCGAAGCCGTTGTCGCTCATGGCGCCATCTCCTTTTCCATCGCCGCTTCCCGGGCGTCGTGCGCGCGGCGGCTCTTCCAGACCAGGCCGGCGAGCACCCCGTACAGCGCGATCGGGGCGACGAAGCCCTTGTAGATCGTGTGCTGGAGGCCGACCGGCATGCTCGGGACCGAGTCCTTCCCGAGCGGCGGGAGTCCGAGCGCCTCGAACGGCACCCCCTTCGCCGTGAGGTAGAGGACCTGCGTCCCGCCCGCCTCCTCGAGACCGTACACGTGGTCCTCGTATCGGTCCGGGCTCTCCGCGATGCGGCGCTTCGCCTCCTCGACGAGGTCCGTGTACGTCCCGTAGATCACGGCGTGGCGAGGACAGACCTCGGTGCAGGCGGGCTGTCCGACCTCGTTGAGCTGGCCGGGCTCGACCGTGCCCGCCTTGGCGAGGCACATCTGGCACTTGACCATCGCCGGCGTCGGCGAGTCCCACTCGAATTTCGGGATGTTGAACGGGCAGGCGACCTGGCAGTAGCGACAGCCGATGCACTTCTCCGGTTTCCAGGTGACGATCCCGTTCTGCCGCTTCTGAAAGGAGCCCATCATGCAGGCCGAGGCGCAGGCGGGGTCGATGCAGTGCATGCACTGCGCCTTCATGAAGGCCGTTCCGCCCTGCCCGTCCTCCATCAGCTTGATGATGTTGCACGTGTGGCCGGAGAGGTCGACCGGGTCATCGTAGAGCCGGCTGTGCCGCTCGTAGGAGAGGTCGTTCGCCTCGCGGCAGGCCACGACGCACGCCTTGCATCCGATGCAGAGCGTGGAGTCGTAGAGCATGCCGGTCGCATCGGGCGGGGCCTCCCTCTTCTCCCTCGCCTCGGCCTTTCTCGCGCCCGCGGCGGTCGCGGCGCCGAATGCCGCCACCTTCAGGGCGTCCCGTCGCGTGACGTGCATGATCAGCCCTCCTCCGCGCCGATGTCATCCTCGCAGGGCTGGCTCACCTTCTTGGCCGCGACGATCCCTCCGCCGATCGCGCCGCCGACCACGGCGCCGAGCGTCAGCGTCGCCCACGGGTTCGGGCCCTCGCGCTGCGCGAAGATCGGCGGGTACGTCGCCGGGGGCGTGATCTTGGCGGGCTCGACGGTCTCGTGCAGGGCGAGCGTGAACCCCACGCCTTCCTCGGTGCAGCCGAAGCAGGGGTGACCGAGCCCGATCGGCCAGGCGTCATCCACCTCGCCGAAGTGCAGGGTCGAGCAGTTCGCGTGCGTGACCGGGCCCTTGCAGCCCATCTGGTAGAGGCACCAGCCCAGCCGGTGCCCCTCGTCGCCGAACTGCTTCACGAATCGGCCCGCGTCGAAGTGCGCCCGGCGCGGACAGTGCTCGTGGATCGTGCGGCCGTACGCGAACTTCGGCCGGCCGAGCGCGTCGAGCTCGGGGAGGGAGCCGAACGTGGCGTACTGGAGGGCGACGCCGAGGAAGTTGTAGGGATTGGAGGGACAGCCGGGAATCGTGACCACGGTGTATCCCTCGAGAACGTCCGGGGCGCCGGCGGCCCCGGTCGGGTTCGGCGACGCGGAGGGAATGCCGCCCCACGAGGCGCAGGAGCCGATCGCGATGATCGCGCCCGCGTCCGCGGCCACCTCGCGCACCAGGTCGATCGAGGTCTTTCCGGCGATCTTGCAGTAGATCCCGTCGTCCTTCGTCGGAATCGCCCCCTCGATCACGCAGATGTAGGAGCCCTTGTGCTTCTCCATCGCCGCGAGCCGGGCCTCTTCGGCCTGGTGACCGGCTGCCACCTGGAGCGCCTCGTGATAGTCGAGGCTGATCAGGTCGAGGATGAGCTCGTCGAGGCGAGGGTGGGAGGTCCGGAGGAGGGACTCGGTGCAGCCCGTGCACTCCTGGTTGGAGAGCCAGATCACCGAGGGCTTCAGCCCCTGCTCGGCGTTCTGGACGAACTTGGCCGCCGCCTCGGCGGGCAGTCCGACGGCCGCCGCTGCCATGCTGCAGATCTTCACGAATTCGCGTCGATCGAACGTCGACGCGTCGTGGGGCGAGCCGGCGAGAGTGGGAAGCACCATGTCTTGCCCTCCTGGTGGTTGCTCGACGCGCACGACCGCACGCCCGCCCCGGGACGTCGCCATCCGGGGCACGCGCAGGCGGACACCTCGCGCCGCGCGCCTCGGGAGCCCTCGCTCCCGCTTCTGTCGGTCAGATTCGTATCGATCAACCAGGCGGGTCCGGGGACGCGTCCGTCACGTCCGTCCGTCTCTCCCGCCCGGACGGTCGCAGGAGCCGTCCTGCCGGTCCGTCTTCCATCGGGTCGGTCGGGTTCGGAGGGGTTCGGGCGCAGGGGGCCGGGACGCCTCCGTCGGCTCGACGGGGGGCAACACGTATGCCAGCCTCGTTTCGGCCCGGGCGCCGACCGGGCGCCGTTCCGGCCGACCGGATCGACAACGACATATTCGACAGGCGGTTACGGAATCCTCTCGTGGGCGGTCCGATCCGGCGGGGGGCGGCGCGGGGCGCGTCCGGCGCGAGACCCGTACACGCCGGGCGCGCCCGGTGGTGGGACGGAACGGCTCACGCCTCCCGGCTCGTGCGGCGGGCGGGCGGGCGATTCCGCCCGTCTCGTCAGGGGCCCTCCTCCACGTCCGCCCCGTTCGGCCGCCCGATCGGAACCAGGTAGATCGGCGTCTCGTCCGGGGGGAGCCCGAGCACGTCCCGCGCCCTGTCCGGGTCGAGCCAGGCGATCGGGACCCCCGCCAGGCCCAGGCCTTCGGCCTGGAGCAGCAGGTTCTCGGCCGCGTGCCCGAGATCCATGTGGACGAAGGCGTCCGCCCCGGGTCCCAGCTTCGCGCGGCTGCGCTCGTACACGGCGGTGAACACGAAGACGGCAGGCGCGGAGGTGACCGACTCCTGGTCGTGCGCGGACTCACGAAGCGCCGGCCGGAGGTCTTCGGTCCCGCGCCACTCCAGCGCGTGCCCGTCCGGGACGTAGCGGGCCAGGCCCTCGGCGCGCGCCACGTAGAGCTCGAGGGGATAGGCCGCGACCGCCGACGGAGCGGCCCGGAGTCCCTCCGGTCCCGTCACGCCCTGCGCGGCCCAGAGGAGCTGCCCGAGCTCGGCCTCGCTCAGCGGATCGGGGTGGAAGGAGCGCCGGGAACGCCGGCCGGCGATCGCCCGCTCGAGAGAAGACCCGTCCTCGGCGCGGGGAGGCGGCAGGGCCTGCCGCCTCCCGCCCGGACTCCCGGATCCGGGAGACCCGCTCACCCGGCCGTCACCGTGAAGTCGATCGGCTGGGCGATCCACACTCCGACCGGCCTGTCCCGGCTCCGGGCGGGGTCGAAGACCATCGTCTCGCCGACCTGAGTCGCCGCCTGGTCGAGGGCCGGATACCCGCTGGTCTGGTGTACCTGGCAGACGCCCGCGGTCCCGTCCGTCTCCACGAACACCCACAGAACCACCCGGCCTCCGATCCCGGCCTCCTTGAGCATCGGCGGGTAGAGCTTCTTCAGCAGCTGGCGGACCTCGGGTCCGTTCCGCAGGCGCGGCTCGACGTCACGGGCGATGTAGACCGGACGTTCGCGGACGTCCATGGGCCGGTCCGTCGGGGGCGGCGGGAGGTTCTCGACGGGATTCGACTCGAACGTGGTCGGCGCGATGGTGATGTCCTCCTCGAGGTCGGCCGCCGCCGAGACCCTCGGCGTGGCCGGGCGCGCGATCCGCTCCGGCGGCGGCGGAATCCGCACCTCGGGCGGAAGCTCGACGGCCGAGATCTCCTCGCCCGCCTCGCCGAGGTCCGCGGCGGTCAGCGTGGGGAACAGGGCGAACAGCAGATAGTGCAATCCCGCCGAAGCCACGGCGGCCACCAGCAGGAGGTTCGTGAAGTTGCGCTTGAACCGCTCGTTCGCGGACACCCACTGGCGCGCCGCGATCCTGTCCTGCTTCCTCCGGTTGGGCATCTCGATCCCCCCCTGTCCTCACTGCGACGCGAGGCGGATCGGAATCACGCTGAATCCGTCGGGGACCGTGCCGGCGGCCGCATGATCCGCGACCCTTGGCGATCGTCCCGACGCCGGAGCCGCAGACGCGTCCGGCGCCAGGGTGTCCTACCCCGTGAGGCGCCCGCCGTTCTCGCGGGTCGGCCACGGAGCGCGATCCCTCGTTACCCGTTCTGGACTGCACGCGCCGTGCCGCCCCGATAGCTTTTGCGGCAGGCGCACGCGTGCCCCGGAGAAGGGAGAACGCCGATGGATTTCAGGCTCGAGTCGACCGCGTTCGGAGCGGGTGGAGAGATCCCCGTCCGGCACACCTGCGACGGCGAGGATCTCTCTCCGCCCCTCGCGTGGCGGGACGTGCCGGCCGGGACCCGCAGCCTCGCGCTCGTCGTGGATGACCCCGATGCCCCTGACCCGTCCGCGCCGCGGATGGTCTGGGTGCACTGGGTGGTCGTCGACCTCCCGCCGCACCTGGAGGCGCTTCCCGAGGGGGTCTCGGGCCGGCTGACGTCCCCGGCCGTCGAGGGGTGGAACGACTGGAAGGAGCTCGGCTGGCGCGGACCCTGCCCGCCGATCGGACGGCACCGCTACTATCACAAGCTGTACGCGCTCGACCGGACGCTCGCGCCGGACGCTCCCCTCTCGAAGGCCGAGCTCGAGCGCCGGATGGTCGGCCACGTGCTGGCGAAGGCCGAGCTCGTGGGACGCTTCCAGCGGGAGCGGCAGCCGCGCTGAGTCGGATTGTCTCCCCGGGACGGGCCCCCGCAGGGTCGGCTCGTCCCGTGTCCCGGCCCCGCCCCGGGGCGCGGGCGCAGGAACCCCGGGGTCCGCCGGCGAATCCGCCCGGTTCGCAGGCGCTTCCGCCCTCCGTTCGGCGGGTTGCGGCGGTACGCTTCCTGCACCTGCACCTCCGCATCGCATCCCCTCGACACCCTCACTTCCCGCGCCTGCGCGCGGACGACCGGAGGCGGGATCTCATGCGTGACGCCGTGGAGCGGCTGTGGCCGGAGCTGGCGTGGATCGAGGACGAGGAGCTCCGCGAGGCCGTGACCCGGACGTGGGTCCGGGCGTTCCAGCTCAGCCCCCTGGCTCCCGAGGACTTGGGGGAGATCCCGTTCACGCTCAAGGTCCCGGACTGTCCCGCTACCTTCATGCAGCACAAGCGGTGCGTCGTTCACATCGCGCGCGACGGGGCCCGTGCGATGAACGCCTTCCTGGGCGAGGCGCTCCCGATCGATCTCGACGTCGTGATCGCGGGCGCGATCCTGGCCGACGTCGGGAAGGTGATGGAATACGAGAAGGTGGACGGAACGCTGCGCCAGAGCGCCCGCGGCAAGGCGCTGCGGCACCCGTTCACCGGGGTGGCCGTGGCGCTCGCCTGCGGGGTCCCGGACGAGGTCTGCCACATCATCGCGGCCCACGCGGGCGAGGGCGACATGGTCCGCCGGAGCACGGAGGCGATCATCGTCCACCACGCCGACTTCATGAGCTATCTGCCGTTCCACAACCTGGGCGCCTGAGCCCGCTTCCCGGAGGATCCCGACCATGGCACACGCCACCGCGCCCGCCCGAGAGACGATCACGGCCGAGATGTCTCGCTGGGCGGCCGGACTCCGGTACGAGGACCTCGGGGATGCGACCGTGCGCGAGGCCAAGCGGTACCTGCTCGACTCGATCGGCTGCGCGCTCGGGGGCTACCGGCAGAAGGACGCGGAGATCGCGCTCGCGGTCCTGAGCGAGGTCGCCGGGGTCGGACCCGGCTCCGTGATCGGATCCGGGCGCCGGGTGGACGTCGTCTCCGCCGCCCTGGCCAACGCCCTCATGGTCCGGGTGATGGACTACAACGACATCTACTGGCAGCAGGACCCGTCCCACCCCTCGGACATCATCCCGGCGGCCCTGGCGTGCGCGGAGCGGGCCCGGAAGGGGGGGCGCGAGCTCATCGTCGGCATCGTGCTCGGCCACGAGTTCGAGATGCGTCTCTGCGAGGCGGCGTTCCCCGGCATCCGGGAGCGGGGCTGGCACCACGCGACGCTCACGGCCTTCGTCTCGCCGATCGTGGCGGGACGGATGCTCGACCTCCCGTGGGAGAAGATCCAGCACGCCGTCGGGATCTCCGCCTCGCGGCACGCCACGTTCGGTGCCGTGACGGCCGGAAAGCTCACGATGATGAAGAACACGGTGGACCCGATGGCCACGCAGTCGGGCGTCCTCGCGGCGCTGCTGGCGGAGAAGGGCTACACGGGCCCGGAGCACGTGATCGACGGCAAGGAGGGGATCGTCCACTGCCTCGGGCCGGAGTGGAAGCTCGAGATCCTGACCGGAGGGCTCGGCGAGACGTGGCGGATCGAGCGCTGCGGGATGAAGGCCTTCCCGACCGAGGCCCTCACCCACACGCCGATCTCCGCCGTCCTCGACCTGGTGGTGGAGCACGACCTCGCGCCGGACGACGTGGCGAGGGTCCGCATCCGGTCTCTGGCGCGGGCCGCCGACATCCTGGCGGACCCGACGAAGTACGACCCCCGCTCGAAGGAGACCGCCGATCACAGCCTTCCCTACGTGATCGCGGCGGCGATCGCCGAACGGAAGGTCACGCCGGCGCAGTTCACGCCGGAGAAGATCATGGACCCGACGATCCGCGCCCAGCTCCCGAAGGTGGAGGTGATCGCGGACCCGGAGATCGAGAAGGTGTTCCCCGCCCTGCAGCGGGTGGACGTGGAGATCGAGACGACGGACGGGCGGACCCTGGAGCGCCGGCTCGACTACCCGAAGGGCGATCCCCGGAATCCCCTCACGGACGCCGAGCTGGAGGCGAAGTTCGACGCGCTCGCCGCGCCCGTGCTCAGCGAGGCGGCCATGCGCCGTCTGAAGGACGCGATCTGGCACCTGGAGGAGTGGGACTCGGTGACGGAGCTGATGTCCCTCGCGCGCGCGGACCGCTGACGGAGGCGCGGCCGGGGATCCGGCCGCGGGACAGCCATGGCGCAGACGATCGTCGAGAAGATCTCGCAGCGGCACCTCATGGAGGGCCCCGCCCGCCCGCTGCGGGCGGGCGACGTGGTCTCCCTCCGGCCCCGGCACGTGCTCACGCACGACAACACGTCGGCGGTGATGGCCAAGTTCCGCGCGATCGGGGCGGCCCGGGTGGCCGATGCGGACCAGCCCGTGTTCGCGCTCGACCACGACATCCAGAACGAGAGCGCCGAGAACCTGGCCAAGTACGAGGCGATCGCGGCGTTCGCGAACGAGCAGGGCATCCGCTTCTACCCGGCGGGCACGGGGATCGGGCACCAGATCATGATGTCGCACGGCTTCGTCGTGCCGGGCGCCCTCGTCGTCGCCTCCGACTCGCACGCGAACATGTACGGGGCGCTCGGAGCGCTGGGCACGCCGGTCGTTCGCACGGACGCGGCGGCGATCTGGGCCACGGGGGAGTTCTGGTGGCAGGTCCCGCGCACGGTTCGCGTGTGCCTGCACGGGCGGCTCCGCGAGGGCGTGGCGGGAAAGGACGTGATCATCTCGCTCTGCGGCCTCTACAATCAGGGCGAAGTGCTCAACGCGGTCGTCGAGTTCGACGGGGAAGGCGTCACATCGCTCGGGATCTCCGACCGGATGGCGATCGCGAACATGACCACGGAGTGGGGAGCGCTCGCCGGCTGGTTCCCGGTCGACGGCGTCACGCTGGAGTATCTCCGCGCCCGGCGCGAGGCTCTCGGCTCGGACGGCGGCTTCGACCGGTTCAGCCAGTCGGAGCTCGCGGAGTGGGAGGCGAACCCGCCGAGGCCGGACCCCGAGGCCCGGTACGCGGCCTCGATCGACCTCGACCTGGGGGAGGTCACACCACACGTCTCCGGTCCGGACTCGGTGCAGGTCATGCGGTCCGTGGCCGACATCGAGCGGGACCGCGTCCGGATCCAGAAGGCGTACATCGTCTCGTGTGTGAACAGCCGGCTCGAAGACCTCGAAGCCGCGGCGCGCGTTCTCGAGGGTCGGCGGATCGCCGAGGGGGTGGAGCTCTACGTGGCGGCCGCGAGCGCCGAGATCCAGGAGCAGGCGGAGCGTAGCGGGGCGTGGACGACGCTGCTCGCGGCGGGAGCCCGCGCGCTCCCGCCCGGCTGCGGCCCCTGCATCGGCCTCGGCGCCGGTCTGCTCGAGGCGGGCGAGGTCGGCATCTCGGCCACGAACCGGAACTTCAAGGGTCGGATGGGATCGCGCGACGCCAAGGCGTACCTCGCGAGTCCGGAGGTCGTCGCCGAGTCCGCCGCGACCGGTTGGATCCGGGGGCCCGCGCGCGTGCGGGGAGCCGGACCGGGCTACCGCTTCACGCGCCTGAACGGGGGAAGCGACGAAAGCGAGACCGTCCAGATCCTCCCGGGATTCCCGGAGCGGGTGCGGGGACGGCTCGTGCTCGTTCCCCAGGACAACCTGAACACCGACGGCATCTACGGGAAGGACTGGACGTACCGCGAGGGCATGACCCGCGAAGAGATGGCATCGGTCGTGA
>Ga0316576_10000380_pt1 | contig 20284 bp, 17 predicted proteins | sample S0NA_FD_203075 | JGI IMG/M metagenome (GOLD analysis project Ga0316576, IMG submission 203075) | Rhizosphere microbial communities from salt marsh grasses in Alabama, United States - S0-2_050615r3r5 | ecosystem: Host-associated > Plants > Roots > Rhizosphere | place: USA: Alabama | collected... | reverse complement strand
GGGAGAGCCAGTCGTCGAGCAGCTGGTCGAAGTCCTCCGGGTGTCGCCCGTCGAGGATCCGCAGCGCGTTGGCCACCGCGGGCACCACGTCGTGCGGCTTGTCCGGGTCGTACTCCAGACGGGTGAATATGCCGCTCCCCGGCCGGCGGGCGCCGTCGAGCTGGACGACCAGATCCGAGGTCGGGCGGGCGAGCAGGTCGGCGGGGTCGACGCCGGCGGAAACGGGGAACAGCGTGACCCAGCCCAGGTGGGGCGAGCGCAGCGATCGCCCGGGGAGCGTGACCAGCCCGAGCGCCTCGCCGGAGGCGCCGGGGCCGAGGTCAGCGGCGACCGCGCCGTCCACCCCCTCGACGACGTTGCTCAGGGCGCGGCTCGCCGGGCTGACGCAGCACCCCGGGCTGTGAAGCGTGCGCTGGGTCGTGTCGATGCCGAGGTACCCCGGCGTCGAGGTCACCCGGCGCAGGCGGGCGACGAAGGATGCGCCGCCGTTGGGTTGCAGCTCCAGCGTCTCGCTCCGCACGGTGTACTCCGGGCCGTGAGAGGCATCGACGCGGTAGCGGCCGGGGGGCAGCGGGAGGAGGCCCTTGCCGTCGCGCGAGAGCAGGGTGTTGGCCGGACGGTCCGAGCAGGGGAGGCCGAGCCAGGGTGTGGGGGTGCCGTCCACACCGGTCAGCGTCAGCTTCACCGGGAAGCCGCCGGCGTCCTTCTCGTCCCGGACCTCGTAGACCAGCCTGGAGGCGGCGCCGCTGCGCAGCCCGAGGGGCGAGACGCGATCGGCCCGGATCCCCACCGCCGCCGCGGGCGAGGTCCGGTCCGCCGTGTGCGCGCGGACCCTGTAGTCGCCGGCGGGGAGCGTCAGCGACGCCGTCCCGTCGGCCCCGGTGCGCCCGACCGTGAACGGCTTGCCGGAGAGCGCCACCTCCAGGGTCGCCGCGGGGAGCGGGTCGCCGTTCTCGTTGTAGGCGGTGAGGTCAAGACGACCGCCGGTCACTCCCTGGGCCTCGAGGATGTGCGGCAGGAGGTCGCCAAGGTGGCCGCCGCCTCCCACGGCGAGGAGGCGCTGGACCTCCACCTGCTTGCCCGGCTGCAGCTCGAGCGTGTCGAGGACCACCGTCGAGACGGAGCCGTCGAGAGCACCGGCCATTGCAGAGCCGCGCCGGTAGTACGCGTAGGACGCTCCGTCGGACCAGCCGGCGATCCAGGCCAGGGAGGGGGTGCCGCGCGGGTTGCGGCCGATCCCGGGGGCGAAGGGGAGGGCGGCGCCCCACTCGATTCGGTCGCCGACCCGGTACTGGAGCACGACGGTCTCGCCGCGGTTCTTCAACGTCGTCGTGATGCGGAGGTAAGGGGAACGCGGATGGACCGTGTACTCGTGGATCACGGCCACCGCCGGCTGGACCGGATCGGCGCCGCTGAGACGGAGCGTGACCGCGCCTCCCAGCTCCTCCATCTCCAGCCGTTCGAAGCTCGGCGTGACCAGTCGCCGTCGGCCGAGGACCGGAGCCACGCTGCCCAGCCCGTCCGCTCCACCCTTGCGCAGAAAGCCGTCGAGCAGGGCGCCGCCCCGTGGACGACCGATCCCGGCGACGACCACGGCGAAGAGCTCGTTTTCCAGGCGGAAGTCGCCCAGGTGAGCGCCGACGAGCGGCCCCGGGGGGAGCTGGTCCGGCCGCTCGAGACGAGACAGGTGGGTGGTGCCGGCCTGGCGGGGCAGACTGGGCAACGGCTGAGGGTGTCGGGGCAGCCCCTCCGTGCGGCAACCCCAGAGCAAGGGGGCGGCCGCGAAAACCATCCAAACGCCTGTCATGCCTCGCATTTGGCGCATCTTACGCCGGACCGGCGAGGGCTTCAAGGATCCCCGGGCCCGGGCTCCTCCAGCCCGCTCCGCACGTCCGGCGGGGCCACCACCCTTGCCGCGCATTGCAGGCGAGAGCTGGCATGTGCTAGATCACGCGGCTGTACTCCAGAACTGGAGGAAGGCATGTCAGGTCACAGCAAGTGGAGCACCATCAAGCGCAAGAAGGGCGCCGCCGACGCCAAGCGGGGCAAGATCTTCACCAAGCTGATCAAGGAGATCACCGTGGCGGCGCGCATCGGGGGGGGTGACGCCGACGGCAACCCCCGTCTGCGGGCGGCGATGAACGCGGCGAGGGCTGCCAACATGCCTGGGGACAACATCGACCGCGCGATCAAGAAGGGGACCGGCGAGCTCGAGGGCGTGCAGTACGAGGAGGCGGTCTACGAGGGCTACGGCCCCGGCGGCGTGGCGCTGCTCGTCGAGGCGCTCACCGACAACAAGAACAGGACCGTGAGCGAGGTCCGGCACCTGTTTAGCAAGCACAACGGATCGCTCGGCGCCAGCGTGGCCTGGATGTTCACGAAGGTCGGCGTCGTCGAGGTCGAGCGCGAGGGAACCGAGGAGGACCGGCTGATGGAGCAGGTCCTCGAGCTCGGCGGCGAGGACGTGCAGGAGGGCGAGGACGTCTTCGAGGTGCACACCGCGGCCGCCGACCTGGACACGGTGGCCGAGGGGCTGCGGGCCGCGGGTTTCAAGGTGGAGACGGCCGAGATCCAGATGAACGCCCAGAACACGGTGAAGGTGGAGGGGCGCGACGCCGAGGTGTTGATGAAGCTGGTCGGCGCCCTCGAGGACCACGAGGACGTCCAGAACGTCTGGGGCAACTTCGACATCGACGACGCGTTGCTCGAAGAGCTCGCCGACTGACGTGACGCGAGGCTCGGGCCATCCCCCCTTGATCTTGGGCATCGACCCGGGGAGCCAGCGCACGGGCTTCGCCGTGGTCGGGCGTATGGGGCGTCGGCTGTTCGTGGCGGACAGCGGCGTGATCACCCTCCCCGGGGGCCGCGAGCAGCTCTGCCGCCGGCTCGGACGACTGCAGGAGGCGCTGGAGCAAGTCCTGGACCGCACCGCGCCGGCAGCGGTCGCCGTTGAGGACATCTTCACCGCGCGCAACGCCCGCAGCGCCCTCGCCCTGGGGCAGGCCCGCGGGGTGGTCCTCGGGGTCGTCGGCCGCCGGGAGCTGCCGCTCTTCGCCTACCCGCCGGCGACGGTGAAGCAGGCGGTGAGCGGTTACGGGCGGGCCGACAAGCAGCAAATACAGCGGATGGTGCAGGCGCTCCTCAGTCTCGGGCGCTTGCCAGGGCCGGACGAGGCGGACGCCATGGCCATCGCCATCTGTCACGCCATGCGCACCGGGGCAAACGGGGCGGAGGTGAATCGATGATCGCTTGTCTGCGGGGCAAGTTGCAGGAGAAGGGCCTCCAGAGCGCGGTGGTGGACGTCGGCGGCGTCGGCTACCTCGTCAGCGTCTCGCTCCAGACGTTGGCCGCGTTGCCCACCGAGGGCGAGCAGGTCGTGCTGCGCTGCCACACCCACGTGCGCGAGGACGCGTTGCAGCTCTTCGGGTTCGCCGAGCCGGAGGAGCAGCAGGCCTTCGAGCTGCTGATCACCGTCTCGGGCATCGGCCCGAAGCTCGCGTTGACCATCCTCTCTGGCATGTCGGTGAGGGATCTGCTGCAGGCGATCGCCGGGGGGGACCACAAGCGGTTGCAGACCATCCCCGGCGTGGGCAAGAAGACGGCGGAGCGCATCGTCGTCGATCTCAAGGATCGCTGCGGGAAGCTGGAGGCCGCCGCACCGGAAGGTGCCCCGCGGCCGGGGGGCGTCGCCGAGGTTGTGGAGGCGCTGGCCAATCTGGGCTACAAGAAGAACCAGGCCGAGCGCGCGGTGGAGCGGGTGCTCAAGCGCGACGGAGCCGGTTCGATGACCGCGGAGGACCTGCTCCGGGCGGCGCTCGTCGCGGTGCAGGAGCTGTGACGCGATGGAAGGACATGAAAGAGTCGTCTCTGCCGGTGTGAAGGTGGCCGAGGGGCTCGACGAGGTCACGCTCCGCCCCCGTCGTCTGGGCGAGTTCATCGGTCAGGGCCGGATCCAGGAGAACCTGCGCATCTTCATCACCGCCGCGCGCAACCGGGGCGAGGCGCTGGACCACGTGCTGTTCTGCGGTCCTCCCGGGCTGGGCAAGACGACCCTGGCTCACATCATCGGCAACGAGCTGGACGTGCAGGTCCACGTCACCGCGGGACCGGCCGTCGAGCACCGCGGGGTCCTGGCCGGGCTGCTGACGACGCTCGAAGAGCGCGACGTGCTCTTTATCGACGAGATCCACCGCCTGAACCCCGCGGTGGAGGAGTACCTCTATCCGGCGATGGAGGACATGGCCATCGACATCCCCAGCGGGACCGGGGCCTTCTCCCAGACCCTGCGCCTGACGCTCAAGCCCTTCACCCTGATCGGCGCCACGACCCGCAGCGGCCTGCTGACCTCGCCGCTCCGGGACCGGTTCGGGATCGTCGAGCGGCTGGAGTACTACGCCCCCCCGGACATGGTCCGCATCGTCAAGCGCTCGGCCGGGATCTTCAATATCCCGATGGACGACGACGCGGCGGACGAGATCGCCCGTCGCAGCCGAGGGACTCCGCGTATCGCCAACCGCCTGCTGCGGCGGGTGCGCGACTTCGCCGAGGTCGAGGGAGACGGCCGGATCACCATCGCCGTGGCCCAGCGCGCGCTCGGCGCCCTGGAGGTCGACGGCGAGGGGCTCGACGGGCTCGACCGGGCGCTGCTCAGGACGGTGATCGAGAAGTTCGGCGGCGGCCCGGTGGGGATCGACGCCCTGGCGACGTCACTGCACGAGGAGCGCGACACCCTCGAGAACGAGGTGGAGCCGTTCCTGATCCAGCTCGGGTTTCTCCAGCGCACTCCACGGGGGAGGGTGGCGATGCCCGCGGCCTACCAGCACCTGAAGGTTCGGGCGAGCGAGGGGCAGGGAACTTTGTTCTGATGGTGCTATCTAAACCCGAGGACGGCCAGCAGGAGAAACCGATGACGCAGCCCGCCATGTCCGAGGACAGACCCTCCCGGCTCGAAGCCCTCGTCCTTGTTCCCAACATCCTCTTCGTGGGCATCGTGGTGCTGTATCTGATCTCGGCCCAGAGCGGGCAGAAGCAGGTCGCCCCGCTGGTCCAGGGCGAGAGGACCACGGAGGAGCGGATCGCCCAGCTCGAGCGCTCGCTGGAGCGCCAGCCGGGCAATGTCCAGGGCGCGGTGGAGCTCGCCAAGCTCTACCAGCGGGTGGGTGAGTTTCCCTGGTCCTACAACGCGCTCAAAGACGCGGAGCGTCAAGGGAATCGGGAGCCCCGCTGGCGCCTGATGCTCGGCCTGGCCTACCTCGAGCTGGGCAAGAACCAGGACTCGGTGCGGGTACTGGAGGGGGCGGACAAGGACTGCCGCAGCGGCAGGATGGCCTGTGATGCCAACGTGACCGCGAAGCTGAGGATCTTCAACCACCTGGCCCACATTCTCCAGAAGCGGGGCATCCGGTCGACGACCCACCCCCACGCGGCGGAGAAAGCGCTCTTGGAGATCCTCAAACCGGTGGAGGTGGATCCAAACAAAATGCGTCCCAAGGCCCCCGCGGGGCCGGTATCCCCGGAGAAAAAGGCTCCAGCCAGGAGCAAGCGCAAGCCTGGATAAGCCGGGCTATCCCCGGCTTATGTTGACATTTTCGAACCTTCCGGTCTAACTTCCCTCCCCGAGCCCAACGAAAACCCGAGAGATGGGAGGGTCACGATGTCTAGGCTAGTGGTAGTCCTTGCGGGGGTGTGCTTTCTGCTGGTGGCGTGTGACGACCCGAAGAATCCACAGACCTGGATCAAGAAGCTGAGGGACCCGGAGCACGCGACCAAAGCGGTGAAGGAGCTGCAGAAGATCGGCGACCCGGTGGCCATCAAGCCTCTGTGTGACCTGTACAAGGACTTCGAGAGCCCGACGATCCTCAAGGCGATCATCTCTCTGGCCAAGAACGACAAGAACAAGAACCCCGACGCGGTCCAGACGCTGATCTCGGCCCTCGAGTTCACCGAGGACAAGTACCACAACGCCACGCTGGCCGCCGCGGCGCTCGCCGACATGAAGGCCGTCGAGGCGGTGGAGCCGCTGGCCAAGGTGCTGGACCGCCCGATGGCGATCAAGTCCCGCGCGAACCTGGCCAAGCTCGCCGCGATCAAGGCCCTGGCCGTGCTCGGTGACAAGCGGGCGGTGCCCTACCTCGTGCGGACCCTCGAGCGGCGCCCCGAGCAGCAGGACTTCCTGCTCAACAAGGAGTCGGCCCGCGCCCTGGGCAAGATCGGCGACGGCTCCCCCGAGGTGGTCTCCGTCCTGATCCGCGCCCTGTTCATGGCGAGCACGATCCAGGGCACGTCTTTCCCCATGGCGCGCGTCGCCATCGTGAGGATGGGCAAGCCGATGGTGCAGCCCCTGATCGACGCCATGGAGGGCAAGGACGAGAAGCTGAACAAGATGTCCAAGGAGCTGGACTTCGAGGACGGCGTCGTGCTCGGCAAGCTCTCCCGCGTCCTCGGCGACCTGATGGCGAAGGAGGCGGTCCCGCCCCTGCTGAAGGTCTTCGAGAAGGCCAACCTGGGCGACGACTACACCAAGGGCATCGACGGCGTGATCGAGGCGCTGGGGCGCATCGGCACCCCGGCCGTCGAGGACCCGCTGCTCAAGGCGCTGAAGAACCCGAAGGTGAACTACAAGATCCGCATGCAGATCTGCCAGGCCTTCACCGTCATGGGCGGGCGCAAGGCCGTCCCCGCGCTGCTCGAGGTGGCGGAGAAGGGGATGATCGAGGGTGGCTACTACAACCTGCGCGAGGCCGCGGCGATGGCCTACAGCCGCATCGTCGGCCCCGAGGTGGACGAGGGCTGGCCCAAGGTCGAGGCGATGATGAACGACCCCAAGATCAAGGAGTTCAAGGCCACGGTGGGCGTGTTCAAGGAGGCCCTGGAGCGGATGGAGGTCGCCAAGGAGTGCAAGGGCGACGTGATGTGCTACGGCAAGAAGGTCAACGACAAGAGCGCGTCGCTCGTGAAGCGGGAGAAGGCGGGCATCATGATCGGCGTGCTCCCCGACGGCCGCAAGGCCATGGCTGATCTGGTCAAGGCGCTGCCCGAGCGCGAGCCGGTGCTCAGGCTCTACTTCCTCGAGAGCGCGAAGCGCATCGGCAACGCGAGCGACAAGGAGCTCGTCGCGCTGCTTACCGACCTGGCCGAGAGGGACTCCAAGCGCAAGATCAAGTTCATGGGCGCGGACCTGGCGAGCGCCGACAAGGTTGCCCTGGCCGTGATCAAGAACCGGACGGCTGCCGAGGCGCAGTAGCCGCCGTCGGAGCGTCCAGCCGCGCCACGGCGTCGATCAACTCCGCTCTCCGGAAACCCACCACGTAGGTGTCGCCCACCCGGGTGACCGGCAGCGCGTCGGCCCCGGTGGCCGCGACGATCGCCTTCGCCAGGCGCTGGCGCTCCTTGGCCGGGAGCGCGTCCACCTCGACGTAGGCGAAGCTCACGCCGTTGTCGGCGAGCAGGCGCCGAACGAGCCGGCAGGAGGGGCAGTAGGTCGTGGCGTAGACGGTGACCGTGGGCGCCTCCGCACGGGCCACCTCCGGCGCTTGCACACCCCGGATCCGCTCCAGCGCGAAGAGCACCGCCGGCAAGGTGTAGGTTGAAGCGAAGAACATGCAGGTCAGGCCGATGATCGCCAGGTGCCCGAGCGACTTCAGCCCCGGATGGGTCGCGAGGGCCATGTTCCCGAAGCCCACGATGGTCGTCGCCGCGCAGAAGAAGATCACCCAGTACAGGGCCCGCATCACCTGGCCGAGGTGTCCCTGCCCCTCGGTGTGATAGCGGTGGACGTAGTGCACGCCGTAGTCGATGCCGATGCCGAGGAGGGCGGGGAGGATGACGAAGTTGAACAGGTTGAGCCTGAGGTGGATCAGGCTCATCACGCCGAAGGTCCAGAGCAGGCCCACCACCAGGGGCAGGCAGGCGAGCAGCGCGCTGCGCAGGCTGCGGAAATCGAGCAACGCGGCGAGGAAGATCGCGGCGAGCGCCAGGGCGAAGGCGATCCGTCCGTCGTGGAGCAGCACCTCGACGACCTCGGATAGCACCAGCTCGCCGCTGGAGACGTGGAATACCCCCGAGGGTTGCACGTCGGAGGGGCCGCGGACGTCGCGCAGGATGAAGCCGGGGGAGGCAACGGCGAGGACGTCGCCCCGGAGCCCGCCGGCGACGGCGAGCTTCTGGCGATAAGCGTCGCGGCGTGACGTGACGTGCTCAAAGACGGGCTTGCCGTCGTGTGTCAACCTGCGCAGTCGCGTCAACGTGCGCTCCACACACGGGCGCTTCGCCTGCATCGACTGGCCGGGGCAGGTGATCTCGCCCCGTGTGAGCTCGACGCTGGCCGTCGCCCCTTGGGGGAGCAGGTTGCGCAGGTTGACCCACGGAGCGCCGTCGAAGCGCCCGACCTGCTCCTTGAGGACGCGCGCCTGCTTCGTGTGTCCGAGATCGATGCTGTGGAACACCAGCGCGAGCCAGATGTCGCCGAAGCCCGGTCCCTTGAAGCTGCGCCGCGCGGCGGCGGGGAGCTCCCCGAGCGTGAACGGCCTCGCCCGCGCCAGCTCGCGGAGTCGGCTCAGCTTGATCCGGCGCTTCGCGCCCTCGCTGACCAGGTTCCAGCGCTTGTCCCGCAGCAGCTCGTCGATCTCCTCGAGGAGCGCCTTCTTCTCCCGCTGGCGCTCGGGGACCATGTCGAGGATGGTGATCACGTTCTTGACCGCGCTGCGCTTGCCCAGGCGCCGGGACGTGCGCTCGATGGCGCTCACCGCCGCCTCGAGCCCGTCCCGGCTGTCGGCGACCAGCAGCGTCGGCGTGAAGGAGCGGCCCATCGTCCGGCCTGCGCGCCGCAGGATCTCGTCCTTCGGCTGCACCGGGCGCAGCTTGCGGTTGTCGTACTCGAAGCGCACGCGCGTCGCGCCGAAGGCGCCGTAGGCCAGCAGCAGGGCGGAGACGATCAGGACGGCCCACGGCCCGCGGAACGGCTCCTGGCCCGGGGCCTCCCGGTCACCCGCCGCCGTGGTCCGGGACACTTTGATCTTCAGGAGCTTCAGCCGTTCGGCGAGGAGGATCATCGCCGGCATGACCAGGATGAAGCTGATCAGGGCGAGGAGCACGCCGATACCCGCGATGAAGCCGAACTCGGAGAACCCCTTGAACTGGGTCACGGTGAGGGTGAGGAGCGCCGCCGAGGTCGTCAACGCGGAGGTCAGCGTCGCCCGCCCGGTGTCGAGGATCACGTGGTTCATGGCGTCGTCCACCGAGAGGCCGGCGCTGCGCCCCTCCCGGTAGCGCGCGAACAGCTGGAGCCCGTAGTCGATGCCGAGTCCGAAGAGCACGGCGAAGAGGAAGCCGGTGACCGCGTTGAGCGTTCCGATGAAGATCGTGGTGATGGCGAAGGTCCAGGCGATGCTCATCCCCAGCGGGAGCGCGACGAAGAACAGGCCGATGATGCGGCGGAAGTAGACCAGCATGAGCAGGATGATGCCGACCACGGCGATCCAGACGTTTCCGAACACGTCGTGCACGGTGGCGTCGTACTCCCGGAGCTTGGCCACCGCGTCTCCGCTGACGTCGACGCGAAGCAGGGGGTCGACCTTCGCCGGGTCGAAGCGGGCGATGGTCGCTTCGATCTCGCGCCACAGGCGGCGCAGGTTCTCGAAGTCGGAGACGCCCTTCTTGGGGTAGACGACGAGCCCGAGGGAGGCGCCGTCGGGGTGGACGAACCACTCGCTGCTGCCGAAAGAGGCCGCCATCCGCTGGTAACGCTTGAAGAGCTGGCCGAGGTCCTTCTTGCGCTCGCGGCTGCGGTTCTCCTCCAGGTCGACGTAGAGGCCCGTGCCCTTGGCGGTCTCGCGCTCGAGGTTCTCCTCGATCCGGTCGCGCAGCTTCTGGAGATCCTCGATGCTGCTGAACAGCAGCGCCCGGTCCCAGAAGAACTTGACCGGCTTCTTGTACTCCACCCGGCTCACGTTGGGGCTCTTCTCCAGGGCCGCCGCCAGCCGGGGCGCGAGGGCCTTGGCGCCGTCGAGGCTCGCCGGCGGGCGCCAGATCCCCGTGAGCCGGGCGACACAGGTCCTGGTGCTGGCGTCGTCGCCGCCCCCCTGGGAGTCGAAGGGACCCGGGTACCACTCCCAGTCGTAGCGCTTGACGGTGCACCGATCCCCCGCGACCCAGACATCGTCGTGTTTCACCCCGTGGACCGCGTGGAGGTCGACCTTCGTGGCCGTGATCTGCCGTTTGATCCGCCTGCCGTCGTAGTGGAGCACGACTCCGCCGTCGCCCACCGCCTGGACGTTTCCGGGCCGGCTGCCCCAGACCGCATTGAGGTTGCCGCTCGCTCCGCTCGCGACTGGACGCCAGATCCCGTCGGGCCCGCGGACCAGGAAGGCGCCCCTGCGCCCCACGGCCACCGCTCGACCCCCGCCGAAGGCGTGGACCCCGAGCAGGTCGACGTCGGCGTGGGAGGCCTCGACGCGGAACACCGGGCCCCCCCGCCCGGTGGTGGCGCGCAGGATCGTCCCGCCGTCGCCCACGGCGTAGACCTCGCCAGCCGCGCCGCTGACGGCGCGGAGCCACCGGGTGGTGGGGGAGGGGACCGTCCGCCACCGCCCGTCGCGCAGCGAGAGGATCGTCCCCTCCTCGCCGACGGCGAGGAGCCGGCCGGCCTCCGGTCCCCACAGGCCCTGGATGGTCGCCCGTGTCGCCGGCGGGAGGCTCTCCCAGCGCTTTCCGTCGAAGTGAAACGAGTGCCCGCCCCTCCCGGCGGCGTAGACGTCGTCGGCGCCGAACCCCCAGACCGCGTTGAGGCCGGTTCCCACCGGGGTTCGGATCCAGCGGCTCCCGTCGTGCATGTGCACCGCGCCCCTCTCGTCGACGGCGAACACGTAGTTCCGGCTGAGCAGCACCATGAACCCGGTGTCGGTGGAGTAGCGCGCCTGGATCCGGCGGAGGATCCGGAGATCGGGGTGGTCCTCGGGGAGCAGATCCGCGAGGTCGCTGTTGAAGGTCAGGCGGGTGGTGACGAGGACGGACACCGCCGTCAACGTGAGGGCGGCGAGGAGGATGACCACGTAGTGGCGGCCGAGCCGGCGGGCCCACAGCGTGACCAGGGTGTAGACATCGACCCTGGCCTTGTTCTTCTCGTCGGCCATCGGTGTCAGTGTACGCGCGGTGTTACCAAACGCAACAGCCCGCCGACGCCGAGCATGGCCGCGAACCCGACCAGCTCCGTCGGGCGTGCCTGCGCTCCGAGCCAGAGCACAACGCCCACCGCGACGATGGGCACGACCGGCCCGAGGGGCACGCGGAAGGCCCGCGGCAGGTCGGGGTGGCGGCGGCGCAGGACCGGGACTCCGACGCAGGTGACCAGGTACTGGACGCTGACCGTGAGCACCGACAGGTTGACGAGCTCGGTGAAGTTGAGGAACACGACGAGGATGCAGGTCACGGCGGTGGTGGTGAGGATCGCCAGGTGCGGCGTGTCCGTCCGCGGGTGGCGGCGGGCCAGGGCCCGGGGCAGGTGACCGTCGGCGCACAGCGGCTCCAGGTAGCGGGGCCCGGCGAGCGCCACCCCGGCGCAGAAGCCGAGCATCGAGACGACCGCCGCCGCGGCCACCATCAGACCGCCGGCTCCCCCGAGGAGGTGACGCCCCATCAGCGCCAGCGGCTGGGTCGAACCGGCGATGCCCGGAGTCGACGCCACCGCGGTCCACTGGACGGCGACGTAGAGCAGCGTGGCGCCGGCGATGGAGCCGAGCACCGCACGGGGCGCGGCGCGGCGCGGGTCCCGCGTCTCGCCGGCGGGAACCGGCACGACCTCGAAGCCCTGGAAGGCGAAGAAGGCCGTCAGGGCGGCCCGTGGCAGGGCCGACCAGGAGCTGTGGACAGATGCGGCGGGCCCCGGGTGCGCGGCGAACAGCCCGAGCCCGACGAGGACCAGCAGGGGGACCAGCTTGGCCGCCGTGAGCAGGTCCGCGGTGTAGGCGCCGGGCTTGACGCCGAGGTAGTTCACCACGCCGAGCGCGGCGCAGATCACCACCGCGAGCCCCCCCGCGCCGATCGATGTGCCGAAAAGCGGCGAGAGCGGCTCGAGGTAGGGAGGGATCGCCCGGGCCACCGCGGCCCAGCTCATCACCGCCGCGACCCAGCAGGACCAGCCCACGAGGTAGCCGACGACCCCACCGAACGCGGTGCGCGCGTAGATGTAGGGGCCACCCGAGCGCTCGAACATTCCGGCCGCCTCGGCGAAGCAGAGCCCGACGGCGATGCTCATGGCGCCGCAGATCGCGAAGGCGATCCAGGAGAGCGAGCCCGTCTGCTGGGCCAGCAGCCCGGGGAAGGCGTAGATGCCCGAGCCGACGATGGCGTTGACCCCGAGGCAGAGCACGTCGAGGCCGGAGAGGCGTCGGTCTGGAGGAGGGTTGGGGGTCAGGGCCGCGCCCCCGGAGCTACTTCTTGAGCACCAGCAGGCGGTACTTCCCGAACTCGGCCTGGCCGGCTGTGTAGAGCACCTCGCTGATCAGGCGGTAGGGCAACCCCTGATCGGCGACCAGCACGAGCTCCCCCTTGAACTTCATCTTGCCGCCGGTGAGCTTCTCGATCTTCTTCAGCCGCGTGCCGTGCTTTTGCAGCACGGTGAGCAGCGGGTTGATCAGGTAGCCGCTCGCCCCGTCGCGCTTGACCGAGGCGTCCACGGCGCCGCGCTTGACGGCGGCGACGGGATCTCCCTCGACCACGATGGCCTTCTTGGTGATCGTGACCTGGACGGCCTGGTGCGGCTTCACGTCGGAGTCAGAGGTCGGGAGCATCAGGTCGTCGCCGAGGGAGATGTTCTCCACGCTGACCGAGAAGCTCTTGAGGAAGAACACCAGGATGATGGTCATCATGTCCAGCATCGGCGTGATGTTCAGGTAGGAGATGTCTTCGGGCTCGGGGACGCGGCGCCGGAGCTTGCGGTAGGCCTTCTTCGCCTCGAATCTGGCAGATGGCATGGCCGGCTCCTACTGCACGCCCGCGCTGAGGATGACCTGGTCGAACATGCAGCCATCCTTGCCGGTGCACTTCGTGGTCGCTGTGCCTCTCAGCGTGTCCATGGCCTTGACCACGACCTTGTACGGCACGGTCCGGTCCGCGTTGAGGATCACCTGGCGTTCCTGGGGGTACTTCTGCTTGATCTCCAGCATCATCTTGGCCAGGGCGGCGTAGTTGTACTTGTCGACCCAGACGGTCTCCGACTGTCCCTCGGCGTTGGTCCGCGTGACCGAGAACGCCGGGCAGCGGTCCCTCTGCAGCGGGACGGAGCACTTGATCGTCGGAGTTTGCCCGTCGGGGCCGTTCATCACGCCACCCGCCCCGGCGACGATGAAGCCCTTGTAGCCCACGGCGACGGTGAGGTTCAGCTTCGCCTCCTCGGGCTCGGGCTGGGCCGCGGCGGCCGCCGCGGTCGGCTCCTCGTAGCGTGGGGAGTTGACGTTGATGTTGGCGAGGGCCAGGGCGCTCGCCGTGGTGGCGAGCAGGAAGATGATCGTGTTGACCAGGATGTCGAGGTACGGGACCAGGTTGAGCTCGCCGCCCTCGTGCTCCTCCTCCTCGGCCTGGGCGATCTGACGGCGGATTCGCCCACGGACCTTGGCCATGTGGGCGCGGAGGGACAGCCCCTCCAGCTCGTTGCTCCCGTTGCTCATTTAGCCCCTCGGGGAGCCGGAGCCTGGCCCGCTCCAGAACGCGAGTGGACGACGAGGAAGTTCTCGAGCTTCATCGAGAAGCCCTCGAGGTCGCCGACGAGCTTCTTGGCCATGCCGCTCAGGATCAGGTGGAAGATGATCGCGACGACGGCGATGCCCAGCCCGAGGGCCGTGTTGTGAAGGGCCTCGGAAATACCCATGGCCAGCATCTCCTGCCGCTTGGCCGGGTCCGCGCCGGAGACGGCCGCGAACGCGCGGATCAGACCGAGCACCGTTCCGAACAGCCCGATGAGCACGGCGATGTTGGCCAGCGACCAGAGCGCGGAGATACGCTTCTTCACCTCGGGCGTCGTCTCCACCAGCGCCTCCTCGATGGAGGTCGCGATGGCCTCCTCGCCGCGGTGCACCTGGACGAGCCCGGACTTGGCCAGGCGGAGCAGAGGCGCGTTGGTCGAGCCGCAGAGGCGGATCGCGCGGTCAACGTTGTTGGCCTGGATCAACTTGCGCAGCTGCTCCAGGAGGCCCTTGGCGTTGATCTGTCCCTTGAACAGGAGATAGATGAAGCGTTCGACGATGATGGTCAGTACGATCGCCAAACAGATGATGTTGGTGTACATGACCCAACCGCCGTGGTGGAGAAACTGCGCAATTCCTTGCATGCCTTTGTGCCTCCGGGCTTCTTTGCCTACCGACGCAGCGCGAGTTGTCGCACGCGAGCCAACGCAATCGCCAACTACGGTACAGTTGTTCCCGAGTGTTTTGTCCTGGGTAAAGACTCGCCGGGGGAGCACCCCGGCCAAACTTTCCGTCTGTGTCTAGCATAAAGCCACAGAACAGTAAAGCTTACAGGTCAACCCGGGAGGCCGGTCTCCATCGGCGCGGCTTGGGGCATACAGACCCACGATGGGGCAAAGTGCAACAGTGCCATCTCCCGGCCCGGTCGGGAACTGGTGGAGAATGGGCCGGTCATCGAGCCCGATTCACAAGGTATAATTCTTGCCTTCCAGCAGTGAAAAATAGTAGTGTCTCCCCATCTCGCACTACCGGATGGTGAGGCACACCGGGCTGGAACCCAGCCCTTGCCGGGAAGAATCGACGTCAACAGCAAACGGCTGCTGCTTTCTTTGAGGACCTGAGTCAGGCCGACTCAGCAGATCAGGAGAAACAGTCCGATGCAGATGCATGAGGAAAAACGCTTGGGCGGCGGGATCAAATTTGCCCTTTTCGCCGTGTTCGCCGTGGTGTGGCTCGGCCTAGCATTTGCCGCTCACCATGTCCTGCCCGCTTTCGAGGAAGGCGGCTGGGGCATGTGGCCCATCCTCGCCGTGGGCATGGTCGCGATCATGATCATCATCGATCGGGCTCGTTACCTGTTCTTCTCGGCGGTGGTCAACCGGCAGCGCTTCGTCGCCGAGGTGCAGAAGCACCTGATGCACGGCAATGTGGCCGCGGCCGTCTCCTACTGCCACTCCTCTGACGAGCCGCTCGGGCGCATCGTGGGCGCCGGGCTGGCCAACATGAAGCGCCCCGACGACGAGGTCCAGGACGCGGTGGACGAGGCGGCGCTCTATGAGCTGCCCCGCATCGAGAAGCGCACCGGCTACCTGGCGATGATCGGGAACATCTCGACGCTGCTCGGTCTGCTGGGCACCATCGTCGGGCTGATCAAGTCCTTCGCCGGCGTCTCCATCGGCGACGTCTCCGATCCCGAGACCATGGAGAAGGCCAAGCAGTACGTGGACCTTGTCCCGGCCTGCAAGGGGCTCAAGGACGGTCGCGCCATCGTGACCTGCATCGAGCAGAACAAGGCCACGATCCTCGCCAAGGGGATCAGCGAGGCGATGAACTGCACGGCCTTCGGGCTCGGCGTGGGCATCACCGCGCTGCTGGCTTTCTCGGTCCTCAACGGTCGAACCCAGCACCTGCTGGACGACATCAGCGAGGGAACGGTCTACGTCATGAACCTTGCGGTGGGCAACCGCAAGTCGATGAAGCTTTAGTAGGGAACTTTCTCCACCTGCAGGAGGCAAGAAGAGATGGGGTTCATCCAACACATCAACGAGGCATTCAAGGAAGGTGGATGGGGGATGTGGCCGATCCTGATCCTGTCGATCTTCAGCATGGGGCTGATCATCGAGCGGATCGTCTACCTGTTCTTCAGGTCGAGCATGGACAAGCGTCAGTTCATGGGCCTGATGCAGAAGCTCATCGCCCAGGGCAACGTGGCCCAGGCGATCAAGGTCTGCAGCGGGACATCCAAGCCGATGACCCGCATCGTCCAGGCTGGCCTGATGAAGGTCAACAAGAGCGACGCCGACGTCCAGGCGGCGATGGACGAGATGGCGCTCAAGGAGAAACCCCTGATCGAGAAGCGCACCGGCTACCTGGCGATGATCGGAAACGTCGCCACCCTGGCCGGCCTCCTCGGCACCATCACCGGTCTGATCAAGTCGTTCGCCGGCGTGGCGGGCGTCGATCCGTCGCAGAAGGCGACGCTGCTCGCCGCCGGGATCAGCGAGGCGATGAACTGCACGGCCTTCGGGCTGATGGTCGGTATCACCTCGCTGCTCTTCTTCTCGATCCTCAACGGAAAGACCCAGGCGATTCTGGATGACATCGACGAGGTGTCGGCGCAGGTGATGAACCTCATCGCAGGCTCCAGGCAGGCGGCTCCGCCCCAGCACTAGGGGCAGATAACGGAGTTCGATCATGGGCGTTTCGATAGATACCGGCGGAAAAGGCGGAAAGAAACCCGTCGATTCCGAGCTGAACCTGATCCCGTTCATCGATCTACTGATCGTGAACATCTGCTTCCTGCTGATCACGGCGGTCTGGGTCCAGATGGCCCGGATCAAGGTGAGCCAGAAGGGCAAGGGCAGCGCCGCGGAGAAGCGCGAGGACACGCCTCCGGAGATGCGGGTCAAGGTGGTGATCCTCGTCGGCGACGAGGGCTACATCATCACCGCTGGCGGCGAGCGGCTCGTGGTCCCCAAGGCCGGGCAGGTCTACGACACCGAGGGGCTGAGCAAGCGCCTGCGGGAGATCAAGACCCGTCTGCCCAACAAGGAGGACCTGACGGTCGCCGCGGAGGACGGTATCCAGTACAAGCACCTGATCAGGGCGATGGACATCGCCCTGTCCCAGCACTTCACGCAGATCCAGGTAAGCGACGCAGGCGCCGCCCTCTAGGCGCGCCAGGGAGGCCTTCATGGAGACTACGCAAAAACGCTTGCCGATTTGGGCGCTGGGCGCGTTGTGGATCCTCGGTACCATCGGGTTGATCTTCATCATCCCGCTCACGCCGTTCCACGAGCCCTTCAAGGAGGGCGACTGGGGCATGTACCCCATCCTCTTCGTGCTGACCATGGCGATCATCCTGATGATCGACTCGGCGATCTACCTCCTCCGCTCGAGCCTGGACGGCCCGGCCTTCGTCAACCAGCTCGGAGACATCCTCCGCTCGGGGAACTTCGCCGGCGCGGTACAGCTCTGCCAGGGGATGAACAAGCCCCTGGCGCGCATCGTCGGCGCCGGGCTCGCTCACTCCGACCGGGGTCCAAGCTGGGTGCTGCGCGCGATGGACGAGGCCGCCTACGGCGAGCTCCCCGTCATCGAGAAGCGCACGAGCTACCTCGCCCTGCTGGGAAACGTGGCCACGCTGGCCGGTCTGCTGGGCACCATCACCGGGCTGATCAAGTCCTTCGCCGGCGTCTCGGCCAAGGGCGAGACGGCGGACAAGGCGACCCTGCTCGCCGCCGGGATCAGCGAGGCGATGAACTGCACCGCCTTCGGCCTGTTCACCGGCATCCTCGCGCTGCTCGCCTTCTCGATCCTCAACGGCATGACCCAGGGCCTCCTCGACGACATCAACGGCCTGAGCCTCAAGGCTGTCCGTCTGTGGAAGTCCGCCAAGGCCACCGGCAACGAGCCCTACGTCCACCACCCGATCAAGGCGCCCGGCCCCCATCTCCGGTCGCACGTCGGGCTGGGCAAGGGGGTGCACGGGCACGGCGGCGGCCACGGGAAGAAGTCGACGTTCGCCAGCCTGCAGCTCACGCCGATGATCGACATGTTCATCGTCGTGCTGATCTTCCTGCTGATGACGTTCAGCGCCGAGGGCCAGATCCTGGCGGTCAGCCGCGACATCAAGCTGCCCTTCGCGGAGCGAGTGGAGAAGCTCCAGCGGGCGCCCATCGTCGCCATCTCCTACCCGGAGAACGACCCGGCCGGCGGGGTGGTGACCCTGGACGGCTCGGAGGTCTCCACGGCCCGGGAGCTCCTCGAGGATGACAACCCGGACTGGAAGATCGCCAAGCTCACCGAGCAGCTCGAGGTGAAGAAGCACAACTGGAAGATGACCAACCCGGACAAGCAGTTCCCGGGCGAGGTGATCGTCCAGGCCGACCAGAACGTGGACTTCAAGATCATCAAGAAGGTGATGTACTCCTGCGGTCTGGCTGGCTACGCCAACGTGCACTTCGCCGTGAGCCAGAAGGTGGCCGAGGGCGAGTAGCCTCCCCGGCCGGGGAGAGCACATTCCGCACACCAACAAGGGGACAGGTCATGCGAGTTAGCGCGATCCTCGGATTTACGCTGTGCCTCGCTGGGTTCGGCGCTGGATGCAACAAGCCCGCCTCCATCAGCATCGAGCCCGAGCGGCCGCTGCTCACCGGCAAGGGGCAGTCGCTGCAGCTGCAGGCCAAGGTCAAGGACGAGCAGGGCAAGGCGATGAGCGGGGTCTCGGTGCGGTTCAAGAGCCTGACGCCGACGATGGCCACGGTGGACGAGCTGGGTACGGTGACGGCGGTCACGTCGGGCACCGCGACGGTCCTCGCCGAGGCTGGAGACGTCTCGAAGCAGGTCGAGGTGCTGATCCAGATCCCGAAGAAGATCGAGATCCAGCCCGAAGAGACCCTGCTGATGCTCGGCGTCACGAAGCGCTACAAGGCGACGGTCATCGACGACCGCGACAAGCCGATGATCGCCGGCCAGATCCGCTGGTCCTCGAGCGACCCCAAGGTCTTCACCGTGGACGAGTGGGGAGACGTCAAGACCCTGACGGAAGGGGCGGCGGATCTCACGGCCCACGCGGCCGGGATCTCCTCCAACCTCCGCATCACGGTCAAGCACGAAGAGCTCTCCGACGACGGTCTGAATCTCGAGCAGTAGCTCGAGCCCCACTGCAAACAGTCGTGTTCAACCTTTGGGTGGAAACCCCCACCCAAACCTCACCTGTCCCCTGTATTTGTATCTAATATCAGATGGTTGCCCGCGCCAGCGTGTGGCATCCCGGTTGCATTCCCCTGGCCTGCGCCCACTGCCCTTTCTCAACAAGGAGGAAAAATGGAGGCCGCCCCACGGCTGGTTGCCCAAGTAGTGTGCGCGATGCTCACGGTCCCGATCTTTGGCGGGTGTACGGCGCAGTTGGCGGGAGGGGTCACGGAGGAGGAGCGGGAGGCGACGGAGTTTGGCGATCCCGAGGTGAACGACGGGACATACTCCACCTTCACCAACATCCCCGATGGAACGCAGGTCGAGGTCTGCAAGACCAGCGTCGGCCTGAACAACCGATCCGGGCCCGGGTCGGGCTACATGGTCCTGCGGGTGCTTCCGAACGGCACGCGCGCCTTCACCATCAGCCGGAGCGGCAGCTGGTACAAGCTCGACCTGTCCGGCGGCGTGGAGGGCTGGTCCTACGGGAGCTACCTCTGCATCGTCAACGGCAGCGAGCCGTCGCCCTCGCCGTCGCCCTCGCCGTCCCCGTCGCCGTCCGGCGGCTTCGACGTGAGCCGGGACGGTATCATCAACACCTGCCAGGCCTTTGTCGGCTTCTCCTACTGGTGGGGCGGGGCCAAGTTCCCCAACCCCTGGGACAACCCTCAGAGCAAGCCCAAGGGGAAGTGCTACTCGGCGACCTCAAGCGGGCACAGCGGGACGTACGGCGCCGACTGCTCCGGGTTCGTGGGCAAGGTCTGGCACCTCCCCAACGCGCTGCCCTTTCCCTCGAACAAGCACCCCTACTCGACCTACAACTACTACAACGGCTCGACCTACTGGTCCTCCATCTCGCGCGGCAACGCCCAGCGGGCGGACGGGATGGTCTACCGCGGCAGCTCCGGCGGCCACATCCTGATCTACGAGAAGGGAGATCCCTGGGGCCAGGCCTGGACCTACGAGGCGCGCGGCTGCTCCTGGGGCGTGGTCCACAACCTGCGCACCATCAGCTCGTCCTACAGGGCGCGCAAGCGAGACAACGTCTGATGCCTCGCCGTCGCCTCGCCCTGCTGCTTTCGGCGCTGGCGGGGGCGACGGCGCTGCTCTGGTGGCTGCTCTCCGACGAGCCCGCGGGGCGCGCCGCGCGGCCGCACGAAGGCGAAAAACAGGTGCGAGCGGCCCGCCGCGCCGCGCCGCCGGTGACCACGCTCCCCGCCCTGTCAACCGGCACCGAGCGTCCCTCGGGGCCCCCGAAGGGCAGGGTCGTGCTCCGGGCGGGCTGGGGCGCCGGCCCCGGCCAGCTCGGGCGGCGCGAGGCCCACGAGTCCAACCCCGAGGCGCCGATGAGCCTGGCCGTGGACGGGAAGGGCAACGTGGCGGTGCTGGACCAGGTCAACCGCCGGGTCCAG
>Ga0316576_10000379_pt1 | contig 20300 bp, 17 predicted proteins | sample S0NA_FD_203075 | JGI IMG/M metagenome (GOLD analysis project Ga0316576, IMG submission 203075) | Rhizosphere microbial communities from salt marsh grasses in Alabama, United States - S0-2_050615r3r5 | ecosystem: Host-associated > Plants > Roots > Rhizosphere | place: USA: Alabama | collected... | reverse complement strand
CGGACGTAATGGTCATCGACGTCGGACCCGGCGCCCGCGTCGACGAGGCAATACATGTCGTCATCCTCGCATCCGGCAAACAATCTGAAATGAGCTGCCCGCGCATTGTCCTGCGCGCCGGCGCGGACAGTGAAGCGCGCATCGTGCTGCATCACTGCGGAGACGATGAGTCGGAGAATTTCGTTAACGCTTACGTCGATGTCGAAGTCGGCCCGGATGCCCTGCTCCACGTATATCGTCTGATCACATCCGGAAAGAAGACTTTTCATATCGAACGAATCGATGCCATCCTGGGTCAGCGCGCTCAGTTCCGGATGCACGATGCGCAACTCGGCGGAATGCTCGCACGCCTGGATCTCAATGCCCGCCTCGCGGCTCCCGGAGCCAATGTTGAACTGACCGGCCTCTTTCTTGCCGATGGCTCACGGCACCTGGACACGCAGGTACGGGTGGACCACCTTGCACCGGATGCCTGCAGCCTGCAGGACTACCGCGGGATCGCAGCGGGTCGCGGCCGCGCTGTTTTCAACAGCAAGGCGATCGTTCACGCGCACGCCCAGAAATCCGATGCCCGCCAGGTAAGTCGCAATCTCCTGCTCAGCCAGGGCGCCGAGATCGACACCAAGCCCGAGCTTGAAATCTATGCCGACGACGTCAAATGCAGTCATGGCGCAACGACTGGCCAACTCGATCCCGCCGCGCTGTTTTACCTTCGATCACGCGGCTTGACAGAAACGGAGGCGCGCAATGCATTGACGCGAGCGTTTGCCGGGGCGGTGCTCTCACGCATGGACCATGAGCAATTTGCAGACTTCGTGCACCAGTCCCTCGACAGGCGCCTCAACGAATTGCTGGACGAACGCTGATGAACGCCACTGCACCGGCAGCTCACGGCGACCGAACCGGCGGCCGTTCGCCCCTTGATGTGGAGGAAATTCGCCGGGATTTCCCGATTCTGCATCAGCAGGTCAACGGCAGACCGCTCAGCTACCTTGACAACGCGGCATCGAGCCAACGGCCGAAATGCGTCATCGACGCGATATCGAACTACTACGAGACCAGCCACGCGAATGTACATCGTGGCGTGCACCTGCTCAGTCAGCGGGCCACCGACCTGTTCGAAGGATCACGGGAAACGGTGAAACGTTTCATCAATGCCGCGTCGACCCGCGAAATCATTTTTGTGCGCGGTACGACGGAGGCCATCAACCTGGTGGCGCAGAGCTTCGCGCGCCCTCGTCTTCAACCCGGCGACGAGATACTGATCTCCCATCTGGAACACCATGCCAACATCGTGCCATGGCAGATCGTCTGCGAGCAGACGGGCGCCAGGCTGAAAGTTATTCCGATGACGGCACACGGCGAACTGGATTTCGACGGGTTCCTCGAGCGATTGTCCGGCCGGACACGATTGCTTGCCCTCACTCATGTTTCCAATGCGCTGGGCACGATCGTGCCTGTCAAACGGTTCATCGACGAAGCGAGGACACGCAGCATACCGGTCCTGCTCGACGGCGCCCAGGCTGTTCCACACATGAAAGTCGACGTTCGCGATCTCGAGTGTGACTTCTATTGCTTCTCCGGGCACAAGATGTGCGGCCCGACCGGTGTTGGCGCTCTGTACGGGCGCGAGGCCTTGCTGGAGAAAATGCCGCCATGGCAGGGCGGCGGTGACATGATCCTCTCGGTTTCATTCGAGAAGACGCTCTACAACTCGCTGCCTCATAAATTCGAGGCAGGCACGCCGAACATTTCGGGAGCGATCGGACTCGGAGCAGCTATCGATTACATGGAGACGGTCGGGCTGGATCGCATCGCCACGGCCGAGGAGCTGTTGCTCGACTACGCGACGCAGCGGCTGCGAGACATTCCCGGGCTTCGATTGATCGGCACGGCCCGGGATAAGGCGGCCGTTGTATCTTTCGTCGTCGACGGTATTCACCCTCACGATCTCGGCACGATACTCGACTGCGAGGGGGTCGCGATCCGCACGGGCCATCACTGCGCGATGCCTGTCATGGATTACTTCAAGGTTCCCGCGACCGCCCGCGCGTCGTTCGCTTTCTATAACACGCGCGAGGAGATCGATCGACTCGTGGCAGCGCTGCAACACGCAAAGGAAATCCTGGGCTAATGGATCTGCAGGACCTCTACCGGGACGTGATCGTCGATCACAATCGAAACCCCCGCAATTTTCGGGCAATGCCCGATGCGGACCTCCATGCCGAAGGATTCAACCCCTTGTGCGGTGACAAGCTCGAACTGTTCGTGAAGCTTCGAGGCGACACGATCGAGGATGTCTCTTTTCAGGGCAGCGGCTGCGCGATCTCCGTCGCATCGGCCTCGCTGCTGACCGAGCGGGTAAAAGGACATTCCATCGCCGAGGCAACGGCGCTGTTCTCGAAGATGCATGCGCTGCTGACGGACGACGAGGCGGTAGCCGATCCGGCTGATCTCGGCAAACTGGCCGCACTGTCAGGCGTTCGTGAATTTCCGTCCCGTGTAAAGTGCGCAAGCCTGTGCTGGCATACGCTTGATGCGGCGCTGCACCAACAACCCGACGCTGTTTCAACCGAGTGATATCGCGAGGGAAGTCACTTGTATCACGCAGATAATGAAGCCGTAACGCTGGCCCGCGACGTTCAGGCTATCATCGTTCCCGCGGGCGTCGACGTAACCCTCAAGGAAGGCCAGGAAGGTTTCATAACGCAGGCACTGGGCGGTAGCTTTACCGTCTATATAGAAGGAAATCTATTCCGGATCGCCGGACGAGATGCCGATGCATTGGGCAGGGAACCGCTGCAGGTCCCTGACCTGGCGCCTGATGCGAGCGACGAGGACGTCTGTGAACTGGCCTGGAAGCAGATGAAAACCTGTTACGATCCCGAGATACCGGTCAACATCGTTGACCTTGGCCTGATCTACAACTGCGAGATCCGTTCGGAGCCCGAAGGACGCGTCCTGTCGGTGACAATGACCCTTACCGCTCCGGGATGTGGCATGGGCGACGTTCTCGTCGAAGACGTTCGCGACAAGGTCGGCATCATTCCAACCGTGGCCCGCGTCGATGTCGAACTCGTCTTCGACCCGCCATGGAACCCTTCGATGATGTCCGAGGCTGCGCGCCTTCAAACCGGAATGATGTAACGCCAAGAGCGCCAATGGATACGGCCTGCCCGGCCTTGCCTCAGCACCTGACCTCGTCTTACCCCATGACATTCTGCATGCCCAAATGACCTGGATAGCCGTTGCACCCGCCAGCGATATTCCACCAGGCGACTACGCCTCCGCGGAGATCGATGGTGTCTTTGTTGCCGTCTTTAACGTGGCGGGAGAGTTCCTCGCCGTGGAGGACGTATGCACGCACGACGGTGGCGGACTGGCCGGAGGCGAAGTCGAGGGTGACCAGGTGATCTGTCCACGCCACGGCGCACGATTCTGCCTGCGCACCGGTGAAGCAATGACACCGCCGGCCTATGAACCCGTACAAACCTACGAAACGCGCGTTTCTGGCGGTATCGTCGAGGTACGTGCCCCGTGAAGCGCCTGACGCTGGTCCGGCACGCAAAGTCTGACTGGTCCCTGCCGGATCAGAACGACTGGGATCGCACGCTGAGTCCCAGGGGCCAACGCGACGCGCCTGAGATGGCTCGCCGTCTCCGGCATCGCAAGCTTCGACCCGATCAAATCGTCTCGAGTCCAGCAGTTCGCGCCATCTCGACAGCTATGATCCTGGCCCGAGAACTGAAAGTGCCGGCCTCAAGCGTCCTGCAGGACGAGCGCCTTTACCTCGCCTCCCCTGACGTCATGCTGACAATCGCACATGAAACGGATTCCGGAGTCGATCACCTGATGCTCTTCGGGCATAACCCAGGCATGACCGAATTCGCCAATCTGCTTTCATCCGGAGACCAGATCGATAACCTGCCGACCTGCGGATATTTCACCGCGCAATTCAAGATCTCGGAATGGTGCGACCTGGCGTTTCACGCCGGGCTGATGTCGGAATTCGATTACCCGAAGAATCGCGGCTGACCTATCCGCGCCCGGTCACCGGGATCGCCGCGCCGGTAACAGCCGCCGCCGCATCGGAGGCGAGAAACACGATGACCGCTGCGATTGCCTCAGGCGATACCCACCGCGTGAAGTCGGCATCGGGCATGTCGGTTCGGTTGCGTGGCGTATCGATGATGCCGGGCAATATCGCATTGACCGTAATGGACTGGTCCCTGAGCTCTTCGGCCAACGCCTCGGTCAACCGTTGCACACCGCTTTTCGACGCGGCGTAGGCACCCATTCCAGCGGTGGCATGCAATGCCGCGCGAGCGCCAACGTTAATAATGCGCCCTGACGCCTGCTCTCTGAGGGCAGGTAGCGCAGCGATGCAACTGACGACGGCGGTCCTCAGGTTCATCGAGTAAAGCTGGTCCCAGGTATCGGCGTCACCGTTCTCGAGCGCCTGCCACAAGAACCCCCCCGCCACGTTGACCAGTGCATCGATGCGTCCAAAACGCATCGCGGCCGAAGCCATCGCCTTGCGTGCAGCGCTCTGGTCAGTCAGATCAACCCCGCCGAGCAGGAAATGCGGTTCGCCGAACTCCTCGCTGACGACCGCGGGCGGCGAGGTCGCAAGGTCCAGCAAGACGACACGCCAGCCGGCCGCAGCAAATGCACGCGCCACCGCCGATCCGAGCACACCGAATGCGCCGGTAACGACGACGACCCGGCCCGTCTGTTCAATGTGGGGCATTGCGCACCTCTTTCAGCATTCGGGTACGTTCACAGCCAGACCGCCCTGGCTGGTTTCCTTGTAGATGACCGACATGTCACGACCGGTCTGACGCATCGTCGCAATCACCTGGTCCAGTGACACGATGTGGCTGCCGTCCCCGCGCATCGACAAGCGCGCCGCGTTGATCGCCTTCACCGCCCCCATTGCGTTGCGTTCGATGCAGGGGATCTGCACGAGCCCGGCCACCGGGTCACAGGTCAAACCGAGGTTATGCTCCATGCCGATTTCCGCCGCGTTCTCAACCTGTCCATTCGTTCCGTTCCACGCGGCCACCAAGCCGGCAGCCGCCATCGAACAGGCAACCCCGACTTCGCCCTGACAACCCATTTCGGCCCCGGAAATGGAAGAATTCCGCTTGTAAAGCATCCCAATCACGCCGGCCACCAGGAGAAACCGGATCACTCCGTCGTCGCTGGCATGCGGCACAAACCGTCGGTAGTAAGCGAGCACGGCCGGCACGATTCCAGCGGCGCCGTTTGTCGGGGCCGTCACGACGCGTCCACCGGCGGCATTTTCTTCGTTGACCGCCAGCGCGAAGGCGTTGACCCAGTCCATCACGTCCAGCGGCCGATTCTCGTCCGACTCCATCAACAGGCGATGCAGGCGCGCCGCGCGCCGCCGCACCTTGAGCGAACCGGGCAACAGCCCGCCGCCGGTGAATCCACGCTCGATGCAATCATTCATCGCCTGCCAGATCGCGGACAACCCCGCCCGGGTCTCAGCGGCCGAGCGGAATGCGCCCTCATTGGCCAGTACCAGCTCGTGGACCTCGAGACCGTTGGCTGTACAGGACTCCAGCAACTCACGGGCGGATCCGAACGGGTAAGGAACCTCGACCTGGATTTCACCCTCGCGAGTCCGCCCGAAGTCGGCGGCCCGAACGATGAAACCACCGCCCGTCGAATAGAATTCCTCACTGCGGAGTACCCCGCCCCGCTCATCGAATGCGGTGAAGCGCATTCCGTTCGGATGCAGGGGCAGAATCTGGTCTCTGTGAAAAAGAAGATCCATCGGCTCGTCAAATGCAATCTCGTGGCGCCCGAGCAGCCTTAGCCGGCCGCTCTTGCGGATCCGTGCCAGAGTCGGCTCGATGTCCGCCGGTTCAACTGTATCGGGCCGCATGCCTTCGAGACCCAGCAGCAGCGCGCGGTCAGTGCAGTGCCCCAACCCGGTAAGGGCAAGTGACCCGTAAACCTGCAGGCCCACCTTGGCGGTATTCTCGAGCAACGCCGTCTGTTCGAGGTCCGTGACAAATGTGGCGGCCGCGTTCATCGGTCCCATCGTGTGCGAACTCGAGGGACCGATGCCGATCTTGAAGATGTCAAATACGCTGAGGTTCATTCCATCGCCAGCAGGGATGCATTGCCGCCGACCGCCGACGTGTTGATTGTCACGGTGCGCTCGCGCGCAAAGCGATGCAAGTAGTGGGGCCCGCCCGCTTTCGGCCCGGTACCGGAGAGCCCGAATCCGCCAAACGGCTGCGTGCCCACGATCGCCCCGATGATATTCCGGTTCACGTAGACATTGCCGGCCGCGACCCGGGAAGCAACCCGCCTGACGGTGCTGTCGATGCGGCTGTGAATACCAAAGGTCAGGCCAAAGCCCGTGCCATTGATTGCATCCACGAGGCTTTCGAGCTCCCGTGACCTGAAGGTCAGTACGTGCAGGATCGGACCAAACCATTCCTGTTTCAGCACCGACATTGAGTCGATCTGCACGGCCAGCGGTGCAACGAAAGTTCCGCGGGCGGTTTCCGGGCCCAGGCGAGCGCGATGGTGCCAGCGTGCGCCCTTGAGGATAGCATTCGCGTGGCCCTCCAGCATTTCCTTTGCCGAGGCGTCGATGACGGGACCGACGTCTGTTCCGAGCATCGCGGGATCTCCGACGACCAACTGCTCCATGTGCCCGGCCAGCAAGCGCAGGACCTTCGGAGCAATATCCTCCTGGATGCAAAGCACGCGCAATGCCGAACAACGCTGGCCGGCGCTGTTAAACGACGAGTGGACAGCATCGAGCACGACCTGCTCCGGAAGTGCTGAACTATCAACGATCATCGCATTTTGTCCGCCGGTTTCCGCGATCAACACCGGTATCGGTCCCTCGCGGTCCGCGAGGCTGCGATTGATGAGCTTCGCAGTAGCCGTGGAACCGGTAAACGCGACACCGGCCACCCGCGGGTCGGCCGTCGCCCTCGCCCCGATTCGCGCACCGTCACCGGGCAAGTAGTGCAGAACCTCCGGTGGCACGCCGGCCCGCAGCAGCAACCGCACGGCCTGCGCCGCAACCAGCGGCGTCTGCTCTGCTGGCTTGGCGATCACCGCGTTGCCGGCAGCCAGTGCCGCTGCGACCTGTCCGGTGAAAATGGCAAGCGGAAAGTTCCAGGGGCTGATACAGGCAAATACGCCTCGCCCGCTCATCGACAGCTCGTTACTTTCACCGGTCGGGCCAGGCAGGGATAACGGCCTTCCGAAATCCTCCCGCGCCCGGGCCGCGTAGTAGCGCAGGAAATCGACCGCCTCACGCACTTCCGAGATGCTGTCAGGGATCGACTTGCCGGCCTCCCGGACACACATTGCAACGAGGTCGGGCGCGTGTTCCTCGAAAAGGTCGGCCGCTTGATCGAGCGCCGCGCCGCGCGTCTGCGGACCCATTCGATTCCAGGCCGGCTGTGCATCGGCGGCAATAACGATCGCCTCGTCGACTTGCGCTTCATTCGCGGTAGATACATGCCCGACAACTTCATCGTTTCTGGCCGGGTTTCGAATCGGCTCGGAAACGCCATCGAGGTCCCTGCCGCCGACGATAGGATTTGCCAGCCACTCGCGTGCCGCGACCTTCTCCATTCGGGTGGCGAGACTTTTCAGGACTGCGCCGTCCGCGAGGTTCAGTCCACGGGAGTTGCGCCGCTCCGGCAGGTAGATCTCCGTTGGCAGCGGAATTCTTGGATGAGCGACTTCGGTCCAGCCATCGATCGTTTCCACCGGATCGGCGACGATACTTTCGACCGGCTCATTTTCGTTGACGATTCGGTTCACGAATGAAGTGTTCGATCCGTTTTCCAGCAGGCGGCGTACCAGGTATGGCAACAGGTCCTCGTGCTCACCGACGGGTGCGTAGACGCGGCACGGAACATTCAATCCCTCGCGGTCGGTAACCGCCGCGTAGAGCTCCTCGCCCATGCCGTGCAGGCGCTGGAATTCGAATTCGCGGCCGCTGCGCCGGGCAAGGTGCCACACGGCTGCAACGGTGTGCGCATTGTGTGAGGCGAATTGCGGATATATCTCAGGCGCCTTTTCCAGGACCATCCGTGCACAGGCCAGGTAGGCGACATCCGTATTCGGCTTGCGCGTGAAGACCGGGTATCCTTCAAGCCCTCGTTCCTGCGCGCGCTTGATTTCGCTGTCCCAGTAGGCGCCCTTGACGAGCCTGACATGCAAGGTCCGCCGGGTCTCCCGCGCCAGCGACATGATCCACTTCACCACAGCGGACGCCCGCTTCTGATAAGTCTGAACCGCAATTCCGCCACCGGCCCAGCCATCGAGTGCCGGCGCCCTGCAGATCGCAGCGAGCAATTGCAGCGTCAGTTCCAGGCGTTCGGATTCCTCGGTATCCAGCGTCAGCGCAACCCCGGCATCCCGCGCCAGGCTGCAGAGATCGAGAATTCGCGGCGTCACGTCTGCCAGCACCTGATCCCGATGCGCGTATTCAAACCGCGGGTACATGGCCGAGAGCTTCACCGATATGCTGGGCCGCTCCTCGGGTTCTGAGTACTCGCCGATTCGCGCCTTTAGCGCGCCGATCGCACTCCGATAGGCCTCGTAGTATCGCTCTGCGTCGGCGCCGGTAAGGGCGGCCTCTCCGAGCATGTCGAAGGTGTAACGATAAGAACGATTTTCGCCGGAAAGCGACTTGTCGAGCGCCTCGGCGATCGTTCGTCCCATCACGAACTGGTGTCCCATTATCTTCATGGCCTGGCGCATTGCCGTGCGAACCACCGGTTCGCCGATGCGCCCGATGACCCTGGCCACGGCTCCGGTCGGCGCCGTGACATCCGCTGGATCGAGGCGAACCATGCGCCCGGTCAACATCAGCCCCCAGGTGGACGCATTGACGAACAGCGACTGGCTGTCACCCAGGTGACTCGCCCAGTCTCCCGACTTGAGCTTGTCGGCGATCAGGCGGTCCGCGGTATCCGAATCGGGAATCCTAAGCAACGCTTCGGCGAGGCACATCAGGATCACGCCTTCCTGCGAGGAAAGATCGTACTTGCGCAGAAAAGCGTCCAGGCCACTGGTGCCGCCGGGAGCCTTGCGCACCGCCTGGACAAGCTTGACCGCTGTTTCCTGTACCGCCGCGCGCGTCTGGCTGTCCAGGCGCGCGGTGGCGGCCAGACCCCGGACAATGCGTTCCTCATCGCCGAGGAAGTCGGCATTTATCGCGGGCCCGGGGCCGCTCTCGAAATCTGCCCATCTCGGAAATACGAAACGCGATTTGCGATCGATGTTTTCGGCTTGGGACATGGTGCGTCCGCTCCAGGCTACGGTGAATCAATTCTAGGGAAGCCTCGGGGGAAGCGCACGGATTCGTGCGTGCCCCCCTCTTGCCCTCCGGGGCAAAGGTCCTGAGAATCGGTTCTTCCCGCGAGGTGAGAGAATGAGCGTAACCCCCTTCAAGATCGTTGCCACGACCGAAAATTTCCTGGCCGAGGTCGTGGAGGCCTCGGCAAACAGACCCGTTCTGGTCGATTTCTGGGCGCCCTGGTGCGGCCCCTGCAAGCACCTGATGCCAATGCTCGACAGGATCGCCGATGATTATGCAGGTCGGTTCATTCTCGCGAAGTTGAATACTGACGAGAACCAGCCGCTCGCAGCGCAGTTCGGCATTCGGAGCATCCCGACGGTAATGCTCTTCGACAAGGGCGCAGTTGTGGCGCAATTCGTCGGCGTAAAGCCTGAGTCCGAAATTCGTGCCCTTCTCGATGAGCACGTCGGCGCCGGTGCGCCCGGCAAAGCGACACCCCTCGAGCGGGCACGGGAACTCAGTGCGCAAGGCGAACATGCCGCCGCCGTGGACATCATCGAGGAGGCGCTTCAGGAACGGCCTGACGATGCTCCCCTGCTCGGTGAATTGGCAACGATCCAGTTGCTGCAACGCGACACGTCCGGCTGCGGCGAAACGCTGGACCGCATTGAGGCAAGACACCCGGATTTTGCGCTTCTGAAGCCGCTGCGGGCCCGGCAGCACTTCACGGAGGTCGCCGCTCAGAGTCCTGACATCGCCGCCGTACGCGCAGCGCTGGAGTCGGACCCGGCAGATCCTGCGGCCCGAAATGCGCTGGCCGCGCACCATGCGCTTGCCGGCGACTACGCCACCGCACTGGCCGAGTGGCTGGAACTCATGCGGCGCAACCGGAGCTTCGGTGACGACGTTGCCCGCAAGAGCCTTCTGATGGTCTTCGACATACTCGGGGACGAACACGACCTGGTCGGCAGCTATCGCCGCAAGATGGCCAGCCTGCTGCACTGATCGGATTCGACCATATAGATCTTGCCGGAGCGATAGGGTCGCAGTATAAGGATCACCGGCCCAGAAACGCGTCTTGTTTATCGGTGGTTTTTTCGATGAGCGGGAATTCTGATTCAGACGACTTTGACGACGACTCAGAGAGCGACGACGACGACGACACCGTTGACGTCGAGGACCTGATGCGTGATATCGACAAGCGCAAGCGTTCGGCAGCGGCCGCCACGGAGCCTGCCTGGCGCCGGCTCGAACGCCTGCTAGAACAGAAACGGACGTCCGAGTTGTTGATGGATTTCGAGGATTACGATATCGGGGACGGGCCAGGCACGCTGCGTCGCTGAGGCCGGATGCTGCCGGACGGGCGAGCATTCGGACCCGCAGCGAAATGGCTTTTGCTAATGGAATTCGCGCGTAACCGTCGTCAGCTGTCCCAGCCACCGGCTCAGGTCCACTACCCGGTTAGCAATGACGTGCATCACCTGACCTTCGATTTGCAACTCGCCTGCAACAGCCATCAAGCGTGAACCGACCAGTGCCCGGCGGTGACGCTCAGCTACGTCGCGCCAGACGATCAAGTTGACGTAACCGGTCTCGTCTTCCAGCGTTACAAACGTAACGCCCCCCGCACTGCCCGGCCGCTGCCTGGTAATGACCAGCCCAGCTGTTCGCACGCCCGTGCCGCTTGGCAGGTCACGCAAGCTCGCTGCGCTTCGCACCCCCCTTGCATCGAGGCGCGCGCGTAACAAAGCCAGCGGATGCCGCCGCAAGGAAAGGCCCATGCGAGCATAGTCGGCGACGATATCTTCACCTTCCCGAGGCGTACGCAATAACGGAATGCCTTCGGCGATACCCGGTTGCGGCATCAGCGGTAACGGCGGTTCCACACCCGCTACATTCCAGGAGGCACGGTGACGATCGCCGGTTATTCCCTCGAGTGTGCCGGCCGCAGCGAGGCAGGCCAACTCACGGCGATTCAGACCTGCCCGGCTGGCCATCTCCTGCACGTTCCCGATTGCAGCGCAATGGCGTGCCTCAATCAATCGCATTGCAGCTTCCCGCGGCAGTCCCTTGACGAGTCTGAGTCCCAACCGCAACGCGGGTTCCCCGTCCCTGCCCCGTTCCAGGGTGCAATCCCAGTCGCTTATGCGCGCGTCGACGGGACGCACATCCACGCCCTGACGCTGCGCGCACTGCACGAGTTGCGAAGGCGCGTAGAAACCCATTGGCTGGCTGTTGATGAGCGCGGCCGTAAACGCGGCGGGCTCGTGACACTTTAACCAGGCCGAAACGTATACCAGAAGCGCAAAGCTCGCCGCATGTGATTCCGGAAAGCCATACTCACCGAAACCGAGAATCTGACGAAAGATCTGCTGCGCAAAGTCCTGCGGGTATCCGCGTTTGCACATGCCGTCGATCAGTCGCTGCTCGAAGGGACCAAGCCCTCCCTTGCGACGCCAGGCCGCCATCGCACGGCGCAACTGGTCCGCCTCGCCCGGCGTGAAGCCGGCGCCCACCATTGCAAGCTGCATGACCTGTTCCTGAAAAATCGGCACGCCCAACGTGCGCTCGAGTACGCCGCGTACCTCCTGACTCGGATAGCTCACGGGCTCGATCCCGCTGCGCCGGCGCAGGTAGGGATGCACCATATCGCCTTGTATCGGACCCGGACGGATAATTGCCACTTCGATCACGAGGTCGTAATACGAGCGGGGCCGAAGCCGCGGCAGCATGGCCATCTGGGCTCGCGACTCGATCTGGAAAACCCCGACGGTATCGGCATTGCAGATCATGTCGTACACCTTTGGGTCTTCGGCAGGCACCCGCGCGAGGGTCCAGCGTTTTTTCCGAAACCGCTCGATGAGATCGAAGCTGCGACGGATCGCCGAGAGCATGCCCAGACCCAACAGGTCCACCTTGAGCAATCCGAGTGCGTCCAGATCATCCTTATCCCACTGGATAACCGTTCGTTCCGCCATCGCCGCATTCTCCACCGGGACGAGGTCTTCCAATTGGTCGCGCGCAATGACAAATCCACCGACATGCTGTGAGAGATGCCTCGGAAAACCCAGCAGGACACGCGCGAGCGCGAGTACCCGCTTCAGGATCGGGCTGTCGGGGTCAAGTCCTGCCTCATGTACGCGCTCGACATCGATGCTTGACCCGTCCCACCATTGCATCGAACGCGCCAGAGCCGCCACCTGCAGCGGATCGAGACCCAGGGCTTTTGCGACATCGCGCAGTGCGCTACGGGGTCGATAGCAGATCACCGTCGCCGTGAGTGCTGCGCGATCACGGCCGTACTTCCCGTAGACGTACTGGATGACTTCCTCGCGCCGTTCGTGCTCAAAATCAATATCGATGTCGGGCGGCTCGTTTCGCTCACGGGAAATGAAACGTTCGAACAGCAGCGACATGCGCGCCGGATCCACTTCTGTAATGCCCAGGCAGAAACACACGGCAGAGTTGGCTGCCGATCCCCGTCCCTGGCACAGAATGCCGCGGGAACGGGCAAACTCGACAATGTCGTGAACGGTGAGGAAATACGGCTCGTAGCGGAGCTCCCCGATGAGTTCGAGTTCGTGCCGGATAGCCTCTTCGACCTGTGTCGGAGCACCCTGCGGCCAGCGCCTGCGTTTGCCAAGTTGCGTGAGATGGCGCAGCCAGCTCGATGCCGTCTGCCCTTCGGGGACGATTTCCCGGGGATACTCATAGCGCAGTTCTTCCAGTGAAAAACTGCAGCGATCTGCTATTTCAATAGTTGCCTCGCGCAAGCTGGCCGGGTAAAGATCCTCGATGCGCCCCAGCGTTCGCAGATGACGTTCGCCGTTGGCAAATAATTCGAAGCCCGCACGATCCACCGTCTTGCCAAGCCGAATCGCCGTCAGCACGTCCTGGAGCGCACGCCGACCGCGCCGGTGCATGTGTACGTCACCCGCTGCCACCAGCGGCAATTGCAATGCTGATCCCAGCGACTGCAATAATTTGAGGCGCCCGCGATCCCGCCCGCCTGTCAGCAGTTCAACGGCAATCCACGAGCGCGCGGGAAAAAGGCCGGACAGCCAGCGGCCTTCTGCGATCACCGGGCGTGCTGCAGGAACCCAGAGGGCCAGACAGTCGGCCAGCCCGGCATCGAGATCCCGGCGTCTCAGCAGATACTGACCCTTGGGGGCCGCACGCCTTGCCTTTGTAATCAGCCGGCAGAGCTGCCCATAACCCCGACGATTGCTTGCCAGCAGCACCAGGTGTAAACCATCGTCGAGATGAAACTCGCTGCCGACAAGCAACTTGAAGCCTTGCTCGCGCGCTGCGAGATGCGCGCGTACCACGCCCGCAACTGAGCATTCATCCGTAATGGCAAGCGCTTCATAGCCGAGATCAATCGACCGCTCGACGAGTTCTTCGGGTCGCGATGCACCGCGCAGGAAACTGAAGTTGGACAGGCAATGCAGCTCCGCGTAACCCATGCATGCACCTGGAGCTCAGGCGAAAACGCCGTGTAAAAACCACCCTTTATGCGTGCGACGTTCACGGAACACCCACAAGCGCACACCGGCCGGGTTACGCGCAACATAATAATCACGCGCCACGTCATGCCCGTCCCACCAACCCGTCTCGATACGCTCAGGACCGGCTTCCAGATGCAGTTCGCCTTCATGGCAGGGCCGCTCTCCACCGCGCATCGGCTGCGGCTCAGCCAGTAACCACAATGGCCGGGCAACAACCGGCGCAACACTCCTCGCCGGCAGACAGGTACCGGATCCGTTCCATGCAGTCATTGGTTCCATTACGGCACAGGCAAACTCCGGACGGTGCTCGGGCACGACACTCAATCCATGCACGGCCTCTGGGCCCAATCGCGCGCGCAGGCGCTCGATGAGCTGCGTTACGCCATGCCGTGACTCTCGGCGATGCCCGGCAAATAAATCGAGCACCACCTCCTCCGCCGCAGTCAGCACCCTGCTGTGCAAAGACAAAGAGCGTACCGCCTCGCAAAGGACGAGCCCCGACAGGCGTTCATGCAACAGGGAACCAATGTGTTCACGCCCGGCCGTTGGCTGCACGAAACACAGATCGACAACCGTACGGCCTGCTTGCGGGTGTACCAGGTGCAGTTCGAATGCCTGCACGGCGCTGCAGTTCTTCTGCAGGAATACGCACAACTCATCGAGCAGCGGCGCCACGGCCACTTCCAGCCTCGCAACATCGGAAATCTCGGGCTCGAGATCACAATCGGCCACAAACTGTCGGCGTGCGATGTAGAGCGGACGCGGATCGGGCAAACGGCCAACCGCCTGATCCAGCATGCGCAGCATCTGCGGAGTAAATCGCCTTGTAAAACCGTCACGCGGCAGGCGCAGGCAATCACCGAGGCTGCGCACCCCCATCGTGGCGAGCAACTGCAGGCTGTGTGCTGGCCAGCGTGTGCACTCGACCGGCAGGGAGGCCAGACGGCCAGGCAACTCGGTGCGCCGCCCAAAGGCGGCTTGCTCACCTGAACGCGCGAACCAGATTGAAGCAAGCGGTGTGGGCGTCAACGCAAGGCGCGTCTTGAGACCGGCATCCTGCAACCGTGTACGCAGTTCTCTCCAGAGTTCGCGCACGCCACCAAACAGCCTCAGGCTGGTTCGCACTTCAAGCAACACGGTATCGGGCGGGTCCAGGCTGACCCGGGGCGTAAAACCAAGGCCCCACTCGGCAACAGCCTCCAGAAGCCTACATTCACGGTGAGTATCACGTGCACGCGTTTGCAAACCAGGCAATAAAGCCAGCGCGGAATTGATCGCCATGCCGGGTACGACCCCTGCTGCAGCAGCCGCTTCGTCACAGGCACAGACAATCCTGCCGCCGCATTCGAGATCCAAAATGGCCCGTGACGAGACTCGATCCTGCGTCTCCCCCACTGACCCGTCCCCGGCGAAAGCTGGCTCGGGCCCGCACCCTTTCAACGCATCGACCGCCCCGTCGAAGGCATCGAGCATGAACCCTGGCAGGTGAATCGCAAGCCAGAGCTCACGGTCTGCCGCCTTCGCATGTGCTGCTGCCACAGCCCTGTAGCCCGGCTGGACGGCATTTGTCGGTTTCCCGGCGGAGGCTCGTCGTTCAATCTCATCGACCGGGAGGGATGCCGCGGGCATTGCCCGGCGCTTGTCGAACACGCTCATGCTCAGTACGCAAAGGTCGGATCAGCATCAGCGTAAACACCAGCCAGAGAACCAAGCTGGACGCTGATCGGACGCCCGCCGCGACTCTTGATGACATGAACCCTGAGCCCCTTCCGCCCCACTTCGAGCGCAAGACGCAATACGGCAGGCGACGGGATCGAGCGATCACCCGGCGGCCGAAACAATACGGCCAGGCATTGTGATTGCTCGGCCGCAAGCTGCAGACGACGCAGGATTTTCACTTCATGCAAAGCGGCCCAACCAAGCACCGCACTGCAGGCACCTGAGTGCAGGGCCTGCTCCATCGCCCAGATGGCCTGCTGCGCCCGAACGACAAGCACGCGTCGTACATCGATGCGTGATGCCGCCAGTGCAGGCGCGTATGGCTGGTAGGGAGGTGAAACCCAGGCAAGCCAACCCCCGTCCGGCTCCGCACAGAGTGTCGCGAGCGCGGGGATCAACAAGCTCAATTCGCCAATGCCGTGCTGGTCAGCAAGAATCTCGATGAGCCCTTTACGGGGCCAGCCATTGCCCGGCAGGCAGCGGTCCAATTCAGCGAAGCCCGTCGGCAGTCCGACCGGTTGCGCCGACCCGACTTGATCCCGTGCACGCCAGAGAGCCGGATGCTGCAGCAGGTCATCGAGAGCCGCCATCGCCTGCCACTCCAGGGCATCAGGAAAACCTGGCGGCGTCCTGACGCAGCACGCCCACGACCACGCCCTCGATGATCATCGGCTCTTCGCGCAGGTCCACACGCAAGGGCTCGAAATCCTCGTTCTCGGGCAGCAACCACACCACTGAGCCATCCTGACGGTAGCGCTTGACCGTTACCTCGTTCTCGAGCCGGGCGACCACGATCTGGCGGTTTCGCACCTCGGGGGTGCGATGCACCGCGACCAGGTCACCGTCAAAGATGCCGGCGTTTTTCATGCTCATGCCGCATACCTTGAGCAGGTAATGAGGTCGCGGCTGAAAAAGTTGCGGATCGACCTGGTAATGAGCCTCGATGTTTTCTTCGGCAAGGATCGGGCTGCCAGCGGCCACACGACCGATCAGCGGCAGTCCCATCTGATCGCGCAATGAATCCCTGAGCTGGATGCCACGCGAGGCGCCGGGACGCAGTTCGAGTACGCCCTTTCGCTGTAGAGCACGCAAGTGCTCCTCGGCGGCATTGGCCGATCTGAATCCGAGCGCCTCGGCAATCTCCGCCCGTGTGGGAGGCAAACCACTCTCGATCAGGGACTCCTGAATGAAGCGAAGAACATCGCGCTGACGTCGGGTAAGGTCTTCCATGCTTGTTCCTTTACTGTATAAATAAACAGTAACTGTTTTTATATACAGGTCTTGTCCGGAGTGCAAGTACCCAATGCATCGCGCCGTTATCATCCGCCGATGAGCACACTACCTCCCGCGGACAACCCTGAAGTCCTGATCATCGGTGGCGGGCACAACGGCCTCGTCTGCGCCTGCTACCTTGCCGGCGCGGGGTTACGGGTACGCATCCTCGAGCGTCGCGGCGTGGTCGGCGGCGCCGCGGTGACTGAGGAGTTCCACCCCGGGTTTCGCAATTCCACGGCCAGCTACACGGTCAGCCTGCTCTCGCAGCAGGTCATCGATGACCTGCGCCTGCATGAGAACGGGCTGCAAATCGTCGAGCGGCCGCTGTCCAATTTCCTCCCTTTGCCTGGTGGCGAGCATCTGCGCTACGCGCCAAAACTGGCCGATACGCAACGAGAACTGGCTCGCCACTCCAAGCGTGATGCCGAGCGGCTGCCGGCATACGTCCAGATGCTCGACGCCATCGTGGACCTGCTGCGAGAGGTCGTCGAGCGGCCGCCACCGAACCTGGATGGCCGATTCGCGAGCTTGCTCGATGCGCTGAAGGTAGCCGGGCAACTTCGCCGGATGACACGCGAACAGCAAAGTAACCTTCATGAAATATTCACGCGCAGCGCCGGCGAGATCCTCGACTACTGGTTCGAGACCGACGCGATCAAGGCCGTCTATGGCTGGGACAGTGTCGTCGGCAACTACGCAAGTCCGTATACCCCGGGCAGCGGTTACGTGCTGCTGCATCATGCCTTCGGCGGGATCAACGGCAAACCGGGGCAATGGGGACACGCGATCGGCGGCATGGGCGCAATCAGCCAGGCTATCGCCCGGGAGGCCGAACGTCGCGGCGTAGAAATCTCCACCGATGCACCGGTTGCACGCGTGGAGGTGCAATCCGGCCGCGCCCGCGGCGTAACACTCGAAGATGGCCGCTTTATCCCGGCCAGGATGGTTTGCGCCAACGTCAACCCGAAACTGCTTTTCCTGCACATGCTAGATGAGCAGCATCTCGATGCCGAGTTTCGAGGGCGCATGCAGCGCTGGCGCTGCGGGTCGGGCAGTTTCCGGATAAACGTCGCGCTCTCTGAATTACCCTGCTTCTCGTGCCTGCCTGGTGACGGGGATCACCTGCGTTCGGGAATCCTGATCGGGCCCTCGCTACGCTACATGGATTATGCCTACCTCGATGCGAGGCTCGAAGGCTGGTCACGCAAGCCCATCGTCGAGCTGCTGATTCCCAGCACTGTGGATGACACGCTAGCCCCCGCAGGTGCGCACGTTGCGAGCCTGTTCTGCCAGCACGTTGCGCCCGAATTGCCGGACGGCCGCGACTGGAACTCGCACCGCAACGAAGTCGCCGAACTGATGATCGATACCGTCGATGCCTACGCGCCAAACTTCCGGCGAAGCGTGCTGGGCATGCGTGCCTTGTCGCCGCTGGATCTCGAACAGGAGTTAGGACTGATCGGGGGCGACATATTCCACGGTGCCCTGGGCCTCGATCAACTCTACAGTGCCCGGCCTGCGCTCGGCCATGCCGATCACCGTGCCCCGGTCTCCGGCCTATACATGTGCGGCTCGGGCACACATCCCGGTGGCGGCGTTACTGGCATCCCGGGGCGCAATTGTGCCCGCATCATGTTGCACGACCGGAAGCGTGGCGGCCGGTAATGCATTCGTACAAAAACTGTCTGTATTTAGAGACGCTTTGAGTGCCGACGGTGATCGGGTAACATCCTCGCGTCAAATTGCGGCAATCAGATGGGCACCCGTCTGTGACTGCTGCAAATGAAGTCTTTCTTTATGCTTGATCGTCAACCACCGAGGACTCCCTTCAAATGAAGAATGCAATCGTCAAGACACTGACCATCGGCGCCGCCGCCATCATCGTCGCCACGGCCACCGGCTGTACCGACAAGAACACACTCTCGCGCATCGATGCCGCCGAAGCCTCAGCAAAGGCTGCCGCTCAGGAAGCCGCTGCTGCGAGGAGCGCTGCCGACTCTGCCGCTGCTGCCGCAGCGAGTGCCGCCAATGCCGCCAGCTCCGCACAGAGCACGGCCAACCAGGCTCTGCAGTCAGCTCAGGGCGCCCAGGCCTGCTGCGATGCGACCAACGAAAAGATTGACCGCGCCTTCAACCGCGCGATGGGCAAGTAAGCGAGCGATTCTTTTTCGTTCGTCTGAACTGACGACGCCGCCGGCTTCCGGCGGCGTTTTTTTTCGCGGGACACCTATCGCGTCACTCCGCGCGCAGCCGGGCCGAGCGGCCCGCCACCGAGATCGGAACCGGGACGCCGGTGGCCTGAACGAACGCACGCTCAGCGTTCGCCCAGTCGATCTCGACATTGCGCCCGTCGACGGCCTCATTGACCAGGCGAGTGAGTTCCGCGATGTCGAGGTGGCTCGGATCATCGGTGCCATCGAGCGGCGCGTGCCGCTCCACGTAGAGCGTGCCACGTTGCCAGCCAACCTTGGTCGTCTGATCAATGAGATTGACCTTCGTGTTTACCGGCACGAGCGCAAACAACTCCGCGATATTTTCGGGGTACATTCGAATGCAGCCGTGGGTCACCTGCATCCCGACACCCGCGGGCTTGTTGGTGCCATGGATCAGATAGGCACCGCCTGGAATGCCCAGTCGCATCGCATGCGCTCCCAGCGGGTTGTCCGGGCCGGCCGGAACGACCTTCGGCAATGGGTCGCCTCGCTCCTCGTGCTCTTTGAGCACAGAGGCGGGCGGGTACCAGTTTGGCTTTTCCTGTTTCGAGACGATTCGGGTGGTACCAAGCGGCGTCTTCCAGTCCATCTTCCCGGTACTGATCGGGTATGAACGGACAATCCGGCGCTCACCTTTCCGGGCCGGCGGAAAGTAGTACAGGCGGTGCTCCGGCAGGTTGACCACGATACCCTCACGCGGCGCGTCCGGCAGAACGTATCGAGACGGGATCAGCACCTCGGTGCCGTCCCCGGGCAGCCACGGGTCAATGCCCGGGTTAGCTGCAAGCATCTCCTCGTAACCCACGCCATAACGGCGGCCGATGTCATGCAAAGTATCTTCGCGGTTCGCGAACGCCGTGGTCACGACCCCGATCACGCTATCGCCATTGTCCGGCAACAGGTAGTCCGTCGGCCGTTCCGCAGCCGCGGATACCGCGAGCAGCCCGAGACCGGCCAGCAGAAAACCGCGAATTGTCCTCGTAAATATCATGCAACCTTGCCTCTTTCGGGTGCATCCAATTGTAACGACCCCTGAACCGATCGGGTTCCGGTACATTGACCTCCACGGGTTGCGGAAAGTAGCCTGTCCCCCTGCGAGGGATCCCATGCCGCATAAATTGATCATCGAACTCTCCGATCGCGACCTGCGACAGTTCCGCGGCGAGCTGCGCAAGTCGCGCGCCTCGGTCGGTATCGCAGACGATACCGAGATTCTCGCGGCTGCCGCTGAGCTGATCGCGTCAATGCGTGCCTCCCGCTTACCGGACTTCG
>Ga0316576_10000378_pt1 | contig 20305 bp, 15 predicted proteins | sample S0NA_FD_203075 | JGI IMG/M metagenome (GOLD analysis project Ga0316576, IMG submission 203075) | Rhizosphere microbial communities from salt marsh grasses in Alabama, United States - S0-2_050615r3r5 | ecosystem: Host-associated > Plants > Roots > Rhizosphere | place: USA: Alabama | collected... | reverse complement strand
ACCGTGCTGATCACCGGCCCCAGCGGAACCGGCAAGGAACTGATCGCGCGTGCACTCCACCGGTACAGTTCGAGAAGCAACCGGGAGATGCTGACCGTCAACTGCACCGCCATTCCGGAAAACGTACTGGAAAGTGAGCTTTTCGGCCATGTCAAGGGCGCCTTCACCGGCGCCTGGAAAGATAAAAAAGGGATTGTCGAAAGGGCCCACAAAGGGACGCTTTTTCTCGACGAAATTGCGGATCTGAAACCCGAGCTGCAAACCAAACTCCTGCGCCTTCTGCAGGAAGGGGAATACAAGCCCGTCGGCAGCGAAAGCACCTGCAAGGCCGATATCCGTTTTGTGGCCGCGACCAATCACGACCTCAAGGCCGATATCAAAGAAAAAAGATTCCGGGAGGATCTCTACTACCGTCTCAATGTCATCACCTTTGAACTGCCGGCGCTCAAGGAAAGAAAAGACGACATACCGGCTTTAGGTTTTCATTTCTTAAAAAAATATGCGGCCATCAACCAGAAAATGGTCACGGACATATCCCCTTCCGCCATGCAGGTGCTGACCCAGTATGACTATCCCGGCAATGTGCGCGAGCTTGAAAATATCATCGAACGCGGGGTGATCCTGTGCCGCTCCAATATCCTGTCGGTAAAGGACCTTTCCATCGACAGCAGCCCCTTTACCTGTTTCGACGGAGGGGAAGAAGATCTGTTTCAACTGTCCTTCAGGGAAGCCAAGGATAAAATGAACCACTTGTTCCATAGGTACTACATCCGGGAGCTGCTCAAGCGCAACAACGGCAACATCAGCCACGCAGCCAGTGCCGCAGGAATCCAGCGGCAGTACCTGCACAGGCTGATGAAGGAGGAGGACATCCATGCAGAACCATTCAAAGACAAGTCGTGAGGGTCTTACGAGAAAGTTTTCGATAGTAATATTGCTGATCGCCTTGACACCTCTTTTGATTGTCACCGGGGTCGTCATGGATCAATACCGGGATGCCTACGAAGCCAAAACATACGCCCATCTGACCGAACGGGTTCAAAAGCACGCCCGCCTTATCGACATTTTCTTGCAGGAGCGCCTGGGGGATATCCGCTTTCTCGCGCAAGCCTTTGACGGCGAAGCCCTTACCCGAAAACCCTTTTTGCAGCGCTGCCTGGACCTTCTCCGGAAAGAATGCGGTTCGGTGTTTACGGATATGGGTGTGGTTGAAATCGGCCCCCGGGGCCGCCAAATCAACTACGCCGGCCCCTTTCAGCTGGAAAATGCGCTTTACGGAAAAGCGGGCTGGTTTCAGATAGCCGCCGCCAGAGAGCATTTCATCAGCGACACATTCATGGGGCTGCGCGGCTTTCCCCATTTCATCGTTGCGGCCCGCAAACGATGGGGTGGTGGCGACTGCATTGTGCGGGCCACCGTCGACTTTACCGCTTTCGACAATCTGGTTAAAAGCCTTAAAAGCGGCGTCAGCGGCTATGCCTTTATTATCAATCGGGCCGGCAGCCTGCAGGCCGGCAGCCCGGGGGTGACCCCCCTTCCCGGCAACGCCGAAGTCAATACCCTGTTCGAACTCGCCGACAATCAAACGTTTCTATCCAGCAGTGAGGACAACGCGGCCTTTTATGTTACCGCCCTTATTAAAAACGGCGCATGGCTGCTTGTATACCACCAGACGAAAGCCGACATATTTTCACAGTTGCGCCGCACCCACAAAATTGCCTTTGCCGCTCTCTTTATCGGCAGCGTGGCCATTGTCTGCACGGCACTTTATCTGCCGCTGGCTATTCTGCTAAAAACGGAACAGGGATCCGGAGAACAAAAGCAGAGGTAAAAAAGGAGATTCCATGCCCGAAACCGACGCCCGACTTCTGCTGGTCGATGACGAAACCGTCTTTCGCCGGAACCTCGCCAGACTGTTGCAGTCGCGAAACTTTACGGTTTTCCAGGCGGAAAACGGCCATGACGGCCTCGAGCTCCTGCTCCGGCAGCCTGTCGAGGCGGTTATCCTTGATGTCAAGATGCCCGGCATGGACGGCATAGAAACCCTGCGTCGTATCAAGGCCGGATATCCGGCCATCGAAGTCATTCTGCTTACCGGGCAGTCGTCGGCAGCCGATGGCGTGGCTGGCATGAAAGCCGGCGCTTTTGACTATTTGAGTAAACCCGTGGAGATCGATCACCTGGTCGGTAAACTGAAACAGGTGCATGAAAAAATTGGACTTGAAGAGGCCCATCACCGGGAAGCGGCTTTCCGGGAAAAAATGAAAAAGCGCATGGCGGCTGCGGAGCGTCTCGCCTCCCTGGGAACGCTGTCCGCCGGCCTGGCCCATGAAATCAACAATCCCCTGGCCATCATCGGACAGTCGGTGAAGTGGATTCAACTGCGGCTGAAACCGCACGCCCCGGGCAGCCTGATTGTATCGAGGGCTGACATGGAGAAAAGCCTGGACAATATCAACACCTCGGTTGACCGGATTCGGCGCATTACGCATCAACTGTTGGGATCGGTCCGCCGGCAAACACCCCGGATGGATGAAGTCGACCCGAAGCAGTTGATCGATGAGGCCGTCGAGCTGGTCAAAGGGTTGGCCGGCGACAAAGGCGTCGACATTCGCAAGGATTTTCACGGCGGCCGGCAACGCATCTGGAGTGATCCGGGCGCCTTGCGGCAGGTACTGACCAACCTTATGATCAATGCGGTGCAGGCCTCGGGCAACGGTGGCAGCATCACGGTTTCCACGGACAAGTGGGATGATGGCGTGCAGATGCGTATCGAGGACAACGGCGAGGGCATTCCGGAAGAAAATCTGGAACGCATTTTTGAACCTTTTTTTACCACCAAAGCGCCCGGAGAAGGCACGGGCCTGGGCCTGTTTGTCATCAAAACCATTATGGAAAAGCTTGGCGGAAGCATCGACGTTCACAGCCGTGTGGGACAGCGGACCGTCTTTACGCTGCGCCTGCCCAAAATAGATGCCCGGGACCGGGAGAAGCGGCGCCGATCCTCGAACCCGGGTTGATTTCACCCAAACCTCATCGTTCGGGTAGGGTTGCAGTTTACCTGTTCAGCAGGATCTAATCTGAGCGATTGACGACCTAGGTAGCCGTTGTCATGGTGCGGATAATGGGCGGTTTCCAGGCGTGAGACCATGCGTGGCACCCGGTATTGCGTCGAAATTTCCCGGCAACCGCTATAGTGGCATTCATTTTGCTTAAATAAGCTTAGATAGGCTTAGACAAAAGGCGCAATAAACGGAAATTGATATGTATTAACCCGACATCAGAGGAGGCATTATCTTATGAAACGACCTACCCGCTTAATGATCGTAGACGACGAAAAACGCTTTACCGAAATGCTGTCGCTGACTTTGGGAGAGATGGGGGTGGGCACTGTGACGGCTTTCAGCGGAAAAGAATGCCTCGATAAGCTGGCGGAAAACGATATCGATGTCGTCATCCTGGACATCAAGATGCCCGGCATGGACGGCATCGAAACGCTGAAGGAGATCAAGAAACGGTTTCCTCTGGTGGAAGTCATCATGCTGACCGGTCACGGCACGATCGAAACGTCGGTCAAGGGGATGAAACTGGGCGCCTTCGATTACCTGCTCAAGCCGCCGGAATTCGATGAACTGCTCAGCAAGGTGGCCGACGCCCGCGAACGCAAGGACGCCCACGAAGAGAGAATCCGCCTCGCCGAAAACCAGGAACTGCTGCGGGAAAGCCGCAAGGGAGGCCGGAAACCTTTTTGAGGCGCTTGCGGGGCGCGCGACCGTTTGCATCCATCCCCGCTTAACAATAGTCTTTGAATGGTTACCTATAAGGGGCCGATGGGAAAAAAGCGCGTAGCTCATAGCTGATAGCGTGCCATGAGTTATGACCTGTCAGCTATGAGCTCATCTCTGTTTCTCTCGGCCCCTGGACCCTGTTTCATATGCAGCGGTCAGGTTTATGCCACACTGGGATAGTCTTTTACCTCAAGCCCCAGCGCCAGCAGCGCATCCGTCAGATGGACCACACCGATGGGCTTGCCCCGGCGAACCACGACCATGCGCTGGACGTCGTTTTCCAGCATCTTCTGGACGGCACTGGATATCGTATCGTCAGCCGACAAAGTCGGCCTGACCGGGGTCTGCCCCTTGTAGAGGCGTATAATTTCAATGACTTTTTTTTGTTCCACTCTGGCATCTCATTCTGCGCCAGTTACGCCTTGGTGTGGTTGCCCTCGAACCCGGTTCGGGCTCTTTGCGAACAAAGGCGGCGACATTGCTTTCCTTATTTTCACCTAAGTCGATGTGGCTATCAACCTGTAAACCAAATTCCAGTCTGACGGTAGGCAAAGCAAAATAAATGCCAAAGCCGGGAATCGGTTTCCCCCTATAAGCGTGGATGACCGATTCCCCGATATACCTTGCCCTAAGCTCTTTCCACCTGCAGAACACCGGACCCTAAGTCGGGATTAGGTCGAAACAATTCCTCCCCAAAAAACGCCTCGATTGTCTCTTGCGGGGATACACCCCTGTAACCCCCGAGTTGCGTCCCTGCCGACAAATCTCCCTGTCCCATTCGGTCCCAAATAAAAATATCATTTATAATCAATAGATTATCAAATAAAAGCCGCCTGTCCGTCGTTGGCACACCCCTTGAAATAACTGAGGATAAGCAAACCGGGCCGCAACGGGCGCGGTCGACGACAGGTTGATGCCCTGCCGAGCCGCCCATCGGAAAGGAGATCAATCAATGGAAGTAACCATGCTCACTGCTCTGATCATCTTCTGCATCAGCATCGTTCTCGTCATCACCGGCATCATCGACACGGTTATTGCCGCCTTTCTGGGGGTAACGGCCATGATCGCCTTCCATGTCATGACCGATGTTCAGGCCTTCAAGGTCGTTGACTGGAATGTCATCTTCATTCTCATCGGCATCTGGATTATCGCCACCTATCTCGGCAAGACCGGCCTGCCGGAGTACCTGGCCACGCGCCTGCTGATTCTTTCCAAGGGAAGCGTGCCCCTTTTCATAACGCTGATCGGGGCTGCCGCCGGCTTCGTTTCTTTGCTGGTGGACAACGTGGTGGTGGTGCTGATGTTCGCACCGGTCCTCTTTGCCGTGAGCCGCCGGTATGCCTTCCAGGCTTACGGCGCCATTTTGTTCATCGGCCTCTGCTCCAACTTCATGGGGACGGCCCTGCTTCTGGGCGACCTGCCGCCCCAGCTGCTGCACTCCGTAACCGGCATCGAGTTTAGCGGTTTCCTCTGGCATTCCGGGCGGCCCTCCTCCTTTTTCGTGCTGACCGCCACCTATGCCGTCGTGGTAGCTCTTTTTTACTGGATTTTTTCCAGAAAATTCAGAGGGCAGAAAATGAACTTCAACGCCGATGAGGAAAACCCCTCCGAACACCTCAAAAGCCCTCTCTTTGTCTGGATCGTCAGCCTTGCCTTCGTCGGCACCGTGGTGGGCATGGCCATCCGGCCGGTGTTCGGCGTCCACCTGGGCATGATCACCCTGTGCGGCGCCGCTTTGCTGATCCTTTTTCTGGAAATATTCAAAAAGAAACTCGAAGCACCCTCTTTTGAAGAGATCCTGGCCGAACTGGACTGGCGCGCGGTCATGTTTTACGTGGCCCTTTTCGCTTTGGTGGGCGGGCTGGAAAAAGGCGGTGTCATCGAATCCGTGGCCCATTGGCTGGTGCCGTTCATCCAGTCCAGCCTGATTCTGGGAACGACGGTGCTGTTCTGGGTGTCGGCTGCCATTTGCGGCATCGTCGAACACGACGCCTATATCCTGACCCTGCTGTATGTCATCCGCGACCTGGCATCTCAATCGGCGGCCGTTGAACCCTGGCCCCTTTACTGGGCCCTGCTCTGGGCCGGAACCCTGGGAAGCAACCTGACCATCGCTGGAGCACCGGCCCTGTTCGTAGCCGTGAACCTTGGAGAAAAGGAGGACAGGCGCAAGGTGCCCCTGAAGGAGTTTTTCAGCTACACGGTCGTTTACGTGCTGGCCTCTCTGGGCACCTGTTTCATCATTACCATCCTGCTGTGGGTGCTGCCCTATTTGTAAACTGACTGAGGACAACGATGTCACCGTTTAGCACAAAACGATCTTTAACCCGAAAAAAAGGAGGATCATCATGACTGTGGAACAGAAAAAAATGGGATGGGAAGTCGCCCGTGAGCTGGAGGCGAGCAAACCCTCCATGTCCGACCGGGCAAAACTTTCCGGGAAACAGTTGAAGACGCTGCTGATTTATGCCGCTACTTTCGCGGCCCTCTTTCTCGTAGCCGTCTGGCTGGCCGGTAATCCCTTCGAATTCACCCAGAGGCTTCCCTCGGCCTTTGTCAAGGCCAAGGGATGGGTGGGAACCAACAACTGGATGATCGTCTGGTGGGTGGTCCTGGTCTGCGCCTTTTTCGAGTACATGGATTCGGCCGGCGGGATGGGTTACGGCACGGCCCTCACCCCCCTCATGCTGATGGCGGGGTTCGATCCCAAGCAGATCGTCCCCTGCGTCATGATCACCGAGATGTTCACCGGCCTGATTGCGGGGTTGATCCACGGGGAATTCGAAAATGTTTCCTGGCAGTTCAAGCCCATGAACGAAACCACCAAGCTCGTCGTCATCGTGGCCGTCATCGGCATGCTATGCGTCGGATTTTCCATTACGGCGGCCTACAAGATATTCAATGTGGCCAAGTTCTGGATCAAGCTGTACGTGGCGGTGCTGCTCATCGTCATGGGCATCTGCTCTCTGCTGACGGCCAAAACCTTCAAGAATTACCGGCCCAAGTGGATGTGGCTGTTTGCCGGTTTGGCGGGCTTCAACAAGGGCATCGGCGGCGGGGGCTACGGCCCGGTGGTCACCGTGGGCGGCCTGTTCGCAGGCGTGCCCGTGAAAAGCATGGTCGCCGTGACCTCCCTGGCCGAGGGGGCGACCTGTCTCTTTGCGGTGATTGTCTGGTTTGCCCTGCTGACCAGCGGCGTGGTCATCGACTACCTGCTGCTGCCCTCCTTTGTCATCGGCACCGTTCTCGCGGCCGTCGGCGCTCCCTACACCACCAGAATTCTGCCGGAAAAATTCTGGAAATGGGTGGTCCCGATTTACTGCTGCATCCTGGCCGTGCTCTGTTTCTGGAAGCTCTGGCCGGACATTCAGAAACGGCTGCTTTCCTAGTCACAACACGCCCCATGCTTGGGCACGGGGCGTGTTCACCACGGTCAAAAACGGATGCCCGGAGGCGCTGAGCCACAGCCCTCGCACCCCGGATCGATACGCACGGGCTCCGGGAGAAGGGGAAACCACATGAAAACGATTACGGATTACAACCAAGCGTCTCTGTTCAAGCGCTGGTGGAGCGGCCGTGACTATCTCCAGAAACGAATGATCCGCATGTGTCTGTCCATGCTGGTGATGGTCGTCTGCTTTCCATTGTATTATCTCGGCCTTTTTGGTAGTGTGGAGGGGCCTTTGAACCCCGCCGGCATCGGTGATTTTCTCGCAAACATGGGAATGACCCGCACCCACTTCATGGTGCTCTTTCTTTCCTTTTTGATTATCGCCGTATCCTGGAACTGGATCTACAACGCGGTCAGCATGGGGATCGGAGCACGTCTGACATGCAGTCGCAAAATGGGCGAAGACGGGCATCTGTGCGCCGCCCGGGTGACACGCACGAAAGTGGCCCACAAAAAAACAGGGCGCGTGACCGTCACGTACGTGTGCGCCCGAGGGCACACCGGAACCGATGCGCATTTTCACCCGCTTACAAAAGGAACCTTCAGCCACACGCTTTGGCTGACGTCGCTTTGCTTCTGCGTCATCGTGTTTTTCATGTCATGAGGTAGCTGCCATGGACAAAGGCATTCGGGTTCTACTGGTGGACGATGAAGAAACCTTCGCCCGCAACCTGGAGCGGCTGCTGAAGTTCAGGGGATTCGACACCGCCGTGGCCCTGGATGGATACAGCGCCCTTGCCTCGCTGCAGGACCCGTCCGGATTCGACGTCGTGGTCCTGGATGTCAAAATGCCCGGGATGGACGGCATCGCCACCCTCAAACAGATCAGGAAAAGCCGCCCCAAGGTGGAGGTGATTATGCTCACCGGCCACGCTACCGTGGAGTCCGGTGTCCAGTCCATTCGTGAAGGCGCCTACGACTACCTGATGAAGCCCTGCGACATCGAGGATCTTGCGGAAAAAATCAGGGAGGCCTGCCGGGTGGAGCAGATCAGGAACAAGCCGGTGCTCTGGCCCCGCAACCGCGTCAAGGAGATCACCTGGCCCGTTTTTTTCAAGCTGCGGACCACGGACCGGCTGCAAAGGGCATTTAACCTGTTTAACCGGGAGAAACGGCTGCCGGCCTGGGAATCTCTCTACATCCTGGACCGTGCGGACCACCTAGTGGGCACCGTCAAGCGCAGCGACCTGATCCAGGCCGCCCGGCAAAAGGTTCCGGACAAGCCCATCGACTGGTCGGACCTGAAGTGCGACCCGGAATTGCTCCCCGATATGGACATTGCAGCCGTCATGCGCACCGGCCCGCACATAACCACCCACCCCGAAGAAGCGTTGACAACGGCCGCCCGGCGGATGATCGAGCACAACATTCGCTGTATGCCGGTTGTGGACAACGACAGGGTCAGGGGATTTATCCGGCTACAGGATATATTTCAACATGCAAACGACACCAGCCAATGATTTTCCCTATTTCAGAAAATTGTGGCGCAGCATTACCGCCGCACTGTTCGCTGCCGCATTTGCCCCGTTGATTCTGATCGGCGGCAGCATGTACTACTATGCGGTTTCGGCGCAGAAGGAGCAAACCGTCACGGCGCTCAGCAGGGAGGTCTATCTCCACCAGAAGGCCATCGACAGCTTTTTAAAAGAGCGCATCCTGGATCTCAAGTCCATGGCCGAAACCAGCGACTTGTGGGAACTGATTCAGCCGGGTGCCCTGCAGAAAGTGTTCAACGCCCTGCAGCCCGGAGCGAACCAAACGCTCTACACCGATCTGGGTATCATCGACCAGGATGGACGGCATGTGGCCTATGTGGGCCCCTACGATCTGATCTCCCGCAATTATAAGAATACGGACTGGTTCCCCGCCGTCATGGCCTCCGATGCCTATATCAGCGATCTTTTCGGCGGCTTCCGCAATGTTCCCCATTTCATCGTCGCCGTGAAAACGAGGCAGAACGACCGCGACTGGATCATGCGGGCCACGATCAAGGCGGAATACTTCAACCGCATGCTCTTCGAGGCGTTCGGTACAAAAGGCGATGAAGTGATGCTGGTCAACCGCCGGGGTGACTACCAATGGATTCCCCACCGGCAGGATCTCATGATGACACCGTCGGGCCTGGAGATTCCCGGACATTTCGACGGCTACCGGATCGCACCGAACGGTTCGAAGCTGACAGTCATGGCCTGGCTCGACAATGTGCCCTGGCTCTGCGTGGTCCGGATGGACAGAAGAGCGATTTTCGCTCCCTTGAACCGCCAGCGCAATGTGGGCATTTTCGTCTTCATCCTGGGGGCCATACTGATCGGTCTGACCATTTTGCTGACAACCAATTACCTTGTACAACGGCTGGAAGATAAACGCAGCAAAATCAACCTTATGAGCCAGCACCTCCGCCAGGCCAACCGGATGACCCTGTCGCTTCACCTCTATGAAGGCTTTTTCCGTCAAATGAACGATTGCCTGGCAAACATCGGCAGTGCCGCGGAATGGATCGGCCAGATCAACCGGGAAGGAGGACGCCACGATGAGATACGCCGCGATATCGAAGCCAGCCTCGTCCAGATTCACGGTGAAATCAAGCGTTCCCAAAAGACCCTCCAGGAGCTTTCTCACTTCAGCCGGACAGAGGACCCCATCGTGCGCCGGGTGGACGTCAACGCCATGCTCGAAGAACTGGTCGACCTGTTCCGGCGGGAATTCTATTTCAAGGCCGTCGGCCTTAATAAGGACTTTGAAAACGACCTGCCCTGGGTCCGCTGCGAGCCGCAGCTGCTGCGCCAGGTGTTTCAGAACCTGATGGTCAACGCCCTGGAGGCTGTCGGGAAAAACGGAGAAATTCACCTGAAAACCCGCACCCAGGGCGCCATGATCCAGATCACCGTTGCAGACACCGGCAGGGGCGTGCCGCCGGATCTCGCGGAGACGCTCTTTGACCCGCTTGTCAGTCACCAACCGGGCAAACTTGGCCTGGGACTCGCCATCTGCAAGGATTTGCTGACAAAAATGGGTGGTGACATCCGGCTGTTGCATAATTCCGGACAAGGCGCTGCATTCACGGTTGACCTCCCCCATGCTTAAAAAGGAACACATCCGCCAGGCCATCCAGGGCATTGCCGCCCGGGACCCGGATATCGGTTACACCCTGGACACCATGCTGGGCATGGGCCGCATCACCCCCGCCCGCTCCGCCCCCCATACGAAAACAGACGCGGGAAGCGGCGGGGATTTTCAGTTTCTGTTCGACGGAGAACCGGTGGCGGTCAGGCGGATCATTTTCTTCAATACCGGCCCGCCCTACCTTGAAGAACTGCTCCTGATCCAATACGGGCGAATGCTGAAAAAGCAGTCCTATGCCCGAAAGGGTGCCGGGGTCGCATTCCAGAAGGCCGCCCGCGAGATCAACACCTTCGGCCTCGAGTTCATGGTGCGCCACAAAATTGACCAGGCATTGGCCCAATTGCGGCAAGACGGCCGCGCTCGGGGCCAAGGTGCCGCCGCCGGGGGCGAGCATGGCTCCGGCGGCCGCCACCAGCAGAGCATCCGTCGCCTGGAAATGCTGAGAAAAAACGAAGCCAGCGATTCGACGCTTCTGCAACTGGCGTCCGCCAAGCCCCCCCCGGAAAACTGTTTCCGGGGCCTGCTCGCTGACGAGACCCCCGCTTTTTTTATGCCGTTTCCCTTTTGCATGGAGGCCCTGACCCAGTCCGCGGACCTGAACCTGGAATTTTTTCACGTGGGGTTCCTGCTGGACTGCCTCGGCCGGGGAGTGGCGGACAACCTCTATGCCTGCCTCGTGGACAGGCGCCTCATGGGCATGGTCTATCTGACCCTGAAAAAGGCCTACACAACCCGAACGCTAAAGATCCAATACATTGCCTCGGCGCGCGCGCGGGCGGGCACGGAAACCCTCGAGCCCACAACGGCGCTGAAAGGTGTGGGCACCCTGCTGGTAGCCGGTGTCTGGATGGTGTGGAAAAACCGACATCCACAAATCAGAGAGCTGGCCCTCGATTCGGAAGTCGGGGCCCGGCAGTTCTATGAGGGCATCGGGTTTCAGCCCCGCGGATTGTCCGGGCTGTTCCTGAAAAAACCGCAGGGACGCCTGGCAGCCGCCATCGTGAATATGGCCGCTCACCGCCGGGAAATGCCTGCAAACCTGATCAGCGAGATTCAAGCCGTCGTCAGGGACCAGGCTAAAATTCTGGCGAAACGGGACCTCTTGCGAAGGAAAAACAGGCGGGAAATGTCCCTGGAGGCAATCAAGGCCTGTTTCAAGCCGGGAATTCCAAACGCTATCCGGTCGACGGCCGGCGACGAGGTGAACCGGCACCGCCGCTCCATACCGGAATATGCAGAGCTGCTGAAACTGATGGGAGAGCCGTGATGGAACCTCTATTGGCCGTTGTCAGCGATTCACGCTACCGCCTTCACCTGGAAAACATGTCTCACCTGGAAAGCCCGCGGCGGCTGCAGGCCCTGGATGCCATTCTGCAGCATGCCCCCTTCGCTAAGCGGTGGATGGGAGTGGAGCCGCGCCTGGCAACGGTCGAAGAAATCGGCTGGATCCATTCGGCAGCCTACATCCAAAAGGTCGAAAAAACATCGGGGTGTCAGCTGTCGTCCTTCGACATCGACACTCAGGCCAGCGCCCGCTCTTATGACACCGCCCGTCTCGCCGTAGGCGGCGTGTTTGCGATGCTGGATGAAATCATTCGTGGGAGGGTGCGGCGGGGGTTTGCGTGTATCAGACCCCCGGGCCATCATGCGGAAAAGGAAAAAGCCATGGGGTTCTGCATATTCAACAATGCAGCCCTGGGCGCACGCTATCTGCAGACGTGTTACGGTCTTGAAAAAATCATGATCGTCGATATCGACGCCCATCACGGCAACGGCATTCAGTCCGCCTTTTACGACAGCCCGGCGGTGCTTTACACATCCTGGCATCAATTTCCCGGCTTTCCCGGAACCGGCAATTTGAACGAAATGGGGAACGGCCCGGGGCTGGGATTCACGGTCAACATTCCCCTGGGCAAGGGGCAGGGGAACCGCGATTTTGCCAGGATTATCCGTTATCTGATACGCCCGTTGGCGTTGGCGTATCGGCCGCAAGTCCTGCTGGTCCCCTGTGGTTTCGACCTATACCGGCGCGACCGCTTAGCCGGCATGGCCTGCACGCCGGAGGGCTACGCCCTGCTGGCCCGGCTTTTAATCCAGATAGCTGAAACGGTCTGCCAGGGTCGCATCGGTTTTATCATGGAAGGCGGCTACAGCTTAAGAGGCATCGAGGCCTGCGGCCTGCGCCTTTTGCAGGAGCTCTGCGACCTGCCCACCCTGCCCGAAAAAACCCTGTGCAATGCCGGTCTGTCCCGCCCCCTGCCCTTTTCCACCCTTTACAAGGTCATTCAGGTACAGAGGGCCCACTGGCCGTCACTACGGTAACCTACTTTTTTTTGGGAAAAACATCGAACACCGCCCGGGGTGATTCCACTACCTTGTGGATGTTCGACTGCATATCGACTTTCTGGGCATCGTCCTTCTTTTTCCAGGCGCCCTCGATCTTTTCCACCAGTTCGTCGATTTCACAGGGTTTGGTCAGGTAGTCGTAGGCCCCCAACTTAATGGCTTCCAGAGCGGTATCGATGGACCCATGGCCGGTCAAAATCAACGTCTCGGTGAAAAGTCCCAATTTCTTTATCTCCTGCAGCGTCGCAATGCCGTCCATGCCCGGCATTTTAAGATCCAAAACAATGACGTCGAAGGACGCTTCCTCCAGTGCATCGATGGCGGTGCTGCCCCGGTTGACCGCGGTGACCCGGTACCCGCGGCTGTTCAATAGCCTCGACATGTTGTTCGTAAAAATTTCTTCATCGTCCACCAGTAAAATTTTGGCTCCAATCATTTTTACGTCTCCTTTTTAGGCAACATGGAAAACTCCCCGCAGCAGCCGGCCAAAGGGGGGCCGCCCTGTGTGGAATGGATCTGTTTCGCCTCTCAACGTTTACCTGGACTCAAGCGGCAACCTCCTTTGCCAACTCCCCGGGGGGACGCAGGGGAAGCCACAACTCGAACTCGGTCTTTCCGGGTTGGCTGGTCACACGGATATCTCCTCCCAGGCGCTGTATAATGCTGTAGCACACCGACAGACCCAGTCCGGTCCCCTTGCCCACCGGCTTGGTGGTAAAAAAGGGATCGAATATTTTTTCCAGGTGTTCCGGACGGATGCCCGCACCGGTATCGGCAACAACGACCCGTACCCCCTGCCTGGCTTCATCGGTCCGGGTGGTTATGTTGATGGCGCCGTAGGGCATACCCTCGTGGGCGTCCCTGGCATTGGTGACCAGGTTCAGAAAAACCTGCTGCAGCTGCGAGGGGTCGGTCTGGATCTCCGGCAGGTCTTCCGCCAGATCCGAAAAAAACCGGATGCCCTCGGAGCGGGCTTCCCGTTCCATCAGCTCCACAATTTCACCGACAAACCCGTTCAGGTCGATGGGCTCGATCATCGATTGCGTCCGCCGGGAAAAGCGCAGCAGGTTCTGGGTAATCCGCTTGCATCGCTGAATCTGCGTGTCTATTTGTGCCAGTGAATTTAAAAACTGTGATTTGAACGCCGCGTCCATGTCGGCAACGCGGCTGCCCTCGTCCAGCAGAATCTGTCGCTCGGTGAGGATGATGGCCAGCGGATTGTTGATCTCATGGGCGACACCGGCGCTGAGCTGCCCGATTGCGGCCATTTTGCTGGCCTGCAAAAATTGCTTGTTGAGCTGGTCGGCTTCCACATCCCTTCGCTTGATCACCGTAATCATGTGCCGGGTCACTAAAACCGTAACCGCCAGAATGATCAGCGCACTCACGTGCAGACCGACGAGGGTGAGAAGGTTGGCATGGTTGACGTCGTTCAGGGCTTCGGCGTAGTCCTGACGGATCATCAGGAGCCATCCGGGTTCTTTCAGCCAGGTCCGGGCGGCGATCTGTCTGGGAATTCGCCTGTTTTCCGCATCCAGGGCATCTTTCTGAATGTCGACACGGATATCCCCGTGAAATTCTCCCGGCGGAAAAGGCGCTTTCTGCATGATGCTGCCGCTGAACTTTGGATTGGTCTGAAACACCCCTTCCCGGTTCATCAGCAGCACCTCGCCGGACTTGCCGACCTTGGCGCTTTCCACCAGGGAGCGGAAAATGTCCGTGTCCACCGTGGCCCTCAAGATCCAGCGCCCGATGCCTTCCTCCTCCCTCACAACGGCGATGATGAAGTGCGGTACCCTCCTGAATCCCATGAACATATCACTGATGAACACCCTGTTTTGCATGGTTTTCTTGAACCATTTTGTGCCGGCATAATTCTTTTCCAGAAGATCGAACGGACCGATGTAGGCCAGATGGTTGCCGGCGGCATCGATGATCCCCAGGTCGGTGATCGATCCGTCTTCGCCGTTGAGGTTTTCAAACACGCGATTCAAGACGGATGGATCCCTCAATTGGTCGAGAGATCCGGTCTGGGCCACCGCGTTCAGCTTGGACACATGTTCTTTAAGAAACAGCTCGATGATGGTGCGGTGGTGGGCGAGCTGGGTTTTCAGGGAATCGATCATGCGCTCCTTGGCAAAACGGGTGTAGTGGATATTGATCCCCCATCCGACCAGCAGCAGGGGGACCAGTGAACAGACCATGGTCATCAGTACAAACCGCCTGAACAGCTTGGCATAATGTGATTTCTTGGGCGATTCCGATTCCACTGGATGGCCCCGGGTGTCCGGGGAAAGTTTAGGCTTCATGGCATTCCTTTCTCGATGTGCGAACCGCCTGCTTTGTGTCCCCTTCGAGGAGTCTCCACATCGTTTTCCCTGCGTGTTGATGCGATGATGACCGGTCATGCATCGATCATGCACCGTCGGGTTTTGGATGATCATTCTTCGGCAGCAGCATATTCAACTCATACTCACCGGCATCCCGGGATCTCTGAATCTTGAACCCCAGCTTTTTACCCAGGGCCAGCATCTCCTTGTTTTCCGCTAAAACGGTGCCCCAAACCCGCTCGATGTTGTGCTCGGCGGCGATGGAAAGGCAGCGTTTGAGCAAGGCCGCCCCGATGCCCTTACCCTGCCAGTCATCCAGGACCATCACGGCAAATTCGGCATTTTTCTGGTTGCGTTCGGTAATGACGCGGCCAACGCCCAACAGCTTGTCTTCGGTGTTTGACTGACTGAAGGCCACCAGAGCGATTTCCCGGTCATAGTCGATCTGGGTGAAACGGGCCAGCAGATGGTGCGGGAACTGCTTTAGCGGCGTAAAAAACCGCATGTAGACGCTCCGCGGGGAAAGCGAATTCAAGAGCTCGGACAATAACGGGGCATCCTCGGGCCGAATGGGACGGATAAAAATGGGAATGCCCGTGCGGGTCCTGGTGTGTGTTTCGTATTGAGCCGGATAAGGGCTGATCGACAGGTGCAACGGGGACCGGATGCCGGAAGGCTTTATGAGAACACGGGCATCGACCGCCAACGGACCCGACGGCGTCAGCACCAGTGGGTTGATATCCAGCGCCTCTATTTCCGAAAAATCGATGGCCAGCTGTGACAGACGGATGAGGATCTCTTCGAGGGCGTTCAGATCTGCGGGCGGCATATTGCGAAATCCCTGCAGCAGCCGGTAGACCCGGGTCTGTTCGATCAGCTTTCGGGCCAAAAGGCGGTTCAGGGGAGGAAAGGCGATGGCATGATCTTCGAGCACTTCGGTAAAAGCACCACCCATACCGAAAAGGATTACCGGACCGAAGTCCCGGTCTTTTTTTATCCCCAGAATCAGCTCGCAGTCTGCAGCCGCGGCCATGGGTTGAATGCTGACCCCGTTAACGCGGGCATCCGCACGATGTGACCGCGCGTTGCCGACGGCCTGGTTGAATGCGCAGCGCACGGCATCTTCATCGTTCAGATCGAGAAAAACCCCGCCGGCATCTGATTTGTGGGTGATGTCCGGGGAGTCGATTTTAAGAACCACCGGAAAACCGATGGCGCCGGCCTGCTGAACGGCTTCCGTTTCCGTGGCCGCCGTAACGATCGTGTTGACCGGGATACCGTATGCCGCCAACAGCGATTTGGATTCCGCCTCGGTAAGCTGCGAATTGGATTCCTGCAGGGCCTTCTGCACGATCAGCCGCCCGGCCTCGCGATCGAACTCCAGTCGTCTGGACAGCCTGGACGGAATCTCCTGCAGCATTTTTATATTTTCGGCATACCGATAAAGGTCCATAAAGGCGCGTACGGCCCGCTCGGGCGTGTCGAACGTCGGTATGCCGGCCCGGTTGAATATATCGTGGGCACGGCGTATGTCTTCGCCGCCGACCCAGGAGGTAAATATCGGCAAGGACTTGCCCTTGATCGAATCGATCAGGGACGCGGCAATGGCCGTCGTGTCGACGAGGGCCTGGGGTGCGGACATGATGAGGATACCGTCGATTTCCGGCGCTTCGACACAGATGTCGACCACCCGGCAATAGGTTTCGGGGGTGGATTCCCCCAGCATGTCAATGGGATTCCCCCGGCTCCAGTGGGGTGGCAGTACCGCGTCCAGCTTCTTTATGGTTTCATCATTCAGTTGAACGGGATCGTACCCGTAGTCGGATAAGGTGTCGGCCGCCATCACCCCCGGGCCGCCGGCATTGGTAACGATGGCCAGGCCGGGTTTCCTGGGATGGGGTTGTTTGGACACCAGCTCGGCGCAGTCCAGCAACTCTTCGAAGGTTTTCACCCGCAGAATGCCGGCCCGTCGGAAGGCGGCGTCATAGACCGCATCCTCACCGGCGATGGCACCGGTATGCGATGCCGCCGCCCGGGCTCCCGCCCGGGTCCGCCCGGCTTTGAGGGCAATGATCGGTTTTACGCGGGAAACCGCCCGGGCGGCGCTCATGAATTTTCGGAACCGGGTCAAGCTTTCGACGTACATGACAATGCTGCCCACGTCTCTCTGCCCGGCCAGATAGTCGATCATATCACCGAAATCCACATCCAGCATATCCCCGAGGCTGACCACATAGCTGAAACCCATGTTTTCCTTGATGGACAGATCCAGAATGGCCGTGCAGATGGCCCCGCTCTGGGAAATAAAGGCCATTTTCCCCGCCAGAGGCATCTGGCTGGCAAAACTGGCGTTCAGCTTGCACCGGTTGGCGATGACGCCCACACAATTAGGCCCGACGATGCGGATTCCCGACGCCTGCGCCTCTTTGCGGATGGCGGCTTCGATGTCCCGGCCCTGGCTACCGATCTCCTTGCCGCCCGACGAAATGATGACGGCGCCGCCCACCCCGGCTCCGGCGCATTCTCTGACAATTTCGGGTGCCGTGACAATCGGCAGGGCGATCAAGGCCAAATCAATCGGTTTCCCCACACCGGCAACGGAGGCGTAGGCTTGCCTGCGCCAGAGGTGCTTATGACGCGGATTGATGGGAAAAATATCGCCATCGAACCCGTGTTCGATCAGATTCTGCATCAAAGCGGCGCCGACACTGCCTTTGCGTTCGCTGGCGCCGACCACTGCAATGGATTCGGGTGCAAATATACGATCCAGATTTTCAATGCCCATGACACCATTCCTTGGCTGTTATCTATACCGTTGCGGTGTTGAGATTTACCCTCAACGTTGCAGAAGCCTGAGGGCTTCAGAGTCAAGACGCCTGAGGGTCAAGTCGTAGTTCTTTACTTCGAGTCCTCAATAACGCAGAATCTGAAGTTCTCAGGCTTTCCCGAAGGGTAAACAACATGGTAAAACAGAAATCATCCTCAGATGCCACAGGGCGTGATATCCAAGGCATGACGCCATCGATAGTATGCTGAAAATAATGACAAAACATTATGTTATCGTTACCATGTTGTTTATGCAGCCATGCGGCTATTATTGGGCCACCTTGTACGGGTTCACCACCATGACCGGTACCGGAGAGCTTCTGACAATCCGTTCGGCCACCGATCCCATGATGATCTTGTCCAGTCCTTTGCGACCGTGGGTCCCCATGATGACGAGATCGATCACGTGGGACAGAATGTAATCCATGATCATTTCCGCGGCATCCCCGGAAAGCACTGAAGCCGTGTATCCGGGTTCATAGGTACCGAAATGGGTGTCGGCAAACTCGTCAAGACTCCGTTCGGCACCTTTCACGATTTCCTGCTCCATGGCGCATATCGAAGCGGCAGGGACGTAGATGCCGCTGAAGTAATCGAAAATCCTGGCGACGAAAAGCAGGTGGATGGTTGCTTCAAACTTCGCGGCCACTGTTTTTACGTAAGGAACGATCCGGGGGGATGACTCCGACAGATCGACCGGATAAAGAATATTGTCGAATCTTTCCATGCAGGCCTCCTTTCTTACCGTCCATGGGCCCCTTCTGGCGGACGCCGATCGTATGGTGCCCAATCAGTAAAACCCAAGCCGACAATCACTCAATTTAGGTAAAAGCAATTGATATGCCAGTTTCCGTAAGCCCCACCTTTTTTTTGGTATGAAAGTTGCTCTCCACATGACAGGCGTGATTGGCGATAAATGATTGTGCTGTTTTTTTAAATTAAACCTAAGGTGAGCGATTGTCGGGGACTGCCCCGCCAAGGGCGGGGTTGCCGCACATACAAGGAAGGAGGATACATTGAAACCATACCCAATTCTGACGCCGGAGGAAGCGGTAGCCGGCATTAGACACCGGCAAACCGTCGCTTTCAGCGGATTCACACCCGCCGGCGCAGCCAAGGCCGTCCCCAACGCCCTCGCCGCCAGGGCCCGGGAGCTCCACGATCGCGGCAAAGCATTTAAAATCCGGGTCCTTACCGGCGCCTCCAGCGGGCAAAGCATCGACAACCATCTGGCCGAAGCCGAGGCTATTTCCTGGCGGGCACCCTACCAAAGCGGTCGCGCCATCCGCGGCCAGATCAATCGTCAGGAGGTCGAATACGTTGACATGCACCTGTCCCACCTGCCCCAGACGGTGGCATTCGGCTTTTTCGGCCCTATCCACTACGCGGTGGTGGAAGCTTCCGAAATCACCGCGGATGGCCGCGTGTACCTGACCACTTCCATTGGTGCCTCGCCGACCTATCTCAAATATGCCGACAAGGTGGTGATCGAATTGAACCGCCGGCAGTCTCCACGCCTGCGGGAAATGGCGGATGTTCTGGTCATGCCGCCGCCGCCCAACCGGAACCCGATTCAGGTCTTCGATCCGCTGACCCGCGTGGGCTGGCCCTATGCCTGGGTGAATCCCGCAAAAGTAGTCGGCGTTGTCGAAACCGACGAACCGGACCACGTCGACAGCTTTACGTCTGCGGATGACATCAGCGAACGCATCGCCGGACATGTCGTCGATTTTCTTCTGGCAGAAGTGCGCAAACAGCGGATCCCCAAGCGGTTCCTTCCCCTCCAGGCGGGCGTCGGCAACGTAGCCAATGCGGTGCTGAAAACGTTGGGGGAGCATCCCGACATCCCCCCCTTTAAAATGTATACGGAAGTACTCCAGGATGCCATGGTCGACCTGATGGGCGAGGAGCGCCTCGAGGCCGCCAGCGCCTGCAGCCTGACAGTCACCGGCCAAAAGTTGAAAACCATTGTGGACCACTTCGATCACTTCGGTCCTAAAATCGTCCTGCGTCCCCAGGAAATTTCCAATCATCCCGGCATTATCCGCAGGCTCGGCGTCATCGCCATGAACACGGCCCTGGAAGCCGACATCTATGGCAACGTCAACTCCTCCCATCTCTTCGGCATGGATATACTCAACGGCATCGGTGGTAGCGGCGAATTCACGCGTAACAGCTATCTATCCATCTTCATGACGCCTTCCATCGCCAGGGAGGGCCGTATTTCCTGCATCGTTCCCATGTGCCCGCACATCGACAACAATGAACACTCCGTGCAGGTTCTGGTCACCGAGCAGGGGCTGGCGGATCTGCGCGGACTGGGGCCCATGCAGCGGGCGAAAACAATCATCGACAGATGCGCCCACCCAACCTTCCGGGACTATCTGCATCGCTATGTCTCGACGGCAAGGGTCGGCCATATCCGTCATGATCTTGCCCGC
>Ga0316576_10000377_pt1 | contig 20310 bp, 22 predicted proteins | sample S0NA_FD_203075 | JGI IMG/M metagenome (GOLD analysis project Ga0316576, IMG submission 203075) | Rhizosphere microbial communities from salt marsh grasses in Alabama, United States - S0-2_050615r3r5 | ecosystem: Host-associated > Plants > Roots > Rhizosphere | place: USA: Alabama | collected... | reverse complement strand
CCGCCGATGGACGCGGAGATCAGCCCTTCGGATGGCGGCTGCCGGAGCACCAGGTTGACGGCACCGCCGATGGCGTCGCCGTCCATGTCCGGGGTGAGCGCCTTGGAGACCTCGATCGACTCGAGCATCTCGGACGGAATCACGTCCATCGCCACCTGACGGTAGTCGTCCTCAGGGGCCGGGATCCGCTCGCCGTTGATCATCATCGAGTTGAGCCGTGGCTCGGTGCCCCGGATGAGCACGTAGCGCCCCTCGCCCTGGTCGCGCTCGATGGCGATACCGGCGACGCGCTGCGTCACCTCGGCGACGTTCTTGTCCGGGAACTGCTCCATCTGCTCGCGGGCGACGACATTCTGGACGTTCGGGGCGTTCTTCTGCTGGTTGAGTGCCTTGGCCTGACCCTGCAGCAGCGGTTCGCCGATCACCTCGACGGTGCCGAAGAACCTCTCGGCGGGGTGGAGCACGAAGTCACGCGACGCGGTCTTCCCGGGCTCGACCGTGACGGCCACCGTCTGCGTGTCGAAGCCGACGTAGTCGACGGTAACAGTGGCCTCGCCGACCGGCACGGGAGCGAGTCGGTACTCCCCGCGAATGTCGGTTGTCGTCGTTACCCGAGAGCCCTGCAGCACCACGCTCGCTCCGGGCAGCGGTTCGTCGGCTGCGTTGCGGACCGCACCGGTGATCGAGCTCGTCGGACTGTTCGCACGGCCAGGAACGCCAGCCAGTAGGATGGTGGTTGCGATCAATACGACTCGGGCTCGGAACATCTCATGCCTCCTCGAGGTCCCACGGTCCGTTGTCCCGTGGCTTCCGCATGAGGGTGTCGAGTCCGGGTGAAGTGCTGGTGAACAAACGTGAAGGTCATGAAAAAAGGGGAGATACAAAGATCCAGTATCAGAATCAATCGACTCGAGGCGCCGGGGTCCCGAGTGTCACCGGCGTCGTGTCGGGTTGTCGGATGCCGTCACCCGTCCGACCGGGCCGGAGCGGCCTTTCAGTCGTCGATCGGAGTGTTCGGCTCCTCGGACCGGAAGCCGATGCGGTCGAACGGGTTGACGATCGACGACGCGACGTTCATCAGGTGCGCCGAGATCCGCTTGAGGTAGCGCGCGTACATCGCGGTGGTGACCGCCTCGGTGCACGGCAGCTCGGGATCGCCCTTGGAGACCAGCGTGTTGATGATCTCGTCGGTACGGCGGGCGATCCACCAGTGCTCGCCCATCACCTCCTTGGCCTTCGCCACGTCGGCCGCGGGCAGCGCCTCGATGAGCAGCGCGAACATCGTGCGCACGGTGGTCTCGATGGTGCGGATGTCGGCCTCGAAGCCGCCGCACACCAGCTTGCCGGGGTGCTGCAGCGCGAGGGACACGATGTTCTTGGTGATGTCGCCGATCCGCTCGATGTCGATGACGATGCTGACCAGCGTCAGGCCGGCGTGGATGTTGTCGCCCTGGGCCACCGTCAAGTGGGTGAACACCTTGCGCCGGACCTCGCGTTCGTAGGCGTTGATCAGCTGGTCCTTGGCGTAGATGTCCACCTCGATGCGCGCGTCGTCGTGCTCGCGCAGCGACCGCATGGCCGCGACGAACATCTCGCGGTCCTCGCGCAGCATCTCCAGCGACCGGTCGTACGCCTGCTTGAGCAGGTTGTCCTTGCGGAACAGCTCGAACAGCTCCTTGAACATGGCTTCACCTCAAGATCCAGATGACCGTGAACGGCAGGGCGTAGAAGAACACCACGATGTAGACGATCGGGATCCACCGATTGGCCGCCGCGACGGCGGCGAACTGCTCCGACGCCTTGAGCGGGATGTTCCGGATCGCGGGGATCGGCCAGATACAGGCGATCCCGAGCACGTTGAACAGCAGGTGCGCGAACGCGACGGTGATCGCGCTGATCTCGCCGACCGACAGGGCGGCGAGGATCGCGGTGACCGTGGTGCCGACGTTGGCGCCGAGGGTGTACGGGAAGACCTGCCGCAGGGTCAGCAACCCGGCGCCGGCGAGGGGCACTGCCAGCGAGGTCGTGATGCTGCTCGACTGCACCAACGTGGTGACGATCAGGCCGAAGGTCATGGCGAGGGCGGCGTTGCGGAACAGGGTGCGGTCGAAGAACTGCTCGACCCGCTTGAGCACCAGCGACTTGAGCACCTTCACCAGGTACCGCAACGAGGCGAACATGATCACCAGCGCGAGCAGCAGCAGCAGCCACGGGTGGTGTTCGAAGCGGTGGCCGATCGCCGACACTACCGGGCCCGTGACCAGCTTGAGCGGGCTCGCGAAGGTCAGCCCTCCGATGTGACCGAAGGCGTCCGCGAGAGCGGTGGACAGGCGGCCGAGAAGGTTGGTGGACACCTGCAGGGGAAACAGGATCAGCACCGCCGCGATGTTGAAGAAGTCGTGGATGGTGGACGCCGCGAACGCCCGCCGAAACTCCTGGCCGCGGGCGAGGTGGCCGAGGCTGACCAGCGTGTTGGTCACCGACGTGCCGATGTTGGCGCCCATGATCACCGGGATGGCGACGCTCACCGGCATGGTGCCGCTGGCGACCAGCGCCACGACCAGGGACGTGGTCGTCGACGACGACTGCACCAGGGTCGTGACCAGGATTCCCTCGAACAGGCCGACCACCGGGTTGTTGGCACTCAGGATGAGGTCGCCGACGAAGCCGCCGCTGAACAGCTTGAACGCCTTGCCGAGCAGGCCGATGCTGACCAGGAACGCGTACAGGAGGGTGACGAGGGCGACGACTTGGAGCAGCGGCTTCATGCGCTCGGGCCAGGGGGATCGAGCCGTCGCGGCTGTCGGTCGGACTGCCATGCCTGTCGCTCTCCGGCGCGCCCGGGATCGGTCGGGACCGGAGTCCCGGCCGTCGGGTCGGCATCTTAACAGCACCTTCACACCGGACGTGACGGTCCGTTGCGAGGTTCGCCGCGCCTCACCACGGTCCGATGCAAAAAGGTGCGCCGCCCGGAGGCGGCGCGGGGTGCGGGAGAGAGGTGTCGGTGTGGAAGCACCTCGTGTCGAGAGTGTCGTGATCGGGTGTGGAGCCGGTGTGAAGCCGCGATCAACCCGACGTCAGGAATTCGGCATCACAGCAGCGCGAACACTCCGGTGGCGAAGAGCACGCCCAGCGCCGCCCCGGCCGCCACGTCGCTCGGGAAGTGGACTCCGAGCGCCACGCGGGACACGCCGATGAGCGCGGCCAGCACGATGAAGCCCATCGCCAGCACCGGCATCAGCTGGGTCACGACCACCGCCGCCATGACCGCGTGCAGGGTGTGACCCGACGGGAAGCTGCCCTTGTCGGGAATTGGGGCGCGTTGTGGGGGACCGTCGGGACGCTCGCAGGGCCGCAGTCGACGGCACCGGCCCTTCAGCTGCTTCTGGGCCACGACCGCCGTGAGCGACGCGATGGTCCAGACGGTGAGCGCGTGCATCCCGTGGGTGGCTGCGAGCAGCAGGCCGACGACCACCGACAGCGGCCAGTCGCCGATGCGCGAGGCGCTCCGCAATACCGCCACGGCCCACGTGCCGACGACCGTGGTGGCCAGCCGGCAGCACACCGCATGCTCGAACTCGACGAGCTGGTGGATTCGACCCTCGGTGGCCCCAGGTGCCTTCATATGAGCAACATCAGGCCTGGGGGTGAAGGCCGGACGTAGACCGAGTCAGTGCCGCGTGATGTGAGCGTTAAAAGTGGTTGAACACGGCTTCGACGATCCGCCGGGTTCCATCCCTCGGAACGCGGTCCCAACCGTGTCGCGCGCACCGCGCGAGCGACCCGTCCGTGAGCCAGCTCTGGAGCGTGTCCGTGATTGCGTCTGGCTCCGGTCGCCAGCGAGCCGCGCCGAGACCGACGATCCACTCGGCGTTGGCCCGCTCCTGGTCGCCGACCGGCACGTCGAGCACGAGCGGCAGGCCCATCGCCGCGTAGAACACCATCTCCGACGGCTTCGTCCACAGCACGTCGGCGTCGATCAGGACCTGCTGAAACCGAGCGAGATAGGTGGCGAAGTCACGCTCGGCCACGACCTCGACCGCCGAGGACGAGAGGCCCGCGTGCGATCTCCACAGACGGAACCGCTGGCCGAGACCGAGCCGTGTGCCGGCGACCAGGACAAGCCGCAGATCCCCCCGCTGGATCGGCTCCCGAAGACCACGGACCAGCTGGCGCGCGCGCCCCGACTGGGCGCCGGCGCCACCCACGGCGAACACCACCGTCGGAGGCCGGTCGCCGCGCCCCTCGAGTCGTGCGATCCGGGGTCCGGGGTCTGACGTCGCGATCGTTCGCGGCAGCGGAAAGCCGGTCTCGACGATACGATCCGACCGCACGCCGTAGGCGCGCATGCGGTCGGCCGCGCGCCGCCCGGGTGTGAGGTACAGGATGCGACTCGAGCTGGCGTCCATGGGCGCCCAGATGCGGTGGGCGTCGCTGTCCGTGATCACGCACGCCACAGGGCCGGCGCGCTGCTGGTCGACCGCGATCGCCGGTGCGTAGAACGTCGTGAGCAATCCCCGCCCATGGCTGTCGAGGTGGCGAGCGAGACCAGCGCCGAGACCCGCCGCCACGAGCCGATGGAGGTGCTCGACGGCCGGCACCGGCGCACGCAGCTCGCCGGGCGCGGCGAGCGGTGGGATGCGTGTCATGCGTTCCAGTAGGGCCGCGAACGGACCCCCGATCAGTGGCAGCTGGGACCAGCGTGACAGGCCTTCGTACGCACCCCGTGCACGACGCCACAGGCGAGCCTCGCCCGGCGAGGCGATCGGCGGGCGATCGACCTCGAGCAAGGGCTCGTCGAGGGCTTCGGCGAGGGCCGCGGCGGCCCGCAGGTGCCCGTATCCCATCGACAGTGATGCGACAACGGGCCGAGAACTCGGGGGTTCGAAGACGTTCGTCACCGGGTGCGAGTGTGACGCGCCGCGATCGGCTCCGGCAAGCCTGATCCGGTCTTTTCCCTCGCTTCACCGGCTCTTCACCCCCGCACGCGATATCTGGGCGGATGGTGGAGGTCCTCGCGTCACTCGCGGCGATCGGCTGTGGTCTCGTGCTGCTGATGTGGCGGATGCAGCGGCGGCTGCTGGACGACCCGGCGCCGGAGACCGGCGACGCGCTTCCAGGGATCAGCATCCTCAAGCCCCTGCACGGCGTCGATCCCGGGCTCGAGCACAACCTCGAGAGCTTTCTCGAGCTCGACTACCCGGACTACGAGCTGATTCTCGGCATTCAGGACCCCGCGGACCCGGCGGTCGACATCGCGCGTCGTTTCGTCGCCCGTTCCGGGTCCGTTCCGGTCCAGGTGGTGGTGGGCGACGCGCGCATCGGGTTCAACCCGAAGGTCAACAACCTCGCCGGCATGCTCGCGCGCGCGCGGCACGACGTGCTGTGGATCTCGGACGCGAATGTGGCGGTTCGCCGCGAGACCCTGCGCTCGATGGTCGGCCACCTTCTCGAGCCCGGCATCGGATTGGTCACGTCGTTGATCCGCGGTGTCGGCGGCCACGGACCGGGGGGCGTGCTCGAAGCGGTCCAGCTCAACACCTTCGTGATGGGTGGCGTCGCGACCGCGACCACCGTGTTCGGACGCGTCGCTGCGGTGGGCAAGTCGATGCTCCTGCGGCGCTCGGATCTCGAACGGATCGGGGGGTTCGCGGTGCTCGGCCGGTACCTCGCCGAGGACCAGGTCTGTGCCGAGCTGCTCGACGAGGCGGGTCGGGAGGTCGTCGTGTCGGGTCCGCCCGTGGACAACGTCCTCGGCGCCCTGAGCGTCCGTCAGTTCGTGGACCGTCACCTGAGGTGGGCGCGCATCCGACGACACATGGCACCGTGGGGCTATGCTGCCGAGCTGCTGACCAACCCGGTCCCTGCCGCGCTGTTGCTGGTGGCTGTGGACCCGGGGATCGGTTCCGCCGCGGTGTTCGCGACGGTGATGACTGTCCTGAGCGGAGTTGCCCGTTCGTCCGAGCGTCGCCTCGGCGTGCGGCGATCGCTGTGGCGGTATCCGATCATCGAGATCGCCCGCGGCCTCCTCGTCACCATCCTGTGGCCCGTGCCGTTCCTCAGTCGCACGGTGACCTGGCGGGGCTCGACGTTCCGCATCGGGCGCCGCACGTGGCTGGAACCGTACGTGGACGGTTGGGACGGAGGCGACGAACCGGCGGCGCACGAGGTCACGGTCTGATCTCAACGCCTCTGGAGGTATCGTCGATCGCGAGGTTGTCGCGCAGCATCTCGGCACACCGCCGCCACGAGTGGTTCCGCGCCCAGCGGACGCACTCGCCCGGGTCGAGCTCGAGGGCCGCGAGACACGCCGCCCGCAGGTCGTCGTCGAGGACGCCGGTGCGACCATGTTGGACGACATCCAGCGGCCCCGGAACCGGGAATGCGGCCACCGGCAGGCCGCAGGCGTTCGCCTCGAGCATGACCACGCCGAAGGTGTCGGTGCGGGACGGAAACACGAACACGTCGGCCCCGGCGTAGTGGCGCGCCAGATCGTCGCCGAACCGGAAACCCGCCCAGTGCACATCGGGGTGGGCTCGTTGCAGGCGTTCGCGCTCCGGGCCGTCTCCCACAACCACCTTCGATCCCGGCAGGTCAAGCTCGAGAAACGCCCCGATGTTCTTTTCCGTCGCGACGCGACCGACGTAGGCGAAGATTGGCGGCTCCAGGTCGTAGAACGGCTTCGGCCGGGGATGGAAGACCCCGGTGTCGACGCCACGGGTCCAGCACACCAGGCGGTCGAAACCCCGAGATTCGAGGGCCTGCTGGATGCGGGACGTCGGCACGAGGGTGCGTTCCGCCCGGCCGTGGAACCAGCGCAGCAACCGGTACCCCACCGACTCGGGAACCCCTGCGTACATCCGGAGGTACTCCGGGAACCGTGTGTGGAACGAGGTCGTGAACGGCCGTGCGCGACGCACGCACCAGCGTCGTGCGGCCAGCCCGAGCGGGCCCTCGGTCGCGATGTGCACCGCGTCGGGCCTGAGGCCGTCCAGCCGTTCCCAGACCGTCCCCGCCGGCGTCACGGCGAGCCGGATCTCCGGGTACCGCGGGCACGGGACCGTCCGGAACAGGTCGGGCGACACCACGATCACCAGATCCCCGCGCGCCTCGAGCTCGTCGCGGCAGCGCGACAGCGTCGTCGTGACGCCGTTGACCTGTGGCAGCCAGGCATCGGTCACCAGGACGATCCGCAGCGGGACCTGTCTGTGCGGAGCAGGTGCCGGCGGGCTCATGACTCCCGCCAGGGTCGGTGGCGGCGGACACGGCACGGCCGGTGACCGGAGGATCCGACCCGGCGCCCGTGGCTCAAAACACACTCGCCATCGGCGCAGCCAGCAGCTCGGCCCAGCGGTCGCGGGTCGGGTGCCGGCGCCAGTCGGGCACCCGCAGCACGTCGGCCGCCGCGGCCGACTCGACGGTCACCAGGTTCCGGATGCCGTCGACCACCCGCGACGCCGTGGACACGATCAGCGTCTCCGCGTTGCCGTAGAAGCTGCGCCGGTTGAGGTTTGCCGAGCCGACGGCGGCAACCAGCCCGTCGACGACCCCGACCTTGGCGTGGACCATCCGGTCGCACCGCTCCCAGATCTCCACGCCGGCACGAAGGAGGTCGTCGTACGCGCGGCGGCCGGCGTGGACGAACCACCGGATGTCGCACCGCCGTGGAATCACCACAACCACCTGCACGCCGCGGGCGACGGCGTCGATCAGCGTGCGGCGGAACGGCGCGTCGGGCAGGAAGTACGGCGTCGCGAGCAGCGCCTCGAACCGTGCGGACGCCACCATCGCCTGCCACGTCGCCGCGTGGCCGGTACGACCGTCCTCGCCTCCCGCGACGGCCACGAACTCGTCGCCCGTGGGGTCGACGGCGAGGAAGGCGCCGGGCCTGCCGCCCTCGGCATGCCACGCGTTCTCGAACTGGCGCCGCAGCACCGCGGCGGCCGGGCCACGGAACCACACCGACACGTCCCGCCACGCCAGCGGACCGCGGTGGCACTCGGAGAACTCCTCGGCGAAGTTCACCCCGCCAATGCTGGCGGTGTGCCCGTCAACGATCACCAGCTTGCGGTGCGTGCGACGCAGCGGTGACGTCGTCGGTCGCCAGGCGCCGTACCAGCACACCTCGACCCGCCGTTCCCGCAGGCCCTCGATCCAGTCGGCAACGCGCAGGCAGCCGAAGGCGTCCGCGAGCAGCCGCACCCGCACGCCGCGGCCGGCGGCGTCGGCGAGGCCATCGAGGAGTCGTCGCCCGACCGGGTCGCGTCGGACCTGGTAGATCTCGACGCTCAGCTCGTGATCGGCGTTCGCGAACGCCTCGAGAAGGCGCAGGAAGTGGTCGTCGCCGCGATGGAGCATCTCGAGACCCCCCAGACGCGTCGGCGTCAACCGGGCTCGCGACGTGATCTCGCACAGCAGCGCGCGCGCGGATCGGCTGTTTGACGCGGCGAGGACCCCGCTGCGACGCAGGAAGCCGGGTGCGGGCTGCAGTCGGGCCGACGCCATGGGCGAAGTCTCCACAGCGGCCGTGAGGCGGTCGAGAATCGGGAGTGAAGACGGTGTTTCCTGATGTAAAAATCGATAGCAATTAAACTTCCGCGCAACCTGCGCGTCATCCCCACTTCACACCGATCGCGCTCGTCCGACGTGATCGTGGCTGTCGATGCCACGTCGCGGCGTGCCCGGACGGCCGGAACCCGGCTATCGTGAGCCGATGCGCGTCATCGTGAATCCCGCGGCCGCCGGAGGACGTGTCGGCCGCGAGTGGCCGACGCTCGCCCCTCGCCTCGCTGGCGGTGCGTCGGTGGTGTTCACCGAGGCGCCGGGTCACGCCACCGGGCTGGCCGAAGAAGCGGTGCGTGAGGGCGAGGACCGGGTCGTCGTCGTGGGCGGCGACGGCACCGTGTGCGAGGCGGCCGCGGGGCTGCTGCGGGCCGGCGGCGGCAGCCTCGGCATCCTGCCGCTGGGTACCGGCAACGACGCTGCCAGGTCGCTGGGAATCCCGCGCGATCTCGACCGCGCGCTCGAGGTGGCGCGCGGCGCGACGGTACGCCGGGCCGACATCATGTGGGTGGACGGGCACCCGGTGCTCAACGCCATCGGGGTCGGCCTGGTCGGTGACATCAACCGGCGAGCGGCCCGCATCAAGCGCGTCCGCGGCATGGGCGCCTACCTCGCGGCCGCAGTGGCGTCGATGGCGCGCTACGCGTCGCCGTGGGTGCGGGTCGTGACGGACGACGGCGGCTGGGACGGCGCGATCACCATGATGGCGATCCACAACGGGCCCACCACGGGCGGCGGGTTCGCGCTGACCCCCGCCGCCGACCCGTGGGACGGTCGTCTCGACCTGTGTCTCGTGCCCTCGGTGCCGGTGTTCGGCCGACCGCCGCGCCTGGTGGGGGCGATGCTCGGGCGCCTCGACCGCTGGCCTGACACCTTCACGCGCCAGACCGCGGTGCTGGAGATCGAGCACGATGTCCCGCTTCCCGCGCACCTCGATGGCAACGACCACGAGCTGACGCCCCCACGGACCCGGTTCGAGGTCGAACCCGCGGCCCTGGCCGTGGCGGTTCCGCCGCCCGATCCGGCCGCGGGTGGGGGATGATGTCAACCTCGTCCGGCGGCGGACGTCCCATCGCCGTGTCGACTGCGAGACCCATGAGCCGTTCAGTCGAGCTTCCGGACGCGGAGGACCACGACCTCGTCGACCGTGCGCGGATCGGCGATCGGGACGCCTTCGGCGAGCTCGTCGGCCGCCACCAGCGGCGCGTGTGGCTGGTCTGCCGCCAGTATGTGGGGCCCGACGAGGCGGACGCGGTCGCCCAGGAGGCGTGGCTCAAGGCGTGGTCGGCGCTCACCTCGTTCGACGGACGTGCGGCGTTCACAACCTGGCTGACCCGGATCTCGATCAACACGGCGCTGGACGAGATCCGTCGCCGCCGTCGGGAGCCGCTGCGGTTGCACGGGGAGACGGGGTCGGACGACGACGCCCCGTCGGTCATGGACCGGATGTCCGACGCCGCCGTCGACCCGGAGGCACGGAGCATCCAGCGCCAGGCGGTGGAGCGGTTGCGCCGCTGCGAGGGAAGGCTGCCCGACCGGCAACGCGAAATCTTCCGGCTGCGTTTCTACGCCGAGCTCGAGCTCGACGAGATCGCCGGGGCGCTCGGCGTGCACGTCGGCACGGTCAAGACGCAGCTGCACCGAGCCGTCCACAGGTTGCGACGGGAGTTGGGAGACGTGCGATGACGAACCATCTGAACGACGACCAGATCGCGGCGGTGGTGGCGGGGCTCGAGCTCGAGCCCGGCGCACGGGCCCATCTCGACGGCTGCGTCGGGTGTCGACGCGCGCTCGCCGACTTCGAGGAGACGGTGGCGCGGCGGCGGGACGCGATGCTGGCCGGCCTCCCCGACCTCGAGGCGCAGCGGCACGCGATCATGGCGAGGATCGAGGACGCACCCGCGGTGGTCGGACCCCGCGGGCGAGGCGTGCGCCACACGCTGCTGGCGCTGGCGGCGGCGGCGGTCCTCGCGATCGGCATCGCGGCGCTGTGGCCCGAGCGGAGCGGAGACCGCGCGCTCGCTGGAGGCGATGTGGCGGTGGCGACGATCCTCGAGGAGACCGAGGCCCTGCTGGCGGACGACGCCATCCCGGGTTTCGAACCGATCCAGTGGGACGCGGAGGACCTCGGTCTCGACTCCGAGGTCCCGACGCCGAGCACGACGTCATGAGGCGGGCAGAGGAGGGTGTGAGATGAGGCACGCAGCATGTATCGCAGTCATGGCCGCGGCCTTGGTGCTGGCCCTGCCCGCGGCGGCCGCCGGCTTCGACCTGCCGCCCGGCGCGTGGTGGGAAGACGGCCGGGTGGCGGAGTTCCTCGCGCTGACCGACGCGCAGCGGGAGGAGATCCGCAGCCGCGTGTACGAGCACGCGCGGCGGATGGCGGACCTCAATGCAGAGGTCCGCAAGGCCGAGATCGACCTGCGGGAGACCGTCGGTCGCGACGACTTCGATCCGGACGCGGTCCGCACGGCGTTCGCGGCGTTCCAGGCGGCGCGACAGCGCCTCGAGCAGGAGCGGTTCGAGATGCTGCTCGGTGTCCGCACGGTGCTCACGACCGAGCAGTGGAACCGACTGCAGCGGGCGCGCGAACGGATCGAACGCTTTCGTGAGGAGCGACGCCTTCCGAGCTCGCCCCGGTCGCCCCCGGGGCGGTGAACGGCTCGCGGCGGCCGTGCGCCGGATCCGGGGTCGCCATCGGCCCCGGATCTGTTGACACGAGGCCGGTTGTCCGGTATAACGTCGGTCCTTTGTGAGGCGAGGTGTGTCATGACCGATTACGCGATCGTTGAGCACGGCGGCAAGCAGTACCGGGTCAGCCCCGGCGACGAGCTGCTCGTCGAGCGCACCGAGTCCGGCCTCGAGGCCGGCGACGAGATGAAGTTCGAGCGCGTGATGCTCGTCAGCCGCGGCGACGACGTCCAGGTGGGCACGCCGCTGGTGGATGGCGCCACGGTCCACGGCCAGGTGGTGGCTCCGGTCCGTGGCGACAAGATCAGGGTGTTCAAGAAGAAGCGCCGCAAGGGCTACAAGCGGACGCAGGGTCACCGCCAGGACCTGTACCGGGTCCGGGTGGAGAAGATCGAAGCCTGAGGGGGATCTGATGGCTCACAAGAAGGGACAGGGCTCGAGCCGCAACGGTCGCGACTCCCACGCCAAGCGTCTCGGGACCAAGGTCGGCGACGGCCAGTCGGTCCACGCCGGCACGATTCTCGTGCGGCAGCGGGGCACCCGGTTCAAGCCGGGCACGAACGTCAAGCGCGGTGGGGACGACACCCTGTTCGCCACGGCCCACGGACGCGTGAGGTTCCAGAACCGGGGTCGACTGGGACGCTTCATCAGCGTGCTGGAAGGCTGACCACGGCGCGGGATCGATGACCCGATCCACGGCACGCGTCTCCCCACGACAGACACTCCACCGGCCCGGTTGTCACCGGGCCGTTGTCGCGTGCGTCGACCCGCTTCGGGCGGCGTCCGGCACGCGGCCGACGTGATGTTCGTCGACCAGATCCGTGTCACCGCGCGCGCCGGCGACGGCGGCAACGGTTGCGTCTCGTTCCGTCGCGAGAAGTTCGTGCCCAAGGGCGGACCGGACGGCGGCGACGGGGGTCGCGGCGGAAGCGTCGTGCTCGAGGTGGACCCCAGCTACACCACCCTGGTCCACCTCCATCAGCGCCGCATCGTGCGCGCCGAGCGCGGTCACCACGGACAGGGCGCCACCAAGACCGGAGCGAGCGGTGATGACGTGGTGCTGCCGGTCCCGGCCGGTACGGTGGTCCGCCACGCCGACACGGGCGAGCTGCTCGGTGATCTGGTGGAACCCGGGCAGCGGCTGGTGGTCGCCCGCGGCGGACGGGGCGGGCGCGGGAACACGCGGTTCAAGAGTTCCACCAACCGTGCGCCGCGGCGCGCGGATCCCGGCGAGCCGGGAGAGCAGCTCGAGCTCGAGCTCGAGCTCAAGCTGCTCGCGGACCTCGGGCTCGTGGGCCTGCCGAACGCCGGCAAGTCGACCCTGCTGTCGCGGGTGTCGGCGGCGCGCCCGAAGATCGCCGACTACCCGTTCACCACCGTCGAGCCGAACCTCGGTGTGGTGTGCGCGCCGGACGACGACCTGCGCACGCTCGTGCTGGCCGACATTCCCGGTCTGATCGAGGGCGCCCACGACGGCGCGGGGCTCGGTATCCAGTTCCTACGCCACATCGAGAGGTGCCGGGCGCTCGTGCATCTGGTGGACCTCGGCGATCCGACGCCGGTGGCAGACCGCGTCGACGTCATCCGCTCCGAGCTGCGGGCGTTCTCGCCCGAGCTCGCCGACCGACCGTGGGTGCTGGTGGGAACCAAGCTCGACACCGTTGCCGACCGGGAGGACGTCCGGGCGGGGCTGCGTGGCGTCGCGGACCGCGAGAGGGTACGGTGGTACGTGGTGTCCGCGGTGACGGGCGAGGGGCTCACCGAGCTGGTCGGTGGCATGTTCGAACTCGCGGCTCGTGAGGAGGTGGCGTGACGCGCAGGATTGCGATCTACGGCGGCAGCTTCGACCCGTTCCATCTCGGCCACCTGGTGCCGACGGTGCGGGCGCAGGAGACCTTCCGGTTCGACGCGGTGCATTTCGTGCCGTCGCGCACGCCGCCGCACAAGGAGGACCAGCCGCTCTCGCCCGTGACCCACCGTCTGGCGATGGTGGCGATGGCGACGTTGCCGTACGAACGGTTCTTCGCCTCGGACGACGAGGTGTTCCTCGACGGCCCCACCTACACGGTGGACACGATCCGGAGGTTCCGCGTGCGCGACCCCGAGGCCGACTACTTCTTCCTGTTGGGGTCGGACTCGTTCTCACAGATCGCGACCTGGGACCGCTGGCAGGAGCTCGTCGACGAGGCGCACCTGGTGGTGCTGCACCGTGCCCACATCTGGGGCGACGAGCTGCGCGACAAGGTACCGGCTTCGTTGTGGTCGCGGCTGCAGCTCGTCACGCCCTTCGAGCGCGTCGACGACCCGGTCGAACCCACCGTCTTCCTGCTCGACCACGAGCCGTTCCCGATCTCTGCGACCTCGATCCGCGCGCGACAGAGCCGGGGCCTGCCGATCCGTGAGCTGGTGCCGCACGAGGTGTTCACCTACATCGAGAAGTACGGCCTGTACGTGCACGGCCACCACGGGAGCCCGGACCACGATGCTGACTGACGACACCCTGACGACCCTGCGCGAGGCCGCGTCCGCCGCCCATGACAAGAAGGGGTTCGCTCTCGTCGGCCTCGAGGTGGGCGACCTGACGTCCTATGCGGACGCCTTCCTGCTGTGCTCGGCGGCGAGCGAGCGTCAGGTCGGCGCCATCGTGGACGCGGTCCGCGACCGGCTGCGTGCCGGCGGGCGGCGGCCGCTGCAGATCGAGGGCTCGAGCGGCGCGGACTGGGTGCTGCTCGACTTCGGCGACGTCATCGTCCACGTCTTCACCGAGACGCGCCGCGAGTACTACGCCCTCGACACGCTGTGGGGCGACGCGCCGCGGCTCGACGCGGCGGCCCTCGGGCTGGAGACAGGTCCCGACGCGTGAAGCTCCGCGTGGTGTGGTTCGGCAGGCGGGGGGCGGACCCGTTCGACCGCGAGGTCGAGACCTACCGGTCGCGGGTCCACCGCCGATGGCCTGCGGAGGACCTGCCGCACAAACCGGTGTCCGGAGGACGGGACCGGGACCCGGCTCGCGCCCTCGCGGCGGAGGCCGAGGCGGCACGCGGCGCGGTGCCCGCGGGTTGGACGCTGGCGGTGCTGGACGAGCACGGTGACACGGTCACGAGCGTGGGCCTCGCCGGCTGGCTCGGGGACCTGGAGGACACCGGCGTTCCGGGTGTGGCGTTCGTGGTGGGCTCGGACCTCGGCCTCGACCCGGGTCTCGCGCGGACGGCGGACCGGGTGGTGTCGCTCGGGCCCCTGACCCTTCCCCACCGGATCGCGCGGCTGGTGCTGTGGGAGCAGATCTTCCGGGCGACGAGCATCCTGGCGGGTGGCCGCTACCACCGTCTCGGCGTACAATAGCCGCACGACGGCGCCGGCCCTCGAGGTCATGGAGGCCGACCCGGAGGCATGATGAGGAAGAAGGACCTCGAACGGTACCGAAATCGGCTCCAGACCAAGCGGGCAGATGTGATGTCTCGCGTGCGGGCCGCTCGGGACAACGAGCAGGACACGAACGACGAAGAGGCTCCGGACCTCGGGGACCGCGCCCTGTCAACCATGTCGCGCGACCTGATGTACGAGCTCACGGGCACGGAACGCGAGCTGCTGCGCAGGATCGACGCCGCACTCGGACGGATGGACGCCGGCACGTACGGTGAGTGCGAGAACTGCGGCAAGAAGGTCCACGACGCCCGTCTCGACGCGCTGCCATGGGCACGTCACTGCATCGACTGCCAGGAGCTCCAGGATCGCGGCGAGCTGTGAGGGTCGCGGGAGCCTGAGGCGGTGAGCCGCACACTCCGTGAACTCGCCGGCGCCGACATGAGGCGGTGGGCGTGCTGGCGCTGATCGCGTCATCCGATGACTACCTCCTCGAGCGTCGCCTCGCAGACGCCACCGCCGCCGCCTGTCAGACGCTGGGCGTCGACGGACCCGAGATGCTCGGCAACGACGTCGAACCGGACACGGTGGCGCTCGAGCTGCAGTCGCCGTCACTGTTCTCGGACGGTCGCGTGCTGTTGGTCCGCGATGTCCGTGGATGGCTCGACACGACAACCCCCGTGGGTGCCCCGAAGACACCATCGAAACCGGAGCTCGACGCGCTTCTCGCGGTGCTCCGTGACGGTCTGCCCTCCGGCATGGCATTGGTCCTCGGTGCGTGGTGCGGTCGCCGACCCAAAGGTGCGCTGGTCGACGCCGTGGAGGCCGCCGGCGATCTGCAGTGGCTCGCCCTGCCCGAGCCCCCCAAGCCGTGGGAGAACGTGGTGCTGTCCGACGCCCAGCGCCAGGTGCTCGGTGACCTCCTGCGTGCCACCGCCGGTGACGTGGTGTTCTCACGCGGCGCGGCCGAGCTGCTCATGTCGCGGCTCGGGTTCGCGCCGCGGCAGCTCGTCCAGGAAACCACCAAGCTGGTCGCGGCCGCGGGCGACGTGGGGCGCGTGGACGAGGACATGGTGCGGCGACTCACCTTCCCGGCGGAGCAGTCGCTGGAGGCCGTGTCGGAGGCGATCCTCGAGCGCCGGCCCGAGCGTCTCGTCGGGGTGATCGGAGCGGCCGACGTCGGCACGCCGCTGCGCGACTGGCAGGGTCGATCGATCGACGAACGCCAGGTGCCGTTCGTCGTGATGGCACAGGTGTCGTCGCTGCTGCTGCAGCTGGCGGTGGTGCGTGAGGTCGCGACTGAGCAGGGCCTGGAGAAGGAGCTCGACCCTGCATGGGTCGAGCAGTCGAGCTGGTACGGGCGCCGGTTCAAGAACGACCTCGGCCCCCGCCTTCTGGACGCCCTCGGCGATGCCGCGCCCAACCCGGTCGTGCGCGACGGACGCAAGGCGCCGACCCTGTGGCGCCTGGGCCAGCTGGTCCGCGGCGCGGCGCGCTGGAGTGGTCCCGAGCTCGATGCGGCGCTCGAGGGCCTCGGGGCGCTCGAGCGCCGTCTGCGCAGCGACAGCCGCGTCGAGGCGCTCGTGGCCTGGATCGCCTCCACCGTCCCGGGAACCGACGGGCGGGCCGGCTACGATGGAGTCACCGAGACCGGCGGCGAGACACGGAGGTCGAGATGAGCCCCCGACACGGAGCATGCCGGATGTTGGGTGGCCGGCCTTCGGCGCGACGAGGGCGAGCTCTCGTGGCATGTGCGCCCTGCGGGCGCGGGGAGCAGGATCATGACAGAGCGTGACACGCGCGTGTGGCTGGTCGACGACGACCCCGCGATCCGCGAGCTGATCGGCTTCATCGTCGAGAGCGCCGGGCACTCGGTGGAGTCGTTCGCGTCCGGGGCTGAGGTCCTGGCGACCATCGGTCAGCCGCCCGATGCGGTGCTCCTCGACCTGATGATGCCGGGCGTCGACGGGGTCGAGGTTCTCAAGGAGTTCGGCCGCCGGCACCCCGGTCTGCCGGTGATCATCCTGACGGCCGTCAACGACGTCAGTCAGGCGGTGGAGGTGATGAAGCTCGGCGCCTTCGACTACCTGACCAAACCGGTCGACAAGGACCGGCTGTTGACGACCCTGGGGCACGCACTCTCGCACCGAGACCTCACCGAAGAGGTGAGGCGGCTGAAGAGCGAGCTCGGAGAGCGGTACCACGTCCGTCGCATCGTCGGCTCCTCGCGGCCGATGCGCCGGGTCTACGACCAGATCGAAAAGGTCCTGGAGTCGGACATCACGGTGTTCGTGTCGGGTGAGAGTGGAACCGGCAAGGAGCTGGTGGCGAAGGCGATCCACTACGGGTCGCTGCGATCCGACGGACCGTTCGTGGACGTCAACTGCGCTGCGATCCCGGAGGGACTCCAGGAGAGCGAGCTGTTCGGGCACGAGAAGGGGGCGTTCACCGGAGCGGTCGACGCCCATCCGGGCAAGTTCGAGCAGGCTGCTGGCGGCACCATCTTCCTCGACGAGGTGGGCGAGATGACCGCGTCGTCCCAGGCGCGGCTGCTGCGCGTGCTGCAGGAGCGGTCGCTCGTGCGGGTCGGCGGGACGAAGGCCATCGACCTCGATGTTCGCGTGATCTCCGCATCCAACCGCGACCTGCAGCAGATGGTGGAAGACGGGACGTTCCGCCAGGACCTGTACTACCGGCTGGTCGTCTACCCCATCGAGCTGCCGCCCTTGCGCGACCGGCGGGACGACATCCCGCAGCTGGTCGACCACTTCCTGGACAAGCACGCTCGCGACGCGGGTCGGCGGATCGAACGCGTCCAGCCGGAAGCGATGCGCCGTCTGCAGGACCACGACTGGCCGGGCAACGTTCGCGAGCTGGAGAATGTCATCCATCGCGCGATGCTGGTCACCGCGGACCGCGAGATCACCGTCGACGATCTGCCGCCGACTCTCGGGGGCACCGGCGGTGGGGCGCCGGAGGGTGACGGCGTGATCGCCGCGGTGGATGCGGTCGTGACCGGAGACGAGACCCTCGAAGACCTCGAGCGCCGCGCCATCGAACGGGCGCTCGACCAGTTCGGCGACAACCTGTCGGATGCGGCCCGGCGCCTCGGCATCGGCCGGTCGACGCTGTACCGCAAGATCGAACAGTACGGTCTCAAGCCGAAGAAGGAGTGATCGGCGCGCCGGTCACAACACCTCGTCCCAGCCCAGATCCTCGAGCGCGGAGACGACCTCCCTGACGCGCTGGGCGTCCGCCACCGGAACCACGAGCACCGCGTCCGGCGTGGCGACGACCACGAGGTCGCGGATCCCGACCGCGGCGACGGTCACGCGGTCGCCGACGACGATGCAGTCGGACGCGTCGAGGGCGACCACCCGCCCGCGGGTGCGGACGCCCGATGGGCCGGCCGCCAGGAGCTCGCCGAGTGCTGGCCACGAACCGACATCGGACCATCCGAAGTCCACCGGCAGCGTCCAGCGACGCGCGGCGCCCTCCATGATGCCGTAGTCCACGGACGTCTTCGGCAGGGTGGGGTAGACCTTCTCGAGCACATCTCTGCCCGCCTCGGCCCCGGCGGCCGCGATGCGGTCGAGGCCGGCGGCCAGCAGCGGTAGCTGGCGTGCGATCTCGGACCGGAGGTCGGCGGCCCGCCATGCGAACATGCCGGAGTTCCAGAGGTACGAGCCGTCCTCCAGGTACGAACGCGCGGTCGCCTCGTCCGGCTTCTCGACGAATCGGTCGAGCTCGTGGACCGTGAGTCCATCACGGCCACCCCGGGCGTCACCGACCCGCAGGTAGCCGAAGCCGGTCTCGGGCCGCGTCGGCCGGATGCCGAAGGTCAGCAGTCCTCCGTGGGCCTCCACCCAGGCCACGCCCACTTCCATCGATGTCCGGAACCGGTGCTCATCGGCGATCACGTGATCCGCGGGCAGCACGAGACACACGGCGTCGGGGTCGTCGCGCGACACAACGTCAGCCGCCCATCCGACGCATGCTGCGGTGTCCCGGCCGACCGGTTCGCCGAGGACACGGTCGTCGGGTATCGACGGCAGGCAGTCGCGGGTGGCCTCGGCCAGCGCCTCGGAGGTGACCACCCAGATCCGCTCGGGTGGTGCGAGAGGCCGGACGCGGTCCACTGTCGTGGCGAGCAGCGTCCGATCCGCGACCAGCGACAGCAGCTGCTTGGGCCGCATGCGGCGGGACGCGGGCCAGAACCGCGTTCCCGAACCACCCGCCATGATCACGACGTGCAGCATTCCGGACCTCCGACGGGCGCCAGTCTATCCCGGCGAGGTCGACCGCAGCAGCGACGCGAGCTGCGACAGCCTCTCGACGCGCACGTAGCCGTCGTCGGCGAACCGGCGGTCGGGGTCGAACAGCACCGCCCGCAGTCCCGCCGCCGTGGCGCCCGCGTAGTCCTCCCGTGGGCTGTCACCGACGTGCACACACCTCGACGGACGCACGCCGAGTCGCCGCGTCGTCACCCGGAAGATCCCTTCGGCGGGCTTCTCGACGCCCTCGAGATGGGACACCGTGATGACGTCCAGCAGCGCCGCCAGGCCCAGGTCGGCGAGGATCTGTGGCAACCGGTGGTCCCAGTTCGAGGTCACGGCGAGTCGCAGGCCCCGTGCGGCGAGCTCTCGCAGCGTGTCGTCGGCATCGGGCACGGCGTGCCACACGTCCGGCCGCGAGAAGTCCTCCCACAGGCGCTCGAACAGCGTGGTGGCATCGGCATCGTGGTCGAGACGCCCGAGCACGCTGTCGACGAACCCGCGCCACCAGACCCGTGCGTCGCCCCCCCGCGAGGCGTAGCGGTCGACGCCCGGGGCGCCGCGTCGCTGTTCCGCCTCCCAGCGCTCCGCGAACACGACCGCCACCTCGTCGACGGTCACCGGCCGACCGAGGTCGGACAGCGCGGCCGCGTACAGGGCGGCCGGCGACGGGTCGCAGTAGATCAGCGTGTTCCCGGCGTCGAAGCTCACCGCGTCGACGTCGAACGCCGGCTGTGGGCCGTTGTCGGGCACCTCGCGAGTGTAGCTCGCCGCGCGGGGTGGATGGCGGTTCGGCACGCGCGGGTTTATCCTCGTGCGGTTGGCCCAGCTGCGGGCGCACGACATGTCGGATCGTGGTGACCCGGAGCCGGGGATCGGCACACACATGACGATGACCCGTTTTGTTCCGCTCGCGCTCGTGTTGTCGCTGGCCGGCGCATCCGCCGGCGCGGCGACGATGGACGAGCGTGCGATCGCCCACGTGGATGCCGCGCTGGTGGGAGGCGTCGAGCCGGTCGACTTCCACCATCTCCATCTGCCGTTTCTGCACCACCGGGTCCTCGCGGACCGTGCGCGGCTGGACGAGATGCTCCAACGGCTGTCCGATGCGCGCCGCGTCGATCCCCTGATGCGGGCCGAGATCGATGCGCTTCGGGCACGAGCAGCCCTCGACCGCGGGGACCTCGACGAGGCCCGACGCCTGTTCGCGGCGGCGGGTGGCCTGAGTCGCTGGTGGGTCAGCGGGCCGCTGAACCTGGGTGAACTCGAGGACTTTCCGGTGCTCGCGGTGTACGCCCCGGACGACGCTGACTGGCGTCCGGCGTCCGGCACGGATCCGCTGGGGTGGGTCCGTGTGGCCGGGCTCGCGTGGCCGGCGCGACGGCAGCTCGTGTACCTCGCCACCACCGTGAACAGCCCG
>Ga0316576_10000376_pt1 | contig 20319 bp, 18 predicted proteins | sample S0NA_FD_203075 | JGI IMG/M metagenome (GOLD analysis project Ga0316576, IMG submission 203075) | Rhizosphere microbial communities from salt marsh grasses in Alabama, United States - S0-2_050615r3r5 | ecosystem: Host-associated > Plants > Roots > Rhizosphere | place: USA: Alabama | collected... | reverse complement strand
CGGTGCGACATCCCCACAATGGCGACCACCATCGCAACTTTCCAGCCGCGATGTCCTCAGGTCCCGACACCTGGCGTGCAGCACCCGTAGCCATGGGCGCCGTGTTTGCTTCAGATTCCGTCCCTGGACGGTCGCGGGTCGCAGAACGATTCACGGCGACAATGGCGTACCCCTCCGCACGGAGGTTGTCGCAAAAGCGCGCTCCCCTTACAGAGGGTGTCGTAGAAGCCCCTCGCCCCAGAGGGGATGAGGGGTTGGGGTGAGGGGAGAAACAGGCAAGCTGTTGTATCGCCGACAACCCGCCCGGGTCTGCGCCGCGACGGAACCGCGCCGGCTACCCTTTGCGACACCCTCGACGAGGGGGAAGGCGCTTGCAGACGAGCTCTTGGGACGCCCTCTAGCGGGGGGGCGGGAAATCGAAACAAACGGCGCGAAGGGTGTGGCCTTGGAACACGGGGCCTCCCTGCCCCGCCAGATGACGCCTAGGCGGCCTTGACCACCAGGACCGCGCACTCGGTGGCGTTGAGGATGCGCTCGGAGGTGCTGCCGATCAGGACCCGCTCCAGCCCGGTGCGCCCGTGACTGCCGGTCACGATCAGGTCGGCATCGGACTCCCGGGCAACCCCGGTGATGGCCGCGGCCGGCTCGCCGTGCAGGACCTTGCCCTCCACGGTCGTGCCCTCGGCGCGCATGGCGGCGACCACCCGCTCCACCGTCTGGGCCGCCTCCGCCCGGACCTCGGGGGCCTGCTCCTCGGTGGTCACCGCGGTGACGGTGATGGGGGTGTTGCACACGCGCGCCAGGGCCCCGGCGGTGACGGCGGCGGTATCGGCGAAGCGCGACCCGTCGGTGGCGAGCACGATGTGGCGTCCCTCCACCCTGGCCGCCCGCGGCACCACCAGCACGTTGCAGTGGGCCTGACCGATCACCAGGGCGGTGGCGTGACCGAGCATCAGGCGGGCCAGGCCCCGGCGACCGCGCCGGCCCATGACGATGACGTCCGCCTTGACGCGGTCGGCCAGGTCCACGATCTCCTCGTGGATCTGGCTCCCCTGGACCAGGTGGGTCTCGCAGGCCACGCCCGCGGCCTGCGCCTGGGCCTTGATCTCGTCCAGATGGGACTGGGCCATCTCGAGCTCCTGCTTGAGGATGCTCTCACCCAGGGCCTCGTGCTCCACCCCGGGGGCAACCAGGGACATGACATGGACCTGGGCACCGCACTTGGAGGCCATGCCGATGGCCTCGCGCACCGCCGCGGCGCTGAACTCCGACCCGTCGCTCGCCACCAGGAAGCGCTCGAAGCGCCCCACGGGCGAGAGCTGGGCGGCGGCGCCCACGGCGGCCGGGGCCAGCGGCGCGGCTGGTACAGGCGCAGCGGCCGCCACCGCGAGACGGTGCTCCCGCATGCCCTTGTAGAGGGCCTGGAGGATCATCAGGGCGCCGAACAGGAGGGCGAAGACCAGGGCCCCCTGACCGATGCCGTCCAGCCAGCCGCGGGTCCCGGCCTCCAGCGTCTGGATGGCGCCTAGCTCGGAGAGATAGCCGGGGATGTAGAAGAACCGGCTCACCAGGACCAGGAGCATGATGGCGGCCATGACGAACTTGACCACGTAGTCCTTGACGTAGGTGGTCCCGATGGCCCCGATCTGGATTCCGAACAGGGAGCCGGCGAGGATGATCATGGAGAGTCGAATGTCGACGAAGCCGTCGAGGGCGTAGAAGAGACTGCCGCCCAGGCCCATGACGAAGGCGATGACCAGCTCCGTGGCGCTGGCGGTCAGGGCCGGCAGGCCTAGGATGTACATCATGGCCGGGACGCCGATGAAGCCGCCCACCGCGATGGTGGCCGCGAGCAGCCCTGTCGCGAAGCCCAGGGGGGCCAGGATCAGGAAGGAGACCCGGGCGTCCATGCTCTTGAAGTACAGCATCGTGCCGGGGATCTCGATGCTCCGAACCCACCGCACCAGGGGGGTCAGCTCCCTGGTCTGGGGCCGCTTGGCCGCCTCACCGCGGCGCTCGCGCAGACCATCACGCAGCACGAAGCCGCCGACGATGCCCAGAACCACGACGAACACAGCCGAGACATACAGGTTGGTTCCGGCCGCCCCGAAGGTCTCGCGGATGTCCACCATGATGTGCTTGCCGAACAGCACGCCGGCCTCGGCGAAGATGCCCATGACGATGCCGAGCTTGATGTCCACCTGCCCGTACTTGTGGCGCTTGTGGGCACCCACCAGGGCCTTGGGGAACTTGTGGGCCATGTTGCTGGCCACGGCCACCACGCCCGGCACCCCCATGCTCATCATGGCCGGCGTGAGGACGAAGGCCCCGCCGGAGCCGATGAAGCCGCTCACCATGCCGCCGACGAACCCCACCAGGAACAGGATCAGGGTGGAGGTCCAGGTCAGATCGATGAAATTGATGGTTTCCATGCTTGCCCCCGGCCCCCTTACTTCTTGGCCCGCAGGCCGAGCAGGTCCCAGAAGTGGCCCGTGAAGGCCCCGTGGACCAGGGAGAAGACCATGGCGACGGCCAGCGGCACGAGGGCGTAGAGCTTGTCACCCTCTCGCGTGAGCCGGGCAAGCTCCGTCAGACGGTCGGAGTAAAGGAAGAGCAGGAGGTAGAGGACGGCGCTCGCGGCGCCCAGCACGAGGGTGAGGACGAGCGCGCGGGACGAACGGCCGGGGGAACTGGAAGCACTCATTGGGTTGACGGCTCCTGAGAGCGAAGCAAGTAAAGGTAAGCGGACGACGCGCGGCGGCGAGCCGAAGACGGCGGAGACTAATTTCCATGCGCTTACAAGGGAAGCGAATTTTGGTCCATGGCTCGTGCAAAATTACTGTATAACGCTGTTTGATAATATTATTTCATTTAGGAGGACCCATGGACACCGAGCTGCTGCGCACCTTCCTCGAGGTCCAGCGGATGCGCTCCTTCACGCGGGCCGCGGAGAACCTGAGCCTCACGCCCTCCGCGGTCAGCGCCCGCATCCGACAGCTGGAGGGGGCCGTGCGCCGCGGCCTCTTCAAGCGCAACAGCCAGCAGGTCCAGCTCACGCCCGCGGGGGAGCGGCTCATGCGCCATGCCCTGGGGATCATCGAGGCCTGGGATCGGGCCGAGAAGCACGTGGCCCTGGATGACCGGGCCCCCGTGACCGTTGCCGGGGTGGCGAGCTTCTGGGACATCTTCCTGCAGGATTGGCTGCATCGGGTCCGCTGTGAGATGCCCGAGGTCGTGCCCTGGGTGGAGGTCAGCGGGGCAGCGCGCATCGCCGAGAAGCTGGAGCACGGGGAGCTGCACCTGGGCTTCCTCTACAGTCCGCCACAGATCGCCGATCTCATCGTGAGGGAAGCGGCGGCCCTGGAGCTGGTCCTGGTCTCCTCTCGCCCGGCGGCCGACCCGGAGGAGGCCCTCTCAACCGACTACATCCTGGTGGACTGGGGCACCCTGTTCAGCGGCCAGCACAACCGGCACTTCCCCCATCGCCCCCTGGCGTCCGCCCGGAGCAACTCCGCCCGACTGGCCCTGAGCCTCATTAGACACTGCGGTGGCAGCGCCTACTTGCCCCGGGCCCTAGTCGAGGCCGACCTCTCGAGTGGAGCCCTGCACCTGGTCCCGGGTGCGCCGGCCTTCAGGATGCGGGCCTACGCGGTCCACGTGGCCCGAGGCGAGCAGCGGGACCTGGTTGAGCGCATGCTTGCACTCCTTAAATGAAGCCCTGCTTCATTGCCCCGGCCTTGGAGGCAAGGGTGATCGGCGAGTGCGCGCAGCCGCTCTGGGAATGGCCTTCCCTATCGATACATCGAAAGAGATCGCATAGCAAAACTTCTATACGGTGTCGCGAAGAAAATCGATTGGTTCTGGTGTGGTTAATCGCCCGATAATAAAAAGTTGCCGTGAGCCCCCGAGGCGAGGCCCCTGTCCGTGGAGAAGTACACATGAAGGCGATACTGGGCAAGCTTTTTCCCTTCCTGCGTTGGTTTCCCGTGTCCACCGACGGTCTGCGGGGCGACGTGGCGGCGGGCATCACCGTCGCCTTGGTGCTGGTGCCCCAGAGCATGGCCTACGCTCAGCTTGCGGGCCTGCCGGTGGTCTATGGGCTCTACGCGTCGTTCATCCCCGTCATCGTCGCCTCGCTCTGGGGATCCCTGAGCCAGCTGCACACCGGGCCGGTCGCCATGCTGTCGCTCATGTCGGCGGCGGCTTTGATCCCCTTCGCCACGCCGGGCACGCCCGCCTTCATCGAGCTCTCCATCATGCTGGCCCTCATGGTGGGTGTGCTGCGCCTCGGACTGGGTCTGTTCCGTCTGGGGGTGGTCGTCAACTTCCTGTCCAGCCCCGTGATCGTGGGTTTCACCAATGCGGCCGCCCTGATCATCGGGCTGTCGCTCTTGAGCAAGGTCGTCGGCGTCCCGTTCCCGCGGTCGGATTTCTATCTGGGCGATCTCTGGCGGGTGGTCCTGCAGCTCCCCCAGACCCATTGGCCAACCGTCCTGTTCGCCATCGGCACCTGGTTGATCATTCGCTGGACCCCGCGGCTGTCCCCCCGCATCCCGGGGGTCCTGCTGGCGGTCGTGGTCGCCACCGTCGTGAGCTGGGCGACCGGCTACGAGGCCAAGGAGAAGGTCGCGCTGGACCAGGTCGGGGACACGAGCGTCCGCGCCATGATCGAGGAGTACCGTGGGGTCCGCGAGCGCATCACCGAGGACACGGACCGGCTGACGGCCCTCAACCAGGAGCTGAGGCAGACCAGGTCCGTGACCGGGGAAGGCGCCATGCAGATCAGGGCCTCGGTCGAGGCGAAGATCCGGGTCCTGACCTATGAGATCCAGGAGCAGAAGGAGCGCAGGGACGCCCTGCAGATCGATCTGAACGCCCGCCCGTTGACAGGCATGCGCGACGGACCCGATGGGCTCAAGCTCGTCCCCCGTGGCGCGGAAAGCTCAGCGGCCGACCAGGGCGAAGCCGACGGGCGCAGCTGGCGCTTCGAGGGCATCAAGGGGGACATGGCCACCTTCTCCTCGGGCGGCGCGGTGGTGGGGGACATCCCGAAGGGACTGCCGAAGCTCGCGACTCCCCATCTGCAGTGGGACTTGGTCATCGCCCTGCTGCCCGCTGCCCTGGTGATGGCGTTGATCGGGTTCATGGAGGCGACCTCCATCTCCAAGGCGATCGCGGCCACCACCCGCCAGCGGGTGGATACCAACCAGGAGCTGGTGGGGCAGGGGCTGGCCAACATCGCCGGGAGCTTCTTCGGCTCCTATACGGTCAGCGGCTCCTTCTCCAGGTCCGCGGTGGCCGCCCGGACCGGCGCGAAGACCGGGCTCTTCGCCATCATCAGCGTCGTGGGGGTGGTGCTGGTCCTGCTCTTTCTCACCCCCTACCTCTACCATCTCCCTCAGGCGACCCTGGCGGTCATCGTCATGATCGCGGTCTTCGGTCTGATCCGCGCGGCCCCCCTGGTCCACGCCTGGAAGGTGGAGCCGCCGGCGGCCCTGATCGGGGTCATCACCTTTCTCTCCACCCTTTACATGGCCCCATCCCTGGCGGACGGGATACTGATCGGGGTGGTCCTGACCGTGCTCTGGTACCTCATCCGCACCATGAAGCCGCGGGCGGATATCGTCGCCCGCAAGCCCGACGGCACCCTGGGGGGGATTCAGGCCCACGGACTCCAGCCCATCAGCAGGGACTTCGTGCCGGTGCGCTTCGACGGGTCGCTGACCTTCATCAACGTGGCGTACTTCGAGGACATCATCCTCGAGGCCCAGGCGGACTACCCGAGCGCCCGTGCCATCCTGGTGGTCGGAAGCGGGATCAACGAGATCGACGCCTCGGGCGAGGAGAAGGTTCGCGAGCTGGCCGAGCGGCTCGGCGAGATGGGTGTCAAGCTGATGTTCAGCGGACTCAAGCAGCAGGTGCTGAAGGTATTCGAGCGCGCGGGGCTGGTCACCTTGCTCGGGTCCGACAGCTTCTTTTCGGACAAAGAACGGGCCCTGCAGGCCCTGCAACGCACCTACGGCACGACGCCCCCCGAGGCCGGGCCCCAGGGACCCACGGCGGAAGGGCACCAGGCCCGTGCGATCGATTCGAAGAAGGGCGCCCCGTCCTCCCCGGCCGGCTCCTGAGGCCCGAGCCGTCGCAACCCCGGGGGGCCGCGATCTACAGCTCCCCCCACATCCGCAGCAGGTTGGCGTAGCTGCGGTCCACGTAGCCCGTGGTGTCGGTGCCGGGCTGGTCCTTGAGGAGCCGCTCACGGGCCAGGTTCAGCTCGTAGAGGAGCTCCCGGCGGGCCGCATCGCGCACATAGCTCTGGATCCAGGTCAGCGCCACCAGGCGCTCGCCGCGGGTCACGGGCTTCACCTGGTGCAGGCTGGACGAGGGGTAGACCACCGCATCGCCCGCGGGCAGCTTGACCTCCCGGGGCCCGAAGGGGGTGCGGATGCTGAGCTCACCCCCCTCGTAGGTCTCAAGCGGATTGAGAAAGACGGTCATCGAGACATCGGTCCGGAAGCGGGGACCCGTGCTCCCCATGATGGGATCGTCCACATGGTCCCCATAGGTCATCCCGGGCGTGTAGCGGGCGAAGATGGGGTCCGCGACCCGGTGGGGCAGCACGGCGAAACGGAAGGTCTCGTTGTGCCCCAGGCTCGACATCAGGATCCGTACCAGGAGCTGCATGCGCTCGGGCTCGGGCCGCAGCTCCAGGTTGTGCTTGACCCGGCCGGCGGCGAAGCCGGCCGTGAGGCGACCGTCGACGAACTCGGCCCCCTCCAGTGTCTGGTGGATCTTATCGATCTGGGCGGCGCTGAGGAGCCCTGGGATGGTGAGCAGCATGGGCTTGATCGGGTCCGAAGGTCATGGATGGTAGCTGAAGGCCGCCCCGGGGCCGGTGGGCGGAATCCGATCCGCTTACGGGTTAGAATCGGACCCCGAAAGCGAACCAACGAGGAATTGGCGAGGCCCCATGATTCTGAAGGCCATCATCGACGATCAAGTCTACGAGCTCAACATCCCCGACGCCCTGATGGAGGGGGCGAGGCCCTTCTTCGACCAGCTGGATCGGGACATGGACCAGGGCTGGCAGATGAGCCGCGAGTGGGTGCCCAACCCGGATCGGCTGCAGCGCTGCCAGATCGTCGCCGACAAGCTCCTGACTGCCCTGGAGACCGAGAACGACCGGCTCGGACGCCTGATGGCGGGCTACATCCTGGCCCGGCTGCCTGGGGTGGAGTCGGTGGAGCTGGACGTCCGTGGGGAGATCCAGAACAACCACTTCAATCTGGCGGAGCATCGAGGCTTCGATGACGCGCCCCGACCCGCGGCGCCGGAGCGTGGTCTGTCTAAGCTGGAAGCCATGGAGCAGGCCGGAAACGACGTCACCAAGGTCTTCAAGGTGGGCAAGGCCTATCGGTTCTCGGTCTTCGACCACGACCGACAGGAGTGGGTCGACTCGCCCCTGATCGCCAGCGAATCCGAGGCCGCACGCCTGCGTCAGGAGGCCTTCAAGGAGCGGTTCGACGCACTGCAGCGACCCCTGGACTCCTGACCGGCGTACCGCCTGCCCCTGCCGATGGCAGACCTCTTCTCGGTCACGGCCCCCCTGGCCCTGCGACTCCCGGACGGCCGGGAGCAGGTGATCGCGGCCTGCTTCCCCCACCCACTCGGACTCCTCTACCTGGACTGCTTCTGGCACCTGTCCACCCCGGATCAGGCCGCCCATCTGATTCGGGGCAAGCTCACCGGCGAGGGCCCCTGGCGGATCGGGGACGCGGTCATCCGGGTGCTGGGCTGCCAGAACACAGACCCCGAGCTCGCCGTTCCCTATGCCCGCTGGCAGGAGTACCTGGAGACACGGGGCGTCGAGGAGTACCCGCCGCCGGAGCAGATCCGCGACATCGCCCGCCGTCTGGGCGCATCCGTCTGACGCCGGGCAACGCTTGGACCCGTCGCTCGTGATCGGTTGGGAGGCCTGGCTCACCCTGGCCGTGGTAGTCCTGTGCTTCGCCCTCTTCGCCTTCACCCGGGTGTCACCGGACCTCGTAACCAGCGGGGCCCTGACCCTGCTCCTGGTCGCGGGCGTCCTGACGACCGAGGAGGCCCTCCAGGGCTTCGCCAACGAGGGCATGCTCACCGTGGGGGTGCTCTATGTGGTGGTCTCCGGCCTGACCGAGACAGGGGCAGTGGGCTGGATCGGACAGGGGCTCTTGGGTCGGCCCAGGGGCGAGGCCTGGGCGCGCCTGCGGCTCATGGCCCCTGCCGCGGCCCTCAGCGCCTTCCTGAACAACACACCCGTGGTGGCGATCTTCATACCCGCGGTCCAGGACTGGGCCAAACGCAACCGACTCGCGCTCTCGCGTCTGTTGATCCCCCTCTCCTACGCGACCATCGCGGGCGGGCTCATGACCCTGATCGGGACCAGCACCAATCTGGTGGTGAATGGGCTTTACAGGGAGAGGCTGGGCGGCCCGGGCTTCTCCTTCTTCGAGCCCGCCTGGGTGGGGATTCCCATCACGCTGACGGTCGTCCTGTATCTCGTCACCGTCGGTCATTGGCTGCTTCCGCGCCGCAAATCCGCGGCCGCGAGCTATGAGGACACCCGAGAGTACACCGCCGAGATGCTGGTCGAGCCGGGGAGCCCCCTGATCGGCAAGAGCATCGAGGGGGCGGGGCTGCGTCAGCTGCCCGGACTCTTCCTGATCGAGATCGAGCGCGACGAACAGGTGCTGCCCGCGGTCTCGGCGGATGAGGTGTTACGGGCCAACGACCGGCTGGTCTTCGCGGGCATCCTGGACTCCGTCATGGACCTTCAGAAGCAGCGGGGGCTCGTCCCGGCCACGAATCAGGTCTTCAAGCTGGACACCCCCAGGCCCGGGCGATGCTTCGTGGAGGCCGTGCTCTCGGACAAGTGCCCCCTGATCGGCAAGAACGTGCGGGAGGGGCGCTTCCGCAACCGTTACGATGCGGTGATCATCGCCATCGCCCGCAACGGTCAGCGCGTGGATCGCAAGATCGGCGATGTGGCGCTGCGGCCTGGAGACACCCTGCTGCTCGAGACCCGGCCCACCTTCGTCGCGCAGCAGAAGAACTCCCGGGACTTCTTGCTGGTGAGTCGGATCGGCGACCATCATCCGCCCCATCACGAGCGCGCCCCCCTGGCCATCGGGATCACGGCCGCCATGGTGGCCGTGGTCAGCCTCGGCTGGCTCTCGATGCTCGAGGCGGCCCTGCTGGCCGCCGGGCTCATGATCCTGACCCGGTGCACCACCGGACGCACGGCCCGCCGCGCGCCGGACTGGCAGGTGCTGGTGGTGATCGCCACCTCATTCGGCATCGGCGCCGCCCTGGAGAAGACCGGGGCCGCCTCCCTGGTGGCCGGCTGGCTGATCGGGCTGGCCGGCGGTGACCCCTGGGGCACCCTGGCCCTCGTCTTCGTGGCCGCCTCCCTGCTGACGGCGGTCGCGACCAACAACGTGGCGGCGGTCCTGGTCTTCCCCATCGCCGTGCAGGCGGCAAATGCCATCGGGGTCTCCCCCCTGCCCTACCTCGTTACCCTGATGGTCGCCGCCTCCGCCGCCTTCGCCACCCCGATCGGCTATCAGACCAACCTCATGGTCTTCAACGTGGGCGGCTACCGCTTCTCGGACTTCCTGCGCATCGGGGCGCCGCTCACCCTCCTGGTGGGGCTGGTGACGGTCCTGGTCGTGCCCCTGGTGTGGCGGTTTTAGCTCAGGAGGGACGCTGTAAGCTCTTTCCAAACCGTCCCGCCCACGTCGCGCAGCTACGAACCGCGCGGGGATCTGCTCGTCAGCTCCCATTTCACCGTTGCCAGGGGGGCGTCCTCGCGCTGCACAAGGTCGTGAAGTCCGCTCGGCATTCGGGACAGTAGACGCGCTGATACCTCTCCCACCAGTAGAACTCGGGCGTCGCGTACTCCCGCTGCAGCTCCCTCGAGCCGTACCACTCGTCGCGTGCCCTGATCTGAAGCTCATGGATGCTCATGGGTGATCTCCTGTCTGCGAGGTCTGCCTTGCCGGTGTCGCTTCAAAGGCTAGGAAGGCCGGGTATCACCCGCGTTTCGGGGCTGAGAGCCGAGTGTTTCCGTCTTGTCTCCCCCTTAAGGAGATGCTGATCAAATGCCGTCCAGCATTTGATCAGTCCGAGTCCCAGGACGCGCGAGTCTCGGGATGCTCCATTTTCGAGGGCTCAAGGCCCATGAGAATAGCGGGTCATCCTTGGTCCGCACGGGAAGCGCAATAGATCAGCGCTTCCCTTGGATACGAGGTTCCGCGGAGGCCGCAGCGTCGTCGTGCTCGCGGCGCGGCCTGCTCGTGCGCAACGGGCGAGCGTCGCCGAGCCATGCGGATAAGGAGCTGAAACGGAAGCCGCGCGCCGCGACGCCTTCCCCGCTCCCCTGAAACCATCGGACTACAAATCCCATACCCGCCGATCGCCGTTCCGATACACGGGCCCGCCAGACTGTCCTGCAACCGGGGTGCGCACAACCGCTCCCCGGGAGACCCGAGGAGCAAGGTGCGGGTGACGCCACCCGCCATAGCAGAAGCCGGGAGGCCGCTCATGACCCACGTCCACATCCCCAGCTGGAGCCACCGCGTTAGCAGAGTCTTGAGGGGCTTTCGCGGCCAAGACGTGATCGAGCTCCTGGCCAACCTGGCCTGGCTCGGCTGAGCCCGCGCCGTGCTCCGCTCGAACCCCAATCGAGGAGACCATCCAATGTTCAAGCGCATTTCCGTGTTCGTTTACGGCGTGGTGAGCTACGCAATCTTCTTCGCCAGCTTTCTGTACGCCATCGGCTTCGTCGGCGACCTCTGGGTGCCCAAGTCCATCGACTCCATCCCGCAGTCCCCCCTGTGGGTGGCGCTCGCGATCAACAGCCTGCTGCTGGGGGCCTTCGCGGTGCAGCACAGCGTCATGGCCCGTCCCGGGTTCAAGCGCTGGATCACCCGATTCATTCCCAAGCCGGCGGAGCGGAGCACCTATACCCTGGCCGCGAGCCTGCTCCTTATCGCATTGTTCGCCTACTGGGAGCCCATCGGCGGTGTCGTCTGGCGTGTCGAGGACCCCGTCGCCAAGGCAGTGCTCTACAGCCTGTTCGGGTTCGGCTGGGGGCTGGTGCTGGTGTCCACCTTCCTGATCAACCACTTCGACCTCTTCGGGCTGCGCCAGGTCTGGCTGTACCTGATCGGTCGGGAGTACACACATCTGAAGTTCGCCACACCGGGGCCCTACCAGTGGATGCGCCATCCCCTGTACGTCGGCTGGTTCTTCGCCTTCTGGGCGACGCCCACCATGACCATCGCCCATCTGGTGTTCGCCCTCCTGGCCACGGGCTACATCCTGATCGCGATCCAGCTCGAGGAGCGCGACCTGATCGACGCCCACCCGGAGTACGCGGGCTACCGCACGCGGGCACCCATGCTGATTCCCCGCTTCGGGCGCGGTCGCGGGGGCGGGACCCCGGTGGCCGAGGGCGCCTGACCGATGGGCAGGGGTGGGGTGCTCTCGGCGCCCCAGCCCTTCCTCACCGGATCCGCGAAAGACCTTTCCCCAAACCCACGAGCTCACGGGAGACCCGACATGACTGTTTCGCGCCCCATCGCCGACCGCATCGGCGCCCTTCAGGCCCAGTTCCAAGAGACATACGAGCATGTGGCTCGCAACCCCTACAGCCGATACGACTTCCACCGCGGTCCCTATTACGCCCGCCGTTACCTGGGATACAAAGGGGCTGACCTGGACTCCCTGCCAACGGTGGCGATCGACCGCTTCACCGGCGTGGGCAACCCCTTAGCCCTCGGGGAGATCCAGCCTGGCGAGACGGTGCTCGACCTCGGCTGCGGGTCGGGCACGGACCTGCTGATCGCGGCCCGCCGGGTCGGCGCCCACGGCAAGGTGATCGGCGTGGACGCCTCCCCGTCCATGCGCCGCTGCGCCGCGATGGCGGCGAGGGCCGCCGGGCTAGCCGAGCGGGTGGAGGTCCGGGAGGGCCGCTGTGAGGCGCTCCCCATGGAGGACGAGAGCGCGGACGTGGTCATTGCCAACGGCGTGCTGAGCTTCGTAGCCGACCGGCTGGCGGTGTTTCGCGAGATCCACCGCGTCCTCAGGGCCGGCGGGCGGCTCTACCTGGCCGAGCTGGTCCTGGACAGGCGACCCGCCTTCGGCGGGCGAGGGACCGCGGATCTCTGGGCCGGTTGCATCGCCGGTGCCATGGTCGAGGAAGAGCTCCCGGAGCTCGCCGCCCGGGCGGGACTCGGCGGGGGCAAGCTGGTCGGCTGCTACGACTGCTTGCGCGACGCGCCGGCGACCGACCGGATGCCCGAGAGGCTGAAGCTCCATGGCGTGACCTTCGTCGCTGTCAAATGAGGGGCGCCGATCAAGAGCCGGATGAATGTGCTCTCCTGGTGGTACTGGTTGGTGACCGGACTGCTGCTGGCCGCTGCGCTCGGAGACTGCCCTCTCGGCTTCGCTCCGGTGATCGGCCTCACCCTGTTGCAGACCCTGCACTACCTGCTGCGGGAGGGCTCGCCAAGGGCATTTCCGGTCCAGGTGCGCCTCGGCTACCTGACCTGGCTGCTGGCCGGTCTCTGGGGCCCGTTGGCCTTTTTCCATTGGATCCAGCTCGCGGGCACCGCGGCGGCGGTGCTGGTGGACTACTGCCCCATGGCCCGGATGGTGTCGCTATTGCCGTGGAACCGGCGGGCCCCGCTGACCCTCGCTCTGGTGCTCCGCACCTTTCTCCGCCCGCCTGTTCGCGGCAGCATCCTCGACGCCGGCTGAAGGAATCCCATGCGCACGGATGCGCCGCCCGCTTCCGCAAACCCTCCTGAAAGCCAGGACCCGGCCACCGGAGGACCGAGCTTAGCCTCCAGATTCGGATCGATCCCTGCCCTTCAAGGAAAGACCAGCGGCAGAACTGGCCAAAAAGCACACTGTTATACTGGGCCTTGACTCGTCGCGGAGGATGAACAGGTGACCGACGCCGTGCGCGTTCTGGTGGTGGACGATGATCCCGACGTGCGGGACCTGCTCGATGACTACCTCTCGGAGCAGGGCTATGAGGTGCTCTCGGCGGACAATGCCGCGATGGCCCGCGCGCTGCGCGAGGGCAAGCCTCCGAATCTGGTCGTGCTCGATGTCGGGCTGCCGGGAGAGGACGGGCTAAGCCTCGCGCGCCACATCCGCGAGCGACTCGACATCGGCATCATCATGGTCTCCGGGGCCGGCGAGACGGTTGACCGTATCGTGGGGCTGGAGGTGGGCGCGGACGACTATGTGGCCAAGCCCTTCGACCCGAGGGAGCTCAAGGCATGGCTGAAGAGCGTGTTGCGCCGCTACGAGCGCCGCGTCGCGGTTGAGGCCGCGACGCCGCAAGAGGCGGAGCCGACGCGCCGCGTCGCGGTCGGCGCCTGTGTGCTGGATCTCGACAGCCGCCAGCTCTTCGACGCCGACGGTGGCGAGATCCCCCTGACACGTATGGAGTTCGAGCTGCTCGAGGTCCTGGTCCGACGTCCGAACCGGCCCTTGACCCGGGATCAACTGCTGAACCTCACCCAGAATCGCGACTGGGACCCCTTCGATCGCAGCGTCGACATCCGGGTCGCCCGGCTGCGGCGCAAGGTCGAGGCCGACCCCGAGAAGCCCCAATGCATCCGCACGGTGCGCGGGCTGGGCTACATGTACGTGCCGTTGCGCACCTAGGCTGCCACCAGGCGCCGGCACACGTCGATCCTATCGGGGCGCGGCACAGCCGCATTCCGCCGGCTTGTATCGGTTTCGTTTCAATTGCTGCCCGATGGTTTCAGCGGGTCCTTGCGCCCGGACGCCCTGATAGACTCGAAACGAGCCGAACGAGGAGCCCATGCGAGCCGACCATTCCCAGACAGCCCCCGGGGGCTCTGATCCGAACGGGTCCGAGGCCCTGCGTAGCACGCTCGCCTGCACCGCCAACGCGGTGGCGAGCGTCGATGAGCAGGACATCTTCGAGGTCCTGGTGCTGGGCGCCGCCCGGGCCTTGGGCGTAGACCTCGCCTTCATTGGCGTTCTAATCGACGACAGGGCCGATCTGGTGCGCACGATCGCGGTGTGCGATCGTGGTCAGGTCGTTCCGAACTTCGAGTACGGGCTCAAGGGAACGCCGTGCGAAAATGTGGTGGGCCAGCAGTTCCGATACCACGCCGAGGGCATCCAGGACCTCTTCCCTGACCCCCACGTAAAGGCCATCGGCGGGGTCGGCTATTCCGCGATTCCCCTCTTCGACTCCAGGGGTGGGTCCATGGGGCTGATGGCCATCATCGACCGCAAGCCCCTGCGCGATTGCGTCCTCACCGAATGCGTGCTCGAGATCTTTTCGGTGCGCGCCGCCATCGAGCTCGAGCGGCGCACCGTGGACGAGGCTCGCCGGCGCTCCGAGGAGAGCTACCGCAGCATCTTCGAGGCGGCGGAGGATGCCCTCTTTGTGCTCGACGCCGACACCGGCGCCATCCTCGACGTCAACCCCAAGGCTTGCGAAGTGTATGGCTACACTACCGAGGAGCTGCGCGGCGCGGACATCGGCATGCTCAGTTCCGGGGTGCCCCCCTATACCCTGTACAACGCGATCCAGTTGATCGAACGGGCGAAGCGGGAAGGCCCGGTGCACATGGAGTGGCACCGGCGCAACAAGGACGGCAGCCTGCATTGGGACGAGGTGTACATCAAGCTGGTCAAGATCGGTGGTGCTGACCGCATCCTGGAGGTCGCCCGCGAGATCACCGAGCGCAAGCGCGCCGAGGAGGAGCGGGTCCGGCTCGAGGGGCAGCTGCGCCAGGCGCAGAAGATGGAGGCCATCGGCCAGCTCACCGGGGGCATCGCCCACGATTTCAACAATATCCTGACGGGTACCCTCGGCTACCTGGTTATGGCCCAGGAGCGCGCGGAAGGCTACGGGGACGCCAAGCTCACCAGATACCTGGACCGCGCGGAGCGCTCCGGGGAGCGCGCCAAGGCCCTGATCCAGGAGATGCTGACCTTCAGCCGCGGCCGGCGCGGCGACCCGCGCTCCGTGCAGCTCGGGCCACGGCTAACCGAGGCGATCAGGCTCCTGCAGTCGAGCCTGCCCTCCAGCGTGGAGATCCGGACCGACCTCGGGTCGCAAGTTCCCTGCGCGCTGCTCGACCCTCTCCACCTGGAGCAGGTCCTGATGAATCTCTGCATCAACGCCCGCGACGCCATGGAGGGCCAGGGAGTCCTGTCGATCTCCCTGCGCACGGCGGCCTGCGACGACTGCGCTTGCAGCTCCTGCCACCAGTCAGTCGCCGGGTCCTTCGTCGAGCTTGCGGTCGCGGACACGGGGCCGGGTATCCCGGCGAAGGTCATGGAGCGAATGTTCGAGCCCTTCTTCTCCACCAAGGAGGCGGGCAAGGGCAGCGGCATGGGACTCGCCATGGTGCACGGCATCGTCCACGAGTACGGGGGGCATATCCATGTCGAAACCGTGCCCGGCATGGGGACGACGATCCGCATCTGGTTCCCCGCCGCCGAGGTCGGGCCCACACTTGAGCGGGAACGGGGGCGCGACGACTCGGCGACAGCGGAGCCTTCCGGATTGCGGGGCCGGGTCCTGCTGGCCGACGACGAGGCATCGGTACGCGAGCTCATGGAGGACCTCCTCGGAAGCTGGGGCCTGGCCGTGACCCTGGCCGAGAACGGCCTGGATGCCTGTGAGCGACTCGCCGCGGAGCCGGACGGCTTCGACCTCGTGGTGCTCGACCAGGCCATGCCACGCATGACCGGTCTGGAGGCCGCCGAGCAGTGCGCCCGGCTGCGCCCGGAGCTCCCCGTGATCCTGTACACGGGGCACAGCGAGCACCTCACCGAGGCCCGCATCTCCGCCGCCGGCATCCGTGCCCTGGCGCGCAAGCCGCTGGATATCGCTCGGTTTCGGGCCCTGCTGGAGGAGCTGTTGGCAACAGGCTAGGACGGCCGACGAGGAGCCGCCACGAAATCTGCCGCGACCTTCGGGATCTGGCCCGCGCCCCGCCACTTCACCAGCCGCCCTCCCGGCGAAGTCCATGCCCCCTTCCAGGTCAACGGCGGCGCCATCGTCGTTGAGATCTCCCATCCCGGCCAGTCGAACGGGGCGCCGAAGCCGTCGTCGGGGGCTGCCCGCGCATACCTTCGGGAAACAATCCGGCTACACGCCCGTTCGCGGACAGGGCCTGGGCGCGCATCTGATGGGGATGTGACCTTCACCCGATCCGCAAGACCCTCATCCATTCAGAGACATGACCGGAGAACCTCGATGGCGACCACCGCACCCGTCAACTTCAACGTCAACTACCTGCGCACCCAGGTCATCGCCACCTACGACCGCGTGGCCCGGGAACCGAGCGCCCACTACCATTTCCACCGTGGGCCGGAGTACGCCCACGACTTCCTGGGCTACGACAGGGAGGAGCTGGACAGCCTTCCGAGGATCGCCACCGAGCGTTTCGCCGGGGTTGGCAACCCCCTGGCGATCGGCCCCATCGCGCCGGGCGCCACCGTGCTGGATCATGCCTGCGGGGGAGGAATGGACTTGCTCCTGGCCGCGCGCCGGGTGGGGCCGGCCGGCTGTGCCATCGGCATCGACATGACGCCGGCCGTGGTCGAGACGGCCACCGAGGCCGTGCGGCGGGCCGGGCTCGACGGCGTCGCCCGGGTCCACCTGGGCTTCTACGAGTCCCTCCCCGTTCCCGACGCGAGCGTGGACGTGGTCATCTCCAACGGCGTGCTCAACCTGGCACCCGACAAGCGGGCGGTGCTCGACGAGATCTACCGCGTCCTCAAGCCAGGCGGGAGCCTGTACCTGGCGGACGTGGTGGTGCAGCGCGAGCTCACCCTGAAGGCGCGCAGCAACCCCGAGCTGTGGGCGGCCTGCATCGCGGGGGCCCTCGTGGAGTCTGAGCTGCCCGAGATCGCCGCCGAGAGTGGACTCGCCGACGGACGGGTGGTTCGTCGCTTCAACTGCTTCTACGACACCACCGCGGAGGCCAAGGTCGCCAACGATCTATTCATCCAGTCGGTGAACTTCCACGCCAAAAAGGTGGCCACAAACGGGGTGTCCCTCCAAGGCTTCCTCTTCTGACGCGGCTCGGGCACGGCGATCGTCCGATTCCCGATCCCCTTGCTCGCCGCCATCGGCGGCGAGCTATTCCCCTACGAAGCCAGTACGTATCGGCTGCGCACCTCCGGCCCTATCGTCCTCGGCGGTATTGCGCCGGCGGTTTCGCGAGAGCACTATGCCGAGCACGGCAGTGTGACGACTTCCAACCGCTGAAGGAGCGCTTCATGACGATTACGAATCGACAGTCCGGCACGAATGTGCATGAAGTTGCCGACGGCATCTACCGCATCAACACGCCGGTAGCCATAGAAGGCGCGGGCGGCTTCTCGTTCAACCAATACCTTCTTGTCGACGACGAGCCGCTGCTCTTCCACACCGGACTGCGGAAGATGTTCCCGCTTGTACGTGAAGCAGTTGCGAGTGTCGTGCCGATTGACAGGCTTCGCTATATCGCCTTTTCTCACGTGGAGGCCGATGAGTGCGGCTCGCTCAACGAGTGGCTGACCGCTGCTCCTCGATCCGTACCCGTGTGCGGCACGGTTGCGGCGATGGTGTCGATTAGCGACCTTGCGGACCGGGCGCCCCTGGCGCTGGCCGACGGGGAGCTTCTAGAGCTTGGCTCTCACTCCGTGCGTTGGCTCGATGCCCCCCATCTGCCCCACGCCTGGGAATGTGGCTTCCTCATGGAAGAGCGCACGCGCACCTTGCTCTGTGGCGACCTGTTCACGCAGGGGGGCGCTGATCTGCCACCCATCACCGAGTCCGATATCCTCGAGCCGAGTGAGGCCTTCCGGCATAGCATGGACTACTTCTCACATACCACCAAGGCACGCGCCATGTTGGAGCGGTTGGCCGGCGCTGAGCCCAGGACCCTCGCATGCATGCACGGAAGCGCGTGGAGCGGCGATGGGGCCAAGCTTCTGCGAGCGTTGGCTGACCGGCTCGCTTAGACGGTGCCGAGAATGAGGCGGGCGCTGTCGGCGGTATGCTGCTGTCGCTCCCGTTACTCGACGAGCTTTTCTCAGAATGCTCCGCGCCGGATACTGCGGATTCCGCAACCGCTGTTGTCAAAGGTTGACGATTCCGACTTGGCTAACAGCCCCTGGGTCGCCGCGACGGCAGCAACCGGCCACTGACGGACACGATGACCGAGCCCCGGCCAATAGTTGGCCGGCATCCATTTCTATACGATAGGTATTCGCTATCCCGGAGACAACGTCATGCCGGCCGAGTACGAGCGCTTCTTTGATCTTTCCAGCTTTGCGGTGGTTGGCCGCTCGGAGGCCAAGCCCTTCCCTCTGCTCAGCTACCGTGGTCTGAAATCCCGGGGCAAGACCGTCTACGCGGTGGACCCGAGTGCGGCCGCGATCGACGGTGACACGGCCTACCCCGATCTGAGGGCCCTACCGAAACCTGTCGAGGGCGTGATCATCGAGGTGCCCAAGGAGGAGACCCGGCACTGGGTCGCCGCCGCTGCGGATGCCGGGATCGGCGATGTCTGGGTGCATATGGGCCATGAGACCCCGGAATCCGTCGCCCTGGCCAAGGAGAGAGGCGTCCGCCTGCGCACCGGCACCTGCGCCGTCATGTATCTGGCCCCAACCCTGTCCTACCATGGGGTGCACAAGGCGATCATGAAGCTGATGGGCAAGTACTGACGCAACGGGCGGGCAACGCCCACGGCACGCGGCAAACAGGGGCAGACAGCGCGACGACGGTGCGCCTGGGTTCAGGCTGGCGTCGCGAATCGGCAAGGAAGAGACATCCGCAGGTCACACCGGCAACGCGCCCGAGGTGGCTGTGAGGTTGGTCCCCGTTCCTCAGCGGGGGTCGGCGAGAACGCCCTCTCCCAGCCCACGCAGGGTCTCCAGGGCCGCCGGGAAGTCCAGCGCCTCGATCTGCCGCGGCAGATCCCTGGCCTCCCCGGGCGCTTCCGCGTCGACCCAGCGCTCCAGCCAGGGCAGGTGCTCCAGGGCTCGGGTGTTTCCCGCCTCGAGCAGTGCCTCCAGCTCGTGCAGTCGCTGGCTCCGTTGCGCGCACCCTGGCTCCCCGCCCCCCGCGGACAGGGCCTTCGGTGCCGGTTCCTCGAACCCCGCGATAATCGCCAGGGCGGCCTCCGCCGTGGCGGAGAAGCGGACACGCAAGCCGGTATCGACGGGGCCCTCGTCAGCCAGCGCCACCTCCAGCCGCCCCGCCGCCTCGCATAGCTCCTCCGCCCCCAGGACCCCGGCGGCCCCGCGCAGGCGATGCAGCAGGTTGCCCGCACGAGCGCGGTCCCCGGCGTCGAGGGCGCTGCCGATGGCGGTTGCCGTGGCCGGCCACTCGGCGACGAAGGCCCGCGCCATGCCGCGCCAGGCGTCCGGGGCCTCGTCCAGCCAGCGTCGCACGTTGGGCGCATCGAAGCCGGGCAGCGCCGCGTCGACGGCAGGGGCCGGCCGCTCCAACGCCCCGATCTCCACGGCGGGCACCCGCAACCAGCGGCACAGCTCGGCGTAGAGGGTCTCAGGCTCCAGCGGCTTGGTGAGGTAGCCATCCATGCCCGCCCCCAGACAACGCTCGCGCTCCCCGGCCAGGGCGTTGGCCGTCAGGGCGATGATAGGCGGGCCCCCATCGGGCAGGGCGCGGATGCGCCGGCTCGCTTCCAGTCCGTCCATCTCCGGCATGCGGACGTCCATGAGCACGATATCGAAGTCAGCCCGGGCGGCCGCGGCGACCGCCTCGGTACCGGTGGCGGCGACGGTGACCACGGCGCCAAGCCTGCCCAGCAGCTCGCGGACCAGCAGCTGGCTCGTCGTGTCGTCCTCCGCCACCAGTACCCGGGCACCGCGCAGGGCCTCCAGTGCCGGCGCCGCTACCGCCACTTCCTCGGCCGCCTCCAGGGCGCGGGGGAATGCCAGGCTGAACCAGAAGCAGCTGCCCTCGCCCTCGATGGACTCCACCTCCAGACGCCCGCCCATCAGGGCGACCAGGCGCGCGCTGATGGCCAGTCCCAGGCCGCTGCCGCCGTGGCTGCGGGTGCTCGAGGCGTCGAGCTGGGTGAAGGCATCGAACAGGTCGGCACGGCGCCCCTCGGGAATGCCGATGCCGGTGTCGGTGACGCGGAATGCCAGCCGCAGCGCGCGCTCGCTCTCGTCCTCCACCGACACGGCCAATGTCACGGCGCCCCGGACGGTGAACTTGACCGCGTTGCCGACCAGGTTCAACAGCACCTGGGT